>Ga0078972_1005482_pt1 | contig 32123 bp, 17 predicted proteins | sample YelNatPaOPGAMG01_FD_67568 | JGI IMG/M metagenome (GOLD analysis project Ga0078972, IMG submission 67568) | Hot spring thermophilic microbial communities from Obsidian Pool, Yellowstone National Park, USA - OP-RAMG-01 (SPADES assembly) (version 2) | ecosystem: Environmental > Aquatic > Thermal...
TTTATAGCTTGGTATATGCCGTTGAAGGGTCCAGAGGGATAGATGCAATCTACTTCGCCGGTGTCGCACCGTGCTATGGCGCGCTTCTTCTGTACAATCCCGTACGCGAGTGCGTTGTCAGCTGCACACGCAAGCGCTCACTGTTCCAGTGAATCGAGGATTTGCGGTGCGCGATGTTGTCCATAATGAAATAAGTACCCGAAAAAACCAAAGATTGGGAACTCATCCAGATATTTCTATCAGTCTATGTCGCCTTGGTGCAAAGCGGAGACCCATGCTTCAATGCAATCGATCCTTTCGGGGACACAGGCCTAAGTCCATTGCCGTCTTCTGTAGAGTCAGTGAAACACAAAATGTTTCACAGTTATGGAGGGTAAATGAATACCGACGTGCTGACGCCTCCCAGTCGTTAAAGACCGGACCCCTGCTATCGATTCCAATTTCTCTTTGTACACGTTGAGCCTGAGCGGCTGTCCCATAAAGTTGGATCGTATCAGGTCCGCGAATCTCGTCATCCGCACCACGCATCGTTTGATATGGATGACGGCGTTGAAGTCTTGGTCCACGAACTCCGTACGTTGATTGCCTCTGGTTGGACGCACTAATGCAAAGATTCCTCGAACAGGTTCTCTCTGTGCCGTTTGCTGCTCTGCCAGCTCTTCGTGCTTTTCTATCGCCGAAGCGCTTCGCTGGCCACTCTCTATCTCGACCTTCTGGAGTGTACACCCCAGCTCATCTCTTGGATATTGTATTTCTTCAAAACGAACACACTTCTTGATGCACTAAGGTGAGAACCTGCATGGACAGAGAAGGACGTGTGGAAAAAAGACGAAATGCGCCCCTGGTGTGGCACCGTACGCCGGACGCTTCAGCGATTCGGCAAGGAAAGCGATCATTACGTTTCACGATACAAAATGCTCCCTCGATGGCGTTGAATCAAGGAGCACACGGAGGAATGGAAAGCAGCTCTATCCCGAAAGATTCAGTAAAAACTCGAATGCAAGGGGAATGGTGAAATGCAACATTGTGGAATCGAGGGACGTCACCAGACGACTGAGAAAAGTCTTCGATGATCCGACGAAGAGGGTTCTGTTGTATGCGCCTTCCGTAGGTGCGAAACTGAGGCCGTCAAATGAATCCACTGCAGCTAAGACTGATGAAGATATCCTCGTTCTCTTCGATTTCGATCGTATTTACAACGGGGGCCCTGCTTCGCGAATACCCATACATACTCCGACCGTTGCGTCCGATGAAAGTCTCAACGAATGGAAAAGCAAACCCGGCGACCCTGTGCTTCATACCGATCGCTGGGTACCCGGAGCGCAGTCGTTACAATTCCGGTGGAAGGTGGCCGTGAATGAATGGAGTCTTCTTTTGCGAATGTATCCCAGCGTTTTCAGGGCAATGTGAACAAGCTGTTGAGAAACAGAGACGGTCGCAGTGGCTTCTATCGTCGCTCCAACTTTCCGTACGGTGAGCGAAGAGTCGCTCTCTACCACTGATCGCTAGCAGTCTTTGAGAATACCAGTTTTTGGTGCGGTGCTTACCTACTTGTTACTTTCAGTGTTCATCAACCATCTGCGTATTATTGTGCGACTGACCTGAAGGATGAACGCAGTCCTCCATGAGCTGTTCAGTAATGAATATATCCTGCAGACAATTTACCTACGATATATACGGTAAGTTGCACAGTTATTTCGACGTCTTCATATACACTGCAGCGGGGGCGAAACGAAATAGAATTGAAAGTCTGTAAGCTCAGATCATCCGCGCGGGAATGTCCGCTTGTTCGTTTTTCTTAAATTACCAGCTGCCGCATGTGCCGCAGAGCGCCGGTGAGAGCACGCATGTGCGAATGCGGCGTCGGACACGTGTCTTTTATCGATACGCGCACCTGGGAGACCTGGCAGGCATGAGACACGACGCGTATGCCGCCGTTGAAGGGAAACGCGATCTTAACCATTCAATGACTTGTTGTTCTGATGCACAAGTTGTATGTGCCTTGAAGTCATAAAAAGTTACAGTCTTTCATTTCGATGGGGTTTCAGCCCTCAAATTAGTGTTTTCAAGTGGTTTCTCGCGTTTTATAGCAGGAGCTTTCAAAGTGAGTTGTTTTCCAAAACAAAAATAAAAAGGGGATGTCATGGAGAACGAAATGCAGGATGCTGGAGGGCAGGTATCGCCGGTTGCCGGAAAAAAACGAAAAACGCAGCGGAGCAGTTAGGAACAGGAAAAGACGACGAAGCAAAAGGAGGAGGTCAGACGTCACGAGCTGCACGAACGACAACAGGACGACGAGATGGTGGTGAAAGCCACTCCTCTTGGACGTATCAAGGATCCGTGCAAGCGAAAGTTCCAACAGGGCATCAGAAACCTTGTCGAGTCGTACTCATCGATTATTAAAAAGGTTTCTTCATGACTAGTGCATTTGGTGAAGGAGATCCATCGCGACGTGATAGACATCAGAACAGTCGAGGTTCCGTAAGAATTTTTCGACAAGACATTCATCAGCTATCTGGTGCTTGGCACGGGGGATACATCGAGGACAAATGAGCAAGTATATGCCCCCCACGAAATCCAGCCCGAATACCGCTGCGACGGTACGCAACATAAGGGGTAACGCGGATATTTACACCTACGCGGCGATCAAGTACTTCAAGAACCGGAGGAACTACATGATCGTGAACCTCAAACGCTTCATTGTACGCTCCATCATTGCGCTGTACCCAGGCCGCTCTCGCAGGGCAAGATGGACCATCATCGATGGCATCACTAACGATAGTAAGAATGAAAAGGAAATCGAATTCGTCGACGAGAGCACATCACACAGGAGAAAGAATGGCGCTCCTGGAACCCGTGCGCCTATTCAAGAGCACCGTGCAGTTTTGGGGCTGGTCAACCCAGCAGAACAGGTAGCATATATGAAAACAGATGAAAATAGATTTTATCCCCTCATCCTGCGCTATATCGTGTTCCTGAACCGAGAACTCGAACGCGAGGCGGAGATGGAGGCAGGTGAAGGGGGAAAAATGAAGATTCAGAGAAACGGCAGGCTGCCCTAATGGGTAAGTACTTTCGTGTCGTTCCGTTGTGCAGCATCAAGTCACAATTTGTGGCTATCGACTCCAGAATCCTCTACCGCATCATGAAGGAGATCAGATCGGAGTTCGATGTATGGAAGATAGAATTCGCCGCCGAAAGCCGTGAGACGCACTTGAAGAATATATCTTCGATTTCCAACGTGTCAAAACGAGCAAGCAAAAGGTATACTGGTATGATCGAAACCGATGGAGTAGCCATAGGTGTACACTATCGGCGCTTGAAGGTAGATCGTCGCGTTCAGTCTTCGTTGCCACCCTCGGTGAGGCATGGAGAAAACAAGGCAGCGGATCCTGCGATGCAGGAGGTGCCGAAGAACGACTTTGTCGTCGGCGCGTGCCCGCGTCAGCAGCGTCGATGAACCGACCCCCGAAACATTTTCCGCATGGGTACGGTAACCGTTCCCGAGGCTGTGACGCTCAAGTGGAGTGCACAGCTACACGCTTGACGTCCTGAGAAACACGCAGGTGCCTCATCTGGCATCTAGTGCTGCAGAACGAGATTCCGATTAGGTGCCCTCAGCGCAAGTCGTGTGTGCAGTAGCCTGGTAACCATCAGGATCCCTGCTTCCGAGCGAGTCAAGCTCGATTCCCTGATGCCGCACGATGAAGACGTTTTCATATCTCACGGCGCTTGGTGCGTTTCCCATTCCGCTTGACGACTTTTGCTGTGATACACTTCCATTACGTAGGGCTTCGAAGCAAACGCTGGGGGCAGGCATCATCACCCGCAGCGCGACGCGAGTCAGCGAGCGCTTCGAGCACCCTACCGACGGGGCCGCTTGATGCGCTTCTTTCCATCATCTTTCGTCGCCGAGGCTGCACTAGATACCGCATCCTCCCACGAAGCGCCATTGTCGAGGGCCCGTATCCGCTCAAGGTACGCATGCATGGGAAACTTGCGTTCGAGGCCATCTCGCGACATCCAGCGAAGCTTGCCAAAAATCGCTCGCTCGGCATGCGCTCGATCATGTAAACCGAAGGACCACAGCACCCCAACAAATGAGTTCGCATCACGACCATCCAGCTCGTACTTGTTGTTGAGATAAATCAGCCAGTCAAAGGCACATTCCCAGGATGGCGTCCATTCGATCACTTTCTTAGCCCAGTACATGCGCATCATGCCGTGCATGCGGCCCGTGAGAACCATTTCCTTTTGTGCAGCGTTCCAGTACGGATCATGCGTTTGCGCTTGCTCGAGACTCGCGAGATCGTACAAGTGCTCGCGTGGATCATCGCGGTGTTCCGCGTACGTTCGATGGACCCACTCGGGCAGACTATCCAGTTTATCGTAGTCATCCGGACGATACCAACAGTGATTGAACGATAACTCGCGCCGCACAATCAACTCTTCAATGAAGGCATCACGGGACTCTCGGGGAGTCTCTTTTCGTGACCAAACCGCCAATGCTATGGTGATAGGAGATATCTGACCGAAATGCAAGTACGCAGACAGGCAGCTCGTATGGTCACTCTGGGGCTGGTTGCGCCCTTCGCCATAAAAGGACAACTTTGTACTGCAGAAAATCTCCAAACGCCGCAAAGCCTCACTGGTACCGCCCCGAAAGTAACGTGAGACTGCCGGCACCGATCGATCTAGCGACTCAAGACGCTCTAGTGCCGCATCAATGCGTTCTGGCGCTTCCCTGTCGCCAATAGGGCACTCTTCGAACAGCTCCGAATACGGTCCGTGATCAACTGGTATTTCCAGCTGCGAGTGGTGCAATGTTTGCGGCGCTAGCGGCACGCAAAACCTTTGAATGTAAGCCCAGATTCGTGGACGTAGCGTGCGAGCTGCAAACTCGTGTTTCTCTGAGGCAAGCTCTACTGGTACCACGGCTTCGGATTCCACGAGCGTCAAGCGGCAGTCCAGGGCCTGGGCGAGCCGCTCTCGCCACTGCCTCTGGATGCGCATGTAACCGAGGTCCGTGACGACCTCACAGGCAGCTCCGCGAGCACATTGTGCAGCCACCTCATCCGGTGGGCCGTACAAGACATGAAACGCCACGCCTCGCTTCTTGCGCAGATCCTCCCAGAGTTCAGAGAGTCCTTCGAGTAGGAAACGGTAGTGGCGAAGATTCGCCTCGGGATACTTATCCGTCACACCAAAGCACGCGACCAATGGTTTGTTCAAAGCGTTCGCTCGTTCAATAGCATATTCCAGAGCGTGATTTTCGAGAATCCGCGGCGACGCCTGTACCCAATAGAGCACGTAGCGCCTGTCTGGGTAGACCGGCTTCGTGTTGGCCACGCGAACTCGTTCCGGTTCGACGGTGGAGGCAGTCGCTGCGGACTTGAGCTTACGGGACATGTTGATGCGCTGTGCGTTGCACCAAAATACGCTAGTTCGCTGGCCAGCGCACAGTGAAAGCCGCCTCCGCAGTGCCACAGTCGCAACCGGGAGTCCAGCGACGCACGCCGTCTGCAGCGACGCGTACCGCCGCTCAGCTCGAGCCAACCAAGGCTGTACGAAGAGTACGCTTTGTTTTCGAATACCGGGCGTGTTGCAGCGCGTCACCCAACACGAGGGATCGCACAGCATCCACACACCCGCTTCAGCGGAATGCGAACCATGTCTGAAACGGGAATCATCAGCTGCTGGGCAGCGTCGAGCTCGATCTGCTCGCCTGGGGCGTTCAGATCGGTACGCCTTTGTGCAAGGTGAACGATTTGAGGGCACTGCAGTACATGAGGAAAAACCAGCGTGCAGACGTCATCTTTTTCCATACGACATGTCGCTATGGAAGTGACCCGCATGCTTCATATCTACAGCATTTGCATAGCATTTGGGATCGGCAACGAGTATCGTACGATACGCAGGTGCGCTGCTCTGGACGGCTCTCACGCGGTCTGAACATCGCAGGTAGCTGACACGTAATGCACCCTGCTCACACTCAGTTCTACAGCATACCGGGTTCCTGGTGACTTTGGTCGCTGTCCAAAAAACGCTCAACTGCGTCCACATGATGGGAAGTATTTGGAATGCGAGGCAGGCAAAGCTTCATCCTTCGTATTCCGAGCGTTTTGCGTCGCTGCTTATCCATCACCGATACCGTGCGGGGATCTAGAGCCTATCTGTGTGCACTGAAAGCCCAGGGTATGCATCGTCGCACCATAGGTGCGGCCCAGGGACCGACTGGTTGCGACGCAGCGCGCGGATCTTGTCTTTTGACAATGAACAGCGATGGCCGTCATTCATCGCCATGTGCAACGAGCGCTAACGCGCTGCGGGATGCCGTACGCTGGATTCAGAATGAAATGCTAATGGTGCACTCTGCTGAGACTGGCGTGCAGGCGCATGCTTGGGCATTTTCCAAGTTTCATCAACACAAGCTTTGCAGGCCTTGTTTCCGCGACGCTTTCCGTCTCCTCTCTCATATGCTCAGCTTTCTATACACTGGGTTTTCACCTCGCTCATGCTCCATCGTCAGCAGTCGCAGAATGCTGCTCGCAGTGTGCAAGTCCAGAGTTCGTAAGTCCCGGCTGTTGCCAACGCAGGTCTTGTACATGCGCCAGTTGCAATCTACGCGCATCCTGGGCTATGTCGATCTTGTTTGTAAAAAGCTTCGTTGCGCCCTTTGCAACGGTTACATGTGACTGCGGTCAAGTGTTCCAAGACTTCGACCACATCTTCTCTTTCGAATAGTACCTAGCAGCGCATGAACGTTTGCTTCACCGCTCTGTCCATGCCCTTCAAGAGGTAGATCAGGCTTCACATGATGCCCTTTTCCGTTTTCGCGCTTGGTGCCGTCCCTGACGATGGCGAGCTTCGATGGGGCATAACCTCTCGGCTAGTTCGGGATCTTCTACACAAGCAAGCACCAGTAATTCCATTTGATCATGGATTTATGGAATGCGATGTTGTTGATAATGTGGCACGGACCGAAAGGAAAGTCAAGGCTGGAGAACAAGTCGATAATTTTCAATCCGTCTATGCTTCCTGCATGCAAAGCGGCGCTACGCACTCTACCGGACGTGTTCGCTGCGATGACGCAAGTCCGAGCACAGGGCCTCACTTTCTATGCAAACAGAAGACACGGAAGCCTCTGGGAGCACATTCCGTGAGAGGCATCACGCTGCTGCTCTCGAATGCGGCTCGCTCGATGGCCATAAAGACTGGAGGATTCGTATTCCGAACCGAATCGATCATTGAACGTGGCGATTACAGTGAACTTTCGGCCTGAGCTTGTGAATAAATCGTCACCGGGCGAAGTCGATTGCTTTTCCCGTGCGTCAGTCGAGCGGTGCAAATTGCTGTGCCTACGAGTTGCCTTGAATCGCAAACATCGACGAGTTGAGGCATGCGTGATTCGAGCATACTGCACATGAGAAAACGAGAAGAATTGTGACTTGTACTTTTACATTGGATCGTGATATCGAGCATGGTCAGAGACCTTGCTGGATGGCGTCGCGAATCATCGTGTTTTCGGTAACGTGAGCAATTCCTGCAACAAAACGTCGAAGAACCCATTCGCAAACCATGACCAAGAATCCTGAAGAACTAGCTATGAATTCCTATACCATTATTGCCGCACTGTGAATGTCGTGCTTGTATATCTCGTAAAGATTCGCAAGATCGAAAACCAGGCACACAGCGAGTAGTCCAGCGGTCCATTTCTAACTGACACGGGTGTCGGAAACCTATGAAGATAAGCACCACCACGGGAGCGGAACTTGGGTTCCCTGACAGCACAGCGCAGCTGTGCTGCTGGTGTTCCTGTTCAAACGAACGAGTGTTTACGCTGTCACCTGGTGCTTACACCATATCCGTTAAAAAAGTGGCTTGGTGTGTCGGTAACCACGCGAGAGCCAGTTGGAGACAGCACTACTATCCGACGTGGTGCTCTTCGGCATACGAGATCGCCTAGCACCTGCAGACCCCGCAGCGTCGTGAACCAACCTCGCGCATCGACTTTCTGAGCACCACCGGAGCGGCAGCGGGCGTCGCACACAAGTCGCAGTTCCGTCTTTTTTGTAAACCCTGTCGTCCGACGACTGCCGCGGCTGCTGCTGCAACTAGTTTCCTCTGAACAGCATAAGACGCACTCTTTCGTGGTGCAGAACCTCGAAAAGGTTGCGCACAAACCAGGCGTCGCAGTTGACACTTTCTTCTTGGAGCGAGGGGTGCACGCTAGAGCGCCGGTTTCTGTGAACGCGTCGCGCCTTCCAAAGTCGCGCAAAGCACTCGGCAGTTGCTGCCGTTCCCAGGACCTGTTGGAGCGTCAACGACTTTGTCGCTGTTCGGTTCGAAGGACTGCCGTCTGGTTGATAATGATTGTGATCAGTCGTTAGTCTGGAGCATTGTTTTAGCGCCGCGGAAACACGCGGAGAGTGCTACTTCAGGCTGAGAGCGAGCACGCTGAACTCCGTGTTTCGTCGCAAGTAATCCACGAGCACATCCTTCCTCGTACGAGTCGTTGTATCTCATGCCCAAACGTGCGTTTTTCGGACGCGACGAAGAGGCAGATCAGACGCTGGACCTGAAGCGAAAGCGGCCACGCCGTGCTTTCGGAGCGGATCAGCCATTTTTCAAACCGTATACCTCCCCCGATATTTTCCGCAAACTAGCGAGTCTTGCACGGATCGAGTTGGAGCGAAGCGAAAATGACCTGGAAAACAGTGCCCACCGTGGTAACCGAGACCGACATATCTCCCGGAACACAGATGCACTGACACTGAACGCGCTCCGCTACCTTCCGCACGCGGTGTACAAATGGCTGGAACACATGCCGGCCCCTTGGGAGCCAACGCGGTTTGTACCCGTGATTTTCCATCACACTGGTGCGTTGGCTTTTATCGAGGGTTCACGTCGAGTCCCCGAGGTCGTTCATCGGGCCCAATGGGCGCGTTGGTGCGCCTACCTCGACCGTCGTCGTCATGAGGCACACGTCGCCTCGACAAGCAGCGGAAAGCGGCAGCGAGATCTGACGCGTTCCTTCGTACGTTTGCAAGTGCCGGCGTTCGACGACGATGAGCCGTCACCGAGCTTCCGCGAGTTTGTCTACCATCGAACGCTGCCGACACCATTTGCTAACGATGCAGACGCGGCAGCTGAATACGAGCGAATCCAACAGCTCGCCGCGAATTTGCACACACCGGAGGCGCGTGCTGCGCTCTACCGGATGAGTTTGCCGTGGGCGCCACACCCGAACGATCTGGATCCAAGTCAGTTCTATCTGCGAAATCGCTTGACATTGCGACGAGTGCATCGACTCGAGCATGAGCGTGCAAACCTTCGACGTAAGAGCCTACACGCCGGCTCTTTGCACAGCGAGGGCGCGCATCTGTTCCAGGAGGACTGGGACGATTTCACGGAGCTCGGTATGCATTCCATCCTGCCTGGTCAACGTCGCGCTCCAGAACTGCACCAGGCTTATCCGTACCTGTACGACGCATTCGATGAACGCACCCCGAACCCAGAGCAACCGCTGTGGCACCACCATGCGCCGCGGCCGCTCATGTGGCCGCCAACACCACCACCGCACCCGCTCTGGCCGAGTGCGTGGAGCTGGCAGCCTACGCTAGCACCGCTCCGGCACAGCAGTGCACAAGGCGCTGGCGAGCGCATCATCCCAGACACCAGCGAAGGCGCCAGCGCCCAGCGTACGCGCTACCGCGCTCATCCGGCGCTGGGCGATTTCGATCTGGACGCGTGCGGCGAACGCGTCGGCGCCTGGCTCGATTTGCTCTATGCACCGCGTCCATATAAGGGCAGATGTGTTCGAAAACGGAAGCGGATGCAGGATATCGACATGGAACGCGAACTGTACTGGCAACTGGAGCGCGTCCATTACATGCGCCCGAAAAGTACTGCCGCAGTCCACAGCTTGTTGAAACGACGCTGTCGACAAGCAGAAGCACAGCGTCTTCGCTACCTGCGAAAAGAACGTGGTCGCGGGCGCAAGCAATCGACTTTGGCGATCCAGTCGGCCTCTGGAGACGCTGGCGATGAAGCTGAGAAGCAGCACCGACGGCCGGATCTGCTGAGGACGTTGCGGCAATCGGGATTTTTTTATCGCACCAGTATGGATTGGTTGGAGGTCGGCATCTGGCTGTGCGACGCTGCACGATCGATGTTTTTGCTACTTTTGAGACGAAAACGATTCTTCTTTCTGAGCATGGACTACAATTTTCAGATCGTGCCGTTGCGTACGCTGACGACCAAAGAACGAAAGCAGTCTCGCTTCGGGAATGCGTTTCATTTGATGCGCGAATGGATGCGTATGGTGAAACTGATTGTGGATGTGCATCTGCGGTATCGGGCGGGTCTCGGCGCGGATGCCATTCAACTCGCCGACAGCATCACGTACATCGAATCACATATCGGTGAACTGACAGGTCTCTATCGTTACAAGTACCGGGTTATGCGCCAAATCCATGCGACCAAGGACCTCAAGCATCTTATGTATCAGCGTTTCGGATGGTCGGGTCCCGGCAAGGCCTGCTGGCAACCCCTCTGGCGGCAATGGGTGCACCTACTTCGAGGCCTGATGCCCTTGCTCGAACAGTGGTTGGGTAACCTGCTGAATCGCCATTTTGAAGGACGCGAGCCGCTGCGCATGGCGCAACGCACCGTCACAAAGCAACGACTCGAGTCGCAGTTTGATGTGGCGCTACGTCAGGAGACTATAGCGCGTCTTCGGCAACTGTTGCCAGCAGCGCGTCAACCACTATATACGAGGCGTGTTCTCCAGCATATGCACCAGGCGTGGCGCTGCTGGAAGGCCAATATCCCGTGGCACGTACGAGACATGCCCCCTGAAATCGACAGACTCGTACGTGATTACGTGCAGCAGCGGGCGCAATGGTGGATAGAGGGTGCTCGACGCTTTGCGATTGCGTTTCGAAGCGGTCGTTCCATGGATAAGGCGCTTGTTCGCCAGATGTACGGGCGACTTGCTCGTCTTGCCGTTCACCATGAGCAGGCGCATCAGCGGCAGTATTTGGAGCACGGTCCCTTTCTGTTGCCGACCGAAGCAGCATCGATATTGTACAGATTCGCAACGTACCTGGAGAAAGCAGGTGTTGCCGACTCATGCCCTTGGCAATTGCCTTGGTTCGCCGCAGATAACGCGGATTCCGGGCTAGCTCCCGCATTACTGCAACTCGCGATCGAGCGTCTCCGCCCGGAAACGGAGGGCGAGCACTGTCCCCCGGGGCTCGGCGAACTTGTCACAGAGGCAGAGGCAGCGCCTGCAGCGATGCTGTATAGAATCCAGCAGCGACTGCAGGCGGTGCAAATGCGTCACCAGGTGGAACTCCGCTTCTACGATGACGCGGACCTGACGCCTGTGTATCGGATCGATTCCTTTGAGCGACTGGTGGACGCTTTCCTCGATCAATGGCTCTGGTACAAGGCCACGGAGACGCGCCTTTTTCCGGCCCATGTCCAGCCATGCGACGATGAGTTGCCGCCCGTTCACGTCCTCCGTTTCGTCGAACGCTTGGATGCTATACCTCATCTGTGGACACTCGGAACAGGACCGAACAAGAGCTTCCTGGTTCTCATACAAACGCCATTGTCAGGGCTATTTCAGCGAGCGGATTTGCTGGTTCTGGATCGATTGCTGCGACAGTTGCTCGCACCCGAAATCGTTGATTATCTAATCGCCCGCTGTAATGCAACGATTACTTTCAAAGACATGCGTTATACGCAGTCGGTTGGCATCCTGCCTGGTTGGGAGTTCTCAGGTTTCCTGCAACAGCTCTATGGTCTGGCGGCGGTAGATCTAGCGTTTCGCGCACCAGATATGGACGCGGACCTGCTGAGCCTGCCGAGCTGGCCGCCTGCCGAACTCGCTGGCGACCATGACGTGCGACGCAACGACGCCCGTAGTTGCCCGTCGATGCGGCTGCTTGCCTACGAACGAATTCTCGATCGACTGTATGCGCTGATTCGGGTTCCCGAAGAGACTGCGCGTGTGGCTGTTACGCGTCTCGAGCAGCGTTACGAACGCCATCCGGAGCGGGAGACACTTCTCGACGCGGCGCTGTACCCCAGTCGACGGTGCTGGCCGAGTGCAGTGCGCATGCGCCTGCGCCCCTTCGACTGTCTGCTGGGTCGAGCCCTCTTTGATGCGATTCGCGATCGCATTGGCCCGGGCGTGAGTGCGCTCCGACCACTCGTCGAGATGCCCGAATCCCAGACTGCGGTAAGCGTCGTGTCAGGGCCCGAGAATCCCAGTCTTTTCTTCGAAATGTTTGGATTCGAGGTGCGAATGCTCGCAAGCGGTTTTGACAGAATCCTGCCTGCTGGCATGGGCAGCGCTCGACCCGCATCAGAAGCAGCAGCAACTGCAGGGATGCGTTGGTCATTGCCCAGCGGGCGCACCGTGGCGTATGTTCGCGTCTCGCCGCACGCGCTGCAGCGATGGGCGCTGGATGTTCAGCGCCTGTTGATGGCGACCATACATGCCCCATTTACGCGCGTGGCAGCCCGGTGGAATGCGTTAGCACTCCACTTTGCCGGCATGTATCGCCAAGTCGCAGCGAATGATCCAACCGTACGGCAATTTGTCCAGCATGCCCAAGAGCGCGTACAGAACAGGATCAAGCTGGGTCTGAACTCGAAGATGCCGGTGCGCTTCCCACCGGTGGTGTTCTACGCTCCGCGCAGCCTCGGCGGCCTCGAAATGATGAACATAGGCCACGACCCGGTGCCGTCGCTGTGGTCCTTCATACCAAGCTGGCTCGATGAGATCGCTGACGCGGAGTTGCTGGAGCGCGAGCTTCAAGAACGAGCGCAGGCATTTGGGGCACACCTCGATCGGCGACTGCTGCCACCAGCATGGCTGCATCGCGGTCTGCCACGTTTGGCTGCACGCTATCACCCGCAAGGAGCGTTGTGGACGCTCGATCACGGCTATCGTGTGCGAAGTCTCTTGCGCGTGCACGTTACCGGGCGGAAGAACGCCCTCTGGTGGCTAGATTTCATGCACGACGGACGCCTTTGGGAGCTGGACGACTACCGGAGTCAGGTTACGCATGCTTTGGGTGGCGTGCCGGCAATCCTGTCGCATACGCTCTTTGCAGCAACTGGGTATCGAGATTGGCGAGGCATCGTCTGGGGCGACCACGGCTTTGAGCACAAACTCGCGGGCAGGCCGTTGACGCGGGCGCAGCGATCTGGACTTGTCCAGATACCCAATCGCCGATTCACGCTCTGGTGGTCGCCGACCATCAATCGCAGCCGGGTGTACATGGGCTTCCGCGCCCAGCTCGATCTGACGGGGATCTTCATGTACGGCAAGCTTTCGACGCTCAAAATCAGCCTTTTGCAGGTGTTCCGAGGCCATCTCTGGCAGCGTATTCATGAAAGTCTGGTACTTGATTTGTGCAAAGCATTGGATACAGAGCTGGGGGCGCGCTCGCGCGAGGCGCGTGTTGCGGTCTCGGTGCAGAAGGAACGAATCCATCCGCGCAAGTCTTATCGCATGCACTGGAGCAGCGCGGATATTAGAATCGATTTCGAGCAACCGATTCTCGTGTCCGGTGACGCCTTGCCCGTGGACGAGGCCGTCGCCTTCGAATCCAATGCGGGCGGTCAAGGGCGATCGTCGCTGCGGCCGCCAGGTAGCGACGCGGCTGCCAAAATCTATTGGATTGATGTCCAGCTCCGTTGGGGCGACTACGACGACCATGATGCCGCGCAATACGCAGCGCAAAAATTTCGGGCGTATACAGCACCGGGAGCGTCGAGTCTGTACCCGTCTCACCATGGACTGGTCGTGGTCTTTGATCTAGCCTACGGCGAGTGGTCTGCTTTTGGGCACGCCTGCGCCATGGGCGTCGTGTCGATCGTGACCGAGGAATCGCGCCGGATGCTTATGCATAACCAGGCACTCGCGCTCCTTCGTGAACGCATTCGCAAAGCGCTTCAGCTCTACGTCATGGAGACGGTGGAAAGCGAGACGCTGCAGGCGGCGACGACTACGACATCGGCTTCCGATACGATACCTCTGTTCGTGGGGTGCGGCGGCGACTTGTGGCGGCAACGCCTCTGGATCGTGGATGATCGCACTGCGTACAGGCCACATGCGAACGGTGTTATCTGGATATGGGAGACGTCGACAGGGCGACTGTTTGTGAAGATTGTCCATCGGACTACGTGGGCTGGCCAAACCCGGCGAGCGCAACTCGCCAAGTGGAAATGCGCTGAGCACGTTTTAACCATGCTCCGTTCACAGCCAACTGAAGAGCTACCGCGGGGCATCGTGCTCGCACAAACCGCATCCATGGACCCGTTGAAGACGCTCTTGGCAGGCACCGAGTATGCCAAAATTCCTGTGCGTGCCGGTGCGGCGGCCATGCCGCTGCAGGCGCTAATGGCGCTGCCGGAGATCCGCGACCGTACTCAGACTGCGCGCTCCAGCGAGCTTTCGATCTGGAGTGGCTACGCGGATTGGATTGAGCATGTGCCCGTGTGGATCGCGTCGGCGCGCTTCCTGCTCCTGCTCCACGCCTTGGACCGGGCGCCAGAGCGTGTCCTGCAGCTGGTGTGGCCTCAGCGGCCGGCGGACGAGGAGAGCGCGGGCTCCGCGACACCTTGGCTGTGGCCCGCGCTTCCCGAGACTGACTGGCGCCGTCTGGAACTAGAGCTCCAGTCGCTGGTGCCCGTGCGTCTACGCCCTGCCCATGTCGCCGGTGATCAGCCAGGTGGCAGGGATGACGACGGAACGGAGCAGGTGCTGGAGCACACACGACCGAAGACGGTTGCCGCATTCGACCGGTATGGCAATGTGATTTCGGTGGAGACCACCACGCCATTTGAGCGGCAGGAGTACCGCACGTCGTCGGTCACGGTAACGAATGCAGAACAGCAACGGCTACTGTCCTTGTACCGACGACTCCCAGACGTTCTCGAAAACCTGCACGTTGTCGAGCCTGGACACACCAGTGGCAGTCTGTACGGAGGCGAGCGCCCGGAACAGGCGACGATCTCGGCGATGCCGCATCTCGCCAAGCGATTCGAGCTCCATCTACCGAGAGGCCTCGTCCGCGGTCTTTTGCTCGCGGGTATGACTTGTGGCCAACTCTGGGGCACGCGCACCGCCAACGCGGATACAGTGGTTTGGATCGCCTGGGCGCTGCGTCATCATGACGCCGAGGCATCGACACCGTTGCCGAGCATGGTTGAGGCAGCGGCCTGCTTTCGCCCTGGCTCGGTGCAAGCGATCGGCTGGATTCAAGCGTGCCTCGATGTGGGTCGGCCACCAGCGCCAGGACCGGGGGTGCATGCGCCCCACGATGTGCAGGTCATGCTCTATCTCCAGGGCGAAGAACGCCAAATCGATTTGGCATCGCCGTCGCTCGATCGCCACGCAGCCGAAGCAGTGCAGACACACGATGTGCACGCATCGCGGGCGCCGAGTGCGCACGCATTCGGACACGTCATCGGGAGCACGCATGCGATGTCACGCGCCCTGGGTGTCCTGCAGGCGTGGACTGGTGGCGGCTCCGGCGACGTGAACGATCCTCAATCCGTGCATGTTCGCGTTCGACTGCGTGATGATTTGAGTGCTGTTTTCCTCTACGCAAAAGATGGTCGGCTGATTGCGCGCCCGCCGGGACGTTTATTCGAAACGATACCGGCACTGATCGAAGAGGGAACTTAGACTAGCACGGGATGATGCGAGGCAAGTGCGTGCGGGCGAACGGGCTGCGGTTGCAAGAGGCCATCCCGTGCATAGCGCATCGGACACGAGGAAGCAAACCGCGGGCGCGGCATTTGGTGTTCCCAGCGATTCCTCTGCTGGTAAACGAGGCTGCTCGAGACGAAACATAGCGTTTACATGTCGTGCTGGAGTATGGGCAAGCTCAAATATCAAGATCGTCGAGTTTCAGTGACTCGGCGTGCTGCTCAATAAATTGTCGTCGGGGGAACACCCGATCGCCCATGAGCGTATTGAAGATGCGGTCTGCGGCTCCGGCATCTTGCACCGAGACGCGATCCAGCGTCCGACGCGCTGGGTCCATGGTCGTCTCCCAGAGCTGTTGAGGCATCATCTCGCCGAGACCCTTGAAGCGCTGCAGTGTGTACCGGGCATCCGGTTTGTTTCGCAGGAGCCGCGCGAGAGCCTGCTCACACGCTGCATCCGAGTAGAGGTATCGAGTTTGACGCTGCTTGCCACCACCGATCTCGAGCTTGAACAAAGGTGGTCGAGCTATGTACAGATAACCGTTTTCAATGACACTTCGTTGATAGCGAAAGAAGAAGGTTAGCAGCAGTGTGCGAATATGCGCGCCATCAACATCCGCATCCGTCATGATGATGATGCGATGGTAACGTAGCTGGTTTGCATCGAACTCCTCGCCCTTCACTCCTAAACCTATGGCGGTGATCAAGGCCTGGATTTCGGTATTCTTATAGACTTTGCTATCATCGCATTTCTCGATGTTCAAGATCTTTCCACGAAGCGGCAGGATTGCCTGGAAGCGACGATCCCGTCCCTGTTTGGCACTGCCACCGGCCGAATCGCCCTCCACGATGAAGATCTCGCTTTCACGCGGATCTCTGGATGCGCAGTCCGCGAGTTTTCCAGGCAATGTCGAGGATTCTAGTACGGATTTTCGCCGAACAAGATCCCGTGCTCGTCGCGCCGCCTCAGCTGCTTGATAGGCTTGCCATGCTTTCTCAAAAATATCGGCAAATACACGCGGGCGTTGATCAAAGTACAACGAGAGCTCTTCAGCAACGACGGCGTCAACGATCGAACGTACCTCAGGGTTACCTAAACGACTCTTGGTCTGGCCTTCGAACTCGGGATCCGGTACCTTCACCGATATGATGGCAGTCAGACCCTCGCGAAAGTAGTCGCCGCTGAGGTTGCTGTTGTTCTCGCGAAGCATGCCGCGTTGCCGCGCCAGCGCGTTCAGCACGCGAGTGAGCGTGAACTTGAAGCCGTCAACATGGGTTCCACCATCGATGGTACGAATGTTATTCGCAAAACTCAGCAAGATATCATTATACTGATCTCGACACCACTGCAACGCTATTTGCACCTCGACGTTCTGAAGCTCTCTCCTGAGATAAATCGCCTCTGGGTGGATGCGCTCTTTGCCTTCGGTAAGGTCGCGTACGTATTCGGCAATGCCGCCGCTGTGGTAGAATCGCGCGCCTCCGTAAACACTAGGAATATCCGTTTCAGTTATCAAAGAAACTGGCGCGCTCAAATCCGCGGATGCACGTCGTGCTGAGGCCGCTCGATTCTCGTCCACGAGCGTATCGCGTGAACCAACCTCCAGATCGGTATCATCGTCGTACTTTGTGACTGCGGCGTCCGCTGGTTTGATAGTTGTTTTCGTAGACACTGGACGCATAGCTAGCGTCTCAGAGCCATTCTGGGCTATGCTTAAAAGGTTCTGGCTCGGTACAGCACCGACTCGGCGATCTACAAACCAAATGGAAAGTCCTGCGTTCAAATACGCGAGCTCATTCAGACGCGTGGCTAGCACATCATAAGAGAATTCAGTAGTCGTTGTGAATATGCTTGGATCCGGTGCGAAGCGTATGTAGGTTCCAGAGCGCTCCATGAAGCCGGGATACGGGTTCGGCGCCGCTGCCACCACCCGGAGCGCCTCCACAACCTCGCCACGCGCGAAGCGCATCGTATAGCACACGCCATCGCGGTAGACGGCTGCCTCGAGCCACGCACTGAGGGCATTCACCACTGAAACGCCGACTCCATGGAGTCCTCCGGAGACTTTATAACCGCCCGACCCGAACTTCCCGCCAGCGTGAAGCACCGTCAACACCGTCTCCAGTGCAGACTTACCGGTTTTGGGGTGCTTGTCGGTAGGAATTCCTCTTCCGTTGTCGAGCACCGATAAAGAGCCGTCTTCATGAAGCGTAATAAGAACCTTGTCGCAGTAGCCAGCAAGGGCCTCGTCCACGGAGTTGTCAATGACCTCGTAGGCGAGCTGGTGCAGACCGCGTGCCCCGGTCGAGCCAATGTACATGCCAGGCCTTCGGCGCACTGGTTCAAGGTTTTCTAAAACATCAATCTGTGCGGCAGTGTACTCAGACCCAGATTTGGGAAAGGTATTCGCGTTGCTTGCAGTGCTGTCGCGAAAGCCCGGCACTGGCTGGACTTGCTCAACACCAGAGCACAGCAGGGCACCTCGCTGCGGCCATCTCGAGCTCAACTTTGGCGCATTCGGCCTCTGCCGTGAACTTGAACGGCACAGACACGTTCCGCTCCAATAACTTCCACATCCTACACCTATAGTGCTCACGAATGCATAAGTGGCGTTCATGAGCCCCAGACTTGAACAAAAACGCAAGGTATGACAAGCGTTGGCTGGAAACCCCTATCGTCGGCAGTTGGAGAGGCGCGTGAATCGCTCGGAAGGGAATGCCCTAGGGGAATTCCCTACGGGAAGGTTGGTACACCGGCGGTGCCAAGCGAAACTCGCCTTGCAAGGATCGCGTCGGTGGCGCGTCGCGATCTTGCGGAGGCGCCCCGCAGATGCCGCTGCCTTTCCGCGATCAGCGGGCAAGGCGTCAGCGCTGAGCGGCGCGAACACGCACGACGCTAGGACACGCACAGTCTGCATCAGGTACGCGTGTTATGCGTGTTATGCGTGTTATGCGTGTTATGCGTGTTATGCGTGTAACGCTGAACTTTTGACTGTGCACGCAAGTGTCGACGCGAGCGTCAATGGATGCTTTCGGACTTGTCCTTCTTCAGTGTATCCGACGACTCCCGGGTAGGCACTCTTTTGAATAATAGACGACATCTTCCGTTGTTGTGTCGAAATTGGCTAGTGGTTTGTCTGCGGGCTTAGTTCTTCGGTGGTTGTCCGTGCGCTCCAGAGAGCGCAGCGTAAAAGTGTCCGGACTTGAGCGATAACGCTATTAAATAACTGTTCCTGTGATACGTCGAGGGATCGTTCGCCGCGTAGTTTCTTTTCGCGTGACACGTCAGCGAGCAGAGGGCGTTTCGCGGCACTGGCGCGGAAAGAGAGCGTGCCTCTGCTGGACTGTGGCGTTCGATTCGGCCGCCAGTTGGGGTGTTCGCTCTCTGAACGGACGCAAAGGGCGGCTCTGAGATGGGAACATCGCCGGCGCGAAGACCGCCAGCGGGGCGACCGCGCAGGGGTATCTGCCGTCGGACGGATCTCGCCCCTGTAATGGCGCCGCTGAAGCTTACGAGCCGCAGAGGGCGCACTACCAGCGCTGGACGGCAACAGCCGAGCGGACGCATCGTATCCGTCCAGAGCCATCTCGCTACCCCAGCGACATCCTTAGCCGGGTTCCGAATCGACTATCCTTGCTGGCCGGTACCTGAGCGACGCGTGCGAGACTCGTTGATGCCTGGTCAAGGCCCTCATGAAGACCGTTATCAGGCTGGAAGACTTGCTTGTGGGACAGAACTGCAAGAAACCGGAACGAATCCTGCACCAGCGAAAACTCGTTCACGTGTACGATCCAGTGGATGTGGTTCTCGCGCGGCATCTGTGCACGGAGGTGCGAACCCTGCTCGTGCAGTCAAACGCGCACTGGAATCCGACTGGTTCTGCATAGGCCCAGCGGATGTGTCGGGAAGCTCGCTCCTACAACGAGCTCAGCACATGTTTTTGGAGGCACGGCACCATTCGCATGAGAATGCACATATGGCATGCAGATCAGTGCCTTCTGAAACACGCATAAGCCGCTCTGCCTGCGAGAAGCGTAGCATGCGTAACCAACTTGCATCTTCCGCAGAAGAGCGCGGAGCGCGATCCGTCATTATTTGGTGGCTTTTCGCTGCTGCCACAGAGATGCAGTTTCGGCGGGAGACGGCAGGCCTCGCTGTTCATTTCTTCGATTGCATCAGAGGAAACGTGACCCTGTCTGCATGGCTCGAGCACGCAGCCAGCTGCCTTTTAATCGCCGGAAAAGTTCAGGAACGATACCCTATCAAAGACGAGAGCGCTTCAGTCGTTCGCGTCCTCGAGTGGCTCCTGCGCAAAACATCGACGACGTCACCGCACCCAGAGCGCACAGGCTGGCAGCTGAAGTCGCTCAGCCAGAGCTTGCACCTGGAGCAGGACACAGGAGACCTGAGTGGTGTGCCTTCGACCAGCGACCGCTCGAGTTCATTGCCTGGCAACTGCCCGGGGGTCGCTGCGCCTGCACACCAACGCACCAGCAGAATCGAGCAGCTGAAGTCTTTCCAGGCGAAGCTTTTGTGCTTCGAGCCGGCTGCTTGGCGGAGTTTCTCCACGATAACGCCTCTGCGTCAGGGAAGCTGGAGAAGTCCTATCACGAGCAAGTTGCCGTGCCAGCTGCAGGCGCTTCCAGGCCGCAAGCCCGAGTCATCGGACGCGGAGCAAGCCGGCGCCGTTTCAACTGAAAGCGACTCACAGGCAATCTGGCGACGCATTCGCAGCATTGAACCGCAAGTTTTGGACTGGCTCCATTGGGAACTCCAATGCCCAACTATTTACAGCTGTCTCTATCTGCTCTATCGTTTGTACCAGGACACCAATGACCAACTTTGGAATGAACAAAACCGATATTACTCGCGCGTAGAGGAGGCGACTACACCAGTTAGAGCCCGATGTCTTATCGGTGCGATTCGGTCATCGACAACAGATCCCGCAATCGAGAACCCCGCTCAGCCTACGAGCACACGTCTCCCAGCACAACTGATAGAGGCGTCGCTCAGTCCTCGGACCGAAAATATGGAGATACCCGAGCAGGAGTCGCCGCATGCATGTTTCACACCTGTGCGCAGCGGCACATGGCCCGCACCCGATCAACTCCTGGCTCTCGCGGAGAGTTACGCTGATCACTGCCTTCAAGATCTATCGATTTTGCAATTTTCCTCGGACGTTATCGCCAGTGCATGTTTGATCGAAGCCCTGGGGGAACGCGGCTACGATGAGCGCAGGCGGTATGTTGCGTTGCTTGCACAGCAGCAACTATCTGTGGGTGCAGAGGCGTTGCGCAGCTGCTGTAAGCAGCTGCGCGAGAAACTCCCTTGCTGCAGAGCGGTACCATGCACGCCGTGTCCGGAGACACTCGTATCACATGTTCATCCGACTCAGTGTTCACCGTCTGTGGTAGCAGGGCCCCAGTCGCACCAAATGCCTGCCAGGCGTGGATCTGGGTCAGTATCGAACTTATCGTCGCATTCGCTGGAATGCCCAGAGGCAGCGTTCACACCAATCTGTCGGGTCATGTATGAACCAATGCGTCAACGCTGGGATAACTTGCTCTTCCCTGAGTCGCTTCTGGAAACAGCTGGCTGCGGCCCATTTGCACAGAAAACGTCAAATGACATCTCACCAGTCGACATTAGCCAGGGTCGCTTTTGAGCTTGTGGAATAAATACTTCGTTCGCTGCTTGCGACCAACACGATCTGGTATCTCCGTATGAGGGAGCCTATCGATCACCAAGAGTCGAACGATAGGGTCATGGGTTCACGGACGCCGCTCTGAGACGAAGAGCGCCAAGCGCAAGAAGAGCTGGTCTCTGTAAGCAAATGAGCAGTCGCCGATATCCCGATCACGGCCAGCTGCACGCACATCATGACCTGATTGTGGATCCGCTGTTATGTTGTCTTGCGAACATGCGCGCCCTCACCGACAACGACATCATCAGCATCGACGAGTGCATTTGCCTGCATCGAGCACCGCATCTAAGACGAGCCCAAGCCCCTGGGGACCGTTTGCAACGCGCAATCGCCCCAAGTCGATGACGGATATGGACGCGAACGACGGCCCTGTGCATCATTTCGCCAGCAAGACGCTACGACTGGCCCGGAGCCACCGATTCGATGTGTTCCAGTCGCTGCCATCGCTCGGCGTACGTTTGCCGTAGCGCCTCGTCTTCGAGACTCGCTTGGACATCACGAATACATTGCCGCAGAGTCTCTCGCTCGGCTCCGGAGACCCGTGACGACCAAATGGTCAGGCACATATCCAGAAGCAGCTGGCGATCCCAGTCGGCCAAGGGCGATGCAGGGCGCCCCCACGGCAGCCCAGTCGATTCGGCGGCGGCAGTGAACGCATCGCGCGGCATGCCCGAATGCCCTGCACGATGTCGATGGAAGCCGCTCGCAGCCGAGCGCAGCACGCTCGCTGATGCCCCCATGAAAGGCGTTGAAGCGGCAACTCGCCGGTTCCGCGTCGCCAGATTCGCCAAATGCGTCAGGTACGTCATCCATCGGACACGTAGGTACTCAGGTTCCAATGCCTCTGCGGACGCGGCGGCATACCGCAAGGCCCATCTATTCAAGAGCACAAGCGCAACGTGCTGCGCCCATCGCGCCTCCACCCTGAGGCACCTGGACGCAAGCTCGGAACGTGTTCGATGCACATTCGTCGTCGCTGGCTGCATGATATCAAGAAGCAATGCAGCGATCAACAGTTTCGCTGGGATCCGCACCCAGTCCGCAGCCAAGCATTCTTCCAGGATCGGTGCCAATGTTGATGCGCGTGGCATCGCCTGCAATGTTTGTGTCAGATCAGCCCGCAAGCGAGGCAGCAACTGACCCTGCGACATCTCGGGCGCTTGATCGCCGACTCCGACACTGCCCCAGTCCAGCCACTGGGCCAGACTCCAGAATCGTGATCTATTCGCGCCTGGCGATGGCTCCTTGTGCTCGAACGCGATGCGATCATCGAGGGGCGGCGCTTCGGTGACACGCCTCGCTCGCCGCCCCAGTAACCTGAGCACTTGCGCGTAGGTGATTTTGTCCCCGCGTTGGTTCAGTTCAGTGAGGATGATGTCCTGTAACATCGGATACGCCTGTAGCGTCTTTGATAGCTCGTGGAGACTTGCGTCCGTTTCCAGATACCAATCCAAAATAATCAGCAGATACTCGATCGACAGGCGTGGATAGAAGCCGACGAACACTTGCAGCGCCTGTGCGGCCGCTGTTGCATCCGAGAGGCCACAAAGCGCTCGGATCCGTCTACCGGGATCAGGCTCCGTCAGTGCTAGCTCGTACGCAAGCCGGTCGAGACCAATTTGGAAAGCTATCGCACTGGCTGCTGCGTACCGCAGGAAGGGAGCCATTCGTTCTGAGAGCGCCTGCTGGATAGGGGTACACTTCTCGCCCGCAAGACTCGCTGGCAGAAAAAGCGCCCGAATCCATTGTTCGGCGCGTTGGAGGCATCCATCTCGATGGTAAGCCGCGCCATGGCGCAACAAGGCCACTGCGAAAGCCGTTGTGATATCCGCTCGCGACAAGCACACAGTCAGCTGGAGGCTTTCCTCGATCAGATCGTAGAGCGCCGAGATGCGCTCTTCAATCGAGACTTGGTGTGCTGCTGTTGTACTTGTTGCTGATGTTCTTGTCGTTGCGGTTGCCGGCACGCCTTGGCCACCACTCAGCGCAGTGGCAGCGGCATAGCGCACGATACTTCCGACGACCTGTCTGAGCATTCCAGGTTGTTGCAACTGATGAGCCGAGAGCGGCATCAGTGTCGCCAGCCGATTCCGAAAACGAAGCCACTGCACCACTCGATGCCACCAGTAGCATGCACGTGCTAAGCGCTTGCCGTACGCGCTGGGAACGCGCTCCAATGTGTTATCACTGCGGCATGCACTCTCGGGGGAGCCTCGAAGCCAGTTGTCCATTTGATGCCAATTATCCCAACAGGCCGCTGCGAGTGCCCACCGAGCTGCTTCGAGCAAACGAGTCGCACGAGACGTATCGTTCGCCATGGTATGAAAAGCCCATGTAACGCACTGCTCTGCCGCATCCACGAGGAGACGCTGTGCTCGCAGTTCCTCCAGCACCAAGATATGGCTTGGGGCTTTGCTCGTCGGCTGCGATGCCGCATCCTCCAGGCACTCGAGATCCGCCAGCGTCAGCGTTGAGCCATGACAGGGCTCCAGACTAGACGAAGCGCACTCTGAATTGGGTCGAAGCCCGGCAACGGCCTCTGTTTGGCCTTGCGTTGGGATCACGGAGCGCGTCGCGAACGCTTCGTATAGCAAAACGCCCGGTGCGTTGACGCCCCACTCGATGAGAGGACGCTGGCAGGTTGCAACGCTCTGGAGCCGGGCAAGGGAGCGAGCACCGTTCTCCTGGATCCACAACAATGTGCTTCCATCTGGCTCTGGAATACTCACGAGTTCACCAGGGCCGTTCCAGTCCCTGGTGAGCCTGGAGCGCACCATGATCGACAGCGAGACGCCACTCGGAAGCGATAGGAAGCTCCAGCACCACCAGTGCGTATTCGTGTCGGGTTGCTGCATCAACGCGTGACGCAAAAAAGTGCAGCAGTGGGCATTCGGATGCCCTCCGAGTGACGGCAACCAAAGTCCATCCGTTCGAATCACGTTCCAGCGACCGGCTGGTTGCTGTATACGGTACAAACTGCGCTGTACAGATACTTTGGTAGTGCTTGATTCAACCAGAAGCAAATGACGACCATCAGCGGTGTTCCAGATACAGTAGCGCCCGTCTGGCGAAGCGCTCCCCGGTCGCAATCGATCACTCGTCAAGCGTCGAGTCGCAGCGCTCGTCGTTGCGTCGCGCACCTTCTCCGTGGCGACGACTAGGTTTCCCGTCATTGCGACATCAACGTTCTCATCAAAGCTGATCGAATCAATCCACCACTCGCCGGTGTTGCTGCAAATGCTCAGTCGCTTACCGTCCGCTAACCAGCACAGCTCGAGACTCGATGCCCCAGCGAATGCCGGTGGCAGTGTTCGAAGCGGGTACACGTCCACGGCATCTTCTTCGCTGTTCAAGGGTTCGCTCGCTATCGTGAGCTTCCCACTTCGAATCAGGTCGTCTGAAACGTTCAGCCTAATACGCCCAGCCCAGAGACGGTTTCGAGTGCTTACCCAAGCAACGACATAGGTGCAAGTCCCGCACAGTGGCTGGACGGCGACTGCGCGTATGCCCTCCGGTTGTGTGTCGGCCGCTGGAGCACGCGGCAAGAGTCTATAGACGCCCAAGCTGCAGCCAGAATCCGCGTAGCGGCAGAGCTCACCGTCTTCGTGCACGATCCATAGCTGCGGACCACAGACCAGAGGTGCACACGGCGTGTGAACCCAGACAGCCGCGACGATGCGAGCTGGAAACAGGGTGCTTCGCTGAACCAGCAGCGCGATGCGTTGGCCTCGGAGCGTCTCCAAGAACCCGGAACCAGTTCGTGGGCCACAGGCAACTAGTCTGGCCAACGGAGTCGCGCTGGAGCCGCGGAAGAGCAACGCCTCGTGCGTGGTACTGCAGGTCTCGGGGGGCGTGGTGTCCACTTCGGGATCCTCGACTCGAAGCCAGTACGCCTCGTCGCCTATCCTAAGCAAGCTCATCCAGGGGTGTTATCATGTTCAAGCCGCGCAAACCCTTCGGTGCGCACTTGAGCTTATGAAATCAGATACAGCCGGTTGCGGTAGTCGTGTGCAGCCGTCCGAACGAAAACGGTACAGCGAGTGGAACGGAGTTCCGGCAAGTACCCTGGATCGACCCGAGACGAGGTTGCAGCCTGCGCAGGTGTATTCAAGGGGATTTGAAGAGTTTTTCAGGATCCTTTCCAGATATGTTCATGGTAAAGCCACCGAAGTCTATGATATTCCCGAAAGCAATCTTCTTTATAGAGAAGCATCTGGTCTGGCATTCGCTCTCTACGACGTCGAATTCATGACGAAGCATCGTCGCAACAGATTCCAGAACGAAAAGAGAAACCAAGGGAAAAATGGAACTCGATCATGAACTTCTTTGCTCTTGTTCGGCAAGCGTTGAAAGGTGGAAATGTTTTCCGTGTATTCGAAAGGTTACTTTCTAGGCCGAAGCTCTCGCGAGCCGGACGAGTCTGCGGGGCTCGTGCTTCATGCACCCCCAAATACCGGCTGCAGTGGCGAGACCTGAGCAGCTTGTCCATAACGCAGTTTATTCTGGGACGAGGAGCAGGTATGCTGCGTCTGGGCGTCGCCCTGGTCGCGGTGGTCCATTAGCGTATCGCATTGCGCTGCCGCAGACACTGCGTCTGTCTGGGCAGTTTCCTGGCGCCCAAAATAATGATGAATTCCGGATCCCGTGACCGGTGAACCATGCCTCGAGCCAACGCCCCCAGCGGTGTGACAAAACCGTTCTGTCTCCATGTAGCCTACGCATCAGCTGTTTAGGCATTATTGCAGGTGCTCACGGTAGGCAGTTGGCGCAAGATAGAATGTACGTAACGATCAGCACATTCAAGGAAAGTACGGGAAATGGAGCTTGAAGGTAGGGTGCAGCCTGATGCGTGATTTCCCGAATGCCAATATCCATCCCGCCATCTAGGATCCATAGTCAATGTCAGCGCTTCGTCAAGCGAGATGGAATGGATTTCGGCAGCTGCGACTCAAGAGCGATGACGAACGTTCCGAAGGCTCCGTTTGCATCCAGTACAGAAATGAATAAATATATATATTTTGGTACGGAACAGTCACTTTCATGTCTACGCAGATGGCGCCGCTGCATCCGACCTCGATACAGGGATTCGCTGCTGCTGCTGCTGCTGCTGCTGCAGGTTGAACGCGCCTGGCAGCGCATGGACGATCAAGACATCAACGGTCGCGTACAGCATTGTATGGATGGTACACGGGCTTTCCGAAGGCTAAACTACTGACGATCTAGGCAGGGTATCAGACACTGGCCCTCGCGTGCAGCGTCGTACGCCTCCCGGGTCCGTTGGGCGTTTGTGTAGGTCTTCGGGTGCAGAGCCGCTCGCGGGCGCACAAAACTTGTTCGTTGCGAGCAATGCTGAGGCACCTGCTGTTCCAGTGATGCGCTTCGAGGACGGGCAGTCCACCGCCTGCGAATGGCCAGTGGTGCGGCCGACCAGGCACCACGATGTTCTCTGGCTGATGCGCGGGTCATGGATAACATCGCGCCACCAGGCTAACCATCACCGAGCGGGATTGCACCTCTAGATGATCTCTGCATGACGCCCCACGATCGAGTGTATGATCTGCACCAGCCTCCCGACAGTTGGATCCGCGTCGATCCAATGTCTCTTCGCGGAAGCTGATTCGACGCTACCTTGTTTCCGAAAAACTTACACCAAAGACAGCAATTGCGCAAGCTCGCTACATCAATCATGCCCGTGTTGCTATCGGGCGTATTTGCCTGGAGTGCGTGCCACGAAGAAGCGCCCGGAGGCGAGCAGCCATCGTTTGGCACCTGACTGACAGCATCGCTGCCCGCGGATCGATCAGGTAGACCATGAGGCAGATCCCGAGCATCGTCGATGAATAGCGACAAAACGGACTATTCCACGAGCGATTTGAAATTGCCGCTCAGCCGAACGGAACCGACACGATACGATCCGCTTTGTAGGGGCTTGTGTCGCAGTACGCTTCGACAGTGCCGTTGCATTCTCGTTCACGAATACATGCCAGCGGACGTTGATAGGGACCCCGTGTCTCCATCAAAGGGTTACTGGGACGCATGGGTTCACGAGTGTCGCCGTCTCGAACGCGACATTGCGCAACTCAAGTCGTTCTGGGACGCGCCAGCGCTGGATACGCATACGCGCGACCCAGCAGAGGCCGTTGCGCCCGCCGCTGACCTCTTTCGTCAAGCTGTGCACCTCTGCCGTGGCCTGGAGAGTGCTCGGTGGTTGGCGGAACGTCTGCCTACCGCGTCGGCGCTGAGTGATACGGTAACGTCTCTGGTTCAGCAGAATGAACGCTTCCTCGAACTGATTGCGCGTGCATTGGATATTGAGGCGGCGCCTGTAGCCACCCCGTTGTCGGAATGTCGCCAGGCAGTAACGACGCCTTCGCCACAGGAGCGTGCAGCGAGTGACGCGGCCGATGAGCGCCGTTTATCCTTGTGGCAGGAGGTAGCGCCCAAGACTCCCACTGTGGAGGACTTGCATCTAGCTTCTAGTACGCTGGCACAACTGCAGCTGGCGCCTGACGAGAGCCCGATCTCGGCGCTTACGTCATCGGATAGCGCCAAGCCGGGTCGAAAACTCAACGGCGATGCTTTGGAGTCCTTGTACCGGGAAAAAGTTTCCCAATTTGTTCAACGACAAGTATCGGTGAACGAACTGGCTACCTGGTGGCAACGCCTCCGCGACCTCTGGGCATCGAACGGGGACACCTGGCTCTCTGCCGATGCGCTCTTGCATCAGTGGGAAACGGAGCGCACCAGACTGAAGCTGGTACTGCTTGCGCTCACTCAAATGGAAATGCTCACCAGCCGTTGGGAGAACAACGCATGCTGGTATGCGCTCAACGAGCCGGCGCGCTCACCGTAGCCGCGACTCGCGTTCGACACAACTAGTACACGGAAAACTGGCTCGTGCTGGATGAGTTGAAATGGATCTACAGGAGCATTTGATTTGATGCAGCCAGCGCGCTTCATCGCCTGGAGAGTACTATTTTCTGTTTAGGCATTGTCAGGTAGACGCTGAACCAGCTACGCAGTTACCGGGAGCGATGCCGGATCCGCAGGCGCACGCGTTACCCCTGCTACAGCCGCCACACCAGCTTTCCACCAGTCGATATTGCGGGTCAGTGCTGTGCACATTTATGGTTTGCAGGACAAGAGCAGTTGCGAGCATCAACACTGGTGATTCTCGATACCGTGGATGAGCCGCAGCGTGCGACACTCAAGCAAGCCGCCGTCGAATTTCAACCAGCAAGTGTTCACTGAGCCCGCGACAGTTCAGACAGCCTTCACAGGCGCACTGTGCCGTACACTCCCGTCCGGCCTGGAAACACTCGCAGTATCGCTTCAGACATCCGGTGCGCTTGCAGCGACAGCCTCGTGACGAACGCTCCGAGGCACTGGGTTCACCGTTTAGTGCCTCACCGGAGGTACTCGAGCGCTGCGACGCACTTTGACGAGCCCGTTCGACCTGTTCCTGGTTGTCTTGATGGTTGCCGCAGCCCTCACACTCGCACTCAGGGCCGCAGAAACTACCTGCGGCGAAACAGTCGCAATATTTCTTGAGACATCGGGAACGACGGCAACGACACCGCTTGGATGCGATTCGTAACGTGTTGGTGCGAGGTGTTTGTAACCGACGGGATGCTCGTTGTAGCTCAGCAGCTGCGGCTGGGTCAAGCACCAGCGCAGCAGCACTAGCAGTAGCTCCAGGATGCACCTCTGAGGGTAGATAGGGGTCCACGGTATGCTCGGCTTGGGTTCCGTCGAGGGACACCATCGCGTGGGTCTGTGGTTCCGGTGCATAGCGTGTTCTGCCGCTTGACCAGCAGTTGATTGTTTGATTGATGCTGAAAGTATCTCGATGGTGATCGAGGCAATGCTGGTCGGCTGAAGCGAGCGACTGCGCTGCTGAAACGGACTCGTATGCGGGACATATGACTCTAGCGTCGGGTACAGAGACCGGCGGCGGCGCAAGAGCGCTCCGTTCGCTGCCGCTCGCCGCAAAAGGCAACGGTCGCATACCGTTATCCTCGGTAGGCGCAAAGTGCCCGTCTTGTACTTCATGGGGCGAGGGAAATAAAGACTGACGGTTTTCTCGCACTGTGTCTGTTGCTATCGAGGTCGACGGCAGGGAGCGTTCATCGACACCGGTTGGGTGTACGGCGAAGAGAACGCGTTTCCGCTCTAGGCCGGATTCGAAACAGCGTACACACGAACGATCCTGTGATAGCGTTTTGGATGTGTTCTGCGACATGACCAGGTCATCCGATGAGGATGATGCTGATGTGTGGGCCGATTCCGTCTTCTGCATCGAGCAGTATGGCCTACTGGGGCAATACCCTCCATCAGGATGCCTCGTACCCGCTTGGTACGCCATAGGGTCTGTTTCGTGCCGCGAGCGTTTTCGATTTGATGATCCTTTTGGTTGCTGGTGAAGGCTCGGGTCCCGTGAATGCATCGATTCGTTGCCGTGCGCTGTCTCTATGTAGTTCGGCAACTGGCGCTCCTGAAGTACTTGCAGTACAGGGATACCATACGGAGGACCCATATCACCAGCGGCATGAGCGGATAGATGCGCGCGGCTGTGCATCTCGTCACGGGTGGACGACGTCTGCAGGGCACCCGCTGGGGTCTCACTGCTGAAGCTAGCCTCCAGGCGAATGTTCTCGTTGCTTTCGTTGAAAGCCTCTGAATGGGTAGCATCCTCATCGTTCAAGTCCGTTGCGTCCAAGTAAACGGGGTGCTCGAATCGACAGTATGCATTAGCGATCGCGGTGGAGGTAGTCGCCTGACTGCATTCTCGCGGAGGTCGCGCAGACTCGCAAGATAGGGGCCTAACATATGGATCCGCTTGTTGCTTCTTTGCAGCGAAATCAGGATCCCAGCAGCCGGAGGTGGCGCTCGGAACGGAAACGCCCGTTGCTATGCGCTGCGCGTGCGTTGCTTTCGAGACGACCTGACTAGATTCCAAAGGCACGTTCAGCGACACGCGTGGATCAGGTTGTGATACCCCAGCTGCCGATGTAGTTGGTGACTGAATACCGCCGTAGATCTGCCGATATCGTTTGATACGCAAACGTTGGTCGTTGGTAGCCAGGGCAACCTGAGCGAAATCCGGATCGAGATCCGCCGCGACTCTGGACTGTTCCCGCAGGCGTGCGGTGAGTGGCGTCAGCGCTGCTGCACTATTCGACCAGGCGGCTGGCTGCATGAGGGAACAGCCTGTCATCACTCCGGCCCCGAACGCGCCTACACATGACCCGGGCCCCAGTGCAGGAGATCCTCCATCGACCGCAAACGCTAGGCCAACGCCGGCGTACACTGGGCTCGACATCGGCGGTGAACTCGCGCCTGGACGCATCGGTGTGACGGAAACACCGGCTTCCATGGCCAAATCGGCATCGCTTGGTGAAAATGGGTCAGTATCAATGACGTCCTGCTCAGAGTGGGGCTCAGTATTCAGCCCCAGTGCCTGGCGCCTGTATTCATCAAGCAACGCTGAGCTTGGAGCTAGGGTTTGCAAGGCGTAGCCGTGTGCGGGACTCAGCGCCATCCCAGGCCACGGGCGTGTCGTCCGCATCCGCCCTCCACGTGGTACGGGTGAACCCAATCTCATCGAGTAGTAAGTTCCCATGCTCATGCCGTGGGTGCTAGTCGCCGCCTCACTAAAGCCCTCCGGCAGTATGGTGCCGGGCGCTCGACGCTCCATGGGCGGCTGTCGAACGGCAGGGGTGATCGGCGACAGCGCCCAGTCACCCTGCAAGATGAAGCGCCGACCCGGAAGCGGGGCTTCCTCGGACTGGTCCATCGTGCATGGAAAAAGCGACGGAAGGCACGCAACCGATTCGCTAGGCGCCAGCGCACACGGTTGAAGCTCCAGATGAACGCGGGCGCTGGCAGTTTCCGAGAAGCAGGATCGACTATCGAGCACCGCCTGTACTGCCAGGAGACGAGGCGGTGTCTGTGCCGGCTTCTCGTCCGTTTTCGGGGGATCAGCGCGGCTCAGACAAGCACTCATCCGGTAAAAGCTTCACGATATTCCGACAGCACTTGAATGGCTTTGGCTGCTCCGCCGAAGAGCTGCGTGTTCGTGAAACTCTGAAAGCACTCCCGCACGATCGAATCCTAGATAACTTTGTACACTACACGTAATTGAGCCAAGTTCAGTTGGAAAATGAGCGAGCACGAAAGCCCTGCACACACACACAACACCACCGGCGTTTCCGTAGACCCTCGCGCGGCTGGTTTGGCTTGAGTACCCACCGCCCAAAGCCAAGAATGCGCTTTTGCGCGCCGAAACTGCTGGGACATCGTAGTCGGCGCGCAGATCGCATAGGCAGTGATGGCGCGCGCGCGTCTGCGCGCTGCTGCGCCGATTTCGGCTCCGGAACGCTGCCGTTTCCTGTGACATCAAATTCGAGCGTGACAAGCGCTTTCGGCGCACGCATCGATCCAATGGGCCAGGGGTTGAACGCTACGAGGTGTGCGATTTGTGCAAGAATGTCGAGTTTGTTTCTGCACCTGGTGCCGATGCTATGGACCCTGGCTTCTTCTGGGCCACTTGGTCGGCGATCACGCTGTCCGCTGCACATGGGGGCACACGCTGATCCGCTCAACAGAGGATCTGTGGAACGCGATGCTGTCCATTATGACACAGGTGCCGGAAAGAGACCCCAGCCAGGAGCTCAAGTCGCA
>Ga0078972_1005483_pt1 | contig 32123 bp, 40 predicted proteins | sample YelNatPaOPGAMG01_FD_67568 | JGI IMG/M metagenome (GOLD analysis project Ga0078972, IMG submission 67568) | Hot spring thermophilic microbial communities from Obsidian Pool, Yellowstone National Park, USA - OP-RAMG-01 (SPADES assembly) (version 2) | ecosystem: Environmental > Aquatic > Thermal...
AACCCAGCGCAAAATCGTTTTCCCACCATCTCCAACCAACCTCAAATCGCTTCTGGGCGGGATTACGATTGGCTTGTCAATTGGATAAACCCCGGCAGGCAAGTGAACAATTGCCCGCTTCCTGTTCCGGGAAGCAAAGTCAATGACCCGTTGGATGTCCGTTCCTTTTGCGCCCTCCGGCACTTCAATCAAGTTGCCACGCTCCAACGGGAGCGTCTTGGGCTCAACGATTTCGGGTTTGACCTTCAGTGTTGGGACAAACTTTTCGTCCAACCTAACAGCCTGCGGGTTCGCATCAACTGCGTTTTTGACCGTAAAGGTGTTACCGATGGAGAAAAAGCCTGCATCCCTCCGAACCTTGACGACAGGTGCTGTCTTCGAGACGAAAATGTTGTCAATGAGCAACAGTGGTCCGATGTTGTTGACTTCAACGGCAGTCCCTTTAGGCTCAATCACGATGTTGCGTTGCAAGGTCACGAAACCGCAAGCGTTAAGCCAACCCGCTTTGAAGAAGGCTTGAGAGTTGAGCGAGATGTCGCTCATTTGCATTCGGAATTGAAATTCGGTTGCAAAAATTGACAGTTGGTGAGGTTGGGATGGAATTTTGAGGGTGTTTTGGCTCGTTTTTAGGGTGTTTTGTGTCGGCTCGGATTTTGGTGACCTTTGAAAAATTATCGGACATTTTGGAGCGTTTTGGTGACCTGATTTTGGTGACCTATCTGAAGCGAATTTTGGTGACCCCCTTTTGGTCACCAAAATCACCGTTCCCCTTGACAGTTTTGGAATATACAACCGTTGGGTCTGGACAAGGTTAGCAATGATTTGGCAAGTCATTAGAAACCCAACTTCTTTTTGGCTTTGGCGATGGCAAGGTCGGCTTCAAGGATGTGAGAGTTCGCCCACCGAAGGCGCTCTTTGGCTTTTGTGTAGGCGTTTGCTGAGCCCGTGTCCAAAAACTCCATCGCAAACCCGATGGCTTCATAGAAAGCCTTTGCGGCAAGGCTGTAATCGTTCTCGGCTTGTTTCAGCAGGTCATAGACATCCTTAGGGAGCGATTCGGGGATTTCCCATGATGACCAGCGCAATAGGTCAACGGCTTTTTGCAGGGCTTGAAGGCGTTCGTAAGCCTGTAATGCTGAAATGCGGTGACGAGAAAGGTCATTGAAAATTTTCTGCCAAGTGGAAACGCAGCCATTGTATCGGGCTCGGTATATGACAATGGTTGATTGGAAGTCAACAAAAGTTTGGCGATGGCGCTTGAGTTCATTGGGGTGAAGGGATGAAGTTGGTGGCGTTGTTGATTTAGGCTCTTCGTAGGTTGATGGTTGACGGAAGAGACACCACCAGACCGCAAAAATGATGAGGAGCAAAGCAATGCATCCACGCAGAGCTGATGGCTGTGGATTTTGTTGTCCCATCAAAATCCCCCCTTAACGCCTTTCATACCATCGCTTCATCCAAACAACCTTGCCAATGATGCGGATTTGGTGCTCACGGGACGAGTAATCTCCAAATTTGCGATTATCAGAACGAAGGACGAAATAAGTTCCTTTGTCAATGTAACGCTTGATAATTGGCTTGTCTATGTCGTCAATGCAGGCAACGACAAGTTTGCCGTGAGCGGGAGGATAATCCTGCCAACGGATGCCACAAATGTCGCCGGGTTCTAAGGTCGGCAACATGCTTTCACCGCTGACTTCAATAGCAGCATCGGCAGCCATCGCTTCTTCTATGGTGACTTCAATCGTTCCCGCTTCTTCAAGGACAATAGGACCGCCGTTGCCGCTGCCTGCCGAAACCCGCAAGACAATGGGTAGGCGCAAAATGGGCTTACCATCTTCTACCCTTGCGTCACGGCTATAAAGCAAGGCGTCAACAGGTATCCCAAAGGCAGCAGCGAGTTTGGTAAGGTGCTTGGCTGACGGGTTTTGTTTCCCTGATTCCCATGCTGAGATCATCTGATGTGGGATTCCTGTTATTTTGGCGAGCCGATATTGCGACCAACCTCTGGCTTGACGGAGCGCTTTGATCTTTTGACCCACGAAGCCATCCTTCATTTTCGTTCACCTCTCAAATTGCCCAAAACAGGCGGGAAAATCCGTGATTTTGACTATGGCACAAGTCTTTACAAGGCGCAAGATGCACGATAAAATGCATAGCGCTGAGCATGTAATCATGCATAAGAGGTGACGACGGTCATGAGGCTTCGGGAAGTCGCAAGGAAAGTAGGCTTCCATGAAGCACTGAAGGCGGCGAGGTTGAAAAGGGGATGGACGAAATATCGGCTGGCAAAAGCATTGGGAGTGAGTTGGCTCACTGTCAATGCGTGGGAAAAAGGCAGAAGTGCCCCTTCGGTTTTGAACACTCTCAAACTTGTTCGCATCTTCCCCGAACTTTTGGAACTCGTGAACGGGGGCGATGGAGATGGCGAGGAAAGGAAAGAGCGGTGACTGGAGATATGTAGCGATGTTGCAGTCGCTAATTTCTGAGGGAGCGCCGGTGGTTGAGCGAGGTAAAGTTGTGTTGGAAGCATTGAAAAGCGGTTGGGAACTGAGACCGCTGGCAAAAGCAATTAGAGTAACACATCCTGCGATATTGAAATGGCTCAAATCTGTCAATGGTAATGGCAGGGATGATTTGGATCGGGGGCGACCTTCGGAATTGTTGCCGAGTCACAAGGCGGTTTTAACTCGCCTTGCGTCCAATCCTGCGACGGCGCATCTTCCTGCGAAGGTTTTGTGGCAGTTTTATTTGCAAGAGTTTGAATGCTCACCTGAATGCCAATCGTCCGATAATTGCCCACATGAAACCGTTTCCTACTACACTGCCCTTCGCTTTTTGCAGTCGCTTCCAGCTGCTTACAAGGAAGGCAAACTGCATCTCCGCAAGCGCTTTCGGGCTTCCCACACTTCGCTCGTTCCGCCGGGCATGGTTTGGTTGGCGGATAGGTCAAAGAGCGACATCCAGTTGATGCGGGATGAGTGGAAGGGAGAAGTGGCTCGTTATGAGATTGGTGCTTTCATTGATCAAGGGACGATGACAGTTTTGGCGATCGCTGCCGTTAAGAGGCAGGTTGAAGGCAAATTCAGCCCCTTCTTTGATGCCGCCGCATTCAACTCATTGTTCGCCGATGCCCTTTTGGGTGACCTGACAGGCATTCAGGCGAAACCGAAGGTGCTTGTTGTTGACTGGGGCAAGGTTGAAAACAATCAGGCGCTTGAGAAGGTTTGCAAAAAATTACGGATAAGCGTCCAACATGCCCGCCCTTACGATCCCGGCTCTAAGCCGCAAGTTGAAGCCTTGTTCCAGTTCATCCATAGCCAACTTGAAGCCTACTTGCCCGGCTACTTGGGTTCGCTCAATCGTCCCGACAGCCGACCGCCGACTACGGAAAGCGGGAAATTGCGCAAGGAGATTGATCCCAGAACGGGTGAGGTTTATTGGGTAGATGACTCAGGGCGACGGATTTTATCGGTTCGAGAATTCAACCAATTGCTGAAAGATTGGGCACGAAAGTGGAACGCTCAAGTTTGTCCGCATTGGAATGGGCGACGATTGGGACTCTTTCAAGCGAAAGCCAACAGGACGGAACTCAATGAGGAAATGCTTCGGGTCATGTTGCTGCCATCTGTCCCACGAAAGCCCCGAACTGACGGCGAGATTTTCTGGGGTCGATATCGTTGGTGGAACTATGGGACAGCGATTATGGCTGCATTTGGCGACACACGGAAGGTCACTCTTTATGTCGCTCCCGACTTTCGTGCGTGGGTTTTCCTAAATGGCGAACCGATGGGTGGCGATTTAGAGGCGGCGAGAGCGATTGAAGTCCCATGCTGGCGATACATTGAAGACAGCGAAACAGCCCAATGTTGGACCGAATTCAAGCGGGCGATGGTGAGGCGGATAAAGCAGATTGTTGAGCAGGCAAAGAAAGAGGGCGAATGGGTTGACGATGTGATTTTGAAGTATCGTGATGAGTTTGTCGCACAAGTCAATGCCTTCCTTGCTAACCCCAAAACCTTCCTGCCTTACCGACCAGCAAAGCCCGTTGACCTTGAGGAGGAAGAGCCCGAGATGAGTTGGGAGGAGCAAATGGAAGTTTTGCACATATTCGCTGAGCAACAAAGGAAGGAGATTGAAGAAGTGCTGAGAAAGAGGCGGGAAGAGGAGAACCCCTTTGCGGGGTTCTGGTGGATACAAAACGATGAGGAGAAGGAGGCGAACAGCCATGCGTCGGTTGATGGTCAATCCAGTAACTTATGATGAAGCAAAGTTGCGGGAAACGCAACCCTACAAGGCGACTTGGGCATTTTTGAGGGAAGTCGTCGGCTCAAGGTGCATGGCAGTTTTGGAAGGTGAGCCGGGTGTCGGGAAAACTTTCGGGGCATTGTCCTTTGCCCGCAAACACAACATCCCGTTCATTACAGTCGTTGAGCGTGTCATCTTGGAGAAATCGCCCAGCAGGTTCTTCAGGACAATCGTGACGGAAATAACTGGTCGGCAGCCTGCATCGTTGTGGGACGCATTAGAGGCTTTAGAGTTGTGGGCGGGCAACGGCAATGCACCACGAACAATTTTCCTTGACGAAGCACAGTGGCTGACAGGCAAGGCGTTGGATGTCTTTCGGAGGCTTCATGACTTCACCGGGGCGACAATCTTGCTCATCGGTCACGAAGGCGAAATTGTCAAGTTGCTTTCCCGTTACCCGCAAGCGAGGGATCGTGTTGCGATGCGTTTCGTCGTCCCGCCGCTTTCGTTCCCTGACTTGGAATTGCTTCACGGTGCTGATTTCAACGCTGAACTCCTGCAAGCCATCTATGACCTTACGCAGGGCAACTTCAGGCGGCTCCAACGAGTGGTTTCTCACTTGTTTGCCTACGCGGCGGCAAGGAAGAAACCGACGACCGAACTTACGGTTCAGGATTTGCGGTTTGTGACGAAGAACCTTGTCGTTGAGTGGTGAGGCTCAGGGGGGCGAGGGGGAGCGACTTGCCCGCCACGCCAGTAGCCGTAGCCCCTTTCGTCCCGCCCCCTCGCCCCTGCCGTCTCGGCAGCGACTGGCAATTAGCGATTGATTGGAAGGTGAACAGAAATGATGGAGACGAAGAAGTTGCGGAAATTTTGGGCATTGGCGAAAAAGGTGATAAGCAAGGACGATGAGAAGATAAGGCGGTGGCTATGGGAGCGATATGGCATTTGGTCGCCCCACGATCTGCGGTATGACGATCAGGAGGCGGTTCTGGCGAAGTTGGAGGAGATGGCAAACCACGGTGATGAGAAAATCACGCAGGATGTCTGGAACAACGGTCAACCGATTTATTGCCCGCAATTAGATGAGTTGGTCAAAGAATTTGCGAAGCGGCGCAACTATCAGTGGCGATACACGACGCCGCGAGGTCGGAAGATTGTCAAAAACATGACTTCCTACCACCTTGAGACCCTTTACAAACTTTTGGCTTACTTCACCCCAGCCCACATCCACGAACTGGCTGAACTACTTGGGCGCATCGCCGCAGCGGTTAGGCGAAACGGAGAACCCGAGACTTTCGCTGCAATTGAGACTTTCTTTGAGCATGACCGCAAGTTGAGAGGAAAGAGGCGTCTTTTGCCCGGTCAAAAACTTCCCATCCGCTACTTACAACGGCTCATCCGTCGCATTTACGCAGCCCGAAAGCGGATGTGGGAGAAGTTGCTTCGTGAGGATTTGGCAGAGAAGATGGCTGAGCAAGCAACGAGGGCTTTTGCTTCCGCATCAAGCAAGGCTGCAAGGGAAGCGTTGGAGAAAAGGAAATCAATCATCGCAGGGAATTAGGGAGGCGACGGAAATGACAAGGAACGAAGTCTTGGAATGGCTTGAGAAGGAACTTGGCATTCGGTCATATCTTGCTATCGGCGATAGCGGTGCAATTCAGCGACTTGAATGGATTGCAGTTGCGACGACTTTGGGCGATTGGACGCTTGACGACATCAAATCCGCCATTGACCAAACCGTTGACATCAAGCCGTTGCCGAGGCAGATTGATGAGATTCATCGCTTGCTGGAGTGGAGGAGGCGGGCTAAGTGGCAGAGCAACGGTGAAACGGTGAAGCGGTGAAACGGAGACTCGGAGAAGGACGCATTACGCATCACGCATCACGGAGGTGAAAGCAATGAAGGTGGATGCCCAACTGGTTGCGGAGTTGAGGAAAGAAGTCGGTTTGCAAATTGAGCGTGTTCGGCGGATGATTGAGCAAGAAGGCGCTCGGGACTCATGGCTTTTGAGCTTGTATCGGTTAAAGGTGCTTAAAAGGTTGCTAACAGGCTTACTCAACGATGGTGAACTGGTCTTAGCGAATTTTGACCACGAAAACCAGTCGCCCAACCGGGAGGGGTTGATGTTGAAAATTGCGAAGTTCTTCAAGATGGTCAATCCAGATGAGTTCCCAGAGGTGTCCGAGCGATGAAGGAGCAAAAATGTGCCTACTGCAACGCGAAAGCAATCAATCAATGCGCCGAATGCAAAAAGCCAATTTGCCCAATCCACACAGTCATTGATGTTGACAGACATTTTGCCCGTGTTTGCTTCCGTTGCGCAATGCAAAAGCGAACGGAGGTGAAAGGGGATGTGGCTTCTGAAAACAAAGGACAAAGAAGGTCGTGAGCGGAAAATTGTCGGGAACGGCTACAACGCACGAACAATCGGTGAAGTGCTAACGCAATTCGGTTTCACTGTGAAAGTTTACCGAGTTGAAACTCACAGAGATGCTGAAACGAGCCGTCTCTGGTGCATTGATCCTGAGAATGGGCGAAGGTTGTGGGTTAAGTCGGAAGAGGATTTGTTCATGAGGGGCTATTCGGAGGTGTTCTACGATGACGAAAGCGGTTGCTGAGAGGCTCGTGAGGATGTTGGAGCGAGATGAAAAATTGTGGCTGATTGAGAGAGGGAAGTTTAAGTGGGTTAGGGTGAAAATCGGGAGAGCGATTGAGTGCGGTGCTTGCAATGGGGTGATCAAAGAGGGCGAATTTGCCGACTTGCTTTGCGTCGACTATGCCTTCCGGAAAATTTGCCTTGAAGTTTTTTGTCAGTTTTGTTCTCGCCAACTCAAACGAAGGGACGCTCTCATCAATGCCATCTACGAAGTCAGGCTGAACGGGAGGGAAACGATGTGACAGCAACGGAGCAGTTGACAATCATTGAAGAAACAGTCCTGAGCCTTCTCGGCAAAGGGAAAGTCAATGCAAAGCCAAGCAAACAAATCATCGCTGAACTCCAAAGTCTTGGCATTGACTTGGGTGCGGACCCGACGAGGGAACTTCGTGACATCATGCATCAACTTCGGCTCAAAGGCTTTTCGATTTGCGCCAGCAATGATGCTTTGGCTGGCTATTTCATTGCTGAAACTCCTGACGAACTTTGGGACTACATCCAGCGTGAAATTGACCGACTAAGACAGCAAGCAAAGCCCATTTCCGTCCTAAAGCGGGTTTATCGTCAGTGGGTCAACGAACAAGTGCAACGCAGGTTGACAATCATCACCGATGAGGGGAAGCAATTTTTGATGTCGCTCATCTTTGATGAAGACATCAAGCATCTCAGACAATCACCAGAGCGGTTTGCACAAAAACTTTTCAGCAGAGCAGTTTTGTCAGCGCTGAAAGAGCACAACTATCTGTCCGAACCCGCCTTAGCGTGGCTTCGGCAGATGGGAATAACAGAAGAAACAGTCAAGGAATTCATCAAGGAGGTGTATGGACGATGAAGATTTTGAACTTGACGCCGCATCCAATCGTGATTCGCAGGAAAGACGGCTCAGAGATCACCATTGAGCCGTCAGGGTTGGTCTGGCGGTTGAAGGAAGAAGATGTTGAGATCACCGAAAGGCTGGGTTTTGACACTGAAGGCATTGAAGTTGTAGCGAGGCGTTTCTCCGTTGACATGTCAACGATGCCGCAGGAAATTTGGTCAGCCGATATTGTCATCGTCAGTTTGCCGATGCTGCTTTCGCTCAAAGCAGCCCTTAGATCCATGCCAACGAAACCGCTCTTTTGTGCTCCCGATACTGGTTCGGGGGCAATTCGTGACGAACAAGGTCGGATTGTTGGGACTACAAGGCTTATCACGATTTAGGAGGTGAGAGGGATGATAATTCCATTGCCTAAGGGAGAGAAAGTTCCCAAAGGTTGGTTAGTATTCAGGCAACTTGGAGATACGGGCTCAGTGATTTTTATAAAGGCAGACGAAATCACGGTGATTTATGCCCACTACGCGGATTGGGTTGGGGAGAGGGGAGAAAAGAAGTGGTGTCCAGACATTAGCATCAGAACGAAAAGGAATACCATTAGCATAACCGATTATACCCGCCGCTTTGATACAAAAGAAGAAGCGATTGAAGCGTCAGTTGCATGGGCGTTGGAAGTTATCAGACAAATTCCGAAGTATGAAGGAGGCGAGGAAGATGATCGCAACGCAAGATTTGATGAAGGAAGCAACGAAGCGATTACGCAAAGCACTGCAACTGAAGGCGCAGATTGAAAGGCTGGAAGAGCAGTTGAAGGAGATCCGTGATTGGTTCGCTGAAAAGTTCCCAGAGGGCTTCGAGGCAAAGGGCATCGGCAAGGCGATAGTTCGCTGGCAACCCAAATTCATCCTTGACCTTGATGGTTTGCTTCGGCACATCCGAAATGACCCGAAAGCACTTGAAGCCGCCCTTCGTTTCGCCAATCCCAACCACACCGTTCCAGCCAAACTTCGTGACGCTGGCTTTTTGCCCGCCAATGTCGTTGAACGGTTGGTCGTAAAAGTCGGGGAAGAGCCGAGGGTTGAATTCCGTAAAGACTAACGGGGGGTAAAGGGGGTGTCAGGGGGCGACCGAAATGGTCGCCCCTGCTCTTATGCGAAACGGTGTGATGCATTATCGGCTCATCCGCAAAGGGGCAAGGTTTGAGTTGCGGCAGGTCAAAAGACCGCCGAAGCGAGGCATTTTGTTTTGCGAGCAGAAATGTCGCAAGTGTGGGACGACAATTCGGATTTGGCACTCAAAGCGCTTTTCAGCCGTCTTAACTTCATCAAATCGTGGCTGCTGCAATGGCAAAATTTTTGTGGTCATCGCAGTAAAGCAAGGAAACGGTCAAGGAAATGGTAAGGTGACAAACCATGCCCATCAATCTTGAGCAACTTCGACAATTGGCACAAGGCAAGCGAAATGCCCCGTTGATGGCAGGGATTCGAGTCTCGGTCACCAGCGCTATCAGGCTTGGCGGGATGGAAGCCGTTGATCCGAAACGATTTCCGTTGGTGGAAATCAGGGCAAGAGCCGATGCTTGTCCTTTTTGTCAAGCGATGAACCGAAAGGTTTTCCGAAAAGATGCTTTCAGCGCTTATTTGCCTCCTTTCCACATCAATTGCCGTTGCGTCGTCGTTCATTTACAAGAAGGGATGGCACAAGAGAACTTTGACCCGAACGAAGTTGAGCCATTGCTTAGACATGCCCACTTCGTCGCTGACAGAGTAAGAGGTCGTGAGGTTCGCTATGAGGCGTTGCAAATTCCTGCGAGGGTTGAGGGGCGGGATTTCATCTTCCGTCGGGTGAAAGACCCGACAACAGGGCGATGGGTTAGCAAGTTGGAGTTTCGTCCACCACCTGAGAGAGAAATGCCCGGGTTTTCCCTCCAAGGCTTATTGCCCCCACCGGGTGAGCGACCGGTTGTTTCGCTGACGGTCATCGGTAGGACGCTTAGGCAGATTCCTGCAGAAGCATGGAGGGAAGGAATGCCGAATGTTAGTGCTATTGTCATTCCCCCAAAGGATTCGCCGATAGTGAGGGAACTGAATCAACGCAATGCTGTATGGATGAGGTTGGAAGGAAACATCATCGCGTTGAACACAGAGGAAGTTTATGAGCGACTAAGGCAATTGCCAACGGGAGACAACGGAGCACAAGCGTTTATGGCTACACTGCGGGTTATATTCCCAGAGTTACATAGATACATGACCAAATTACCAGTTAGCGCTTGCATCAAGTTGGTGGGAGAAGTCCAGCAGTATAGGAAAGCACTGGAGTTAATTGAGCAGGTTCACAAAATCCCTGCCGTTAAAGTGCTTGATGTCAGACCCGCAGAGGAAGAACTCGGAGGTATGTTGGGCGGATTGGTGCTGCGTTACAGTCTTGACGCACCCAGTAATAGTCCCGATTACATTGTCATAGCAATGCCACCTCCCACCCCGCTGTCTACCATCATACACGAGATTGGACATGTTTTGGATTTGGAAGCAATTGGTGTGCGAGGGCAATTTTCGTCTGACATGAGTAGCCCAGTGTTGGACGATTGGTGGAGAGCAGTAAGGCAATCAAGGGCATATCAGGAGTTGGTGCAGTTTGAAGAAGAATTACGGAGAAGGGGGTTGGGATTGATAAGTATGCTCATTTCGCGGAATGTGACATCAAGGCGGGAATTTTTTGCCCGTAGTTATGCGCAATACATCGCCTATAAGACCCAAGATGAAGCGCTATTGGCTGAAATAAGGCGAAAGTTAAGGATGGCTGTGGATGTTGCAGGTGAGACGCGTGAGATCCCTTGGCAGTGGGAAGAAGATGATTTCCGCCCAATTGCGGAAGCCTTCGATCGGCTTTTTGAACGGTTAGGTTGGAGGTGAATTGAGTTATGGAAGCACTCAAAAAGGAAGTAGAGGAACTGGAAAAGCAATTGCAGGGAATTTTGGAGAGGGTGGACAAACGAGGAGCACCAACAATCAAAGAACAAGCGGAGATTTTGAGATTGTTTAAGGAATGGCAAGCAAAATCAGCGATTTTGAGAGGTGTCCCTAAGGAAGAAGCCTATCGGCAAGCAGAGCAAGCAACTTTGCTATTAGGCGAATCAATGGACATTCTGGTAAGTAAGTAACACTGACTCGCTACTCGCTAACTCGCTACTCGCCTCGTTTGCGTGACCGCTTGAAACCGAATCCTTGCCACACGAACCAATGCGTTTTGCCATCTAACGGTCGGCGAAAAATCTACTTCCGTCACTTGCAAGATCAGTGCCAAGCCGCCAGCCTGAATGTCGCCCGCTAAAACTTCCGCAACGATGTCGGCGTAATCGTGCAAAAGTTTCGCCGTCTCTTCCTTGTCTTGCCCTGCCACTGCAACCCAAACTTCTCCTTCCATCCGCTGACGCAGTTGGGCGCTCGGACCGAGGGTCGCCTGCTGTTGCGGGTAGCGATTGATGTCAACGGCAAGTCGGGGCAAATTTGTCGGGCTCACCAACACCAAATCACCATATTCAATCCCTGTCGGCGTCGGCAACCCTGCCGCCGCAACGGCATTTGGCAGCCGCATCGCCAAATAGTTGATAATCTGCTCAATCAACTCCCTCGTCTTCGCCATCCTGCTCACCTTGTCTTATGCATTACGCTTCACCATTGAATTCTGTCCCTCTCAAAAATCGGTTCGGGGAAAGTTCCTGTTGGCGTTGATGAAGACGGTGCTTCGGCTTGGTCGGGCAAGACCATTGTGCCTTGCAAAATTGCTTGAAGTTTTTCCATCGCCCGCTGCCTTAGCACTTCCGCTTGGTTGCGAAATTCGGGGTCGTCAATGCCCATCGCCTTAAACTGCCAAACTCGGTAGGCTGTCAAATCGGCGCAAATGTCCCGGACAATCAAGAGACTTTGCGTTCCAGTGATGGGCACTTGATATCGGGTCGCCAATTGACCTTCAACGAAAGCCTCAACCTCGTCCATCCATGCCGTCACTTGATCGGCATTGGGTTCTGTCAAGGCATCAATGGTGGCGATGGACGAAGGCAAGCGACTTTGGACATCGGAAAGGCTGTGATAGCGTGGCATCGAAGCACCTCCTTGTTAAAGGAACTCTTTCTCCTCGGACAGGTAATTGAGAAAGTAATCCTGCCATCGTTCTCGATAGCGTCCGACAAGAAACTGATTGTCAGGCATCAATGCTCTTGCAGGGATGTTTCGTCTCGGAGCGCCAAAATGATGAATGGGAGCAAGCCACCAATCGCCACGATCAACTGGTCTTGCCGAACCGAAAGTCAAACCTAAAGGCTCAATGTCCAGAATCATCTCGCCGCTCGTTTCATCGGTCAAGGATGCTCTCAACCTTCCAGTCCTAACAAGCGGTTCAAGCGGGAAGCCTTTCCGTTGTTTTTGTCGGATTGTTTTGGGCGACAAGGGTGCCCAAGGTTTGCCGATGACGCTCCCTTGCGTCGCAAAAATTTGCTCCTCAAGTTCCATCAAGTCTTTCGCAATCTGCCTCCAAACAGGTTCAAAGTTTTGAAGGCGGTGGCTGTAAGAGTCAATGAAGTGAACGACCAGTTGGTCATTCACGATTTCAATGGCAATGCCCGGCTCCATAGCCATCCCTCCATTCGCTACTTGCTACTCGCTGCTCACTGGCTCAAACAAAATCTCTGTCAACAACTCAACCGTTCGCGGTAAATCGTCCATCATGTTTGCAGCCCGTTCAACTGCAGCCGCCTCAATTTGTTCGTCGCTGAATTTTCGCCCGAGCGTTTTGCTTTCCTCATAAAGCCTCAGCGCCTCATAGCCGACGGTCGCAGCCAAATCCGCGGCGTGTTGGCGGGCGATGGCTTGAGCGAACCCCTGCAAGTAAAAGTCAACCCATCTGGGAATCGGCTTCGTTGGGTCGGAGCCAGTGGAAGCGAGATAGACCGATCTCGCAGCCCGATAGGCGTCCATCAAGTATTTCGTCAACTCAACGGCGTAAGCATCAACGAGATGCTGCGGGACGGAAAGCCGACCAAGTTCTCGCAGCGCAGAAGGTTTGCCAGCATCGGCATCGGCAATTAGACGCCGAACTTGTTCCATCAACGCGTCAATTTGTTGACGCAACAAATTCCGCAAACTTTGCTCTGCCGCCGTCATCGTCGTGTCAGACAATCCCCGTAATGTCGCCCCTTGAATGAGCCCCAGCGGATCGGAAAATTGCGACTGGCGATTAGCGACTGGCGATTGGCAAAACGACGGCGATTGGCGATTGGCGATTAGCGACTGGTGAAACGGCAGCGACTGGTGATTAGCGACTGGTTCTTTTTGCCATTTCCAGTCGCCAGTCGCCATTCGCCATTTCCTGCCGTTTCCAGTCGCCAGTCGCGAGTCGCTACTCGCTGTCGCTTCCGGTGCTGGCAATTCAACCTCTTCGGGTTGTTCTTCTGGCAGTGGCGGCAAATCAAAGACATCTCGAACCCATTCCTGCAAACTTCGGTCGGGCGTCAAGATGCCCACTTGCACCAGTTTGCCGATGGCTTCGGCAAGGACTTCCCGTTGCAGGACGAGTCTCAAATCAGTGAAAGTCAATTCGGGAAAGTCGGTGAAATCTTCACCGAAATTGAGCCTGCAAAGTTGCGGGATGGCATATCTGTTGATGTGGTCGGCAAACCATTGGGCGACGGAATTCAAGCCCATCAAAAAGAGTTGGCTGTGGTCTCTTGATAGTGCCCAACTTCCAACATCGCCCGTCCCTAAGTTCAAAAACTGAGCCAAAACTGATTTGACAATCATCGTGTCGTGATGCTGAATGGCTTCAACGAATGCTTGATTTGCCCTCTGTCCTGCTTCCGCTCCAATCAGTTCCACGCTGTAGTCTTCAGGCAACACCATTGCAGCCCGCTCATGCCCCCGCATCGCTTCAAGCATTTGCAAAAAAGTCTGCTTGTCTTGCTCCGAAGTGCCAGCGGGGACTTTGCCGATGGGAATTCCGACCGCCCATCGCTCAAGGGCAATCGCTTGAAGTTTGTAGGCAAGGTCTTTGAGAAACCAGTGCTTGTAGGCAGCCCGCAAAACCGAGACGCCATAAGGGTTGCCAAGTTCACGACGCCAGATGAAGACCAACAGTTTCTCAATTGGGATGTCAACCTGCCGAAATCGCCCTTGGGGGTCAAAACCAACTTGCCGAACTCCTGCTAAGCCGCCTGTTTCGTCAAAAAGGAAGCGTTCAATGGTTTGCGGATGCCTCGGAGCGAACTTGCGCCAAACGATGTAGTTATCCCGCTCCTCAAAGACCTTCTCAAAGACCACAAAGCCGTAAAAGAGCGCCAAAAGAGCGTCCCGAAGGAAGTCGTCAAAAGTGTGGGTCATGCCGCCGAAAAGGTTGTCATAGACCAGATCTGCCGCTTCCTTTGCCGTCGGGTCGTCGGAAGCAGGCTGGACATCCCAATCGGTCGCTCGGATGGGCAAAGTGATGGCAAGTTCAAGGGCTTGAACGGTCGCATCGGAGCGACGCATTCGGGTGTAAACTTGAATGCATTTGGGGAAGGAAAGTTCAGGCAAATATTCGTCAGCGCCCAAGTTTGTCAAGAGATAGCCGACCCCGCTGCCGCCAAAACCCAACTCGGAGCGAAGTTGCTGCGGTGGGAGTTCCTGAAACGACTGTTTTGGCTTTTTCCACCAGCCCCAAAGTCGCATTTTTGTCGCCTCCAATGTGCAAGTTGGTATACTAACTTGACATGCCCCCTGTCCCTTGTCCCCTGTCCCTTTCCGTCCCGACGGCGTCCGAAAGGGTCTCTCGCAAAATTGAGCACATTAGTATACCAGCGTGCTCAATTTTGCGCAAACTTTTGCCCTACAATCGTCTCGTAGGGGGCACCCCTATATCGGAATACCCCCCTCGCCCAAAAAGCCCATCAGACGCCAAAAACGGCGGGAAATGGCGACTGGCGACTTGCGACTGGTTCTTTTTGCCGTTTGACCAGTCGCTATTCGCAAGTCACTAATCGCTGTCGTTTTGCCAGTCGCTATTCGCTAATCACCAGTCGCTGCCGTTCAGATAGATGCCAGAACATCGTCTAACAGATGACCTGCGTCGGGTGCTGTTATGACCTCAGCGACTTCATGTCGGACGCGGATGACTGTGCTTCGGGAAGGCTCGTCACGGTAGCGTTCAACGACGAAGTTAGAAAGGGTCGGTCGGTAACCGAAGGCGGGTTGGTTGATGGCGGGGCGTTGGGGCACGAAAGCGACGACGACCCGATCGCCCCAAACATACTGCAAGTTCGGTGTATCACCTTCAATTGCAGTGTCCATCACCATGTCGCCGATGACCACTTCCCGAACTTCCAGCCATCGTGCAAGGATTTCGGTCGAGAAAGTGGCATTGGTGAACTTCAGTCGGTCGGCAACTTGGGTGTGTTCAATCAAAACCTCCCAGACGGGTCGGGAGATGACGACGGTCGTCGGGCGAACGCCGATGCGTCGGCTGACGGCAACGATGGCGTTCTTCAAGTCAGTGATGGGCGTGGAGCCACTCTGGTCCCACTTAGTTGATGGGACGGTTCGGTAACCCGCTGCCGTCAGGGCATTGACAACGGCATCCCTCGTCCGAACTTCCGCGTCTAAAGTGAGCATGTCTACAAGTTGGGTCGTGGCGGCGACAAATGGGTCAATGGGGTTCTGGCTGGCGGCGACATCTCGGTCATCAACGGCAATTTCAAGGGCATATTCTTCGCAGAAGAACTTCACCGATTCAACGGACCAATGAACTCGCCTTGCTTGGCTTCCCCGTCCCCGTCGGGCAGATTCGCGGCGAAAAGCGTCTTTGCCAAATCGGGCGATTTGCCCTGAGACGGACGAGACGGGCAAGGTGGGCAACAAGTTTTCGGCGACCGCCCCTTGCACGCGGTAACTGATGGCTACTTGCGTCAATACGGGGTCAACCAAAATCACATCCTTGACATCAGTCACTTGCGGCATTGTTCACTCACCTCCGTGTCAGAACTCAAAGGGTGCAAGCAAAACTTCAATGACTTGTCCAGCAGCAGTCGCTGCCGTCAAAGCGAAACCGAGAATTCGTTGTTGCCCAGTTGGCGGGTTGGAAGAAGCGGCGCCGTGATTGTGGAAAGTCCCTGCCGCTGACACTCGCCCGTTGCCGGCGGCAACGACGGGGCTTCCGATGGTGATAGCGCCAGCGGCGACAGCTTTGCTGATGCCGTAAAGCATCACGGATGCCGTCTCGCCAGCGTTTGGTTTGTTTTGCAAGATGCCGATTGCTCGCTCGTTAGCACCTGCCAAAACGACGCGCCCAGTTGTGGTGTCAAGTCTGACGGGAGCGAAGGGGTAGTTTCGCAAATCCGCCCCCGCCACAAAGGAAATCTCTAACGCTTCCCGATAAGTCGCCATTTTTCATCACCTCACTTGTGGACTTTGTATTCGCTGAAAACAAGGTCGGGTCGCTCGGAAGCGGCGATGCGAATCGCGTCAATGAAGTTCAAGTTTCGTTCGCGGGCAATTTTCTCTGCGTAAGTTTGCAGGGTCTCGGTCTTCTCGTCGGGCTCAGTGGCAGAAAAGCCAAGTTCGCCGAGCGGGACAAATTGAATGGACTTGATTGCGTCCATCAACTTGCCCGCAAGTTCGTCGTTTAACTCCGCGAGAACTTCAACGAATTTGTTGCGACTGTCAGGAGCGAGAGCAACTTTGCCCTCGCTGAAACGCAGTGCTGCCAACTCATCGGCAAATTGTCGCTTCCGTTGCTCCGCCTTTAGCCGTTGCACCTCTTGCTCTAAGGCAACGACTTTGGCGGGGTCAAGTGTCAGATGGTCTTGAGCGACTTGCTTCTCGTCGCTCATCTTTTCTTCACCTCCTTCAAACTTGCTTCTCAAGCGTTCGGCAATAGACCGAACGCGCTCTTTCACATCGCTGGGCAAATCAACGCCCCCACGAGCGCCTGCCAAAATGGCAAGGACTTGGACGACAGCTCGGAAGATGACGCGGGGTTGACCGTTAACGATATCAACGACAGGGAGTTTGTAAGAGCCAAATAGATCTGGGTTGGCTCTATCGTAAGCGAGGAACCGTCGCCGATACTTTCGCCACTCTTCGTTGCCCCATTCTGACGGGTCTCTCTCCGATACCCACCTTCGCCATCTTCGTTCGCTTTCGTCGGCATCCCATTCGTAGTCTCGGTCATCGTGGATGGGGAATTGCAGTGGGTCATCGTTTGCAGTCCAATCAGGGTCAGCTGCTTCAAGGGCTGTCAAGCCCTTGAAGAAGGGACGGTTGGTTAGTGCGATGCCCGTCAAAACATCTTCGCCCAAAATCTTGCCTGTTTGCGGGTCAACGGCTCCGCCCAACTCAACGCTGACATATTTGAAGCGTTGTTTCTCAATGGCTTCCTTACCGATGTCCGTCCACTCAATCAACGCGTAAAGCCCATCTTCCCGAACTTCCAACGCCCGAACCCAACCCGCAGCGCCAAGTGCTGTGTATTGGTGCTCAAAGTTGACAGGGACATCGCGACCCAACACGCATGCATCAAAGTTTCGCTTGATCGCCATCAGGAAAGCGTCGTCAAGTTTGATTGTCCGTCCGTCCCGCTTGAAAGTTCCTTTCGGCAAGATGCGAATCCAATCAGCAAACTGCAATGACTCAACGAACTCTATCGGCTTCACCATGACACACCCCCCAGTGATGGCACAAGGGGCGTCCCAGCAAGCCAATCAGCCCTGATTGGCTCGGCAGGCATCGCCCTGAGTGCCCTTGCAGTTTCCGCGACTATGCGAGCATAGTCAATGGCTCTCCCCAAGTGGTCTTCCCGACCTTTGGCGTAATCTCGCTTGCCAGTTTCGTCAATCTCAATGATGTAGTTCTGCAAATGCTTGATAACTTGTTCTGTGATGGGGAGATTTCTGCGTGGGAAGATGATTCGCCCTGAAAGCACGGCATCGACCGTCCCGTCCATGAGTTCCACTCGCGGGATGGAGATGGTTTTGATCGGTTGCCCCGTCTCCTTGTCTTCTTCGCTAATTGACATCCTTTGCCCGCCAGTATCGTAAACCAAAACGCCTTTGATTTCTGGGGCAAGTTGTCTGAGCAACTTTTTGGCGCTGTCTTTGTAGGGCATGGCGTTGACGGCGATGGCGGAAACTTTCAGCGAACGAACTTTCTGGGCAACCTGCTCCCATTTGTCAATCCCGCTGAATTCTTCAGCCCAAATGAGAGCCAAAACTCCATCGGGAAGTTGCTCCAGCACGACAAGATGCAGCCGATCGCCCACATCCAAGCCAGCAAAGCGCTTATTTAACTCATTCAATATGCCTAAATCGTGACTGCCATAAACGCATTTCTCTGCCGTAATCGGTTGCCGCTCGCCACCAGAGTAGGGCAAGCCCAAGACGGAGTTGAAAAATCGCTCTTTGCGTCTCAGCGAAAATTGTGCTTGATGCCACAACCTTGCAACATCCGTCGCCGTCATCGTCGCTGAATAAAGTTGTGTCAAGTGATAGCCGTGAGCGTCCCTGTCGGGATATTTGGCAACCCATTCCTTCTCCAGCGACTGGGGATTGGCGATTAGCGACTGGCAAAAAGGACAGCAATAGGAAAACTTCCATCGTCCATCCCAAGTCGTTGCATCCCAATCGCCGCCCCACAAAACTGGCTTGCCTTCCAAAGTCGCCATCAAAACTTTCGGGAAATGCTCTTCCATCGCAAACCATTGCTTGCACTTTGGACATTTGAGATGCCAGTATCGCTGATCCGTCATCGCAAATCGCTCGTCAATGCCGTAACCTGCAACGGTCGGTTGGCTGAACCATCGCTCCCATTTGAGCGGTGAATGGTAAAGGCGTTCCTGCAACGCATCGGTCAAGGAAGGATTCAGCGTCTCAACTTCGTCAACGAAGATGGCGTCCAACGGAAACATCCGAACATCAGCTTCACTTTGGACGGGCATGTAAAGCAGCCACCCTTCCCAAAGCCGCTTCAGGTAAAGGTTGTCTCGCAACCGATACTTTCTCGGCAACCCTTCAACTTCCTCCTCTTCGCCAAGCAATTCTTTTTCAGCGCCTTCAACCAAAGCCTTTTGCAAGATGGGATTTGCCCGAATCAGTGGCTCGACCCGTCGTTGAACCTGCATTCGGAGAAAACGGAGCGAAGAAAGGAAGTAGGCGGATGAATAGCCTTGCTTGCAAAGCCAAAATTGCAATCGCAGCATCAATTCTGTGACGCCTTTTTGTGCCGCTTTTTCAACGATGACGACTTGTGCCTTATCTTCCGCAATTGCTTTCAAATCTTCGTGCCCATCCCAACGAAACTCTTTCCCGTCAGGCAATTTCAGCGCTGCAATAAACTCCGTTACCTTTCCCTCATCCCTCGTCCCCCGTCCCTCGCCCCTCGTCCCTTTCCGCTTAAGTGCCTTTTTCAATGCCGGGTCTACGACGCTTAGAGCGCTGAACCGCTTGCCGAACAAGTTCCTTAAGGCGCTCAGCATCGTCCTCATCTACGCCGAAAACCTCCCGCTGGTAAGTCTCTTTGCAAACACGCAAGCGGAAATGGCGTCTTGCGATGTGATAGAGCCAGTCGGGGGTGATGAAAATCCCCTCCTGCTCCAATTCGGCACGAATCCGATACAGGCTTTTAACTGCCACAAGCAAGATCACCACCTCCAAATATACCCGCCTCTTTGTCAAAGTAGTTTGACAAATTTGACAAACCACTTTGACAAATTTTGTGCCACTTTCGTCGTCGGTGATGTAAAGTGCCCAAAGATGCTTGGGAACTTTTGCCAATGCTTAAAAGTTTCAGCAGGTGTCGGCTCTGTCGGCTTGATGCTGATATGCAGGAAGAAATCTGGCAGCAGATGAAGGCTGGGAAGACTTACGAAGAAATCGCTCAATCGTTGGGCGTCAGTTTCCAAACTGTCTATCGACACAAGCGACACATGCTTCGGGCGATGGAGCGCTACTTGATCTTGCAAACGGAGAAAGCTGACGAACTGAAACGACTTGATTTGCTCATCCGCTACGAGCGAGAAAAGCGAAAGCAGTTGGAACTTGCAAGGGAGCGGGAAGAGCGAGCGAAAGCAGCCCTTGATGCCCTCCGTGACCTCGTCTCTGCTGATAAGTTCGCCCGAATCCAGCAAATCCTGATGGAGGAAGAAGGTGAGCAATCGTGAAGATTGTCTGGCTCAAAGGCGACTATGTTGGAAATCATGAACGGCAAAGGCAAGCATCAAAAGCAAACTGTCGGCTTGTCATCAGTTTTCATTTCAACGCCCACAACAACTCGAAAGTCAATGGGAGCGAAGTTTTCTCTAACGGTAAGGGCGACGCCGACTACATCGCAGCAAAACTCCTTCACATCATCACCAGCGTCTTGGGCACAAAGTCAAGGGGCGTCAAGAAGGCTGAAGGCTCAAGGGCTGGATTTTTGCGTTTCTATCACTGTCCTGCCATCCTCATGGAACCTTGCTTTATTACCAATCCCGAAGAAGCCAACCTCGTCCACGATGTCCAAGTCATCCGAAAATTTGGCGAAGCCATCGCCGATGCTTTGGTCAAGTGGCTTCCCTTTGATGCCGTCATCGGCTTGGACATCGGGCACAAATTCAAAACTTCTCAGCCTGATGATCGTGGTGCTCGTTGCTTTTATGGCGACTATGAAGCCGACCACGGCGAACAACTGGCGAAGGTCGTGGCGGCTTCGCTGCAACTTCGCACAAAGGAGGTCGTGATGCGATGAAATGGCTCGTTAAACGCTTCTTCAAACCGTTTGCAAAAGCGATGCTTGAACACTTGCTTGGTGAACTCAGCGAGGTCGCTATCTTGGCAGTCAAGGAAGCGGCGAAGATGGAAACTTGGACGAACGAAGAGAAACGGAAGCGGGCTTTTGAGATGATCAAGGCAGAAGCAATAGCGCGTGGAAAGGAACTCAAAGAATCAGCAATCAACTTAGCCATTGAACTTGCCGTCCAGTTGATCAAGTAATCACCAGTCGCCAGTCGCAAGTCGCCAGTCGCTATTGTGGGGTGATTTGATGACCGAATGGCTGAACTCAATCGCAGGGTTCGTCAAGGAGTTGGGCTTTCCGATTGTCGTGGCTTTGTGGCTCATGTATTTCGTCAACAAGGTCATGACGGTTCAGGAAATCGTCAACGCCTTGATTCGCATAGACGAGAAGATTGAGCGGCTAATGCTCATGCTGGAGCGTGATGGCGATGGAACTTAAAGAAGCGATGCAGATGGCGGCATGGATTTTCTTGGGCTTGACAATCGCTTACGCCCACTTCCAGATGCGCAAGTTACGCAAAATCATCTTCAACGACATGATGCATCGTTTCACCCACCCCTCGTCCCGCGTCTCTCGTCGCGAGGAATTGGAGGTGTAATTCATGCTTGATGCCCTTTATGTGTTGCTTTTTCTCATTATTGCTTTCATCACTGCAAGGGTAGCGATGTGGGTTGTGATTGACAGGCTTAGTCGCTTTAAGGAAAGGAGGCGGAGAAGGTGATTTTCGTGACGATGCTCGTTTATCCGATCGACAGCGCAAAAAGGTTTGCTGCTGAGCGGTGTCTCTGGGCTTTGTTTCGACAGCTGTGCGATGATGATGTTTTGTTGACTTTGGAGAAAACGAAGGCGGATCGAGAGGAAGCGTTGCGTTTGAAACCGAAGGTGATGGGCTTAGGGCTTACCGTTGCCCGAAAGGATGAATGGACTTGCTTTGTGGATGTGGACATTGAGTTTCGGGATGGTTTTGTGAAGCGATTGAAGGAATTTCTTTCGGGCATCAAAAACAATGGGAAGCCCACTTTGGTCGTCACGCGGGTTTGGGAGAAAGACCAGTTTGACGAGTTGGCGACGGAGGACCGCATTCGGGAAATTCAACGCCTTGCCATGATCGGCGATGAGTGGGAGTTTTATTTCGGCACGGGTATGATTGTCGCCAACAAAGCATTCCTTGCCTACATTGACGAGTGGCAGATGTTGACGAACAAATCGCAATACTATCCCGAAGAAACCGCTCTCGTTACTCTCGCCCACAAATACAAAGACAAATGGCAACTTGTCTGGCTTCCTGACGATTTGCATTTCGTTGGCTGGAAAGTTCGTGAAGGCGAAGAAAAGGCTGTTGCCGTCCATATCGGCAACACTGAGTTAGAGCGTTGGTTTAAAACCGCCATGGAGGTGAAGGACGATGCCAATTAAAAAGCCGCAGCCAATCATTGGCTTCCGCTATGTCGGGACGAGCCCAGTCACCATCATTGGGCTCGGCGAACTAAATCCCGGCGATGTCGTCCCAGCTGAAAAAGCGAGGGAAATCTTTGGCGACGATTTTGTTGGCTCAGAAGTTTTAGTCCCCGTCGAAGGGACAGGGGACACGGGACAAGGGACAAAAAACGAAGGAGGTGAAAGTTGATGCCAGTAGAAGTCGTTGGCTTGTTAACTAAAATCGGTGTTGGCATCACGAACAACGAGAACGCTGCCGTCGCAGCACAAATCCAACTTGACGGCGTTGAAAGCGACCTTAGAGTTCGCGTCAACAGAATTATTACGGGCATGGGAACTGGCTCTTTGATGCCCCGACGGGCTCTAACTTCCCATGTCTGGGTTGAAGGCGGATTACGGGGAGATGTCCAACCCAACTCTTTCGGCTACATCCTTCACGCTCTTGGCGTCCCACCGACCACCAGCGGAGCTGGTCCCTACACCCACACCTTCAACTACGGCGCCGCTTCTCAATCGCGATGGCTTTCGGTTGTTCACGCCTACAACGACATCGCAAGGCAGGAAGTCTTCGGCGGCTTAGCGGCAACTCGGTTAAGGCTCGGCTTTGATGCTGAACGAGATGAAGTGTTGCAGTTTGACTTGGACTTGATTGGCACTTACGCTGCAGTGTTCAACAACGAAGGGACTGTCATTCCTGCGGGCGTTGGCGTTGACAGTGCCGACCCATTCGTTCAAGCCCTTGCTACAGTTGAAACTCCAATTGGAACTGCTATCGCTCAATGCATCGCTGCTGATTTGGAAATCACGATGGACAGGGCACTCCGATGGACAGCTCGTGGCGTGGTTTCCCCGCGTGGGCATCAACCAGTGACGGGAATGAGAGTTCGCGGGACGATTCGGTTGACCTTTGAGAACGATAACTTCCTTAAGGCTTTCCTGAACCAAGCGGGTGCTTCCACCTATCCACTCCAACACAAAAATGACCCGACTGCACCAACGACTTCACTGAAACTCAAATGGGCACCAGCAACCGACAAGCAACTTGAAATTTCAATCCCGAAGATTGTCTGGACCGAAATCTCAGAACCCGTCCGCAGGAACGCAGTCGTTGAGCAGGAACTTTCCTTTGAGGCGTTGCTTGATTCGTCTTTAGGTCGTGGCTTGCAAATTATCCTGACCAACTCAACAAGCGCTTACAATCCCGGCACTCAAATTGGCGGCTCGTAGTAACTACAGCGAATAGCGACTGGCGACTTGCGACTGGAAAACGGCAGGAAATGGCGAATGGCAACTGGCGACTGGGAAACGGCAAAAAGAACCAGTCGCTAATCACCAGTCGCTGCCGTTTCACCAGTCGCTAATCGCCAATCGCCAGTCGCTCACGGAGGTGAAAGGTGATGGAGCAACAAACTCCGTTGACTGAGAGGGTTATTTCGTTGTTGCTTGCTAGACTTGAACAGGAAAGCGATCCCGAAAAAGCGGCGAAATGGATTGAATTGTTGGAACGGGTCGCATCAGGTCAAATCAAACGCTACGACGAAGAAAAGCAACAAGTCGCCAGTCGCCAATCGCCAGTCGCTGACAAAGGTCGGTGATGTTTGTGCCTATAGAGTTGAGGCGGCTGCTCATTGGCGACCCATACGGGGATTTCAACTTTTTGAAATTCCCAAGCGAAACAAACCCAATCACTGAACCTTATCCATCATATTATCAGCCAACGATGGGAAAATGGTATCAACGGGTGAGTGTTGGTTCTTTCCTCGGTGGCATTCGGTCGTTGCATTCACGATATATGAGGGCAAGTTATGGGACATCAGAATCAGGTGTTGGTGTTGACCACGCTGCTCCTTCCTTCGCTGCTGGAGCAGTCGCAAGGTTTGGACTGGGAGGCAACCCAGCACTTGGAGGTTTTTTTGTGCTGGGCAACCCTGATGGGGTTGTTGATGTTACGCCGACATCTGGAAACACTTTCTACGAACTCCGTTGGACACAACCAGCACAAGGTTGGTGGCGAGTCGCTGTCAACATCCCTGCATCGGGAGGAACTCAAGACCTTGACGAAGTTCGACTTTGGGAGTTCATTGACATTGAGCCTTACCTTGAAGATTTGATTCCCGCTGATTCGGACACCGAAGTTTTTCAGATGCCTTTCGGTCGCTATTTCGTTGGGACGCATTATCGGTGGACAGCAAAACGGCTGACAATAACCCTTCTGTTTTCCCGAACCGAAGCGACTTTGCGGAAACAACTTGAAGGGCTTTTGACCAAGCCATCACCCCGTTACCCGCTTGAGTTGTTCATTGACGGCTACTTATTTCGTTGCGCCCCAGCATCGCTGCGCTTTGAACCCGTCGGCGGCATAGTTGCCAGAGCCGTCATTGAACTTCAACTTCTCCAACCTTACGGCTACTATCAGGACAGGAAGATAGCCCATACAGGTTTGGTCTATCCGTCAAGCTCTTACCCTATCCAGATTTACGAGACAGTTTCAGGTAGCGTTGAAACTCCTTGTGCGATTCGCGTTTCTCCCGGTTCCGTCACAAACGGTTACAAAATCCGCATATCTTTAGCGCCATCGGGGCAAAAGGCGGTTTATGTCATGGGAGGGGACGAGTATGGAAAGATCGTTTCGTTTGAAGAAGATGGTCGTGTCTTACTGGCTTGGCGTGGCTCGGCGACTACTGTTACGGATGTGACAGATAGGCTTGACATTTCAAGTCAAGTCCCATTCGTTCTTCATCCCGGTTACAATGTCATCAGCGTTGAGTTCCTTGACCCCAACGATAACCCGCTTTCGGATTCATACTCGTGGGAAATTTCCGTTGCTTATAACCACAGAGTTGGCGAGGTGGTTGGATTGTGAATTTGAGGCTCATCTTCAGAAAGCCCTACGAATTTGGCTACGGGATAAAGCGGATTGTTGAAGATGCTGATTTTCAATTCACGCTAAGCCACGCAGGTTGGGTCGGGAATTTGCAAGCGTTTTTGCCAAGACCTACTTTTGACGATTTGCGTTTGGGCGACGAAATTGAAATCGTTGACGAAGCCCAAAATGTGGTTTGGCTCGGAAAGATTGTCAGGCAAAGGTTCACTCACGACGGCAAGCAGCAAATTGATGCTAAAGGTTTGACAGAGTTTTTGCTTGACTTGCCCGTTGATTGCGTCCTTTACCAAAGCAGCAATTGGTCTGTTGGGCAATTTTGGAAGGCTGCCTGTCAGGTTGCAAGAGTCCATTGGTCAAGGCTTGTCACACCTTCAATTTCGGTCACCGACAGTTTGGGCACAAACTCAGTTGACCTGCGAGGTCAAAATCTCGGCTCTGCTTACAGGTTTTTGCTTGACATGGGCTTTGATGTCGCTTTGAAGATGCAGAAAGAGAGCGGGACAAATAGAATTATCCCACAGTTGCAGTATCGTTCCGATGATCTTGTCACTTTGCCCATTGACTTTTTTGCTGACTGGAGCATTGAATATGACGCGTCGCAAGTTCAAAACCGTCTGCTTTTGTCGCCAACCAACGCAGAAATTTTCAAAAACTTGCTTGGAGATGGCTCTTTTGAGGACTACAACTCGGAGCGCTGGGAAATTGTTGGGAGCGGTAGCGGTTGGTCGGTCGAAAGAAGGGGCGTTTACGATTTGGGCGCTGAGAGAATCATCGGCATCATGGAAGGGACTGTCTTGAGGGTTTACATCCCACAGCAAAGCCCTGCCGGCTATGTTGACATCGGAACCCGCTCTGAGATTGAACTTGCGCCCGGAACTTATCGGATGGGGATTTGGGCTTATTCGGCAGCAGCCGTTGGGACAATCAATGCCTTCATCGGCTCAACTTTCAACACAGCCGTCAGCATCGCAGCAGGGCTCAATTACTATGAGTGGACTTGGAACATCACATCGCAAACGAAGGCAAAAGTTGGCTTTCGCATTACTGGCTCAACATCATCGCCCTTGACAGTTTACCTTGACGCTGCTTCCCTTTCCCGCTATCTTGGTCGCAACGACCTTTTGCGTCCGGTCGGAAGCAATGATGATTTTTTGAGCGAAGTTGACACCTTCCTTGCTCAAAGCAATTTCTTCAGGGTCACAAGGGTTGAGCCGAGCGGGACGAACTTCAACTTGTATCTCGATCGAGGGATCTGGCACAGTTTGGATGGGACTTTGGGTAGTGGCGTGCCAGCGGGGACAAAAGGAGAGTTGTGGGATTACTACTATCAGCAGGAGTGGCAGTTCACCGTCGTCGCAAACAACCCACCTTACCGGCTTACGGTCAGCATTGACAAATATCCACCCGGCAACCCAGCACCTTATGTTGGGCTTTTGGGGCGAATTCTGTTTTTGCAAGGCGATGAGAACAAAGCGACGAGCGAGGCATATTACGGCGTCCGCTATGGCTTGTTGAGCCTTCCGAGCAATCTCGGCTTTGCAGCAATGAAATCACTTATTTCGCCCAACATTGTTTTTGAAGGCACAGTTGTTGGGCAAGATGTTTTGATTGACCCGACAGGCAAACTGAGGCTGCTTCGTTTCGGCATCGCAGAAATCAGCATCTTGCCCATCGTTGAAAACATGGTGACCGTTCGTGCTGGCGAAGTTGTCGCACAAAAAATCAAGGCTGGCGACAGGGAACTCACATTTCGTGGCTTAGTCAGGCAAATTTTGGAGCAGCAAAGAAATTACACCGTAGCGAAAACAAAGTAGCGACTGGCGATTAGCGATTAGCGACTGGTGAAACGGCAGCGACTGGTGATTAGCGACTGGTTCTTTTTGCCGTTTCCAGTCGCCAGTCGCCATTCGCCATTTCCTGCCGTTACCAGTCGCCAGTCGCAAGTCGCTATTTCCTGCCGTTAACAACAAGGAGGGATGAAAATGGCGGAGCAAAAACTGTCCGATGTCTTTCATGAGCCGAAAATCGTGACGATTGGTCGCTGGCAAGTTCCTTTGAGGCGCCTGACTTTAGCTGATTGGGCGGCAGCAGAGCAACATTTCGGTTCATTGGAAGCATTCATGGATGCTTTCAACGGTAAAGCGGTCATGAGCGCAACGCAATTTGTCCTTTGGCGGCTCGTTAAAAAAGTTGACCCGACAGCGACGCTGGAGGAAGTCGGCGACGCCATTGATGACTTGGACGAAGCCATTAGGATGGTCAACGAAGTTTTGTTGATGTCCGTTCCCGAGGCGTGGCGGGGAAAAGCCGAAGGAGGGGGCGAAACCAATGGTGGCAATTGATTGCCTTCCTAATGAAAACCTTTCACCTGTCAATAGGTCAAATTGCCCAAATGGACTTGGTGCAAATTTACGCTTTAGTGGAAGGCTATATGGCACTTTCGCAGGGTGGAACGAAAACCTCAGACGAAATTTGGGAGGCGATTCAACGGTTGCGGTAGGATGGTGGCTCTTTCAGCAACTTGAGCAATTCGGAAAGATGGTAACTTGCGCTGTAGATTCTGTTATCCCGCAACGCTTGGAGGAATTTGAAGGCATGGAAGGCGATAGGGTCAAATTCTTCACCAACTTTCAAACGGCGCTTTTCAGGTTTAAAGGGTTTGTAAGGGATGGGACGAACCTCTGTCAAAGCCAACGCCAGTCTGTCGCATTCAGAAACAATGGCAGATTGTCTCGTCAACCACCAAACAGAAGGCGAACGATTGTCCATCAGTTGGTCAAGGGTGGAAAGGGCTTTCCTCAAAGCGTCTTGGTCTTGAGGGGGACGAGTGCCTTGAAGATATTCGCAAAGTTTTCGGTAGGCATCTTCAACCGTCTCTTTGGGCTTCCCCTTTTCGCGGTCAATGGAGATCAGAAGTTGAAAAAGGCGCCCTTTGACGGATGCTGCCAGAACTTGGATGTCTTTCCCGTCCTTCCCTTCAGCAGCGAAAGCGCTGAAAACAAACCAGCCGACCAGCCAAGAGGTGACAAACCAACGCATTTTTTTCACCTCCCTTCAAGTATTGTAGCGATATTCGAGGTGATGGTCTATGCCTGAGGAACTGACCATTAGAATTCGTGCGGAAGGGAGCGAACAAGTTCAAAGAGCCCTTGCGGGCATCCGCCAAGCCGTCGCCGATGTGGGGGCATCCGTTCGGAGTATTTCTCGGCAAACCACCTCGGCTCTTGCTCCCCTTTCCCAGCGCTTGGAGACCCTTCAGCGTGGCTTTGCGGGGGCAGCGAAAGTTTTGGAGAATACAGGACAGACCTTGCGCCGATGGGGAACGATTCTAACGGGCTCGGTCATCGGGACTTTGGGCGCTGCTACCAAAACTTTCATGGACTTTGAGACGCGGCTGATGGAAATCCAAACTATCGCCAGATTAGCCCCTCAAGACCTGCAACAAATGGGCAAGCAAATTCGGCAAGTCGCCATTGAAAGTGCCCAAAGTTTTGACACGACGGCGAGGGCGGTCTATCAAATCCTCTCCGCTGGCGTTGATGCCTCTAAGGCAATAGATGTCTTGCGGGTGTCGGCGAAACTGGCGACGGCGGGTCTGGCGGATTTGGAACACACCGCCGATGCGGTGACCACCGTCTTGAACGCTTATCGGCTCAGCACCGAACAAGCAAAACGGGTCTCGGACATCATGTTCAAGACGGTAGAGTTGGGCAAAACGACCATCCCAGAACTGGCGGCGCAAATTGGACGGGTTGCCTCAACGGCAGCCCAAGCGGGCGTCTCCTTTGAGGAACTTTCGGCTGCCGTCGCGGCGATGACGGCGGCGGGCGTCCAGACGGAGATGGCGATGTCAAGCCTCGGTCAATTGCTGCAAAACTTGCTCAACCCCAACAAAGCCTTAACGGAAGCCTTGCAAAAGTTGGGCTATTCGTCGGGGTTGGCGTTGCTGCAAGCCAAAGGGTTGGCGGGCGCTTTGGAACTGCTTTCCAAAGCCATCCCCAGAGAGCAACTGGCAGAACTGATTGGTTCGGTGGAAGGGCTTCGGGCTGTCATGGTGCTGACGGGCTCGCAAGGGGATAGGTTCAAGCAAATACTTCAGGAAATCTCACATTCAGCAGGGGCAACGGATCGAGCCTTCAAAACCATCGCCAGCACGACGGGATTTCAGTTGCGACAGGCGGTTTTGAGCATCACCGATGCCTTCATCACTTTCGGTAGCGCCGTCGCGCCAGCGGTGAAAACCGTTGCTGTTGCCATCAAGGAAGTCATGGACAAACTCAAGGAGAGCAAGGAGTTTGATCGGTTTGTGAAAAACTTGCAGGAGGTCGCCAAGCAAATGGGAGAGGATTTGGCGGAGAAGATCAAAAAAGTCAACGACGCCTTGGAGCGCTTCAACGACCTTTCCGACGACACCCAAAAGAAAATCATCAGTTGGGCTGTCAATTTGCCAATCTTAACCTTTGGCTTGGGCGTTTTGGCGGGGGCTTTGAACAATATCTTGAACTTCCTTTCCAAACTCATTTCGGGCATCAAGTGGCTTATTGAAAAAATTCCTATCCTGATTGGGTTGATTGGGAAACTTCCCCAAGGATTTGTCCGTGCAAGCGTTTTTGGCGGATTAGTGGCGACGGTGGCGGAACTTGGTGACTGGGTGAGAAGCCGACAGAGACCCAGCCGACCAGAGGCGATGGAGCAGATTAGAAGGCGCTTTGAGACCTCCTCGTTGTTGCGAGAAGCGTTGGCTGGAGCGGAGCGGCAAACGGCGGAGTTTGCAAGGTTTGGGCAAAAGGTCATGGAAGAGATGGCGAAAGGGATGAGGCAGGGGAAAGAGAAGCCCGCCAAAGCGATGGACGAAGCCCTAAAGGAAGTTCGGAAACGCTTGCCCAAATCCCCGCCCGAGGTGGGACCGCTTAAGGACATCGTTGAGGCGGGCATCAAAATCCCGCAGTTGATCGCTGAAGGCATTAAAAAAGGCGGGCAAAAAGCCGTTGAAGCGATGGAGCAATTGGCGGGGCATTTGATAGGGATTTGGACGGGATGGCTGAGGCGATTCCACTTGAGGGGTGATATCAAAGTCGCTTTAGCAAGGGCGAGAGGGTTGCCAGAGGAAGACATTTTGAGAGTGGAACGAATAGCCACTATGGAGCAGTTAGCACAAACGATGCGGGTCTTGCAACGAATGAAAGATTTTCGGCGAAAAGGCGTCCCTATTGCTGAAGAGGAAATCTTGGAAATAGAGAGAGAAGCAGCAGAGTTGCAAGCGAGACTAAGAGACCTCGCCGAACGGCAAAAGGAACTGCGTTATCAGCGCTATCTTGAAGAAGCAGAGCAAGCAAAGATAGAAGAGGAGCGGGAGAAATTGCTACAGAGGGAATTGCGAGGACTACCTCAGCCAACGCCCCTTTTCCCGCCCCTTGAGCCCCTTGGGGATGTGGAAAGGAGGGCTTTTGAGGAAGCAAAGGAGTATATGAGGGAAATTGAAGCGATAAGTCAGGCATATCGGGAGATGGCAAGAGTTGCGCCAGAACTTGAAGGTTTGCCCGTAGTTCCACCATCACCTGTTGCACCTTTGCCTGAGATGGAACGAGCGACAGAAGATTTGCGCCGTGAGTTGGAAGAAAGAGCGAAACTGTTGGACAGGGAAGCCAAACTGGCGGAACTCCATGCGGCAATCGCAAAGGAACGCAATGACCCAAAGGCAATCCAACTGGAATTGGAAGCAATTGAGAAGCGGATAGAAGCGTTGAAGGCTCAGCAAAGAGTCGTTGCAATGGAAAGAGATGCAACAGAGGCAATCTTAAAGGCGCTGGAAGTGGAACGAGAGATAGCGGAATTAGAGGTAAAATCCGCAAAAATCCGAAAAACCGTGCCACCTTTTGTGGAAGGTATGGGAAAAGTCACTGAAGATTTTCTGAGGCGGTTGCCAGAAGTAGTTAGTGGCAGGATAGAGTTGCAAGAAGCAGTGAAAGAGTTCGTTAGAGATATTCAAGAGCAAATAGCGAGTGAATTGCTTAAACCCTTAACGGAAGCAATTAGGAAAGCGATGGGCAATCTTGCCAACCAAATTTCAGCAGCGCTTGCGCAAGTGTTGGCGCAATTGCCGCAAAGCATCCAGTTAGGTTTAGTTGGATTAGCGTTATTTGGCGGATTGAGACCTATAACGGAAGCCATAGAAGGCGTTGGCAAATTCATCACCCACACAGTTGGAGAGGTGTTGAAAGTCTTTGGCATCAGAATTGGTGGCAAAAAGAAAGCCAGTCCGCCAGCGGTCATCCCCCTTGGAGCAGCAGTTTACGGACCGTCCATCAACTTGAGCACCGCCGTCACGCTCCAAGTGGACGGTCGGGAGTTGGGGCGGGTGATGGTTCGGCAGGCGGTGTAAAGCGAAAATAGGCGCAAAAGTGTCAAGGCACACCTTGACAAAAAATTCTCATAAACTCTTGCCAAGTGCGTTTCGGAACTTCTTGCCAAATCCCGATAGCGTTGCCGACATAATTGCAAAAATCCCCGCCGATTTTTGCAATTTAACACCGCCGATTTTTGCAATTGCGCCGCCCACCTGCGCCGATTTTTGCAATTTTGCGGATGTTCCCACGAAGGGAAAAGTAGCCCGCATGTCCCATGCTTGCATCCGCTTCCTTTGACCGCCTGAAAATGCTCTCGTAAATGTGGAAGTTACCAGCACCGAAGACATTGGTGACACCGAAACGACAGTCTTCGAAAACGCAATGCCAAATGAACCAGTCAAGGGAGTTCCAGTTTTGGATGCTGATACCCGCCTGCGAACATCGGTAGAAGCGGCAACGGGCGACCACTGTTTCAGCCACGCCTTGAGTGTCCATTCGCCCAGCCTCGATGCCGAAAGCAAGGTCTCGGAAAACAATGTCGGTGAACTCGTTGTAGGTCACGAAGTTCGGACCGCACAAAACAGCCGTTTTCGCCTTTCCTGCACCATCAAAGGTGAGCCTGCGGATTGAAGCATACCAAGCGTTGCTCGCTACCATTACACCATCAGGTTCACCATCCCAGCGGATAACTGTTTTCTCTGGGTGTTCGCCGATAACGATGATGTGTTGCGATTCGGCATGGGCTTTGCGGACAAGTTGCAAAGTTCTGGTGATGCGGTAAGTTCCTGCAGGGATGAAAACGACGGACGCTTTTGAGTTTCCCCACCGGATTGCGTCCAAAGCCCGTTGCAATGCATCGGTGTCGTCGGAAATCCCATCGCCCTTAGCGCCGAAGTCCCTTTTGACATCAAGCCAACTTTTGAACGGACCGAAATGTTCGGA
>Ga0078972_1005484_pt1 | contig 32122 bp, 29 predicted proteins | sample YelNatPaOPGAMG01_FD_67568 | JGI IMG/M metagenome (GOLD analysis project Ga0078972, IMG submission 67568) | Hot spring thermophilic microbial communities from Obsidian Pool, Yellowstone National Park, USA - OP-RAMG-01 (SPADES assembly) (version 2) | ecosystem: Environmental > Aquatic > Thermal...
GCCCGCGGGAAGAGGCGGGCCACGCAGGAGGGGGGGGGGCGGCCCGCCCAGCGCCCCGCCCGCTACAATTCTGGGGAGCAACCGGCGCATCAGGCGGCAGGCACCGATGTGCCCTCCAGGCCGCGTGAGGCCGGGGCTCCTGCGTAGACCTTGAGCTCATCTCTGGGCACGGCGACGCGCACCCGCCGCTCGGCGGTGCGGTGGGGGCAGTCGACGAGCAACATCTCCTGGCCAACGGCCACATAGTGGCGGTAGGTGGAGCCGACGAAAAAGACCTCGGCCAGGTCACCCTCAAAGATGACGGCGTCGGAGTCGACGGGTGAGCCGCTCTCCAGCAGGTGGGCGGCATCGGCCTTGAAGACCACGGTGACCTCGCCATCGGGCGCAGCGATGGGGATCGTGCTGCCTGCAACCGCAATGGCGCGCCCGCCGTCGGTGGAGTGGCCTGCCAGGACATTGGTGACGCCCAGGAACTCGGCGACGAAGGCGGTGGTGGGGCTGCGGTAGATCTCTTCGGGGGTGCCAATCTGGCGCACCACGCCGGAGTCCATCACCACTACCTGGTCGGCCATGGAGAGCGCTTCTTCCTGGTCGTGGGTGACGTAGATGGTCGTGATACCCACCCGTCGCTGCAGGCGCCGCACCTCCACTCGCAGGCGCTGGCGGACCTTGGCATCCAGGTTGGAGAGCGGCTCATCGAGCAGGAGCACTTTCGGCTGTACCACCAGTGCCCGGGCCAGCGCAATGCGTTGCTGCTGCCCCCCCGAAAGCGCAGTGGGCTTGCGCTCGAGGATATCGGAAGCCACCATCATCTCGACGAGCTCAAGCACTTCGATCACACGCTGCCTGATCTTCTCGCGCGGCACACCCTGCAGGCGCAGCCCGTAGGCGACATTGTCGAAGATGCTCATGTGGGGCCAGAGGGCATAGTTCTGGAACACCATGGCCGTGCCGCGCTTTTGCGGCGGCAGGCCGGCCACATTATCGCGGCCAAAGTAGATGGCGCCTTCGTCGGGCTCAAGAAACCCGGCGATGCAGCGCAAGAGGGTCGTCTTGCCGCAACCGGAAGGCCCCAGGATCGCCGTCAGCCCGCCATCCACGAAGGATAGGTTGATGCTGCGCAGCGCTTCGACCTTGCCGTAGAACTTGCGAAGGTTCTCAACCCTGACTTCCATGCCCCTATATCCTCCCGAACGAAGAGAGATACTCAGCCTTGAGGTAGCGCTCCATGACCAGCAGGAGAACGATGCCTGGGATCATCAGGAGCAGAGCGGTGATGGAGGCCACGGGCAGCTCGTATCCCTGGCTGGCATTGTACATAAAGACCGGCAACGTCAGTACAAACGGCGACCCTACCAGGAGGGTACCGGTGAACTCGTCGAGGGAGTAGAGGAACACCAGGAGGCCGCTGGCGATGATGCCCGGGATGGCCAGGGGCAGCGACACGTTGCAGAAGGTGCGGATGCGTGAGGCCCCCAGGTTGATGGCTGCCTCTTCCAGGCTGACAGGAATGGACTTGAAGACGGCCGTCATCGTCCACACCGCGTAGACCAGCGCACCCACCATCTGAATCAGGATCACGCCGGATACCTTGGCGCCCATATTCCAGCGATACAGGTAGACCGTGGCATTGGCAAAGACCGGCAACTGTGGGAAGGCCTGGGGCAGCATGAAAATCAGGAGCACCAGTGCCTTGAAAGGGACCTGAAAGCGGGCCAGGACGTAACCCAGCGGCACAGTGAAGAGCAGGGTGAGGGCTGTCACCACCACGGCGATCAGCACACCGGCCTGCAGCGCCTCCAGCATCCGCCCCTCGAAGACCTTGGCCCAGTAGAACCAGCCGACCTGCTGGGGAAGTAGATGGGGCCAATACCACTTTTCGGCGACCGACCAGATGACGAGGCTCGACAACGGCCCGAAAATGATAAAGGCGGCGAACACGATGAGGATGATGCGCACAATCTGGGCTGTTTTCATCTCATCATCCTATCCCTTTTTGGTCACTGAGCGGAGGTAGTAGATCGCCGCGCCGCTCGCTGTGAGGTACGACACAACGCCCAGGGCGTTGGCGACACCGTAATCGCTGTGTTGCACGATGCGGTAGTACACGTCGATCATCACCATCTGCGGGCCTCGGCCCTGGCCGATCATCATGGGTATCGAGAATGAGGCCAGCATGGAGGTAAAGATCAGCACGCCGGCCACTGCGATGGAGGTCAGCGACATGGGCAGGAGCACATCCTTCACCTGCCGGAACCAGCCGGCGCCAAAGTTGCGCGCTGCCTCCAGATAGGTGTTGCCTACCGACTCGAAGGCACCGAGGATCAGCAGGATCGCCAGTGCCATGTTTTTCCATGCCAACGATACAACAATGCCGGCACCGAAGACATTGGTGATCGCGGGAGGGTTGTCGAGGCTGACCAAGCCGATCTGCGCCAGCGCAGAATTCAGCAGGCCGTGGGGGGCCAGGAACACGCGCATGGCATGGCCGACAACGACAAAGGGCACGAAGAGCGGAATCTTGAACAGAAACTCGATGGCCCCGCCACCGTAGACGCGGATAAAACCCGACACCAGAATGCCGATGGCGAGCACGACGAGCAGGCTGACGGCAGAGATCGCGATTGTGAAGAGCACGTCCTCGGCGTAGAGGTGCCACACCGTGACATAGTTGGCGAAGGTGAAGTGGCCCTCTTTATCGGTAAAGCTCGTGATCGCCGAGCGGAAGAACGGCACCACAAAGAGGGCGACGACGACGGCCAGTGAGGGCACGGCCACTACCAGCCAGGCAGATTCGCGCCATCGTTTCATGCATCCCCCCAATCCGAGAGGGTCGGGGTTGAGAGCACCTTCCCAACCCCGACCCTGAGCCCCAGCGGCGCAGGGTTACACCGCGCCCCGTGGGCAAGGGAACCCTCCGCCTACTTGGCTTCCTCGTAGGCAGCCTGGAAGTCGCTCATGTACTGGGCGATCGGGAACGACAGGCCGAACTTGTTCAGAGTCTCGGCCGGGATGTCGCCAAAGAGCTTGGCCTTGGCTTCTTCCGAGACGTTGGGCAGGACCTTGGTCGGGTCGATGCCGGGGTACCAGCCCTGCTGCCCCACGATCACCTTGGCCTGCTGCTCGGGGCTGCAGATGAACTCGGCGTACTTCTTGGCCTCGGCGATGTGGGCCGACTTGGTCGGGATGACGACGTACATCGGCTGGCCGGGCAGGCCGGGCTCGGGCAGGACCATGCGCAGCTTGGGATCCATGCGGCCCTCGTTCTTCCAGAGGACGAACATGTCGACCCAGACGGGGCCCATGTCGATCTCGCCACGGTTCAGCATATCGAGGGTGCCGTTGTTGCCGTTGGTGATGGTGCAGGGCAGGGCCTTCATCTCCTTGAAGATGTTGACCCAGTCGGCCTCGATCGACTTGTCGTAGGGACCCCTCGAGAGCTGCTCGTACTTGCCGGTCTTCCAGTAGAGGTAGCCGGCGACAAAGCCAACGCCGCTCATGCCACCCTTGACGCCATTATAGCCGAAGCGATTGGGGTTGGCCTTGATCCAGGCGACCAGCTCGTCAAAGTTCTTGGGCGGGTTCTTGACCTTGTCGGGGTTGTAGGCGATGGCAACCTGGCTGTGGAACATTGGGATGACGTAGCCGTCGACGTCGGTGCCGAGGGCGTTCTTCGCGTCGGCAGCGGTAATGCTCTGGGCCAGAGGGCTCTCTGGCACGTACTTGAGTGCCAGGCCGTCCTTGATCATCTGGCCCATGATGCTCTGGTGGATGATGAGCACGTCGAGATCCCAGGTCGCGGTGCCAGCATCCTTCTCGGCTTTGAGCTTGGTGTAGATAGCCTGGCTGCCAGCGTCGCCAGGGCCGGTGCCGACCACGTTGATCGTCACGTTGGGGTTCTGCTTGACGAACTCGGGGCCGAACTTGTTGCGCTGCAGCTCTTCCATGTTGGTATCGCCCGCTGTGGCGATGCTCAACGTGATCTTTTGAGCGGGCGCGCTGGTGGCCGGCGCAGTGGTTGGGGCTGGCGCGGTGGTCGCAGCCGGCGCAGCAGTCGCAGCCGGCGCAGAGGTCGGCGTTGGCGCGGCGGTGCTGCAGCCCACGAGCATAGCTGTCACCACCAGCAGGTTGATGGCGATAGGCAGGACCTTACGAAGCATGGGATTCCTCCTTGAATGAAAGGCTCTCAACGTGCATTCTTGTGGGTCCCTCACGCAATCGTTCCGGAAGATCGAGCAGTACGAGCCTCCTTTCTGGCGCGCATACGCCCGGCGAGTGTGCGGCCAGGGTTTGGGCAGGAAGGCCGCCAAAGCCGGGCGGGACCATCAGACTGCCAACGACAGGCCATCTCTGGCCAGCGTGAGCGGGCCGGTGTAGAAGGGGGCCGCCTGGGCCCGCACCACCGGCTCGCGGCACGACGGGTAGAAGTGGGTCAACACCAGGTGCCGGGCGCCCGCCTGGGTGGCTATGCGTGCTGCCTGGGACGGCGTGAGGTGATCGGGCTTGGCCGACTCGTCGGGGAAAGAACACTCCAGAATGAGGAGGTCGGCCCCGCGGGCAAAATGGACCAACTCGGGGCACTCGCCCGCGTCGCCAGAGAGAACGACCACCTTGCCTTCAGCTTCGAGGCGGTAGCCGTGTGACCCGGGCATATGGCGGGTGGGCGCGGCGCTGACCGCCCAGCCCGGCCCCGAGAAGGGATCCGTCTCTGCCGTATGGCGGCAGAGACGGTAGGTGGAAGGCCTTGCCCATGGCTGCAGGGCGAGCAGCCCGTCCAGGAAGGGCCAGAAGGCGGCGGGGGCGGTCAGGTGCAAGTCGCGTGTGCGTCGGCTGAGGTCCATTGCCTGGAGCAGGGGGACCAGGTCGGCGCTGTGATCGGAGTGCATGTGGGTGTAGTAGAGGTAGTCGAGCTGGGTTGGCTCGACCCCCAGGTTGAGCAGGCGGCCGATGGTGCCAGAGCCGCTGTCGAAGAGCAGATGGGCGCTGCCGATAGAGGCTAGCACGCCCGAGGCTGCGCGGTCTGCCGCAGGCAACCCTGTGCCGGTGCCGAGGAACGTGAGGTGCAAGGGAGACCCTCCCGGGCTACGGGCCACTCCACAGGCAACCGTGGGCCATCGTCGGCTGCCCGCACGGGCCTCACAGTTGCTTCGACCTACCGATGGACCTAGGGAAACGGGACCAAACCGACAGTCTTCCCCATGGAAACGTGTGCATGAGGCTATTCTAGCACACTTTCCGCGAAATTGCAAAAGCCGCCCGGCGGGCCGTGTGCGATGTGCACCCGCCTGAGGCCGAGGGACGAACGGCAGCAGCGTCCCCCCGGCCTCGCAAGTTTGGCTGGACCTGGGCCGAAGAGAGACCTATAATGCCCGTGGGTGTCACAAGGGGCACCAACGTCGTGGCCCACGGATGACCGCATGGCTGGGGCGCCGCGGGGGCGGCACAATCTGCGTGAGGAGTGCAAGCCCATGAGTGTGGCGAATGAGAGTGCAGAGCCCCGCGTATTCGAGATGAAAGTCACGCTCGAAGGCAGCACACCGGCCATCTGGCGGAGGATTCGGGTGACCACCGATGTGAGTCTGGCCAGGCTGCATCACATCCTGCAGGCGACGATGGGCTGGGGCGAGCTGTACCACCACCAATTCATCATTCGCGGCCGGTGCTACGGCCGCCCTGACCCCGATGGACAGGTGCACGACGAACGGCGCTATACGCTCGGCCAGGTGGTCAAGCGGGCGGCAAGCAGGTTCACGTACGAGTACGATTTCGGTGATGGCTGGATCCACGAGGTGGTGGTCGAGAGGATCCTCCCATGGCAGGCAGAGGCACACTACCCGGTGTGCGTGGCCGGCGAACGGGCCTGCCCACCCGAGGATGTGGGCGGCCTCTACGGTTACTATGACTTTCTCGATGCCCTACAGAACGCTTCCATTCCGGGGCACGAACGTGCGCTGGAGTGGATCGGGGGCAGCTTTGACCCGGATGCTTTCGACCTGGACACGGTAAACCGGCGGCTACGGCATTTGGCCGCTCCCGCGCGCAGGGAGAAGGCCCTGCAGCAGAAACGCAGTTAGGGCTTGGGTCACTCTAGCGCTCTGGCCCCCGGGGGGTGACGGTGTAGCTGTACGCCGCGGGCTCGGTGGTATAGCGGCTAAGGCCCGAGATGGCGAGCACGACTCGGTCGAGGTCGCGCCCGAAGCCTTCGATGGAGATCGTACCGTGCTGCTGGTCGTCAAGCGGCAGGCGCTCGATGCGAGTTGCCTTGCCCTGTTCGATGATCTGGACCAGGAACCTCTGCGGCAGTTGGTTGTCGATGCGCACGAATCCTTCCGCCTGCCACCCTGCCTCGTCGGTCTCGGCCGTGTCGGCAAACCCCAGTTCAGGAACCGAGATGTTGTCGAGGCACAGGCCGGGCAGGTTCACGGCGTCGTCGGTGACCATCTCGAAGCGCACCTGAACCTTCTGGCCTGCGTAGGGCGTGAGGTCGACCGTCTCCTGGATCCACTCGGGGGTCAGGAGCGTATTCGCGCCGGCAGGATGCCCGGAGAAGCCGGTGTAGCCCGGGCCGAAGGCGTTGCCGTTGGGGTCATAGCTGCTCGTGTGGGGGGCTGCGAGGGGCTTCCAGGTGGCACCACCGTCGGTCGAGACTTCGACGTAGGCATAGTCCCAGCCGTCCTCCAGCTCGTACCAGAGGGAGTACTGGAGGGTGGCCTTGTGGAGGCCGGTAAGGTCGAAGGAGCGGGTGAGGCGGGTATCGCTCATATCCCCGCGGTTCGACCACCACTCATAGCGGCCCCCTGCGGGCTGGTTGGGCACAACGGCAGTAGTGGGGGCACCCTCGAACTCGATCGTGATGCCCTGGGTGCGGGGGATGATGGCGACGTACTCGGTGCCGTACTGGCTGGTCGTGCCGGCCTCGTGGGCGGGGAGGTCGCGGAGCGTCGTCTGCACAGCCACGTGGGGTGAGGCCTGCTGGTAGGCGTAGCGGCCCTGATCGAGTGACCTGTCGTTGAGCAGGTTGGCGACCACCCAGTCGGCAAAGAGGTCGTCAAAGCTGGGAGCGCCGGCCCTCTGGCTCAGCACCTTCTCAAATCCCGCGATGCCGTTCTCCGGTTCCTCGAGCGTGGCCTTGAGCGCCGCGGGGCCCATCCGCTGCAAGAAGTATTCCATCCACAGGTACGAGGCCCCATAGTGGGGCAGGGTGTCTTCGTCGGGGCTCAACGACCAGGCATTGAGCTGGGTATCGGGCTGCTGCGCGAAGGACTGCAGCGCTCCGCTCGTGCCCATGCCGCAGAGGCGGGCAGCGAGTTCCGATGCGCCCTCGTTGACCCACGATTCCTCGTTCGAGTCGAGGTGCCAGTGCACCATGTGCTGGAACTCGTGGGCCAGGATGGCGGAGTAGCGCTCGGTGCCAGGCGTGGCCGCATCGGCGTTCATGTAGAACATCTCGCGCTCGTTGCTGTAGGGGTTGACCTGGCGCGAGAACTCGTCGTGGCTGGAGTAGTAGCCGGCGGCCCCGCTGAAGCGGGCGTTCAGGATGGTGACGCGGACGTCGTTATCTACGCCGGGGGACCACTCGCTGCCAAAGTACTGGTGCACCGTCGGATAGATGCGTTCGTCAAAGTCCTTGGCGGCGCGCTCGAGGGCTGTCTGGTCGACCCTGAGGCCATCCTGCACCCACATCTCGGCATGCTGAGAGACCAGGCGCAGGGTGGCGGTGATGGGGAAAACCTCGCGGGTGTCGGAATTCGAGACGAAGAACTGGGCCCGATCGCCTGCCGCGCGCTGGGGTGGGCTGGCGTTCACGACCTCCGGAATCGACCCTGCGTGGGCGCGCAGCCTCTCTGCCAGGGCGCGGGAGTCGCGCGCTGGCACGACGGCATCGGCTAAGGCCTGCGCAGTATCCGACAGGGAGGCCTGAGGCGATGGAGCTGGTGTGGGCTGCGCTGTGGGCAGCAGAGCGACGATCGTCGCCTGCTGCCGTGCGAATTGGATTGCCTGAAGGAACCCGACCCCGCTCGCGACCGCGCTCAGCGTCAAGGCTGCAGCCAGGGTCAGCACCGTCAAAAGAACGATCCGGCGCCGCACATCTCCTCCAAACGTGGCCGCTCAGCCCGCCACTGTGGCCAGGCGATCCCCACCTTGCGGTGAGTGGCCTTCCGTAGCCCGACACCGGGCGCGCCGCTGATGCGAGGCGCCTTGGCGCAAGGGCCGGCCGAGCGGTCGCATTGCCGCTAGCTCTTGGACAGCTCCAGTGCCGCGCCACAGTTGGGGCACTGGCGCAGAGCCTCTTTGACGGGAAACGTCGAGCCGCAGTAAGGGCAGCGCCGGGTGACCAGCGAGGGCTGCAGGCCACGGATGACGTACACCGTGCGCCCGTTGCGCTCCTCGGGCTGGGCCTGCCCCGCCGCGGCAAGCTTGTCAAGGGTCTCCTGGGCCAGGGCAGCCGAAATGCGGAATTCGGCCTGGACCTGGGCCACACTGACCTCGCCCCCCAGGCGGCGGGCCAGGGCCACCGTGCCGGTCGAGAGCGCCTCGGGGCTGGTCTCTGCCTGGCGGCGCAGCGTCGCAATGCCCCAGGCGAGGGGCACGGCGCCCAGGGCCATCAGGGCGGCGGCGCTCAGGATGCGCTGGGGCCTCGCCGCGGCTGCGATCAGGAAGATCAGCCCCAGGGTCAACAGGGGCACCGCCACAGCCAGCGCGATCAGTGCGAGAGCTTTTCTCATCTCTATCCTCCGGGTCAAAGAGGGCGGCCGAGCCCCTCACCCCCAGGCCTTGGTGGCCTGGGTCAGGGCATCGCCCAGGCTCTCGAACATGCCTGCGACAGCCTGCTCGTTCAAGCAGCCGGCCATGGTCGGGCGCACGCGGCGGCTGAACTCGGCCGGATGCGTGCCCAACATCTTCTCATCTTTCACCTGCGCCTGCAGTTCGGGCCAGAGAGCATGGAAACTGAGGACGGCGTCGCTCAGCACCGGGTGCAATTCGCGCAGGTTGTACTGGCGCTGCTCCTCGTACACCTTCTCGGCGCTCTTGTAGAAGCGCTCCATCCCTTCGGCCAGGCCCTTGAGCAGGCCCAGGGCCTCTGCTACCGTGCGCAGCCCCTCCTCGTACTCGGCCCTGACCTGGTTGAGCCGCACCACCTCGGTGAGGGCCGCACGAAGGGGCTCCGGCACTTCAGGCAGGCTCTGCAGCTCGGCCAGGTAGCGCCCCGCGCCGTTCTCACGGCTGAGGCGGACCAGGTTGCCCTGCAGATAGTCGAGCCGGGCCTGCAACTTGGCGGCTTCGGCAGAGGCTGCGTCCCATCTGGCGCGCAGTTCGGCTTGGGCGGTATCGAAATCGCGCTTCTCTTGCTGCCACATCTCGCGCACGCGGCGGAGTCGGGCCGTCTCCTGCGCCAGAGCCTGGCGCTCTGCCTCGCGCTCGCGGCGCAGGCGGCGGCGGCGAAACGCGCCGGTGAGCCAGTTGGTGGCCTTGATCTCGGCGTCGAGGCGCCGCAACTCCTGCTCGATGGCCGCGCGCCGTGCCTTGCAGGCCTCCTCATCGGCGTCAAGGCTCGGGTTGTCGCGGCGCAGGGCCTGCAGCCTGGCCTGCGCCTCAGCAACGGTGGCATCGGCCTCCTTGCGCCGGGCCTCGACGCGGCTGCGCAGATCGGCGATCTCCCGCTCGATCTTGGCGCGTTCTTCCTGCACCGCCTGAAGCAAGCTCTGTGCCACTTGCGGTGGCAGTTGGCCATCGCTGAGGAGCATGGGCACCGCCCGGCTCAGCGCCTCCTGCCAGGCCTGGAGCGTCTGACGGTGGATTTCGTTGAACTGGAACTGAACCTCTTCGATCTCTGCATAGACGCTGCGGATGGCCTGCTGCTGGTTCGCCACGTACTCGCAGAACTCTTGCAGGCGGACTGTTTTGGGCATGCTCGCTTACTCCTTCGGCGCTGCCTGCCTCAGACCGACGCCCCAACTGCGGCGGCGCAGGCGTCGCAGGCTCCACTGCCACTTGGCCCAGGGCGGAGGTGGCGGTGCGCATCCCTCCAGCTCTGCAAAGCCACCGCGCTCATCCCAATAGAGGGGGCAGGCGCCACAGCAGATGTGCTTGATCTCACAGTTGGCGCAGACTGGCGGCAAGAAGGCTTTCGAGCGCCAGTAACGCGCTGCCGGCCCCTGCCACACCTCCTGGAAGGTGTGCGTCCTCAGGTTGCCGAGGCCTTCCTCAAAGCTGGAACAGGGCAGGACGTCGCCGGCCGGGCTCACCGAGAGCAGGCCATCGGCGGCCGCGCACGATTTGGAGCCAAGGCCGGCCTGCACGGGGTTGAACAGGCAGTAGGGCACCGGCGAATACCACACCAGGCGCACCCCCTCGGCCTGCGCCTGCGTTTGGACCTGCTGGATGAGCGGGCCGATCTCGCGATAGCTGATGCCGATGGATGGGTGGGCCAGGGCCGTGCCTGTGCGGATAACCATGTTCATGGACAGGTACTCGGAGCCCAACTCGCGCGCGACGTAGGTGACGAGCGCATCCAGGTGGTCCCGGTTGGCGGCGCAGATGGTGGTGTTGGTGTGGGTGTGGATGCCCGCTTGGCGCAGGGTGTGCACCGCCTGCGAGCTCAGGGCAAAGGCGCCTGGACGGCCTACGATGGCGTCGTGCAGGTCGGCAGAGCCGGCCTCGAGGCTCACCTGCGCCGAGTCGAGGCCCGCTTCGGCGAGTCTGGCTACATAGGCCTGGCTCGCGCAGTGCAGCCCATTGGTAATGAGGTTTACGCGCATGCCCTTGCCCTTGGCGTAGGCGATGAGCTCGGGCAGGTCGTCGCGCAAGGTAGGCTCGCCACCGGTGAAAGAGACGGTGGGACAGTGGGCCTCGTCGTAGATGCGGTCGATGACCCGACAGACCTCAGCGCTCGACATCTCGTGGACCTGGCGGCCACGATCGGGCGAGGAGGCATAGCAGAACTGACAGCGGTTCTGGCAACGGTAGGTCAGGGCGATCTCTGAAAGGACGGGCAGGTCGCGGGTGTGGCTGCCGAAGCGGGTCTCGCGCACCGCCGGGGCGCCACAGACGTCGTCGTTCAGAAGAGCCGCTACGCTGGCCAGCAGGCGCTCCAGATCGGCCTCGACGCGGCCTTCAGGGATGCCGTATCGCCCGGCCACATCCCGAATGACGGCGGCCACGTCGGTCGGCTCCTCAGCATAGAGTCGCGCCAGCATAGCGGTGGCGGTCCTGTTCAGGTTGTGCACCCGGTTCGGGCGCAGGATCAGCAGGCCATCCTCGGGACGGATGTAGACGTAATCTCTGGTCTGGGCGACCAGGGTCTGGGCGAACTCTTGCAAGCGAGTCATCGCACCTCGTTAGAAATGGCTGACGCAGGCCGAATGGCAGGCCGAATGGCAGGCCGAATGGCAGACGCACGCCGAGTGACAGGCCGAATGGCACGCGTCGTGAACGCAGGCCGAGTGACAGGCCGAGTGGACGCAGGCCGAGTGGCACGCCGAGTGACAGGCGGAATGGCAGGCATCATACCCGGCGGTGCCTTGGGTGGTGTCGCGCCCGAGGGCGCGGCCCGCAGCGCCCTCGATCTGCCTGGCGACGCCCGCCATGGCCGACTCGATGCTCTGGGTGACTTGGCCGGCGAAGGACTCGATGGGCCGCACCGCTTCTTCGGCTGCCTGCACCAGTGGCGAGGGCCCCTGGCCAGGCCCGGGGGCGGCAGTGCCGCCTTCCGTGGGCCGGGGTGCATGGCCGATGATGACCCACGGGGTGTAGGGCCGCCGCGCCAGGTCTGGCCAGGCGATGGGGCGGGGCGCCTGTCGCCACTCTCGCTCGTACTCTTCCTGTGCCTGGCGAATGCGGCGGTCGTAGGCCTCGCGAGTCGCTGCCGGGTCGGCGTTCCACACCTTGGGGCGCACCGAGGAGGCAACAGCGGCCATGATCTTGTCGATCTGGGTCTGGTCGATGGTGCCCTCGGGCAGGAGCGCTGCCACCAAGGCCTGCTCGTAGGGGTTCATGGGCGCCTTCGGTTGGGTCACCTCAAGCTGCAGCGGGTGGCGGTTGAGGATCGTCACCACTCCCCTCTGTTCGAGGCCCAGCACAATGAGGGCGATGACCTTGGCCGAATTGCCCAGGTAGAAGGCGGCCTCGACGGCATCGAGGTCGGGCACCACGCCCGGGGTCTCGAAAGTCTCGATCTCGATCTCAGGTGGCTCGTACTCTGGCTTGCGCCTGCGCCGGCTGAGCACGATGGCCAGGATGATAACCGCCACACCAACCAGCCCTCCTGCCCCGCACACCAACCCCACAGCGGGGCAGACCTCCTTCTCGGTCAGGTGGATGGTCGTGGCCGTGGGCGCAGCAGCTGGCTCGACGGGGAGAGCCATGCCACCCGGGGTACCGGTTGCCCGGAGGGGGATGGCGGTCTCGGCGGTGCCGGGCACGGCGGTGGCGGGCAAGAAGAAACGGGGCTGCATAGCACCCTGGGCAGGGAGGCCCTTCTTCGAGATGTAGATGGAGAGCCAGGTCTTGCCGCTTGCCTCATCGGGGGTGGGAAAGTACACCCAACGGTCAAAGCCGCCGGTGTCACCGGTCACCACGCCTGCCTGGTTGACGATGGCGTCGGTGACCTGCTCGGGCTGGGTGATGCCTGCCGGCAGCTCGATGGGCAGCACAAACTGGATGACGGACTCTTGAATCGGCAGCGCCCACTGGAAGGGGGCCCAGCCGAGGGCCCGGTAGGGCTTGCCCTGCACCGTGGTGGCATCGAACACCGAGTGGTCGATGGTATAGTGGAGGATCACGGTGTACTGCTGGCCCGCACGGGTGGGGCGCTCAAAGAGGGCGCTGTAGTAGCCTGACCTGGCAGGCCGCAGCGCGACGGTAAAGCTCCCGTCGGGCCCCTGCCCCGCGGCCGAGACGATCGTGTGCTGGGGGTCGAAGGGGCCGATCTCTGAGATGCGGTCGCGCTGTTGGTTCTCGGTGAAGGCAAGGGTGTACTTGATGTCGAGCCGGCCGTCGCTGAGGACGACGACGTAGGACTCGGCCCTGTTCAGGGTTACCGGGTCCTGGGCCATCACCGGCGCGGCGGCCACCCCCAGGCATACGAAGACGACGAGCAGTGCAAGAGCGATTCTCCTCATTTCGGCCCACCTCGCAGGCGAGAAGCAAAGACCAACAGCGCGAATTGCGGGAGTGCCAGCATGCGACGCCAACGCCATGGCTGGCGGATGAGCCGGTAGAGCCACTCCAGCCCCAGCCGGCGCCAGGCTGCGGAGGGCCATGGCACGCGGCCGGAGAGGTAGTCGAAGGTGCCCCCGACGCCCATCGCCACCCGAACGCCGAGGCGCTCCCGGTTGCGCGCGATCCACAGGTCCTGCTGTGGCGCACCAAAGGCTACAAAGAGGAAATCTGGGGCCGCCTGGCGGATGCGCGCGATGATGCTATCCTCTTCCTCCGGAGCGGGAGACCCGGAGAAGGTGCCGGCGATGCGCAGGCCCGGCGCGTGGGTGACCAGCCGGGCAGCAGCGCCCTCGGCAACCCCCGGCGCCCCGCCCAGCAGGAAGAAGCTCATGCCCTCGGTGCCGGCTAGCTCGGCCAGGTCCAGCGTGGTCTGGACCCCGGTGGCCCGCCCACGGAGGGGCGTGTCCAGGATGTGAGAGGCCCAGATGACGCCGACGCCGTCTGGCAGGGCCAGGTCGGCGGCCTCGAGCACGGCATGAAAGGCCGGGTCACGCCGGGCGCGGATGATGAACTCGGGGTTTACGGTCACCACCTGGCGCGAGCGGCCCGAGGCGTCCTGTGCCAGGGCCATGATCAGGGCGGCAGCCTGAGCCTGGTCCACGTTATCGACGCGCGTTCCAAGGATGCGCACGGAGCGAAAGCTGAGTGTGGCGTCCAAGGCCGTCCTTTCAATGGCAAGGAACTGAAGGAACTGGTGAACTGGCGGAACTGGCGGGGGTCAGTTCCCCGCGGTTTCCCCGGTTCCGTCAGCCCCTTCGGTCAGGACCTCCAGGATCTCGGTGGCAGTGCGTTGCCACGAGAACCGGCGACACCAGGCCAGGCCACGGGCCACCAGGGTCCGGCGCAGTGCAGGGTCGCCCAGGAGGCGGGTCAGGGCGCCAGCCAAGGCTTCCACATTGGCCGCCGGAAACTGGAGCGCGGCGTCGCCGGCGACCTCGGGCAGAGACCCGGCATCGGAGCAGATCACCGGCGTACCACAGGCCATGGCCTCGAGCACAGGCAGGCCGAAGCCCTCGTAGAGGCTTGGCATCACAAAGCACTCGGCGGCGCTGAGCAGCGCCGGCAGGTCGGGCTGGGCCACGTAGCCAGGGAAACGGACGCGTTCCTCGAGGCCGAGCCGGTGTACTGCGCCCAGGATCCCGTCGGCCAGCCAGCCAATCCGCCCGGCAAGCACCAGGTCGACCCCGGAAAACTCGCGCGGCAGGCGTGCAAAGGCTTCCACCAAGCGGGCCAGGTTCTTGCGCGGCTGGATCGTGCCCACGTAGAGCACGAATGGGCGGGGCAGACCGTAGCGCTCGCGCGCAGCCTGCTGGGCAGACTCGCCGACCCTCGCCATGGCAGGGTCGAGGCCCGGGTAGACGACGCGGATGCGCCCGGCGGGCACGCCGTACTCGTGCTCGAGGTCACGGGCGGTAGCCTGGGAATCGGCGACGATGCGGCGGGCAGCCCGGCTGCTGAAACGGGTCGACGCGTCGAGGTACAACCTGGCGAGCCTGGGATGTTGGCGCGGAAAGAAGCGGTAGCCCAGGTCGTGCACGGTGACCACGGTGGCCGGCGGGTGCCACAGTGGCACCACGTGGGCCGGGACAAAGAGCACGTCGGGCGGCCGCCGCCACATCTCTCGGGAAAGGCCCACATGAGTCCACAGGCGGCGAGGGCCGATGACGACGTGCTCGACATATGGCGCTACAGGAAGTAGCCCGGGAGGCGCTGGCTCCCGCAGGTATAGACGGAAGTGGTGCTCGGGCCCTGCTTCGACCAGGCCCCGGATGACCTGCACGGAGTAGTGCTCAGTGCCGGTCGGCCGGGCCACGACCGTGCGGCTGGCGTCGATCCCGATCAGCATACACCTGCTCCGTCACAAGGCCCAGGGCAGAGATCGAACCGCAAAGCGCATAGAGGCCAACGATGATGGGCCAGGCACTGTGCAGCCTCGGTGTTCCTGGCGGTGCATGGGCAGGCCGGCCCTCATGAGACGCGCGTGATGATGACGCCGCGGGCGCCGGCGGCCATCAGGGCCAGGCGCACCCGGTCGCGCGCGCCCTCTTCTACGAGGGCGATCATATTGCCGCCGCGCCCGGCGCCGGAGAGCTTGGCGCCCAGAGCCCCGGCCTGACGGGCGGCCCCGATCAACGCCTCCAGCTCAGGAGAGGAGACGCCGATAGCCTGCAGCTCGCGCTGATTGGCTTCCATCAGCCGGCCCAGGGTGCGCAAGTTGCCCTCGAGGATGACCTGGCGGGCCTGCTCCACGATGGCTGCGATGGCGTCGAAGTGAGCCTCGTAGGCCGTAGGGTCGGCCTCCCAGGCGCGGCGCACATCGCCGACCACCTCGCGCGTCGAGCTGAACACCCCTGTGTCGCCGATCACGAGCCAGAACGGCCTGCGCGGCCAAAAGACTTCGTCGCGGCCACCCTTGACGAAATAGACGGGCTTGCCAAAGGCGATGACCGTGTTGTCGATGCCGCTGGGCGTGCCGTGGTGCAGGACCTCGGTCTTGTAGACCAGGTCCGACACATCGCGGGAGGTCAGGTAACCGCCGAGATGGGCAACGAGGGCGCGCACCAGAGCGGTGGCCACGGCGGCGCCACTGCCCAGCCCGCGGCCGATGGGCACGGTCGATGCGATGGTGATGTGCAGGTCTGGTCGCGAAGGGCGCCCCAGCCGTTCGAGCGTGTTCCACACCGTCTGGGCGAGCGCCATCGCCTCCCGGTCGGTGGGCTCGACGCGCTCGAGGTCGATCCTGCGGCCAAGATCGCGCGCTACGATCGTGACCCCACTGCCGGCAGGCGCGTCTTCCACCTCGACACGGGCCTGTACCTCGGTTATGGGCACGGCGATGGCCGGGCGACCATAGACGACAGCGTGCTCGCCGAACAGAATGGCCTTGCCGGGGGCTGTGCCGACGGTCACGATCGGCTCCTCTCTCTGCTTCTTTCTCGCGGTCACTATAGGTCAAGCACTGAAGACTGTCAAACACCAGCGACGCGGGGCCAGGGCTTTTTCAAAGTCGGCGTTAGGTGTAGCCCGGACCCTTCGCAGGCCGGCGTTCGCCGCGTTGTGAGGCTCGCAGAACCTGCTCAGGGTGACAATAACGGGACTTTGAGAAGGCCCTGACGCGGGGCCACGCCCGACTCGGGGCAGAGGCCGGGGCGCAGGAATCGAGGAGCGCCGGAGATGCGATCGCATCTCCGGCGCTCGCTGGTGGCCTGGCCCGGATCAGCGAAAGAGCGAGAAGAGTCCTCGCCCCTGGGGGCTGTTGCCCGACAACTGCTTCATCATCCGCTGCATGTCGCGGAACTGGTTCAGCAGTTGATTGACCTCCTGCACACTGGTTCCGCTACCCAGGGCGATGCGGCGTTTGCGGCTGCCATTGAGCAGGCGCGGATCCTGCCGCTCGGCGGGCGTCATCGAGTTGATGATCGCCTCCACCCGCTTCATCTGCCTCTCGGTCAGGTCGGAAGGAAGCTGGCGTGTCGCCTGGGCCATCCCGGGGATCATCGATAGGAGCTGGTCGAGGGGGCCCATCTTCTTGATCTCCCGCAGTTGGTCGCGGAAATCCTCGAGATTGAATGTGGCGCTGCGGAGCTTTTGCTCCATCTTGAGCGCCTGTTCCTGATCGAAGGTGGCCTCAGCTCGCTCGATCAGGCTCAGCATATCGCCCATGCCAAGGATGCGCGAGGCCAGCCGGTCAGGATAGAAGGGTTCGAGCGCATCGGTCTTCTCGCCGACGCCGATGAACTTGATCGGTACCCCCGTGACGCTGCGGATGGAAAGGGCCGCGCCGCCGCGGGCATCACCATCGACCTTGGTCAGGATCAGGCCGCTCAGGCCCAGGCGGCCGTGGAAACCCTCGGCCACGTGGACGGCCTCCTGGCCGGTCATGGCGTCGGCCACCAGCAGGATCTCGGCCGGGGTCACGCGCCGCTTGATCTCGGCGAGCTCGTCCATCATGGCGTCGTCGATCTGCAGCCGGCCGGCCGTGTCGAGGATCACGACGCTGTGGGCGCCACCCTCGGCCCGCTTCAGGGCATGGGTGGCTACATCGGCGGGCTTAACCCGGATGTCTTCGGAGTAGACCGGGATATCGAGCTGCCTGCCGAGCACCTCCAACTGGGCGATCGCCGCCGGCCGGTAGGGGTCCGCAGCGACCAGGAGCGGCTTGTGGCCGTCCTTGCGCAGGTAGAGGGCGAGTTTGGCCGCCATCGTCGTCTTGCCCGAGCCTTGCAGGCCGACGAGCATGATCACGTGGGGCGCCTGGCCCGACAGGTTCAGCTTGGCCGGCTCGCCCAGCAGCTTGATCAACTCCTCGTGGACGATCTTGATGACCTGCTGGGCCGGCGACAGGCTTCTGGCCACATCGGAGCCGACCGCGCGCTCGCGGACAGCGGCGATGAACTGCTTGACGACCTTGTAGTTCACATCTGCCTCAAGCAGCGCCAGGCGGACGTCGCGCAGCCCGGCATCCACGTCGCTCTCGGACAGCCGGCCTTTGCGGGCCAGCTTTTGGAATGTCGCCTGTAGTTTGTCGCTCAGATTATCAAACATATCACACCTGATGAGCCGCGGCATGCCAATGCCGCGGCTCTGCCTGATTCTACCCGACCCGGAGGCACACGTCAAATGCCATGTCGACTGGGCTGTCTGAGAGCCTGGACGGGGCAGCCAGCGTTGGCCCTGGGTACCAGGTCGCAGGGGCGTGCCGAACAAGGCCGGGAGGACGAGGGCGGCCGGTCAGGCGTAGCGCTCTTCCAGCCAGGGGTCCGCATGGTTGTTGTAGCCGTTGCGCTCCCAAAAGCCCAGCCTGTCGTGGGCCATGAACTCAAAGCCGCGGATCCACTTGGCGCTCTTCCAGAAGTACTTCTTGGGCACCACCAGGCGCAGCGGCGCGCCGTGCTCGGGCGTGAGTGGGGCAGCGTCGTAGATGTAGGCCATGATCACATCGTCGTCCATGAGGACGTCGAGGGGCAGGCTGGTAGTAAAGCCGGCTTCGGCCTGGATCTCGACGAATCTGGCCTCGGGCAAGGGCTGCACCCGGCGCATGAACTCGCGGAACTTGACCCCTTCCCACTCGGTGTCGAGCTTGCTCCAGCCGGTGACGCAGTGGATGTCGGCGATGACCTGTTCGCGCGGCATGGCCAGGATGTCGTCGTAGGTGTAGCGCAGGGGTTCGCGCACCAGGCCAAAGACCCGGAAATCCCAGTTGGCGATGTCGACGGACGGCACGGCGCCGTAGTGCAGCACCGGGAACTTGGTGGTGACGACCTGGCCGGGGGGGATGCGCTCGCGCGCCGCAGCGCCCCGCACCGCCCCACGTACCCGGCTGGAATCGCTCATCAGCGCAAGACCTCCTCAACTGCGCGTGTTCCTCGCAGGCGCTACCTAGTGAAGGAAGATCAGGCCTTCGCCCTCGGTGGCCTCGCCGATAGCCCAGGCCTGGGCGCCCTCGGCCTGGAGAGTCTCCTCAAAGGCGGACCTGCGGGCCGGTGGCACGGCGACCAGCAGCCCGCCCGACGTCTCTGGAGTCAGCAAGAGCCGGACCATCTCCTCGCTAAAGGGCGCATCCTGGCGGAGGTAGGGCGTGTAGTAACGGTAGTTGCGCTCCGTGCCCCCGGGGAAGAGCCACTCTTCGGCGTAGCGCCGGGCGCCGGGGAGCAGCGGGATGCGGTCCACATCAATGCTCAGGTTGACCTGGCTCTGTGCGGCCATCTCCCAGGCGTGGCCGATGAAGGAGAAGCCGGTGATGTCGGTGGCTGCCCGCACCTCGGCCGCCTGCAGGGCGCGGGCTGCAGCGCGGTTGAGCGCCGACATCACCGCGATGGCTGCCTCAAGGTCCTCCGGGTCGGCAGCATCGGCCTTGGCCGCCGTCGTAACCAGCCCGGCGCCGAGAGGTTTGGTCAGGTAGATCGAGTCGCCTGGGCGCGCCCCCGATTTGGTCGCAATGCGCCGCGGATCGATGACGCCGGTGACGGCAAGCCCATACTTTGGCTCCCTGTCGGTGATGGTATGGCCGCCGGCAATCACCCCGCCGGCCTCCCGCACTTTCTCGCCCCCGCCGCGCAGGATCTCGCTCAGAATGGCAAGGTCCTGGCCTTCAGGAAAGGCGGCCAGGTTGAGGGCAAAGAGCACCTCTCCGCCCATGGCGTAGATGTCGCTCATCGCGTTGGCGGCAGCAATGGCCCCAAAAGCGTAGGGGTCGTCGACGATGGGAGGGAAAAAGTCGGTTGTGGCAATGACAGCCAGATGGTCGCTTATCCTGTAGACGGCCGCATCGTCGACGGTGCCCAGGCCCATGAGCACGTTGGGGTACTGCCGGCTATCGAACAGCTCTTTCAGTGGACGCAGAACCTGCGCCAGGTCCTCAGGACCCATTTTGGCTGCTCAGCCGGCGCAGGAGGCCAGGGCCGTCAGGCGAACCATATCCTTGCGGTCCATCCTCTCCCTCCTTTCGCGACATTGTCCGTAGTTCGTTGCCAGTGGTCAGCAGCCGTGTGGCGGCTGCCGACCGCCTGCTCAGCCATCCAGTTGGTGCACGGCAACGAAGGGCACCTCCGCCACGCGCAGCGACTCCTGCACCTGCTGAATGAGACCGTCGTGGGGATCAAAGCTGAGGGCCGTCCCACACTCGGCGCTCAACTGGCGCGGCACCGGCACCAGCCGCACGGGCAGGCCCTCGCGGCGAAGGACCACCTCGGCCCGAGCGGCAGCCTGGCCTGATTGGAAGAGCACGTAACCGACCACGAATCCCTCGGATGGTTAGCTTGGCAGAGGCCCGAGAGCATGCAGTATACGCACGCCAGGCGGGCGTGGCAAACCCAGGCGCACTCCTTGTGGGCACGGCCTCACAAGAGCGGAGCTACTCTTCTGCAGGCATGGCCGAGGGCGCGGCCTGCTGGAGCGCTGGCTCTGGGGCAGGGACCTCGAGATAGCTGCGGGCAAAGTAGGCATACAGGTCGCGGGCGTTGCGAACCGGGCTCAGGTCCCAACCCAAAGAGGGCGGGTAGGCGATGAACGGCAGGTCCTGCGGGCCGCCCAGCCCCCCGTGAGACGCCCACTGATCCTCGAAGCAGACGACGGTGTCGAGCTCTGGGTCGTAGCGCCCGAACAGGATGAGGTCGCCGCTGTGCCGGTAGCGCGCCAGGGTGACCAGCTCGCGGCGGGCCTGTTCGGGGTCAGGGAGGATGGCCAGAGGGTCCTGGCCTTCGGCCAACACCACCTCTTCTCCGCGCAGGGTGAGCACGCCCCCACGGGAGAAGATGAGAACCTGGTCGCCCTCCACGCCCACAACCATCCAAATGCCAGGGTGGCTGGCCAGGGTCACCACCAGGTCGGGGAACAGCGCGGTGAGTTCGCTGACCTGCAGGCGCGAGGTGCTGACATTAAAGTACACATGAGCCAGCGAGCCCGAGTTGCGCACCACGACGTCGCTGCGCTTGCCCAGGTCGAGCGCGGGGTCTTCGGCGAGGCTCGTATGCTCGGCCACCAGCTCGCGCACCCGGCGGGCGATGATGGCCAGGGGCTCAGCCAGTTGCGTCTCGATGCCGTGCAGTTCTTGCAGCAGGTAGTGTGCCTGGAAGACTGACTGTTGTTCGTCGCCGGCTTGCTCATGCAGGATGAGCCCACCCCCCAGGCAGGCGCGGATGAACTGGCCCAGGGTCTGTCCATAGAGTTGCGAGAAAGGCTCCGAAGCGGTCTGGCCGTGGTCGGCAAGGATCAGCAGGTCATAGTCGCGGCTGAGCCGGGCGCGCCGCAGGCGGTCGATGCGGCGGAGGCATTTGTCGATCTCGCTCAGGGCGCGGTAGGCAGGGCGCGAGTCGAGGCCGTAGTGGTGAGCCATCTCATCGTAGCTGTAGTAGGTCGTGTAGATGGCCGGCACGCCGCGGTAGATATCCATGAGTATCGCAAAGGTCTGCACCTCGCGGAAAACGACGTTGGAGGCCACGCGAAGGAGGGGGAAGATGCCCTGAAAGGGAAGCCGGCGCTCGCCGCGCAGGCGAGCGGCCGCGCGCTGGAGCAGATCGCTGAGGTACTCCCACCCTGAGAGGAGGACCAGCTTGACGGTGCGCAGCGGGTTCAAGAGGAAGAGCAGCAAGAAGCCCATGCCACGGCTCGAAGCGAACAGGTGCTGCCGGTTCAGCGCACTGAGGGTCAACAGCGAAAGTGAGGCGTCGCCGTCGAACATGTTAAAGTAGCTGGAACCGCCGCGAAGGATGCCCGGCTTGCCGCCCGAGATGCGGTCTTTCAGCAGCTTGGAGGCATGGGGCAGCTTGCAGATCACCGAAAGGCCGGTGTCCTTCTCGTACCAACGGAAGCCCGGGATATCCTCGTTGTTGCCGAACATGATGCCCGCCTGGGCAGCGGGCGTGGTCGAGGGCAGGCCGCAGCGCCACGGTGAGAGGCACAGGCGGCGGCTGTGGATTTGGCCCGCCAGGTAAGGCATGCGCCCTTCGGCGATTGCGCGCTGGAGCTGATCGCAGGAGAGCCCGTCGATTTCGACGGCCACAAAGCCGCGCGCGGCGGGGCGCTGGTCGGCCGGGGGCAGCCCGAAGCGCCGGGTCAACATGGCGTACTTCTTGGAGTAGTAGAAGCCGGTGAGAGCGGCGAAGACGTCGACGGCCTGCCGCGCGATCCACAGGGCCAGCGCCCGCAGGCGAGCAGGAAGCGTCTGCCGTTCCATGGCGTCCCTCTCGCTTCAGGTTGCTCCGAACCCCACGGCACTCTTATGGCGGCCGCGGCCGGAACCTGTCGCCCGGGAATCGGGTATGGCGCAGGAAAAGCCGGCGTGGGCGGCCGCGACCAGCTAAAGTGAACCCCTCGTCGCCGCGACGAGGGGTTCACTTGCGGTCCTGGCCGCGATCAGGCGGCAGGTTCCTTCCCTGGGTGCAGGCTACGGAACTTGGCCAGGAGTTGCTCGCGAGTCTCCTTGTGGTCCGGGTCGGGCACCGGGGCATCGACAGGGCACACTTCCGCACACTGCTGGGTGCTGAAGAAGCCGACGCATTCGGTGCACTTGGCCGGGTCGATCACATAGTACTCGTCGCCCTCACTGATGGCTCCGTTGGGGCATTCGGGCTCGCAGGCCCCACAGGCGATGCATTCCTCAGTGATCTTGAAGGCCACGGTCAATCCCTCCTTGATGGCTTGCTGCCTTTTGGGCACGATAACAGCATACCGAGTATACTCTTGGCCTCGGCGAGGTGTCAAGTCGCCGGACTCCCCTTGAGTATGCGCGATGTGCGGGAACATGGTATAATACAACTGTGGATGAAGTGAATGTCATCGTTCACGGATGCACGTCGGGCCCGCCCCTGGCCCACGCGCAAAGCGGGCGCCAGGCTCTGGGTGGGCTCTCCTGCATCTTCCCTTCAGACGGGAGGAAGCATCATGGCCGGCGACGTCGAGCTGCAGGAGGTGCGCACGCCGAAGGACTTGGAGGCCTTCATCCGCTTCCCCTGGCAGGTCTACCGTGGCGATCGCAACTGGGTGCCGCCTATCCTCAGTGAGCGGCGCGACTACCTGACGCCAGCCAGGAACCCGGCGCTGAGGGATGCCGACGTCGCGCTCTTCCTCGCGCGTCGCCGGGGGCGCGTGGTGGGCACGATCGCGGCGACGGTTCCCCGCGGTTTGGCCGGCGCGCAGGGCGTCTTTGGCTTCTTCGAGACTGTGGACGACGAGGCCGTAGCTGCGGCGCTCCTCGATGGGGCGAGGGCGTGGCTGCAGGCGCACGGCGCCAGGCTGATGCGCGGCCCACTCAATTTCACCGACATGGAGTCCCCCGGCGTGCTCGTCGAGGGGGCCGACTGCCCGCCCGTCATGCTTACGGCCCATACCCCCCTCTACTATGCGAGCCTCTTGGAGCGCTATGGCATGGAGGTCGATGACGACCTCTACGCGTGGCGAGCCTTTCGCTCCCAGGTCGGCGAGCACCTGGAGGCCGTGCCTGTAGAGGTGCACCGGGCTGCAGAGGTGGCCGAGAGCCACGGGGTGGTGGTGAGGACCGTGCGCCTGGAGCGGTGGGACGATGAAGTGGCCCTGGCCCGCTTCCTTTTCAACGAGACCCTCAGCCACCTGCCCCAGCATGTGCCCGTGTCGGAGGCCGACTTTCGGCGCTTCGCCGACCCGATGCGACGCATCCTGGATCCCGAGCTGGCGCTCTTTGCCGAGTGCGAAGGCCGGACGGTCGGCTTTTGCGTGTCGCTCCCCGATATCAATCAAGCTCTGATCCATCTCAATGGCCACCTGTTCCCGGTGGGCTGGCTGCGCCTGATGTGGTACGCGCGGCGCATCGACGTCCTCAGCTTCAAGCTGATGGGGGTACTGCCTGAGTTCAGGTTCCGTGGCGTGGAGGCGCTGCTCTTTGTGTCTTCGTTGCGGGCCATGATCGCCAAAGGCTATCGGTGGCTGGATGGCTCGCTGACATCGGAGCGAAACCCAATGGTGAACCTGCTGGCCAGCAGGCTCGGCGCCGAGCGCTACAAGCACTATCGCGTGTATCGCATGGCCTTGTGAGGCCACCACCTGGGCAGGGAAGAGCACGGGCCAACCCCGCATCCTTGCCCTTGGCCTTCTGGGATGGGTGTCCACATGATCACGACTGCGATGACCCTGGGCCAGGCCCTGCAGGAACAGGTGAGGGCCCATCCGGGCCGGGAGGCGCTGGTCTGTGGAAGTGAGCGCCTGACCTATGAACAACTGCAGAGCCGCACCGATGCGCTCGCCGGCGGGCTGCAGCGCCTGGGCATCGCCAAGGGCGACCGCGTGGTCATGCTGCTTCCGCCGGGGTGGCAGTTCGTGACGCTCTTCTTTGCCCTGGCCCGGCTGGGCGCCGTGGCGGTGCCGCTGAACCCGCAGTCGCGCCGGCGCCAGTTGGCCAAGGTCTTGGCCGAGGTGCGGCCTGCCGCCGTGGTCGTGGCGGAGAGCGGCACCGCCGAGGCACCGGCGACGGTTGGCGCCGTGGCGCAGGCGGCCGCAGCGGGTTGCGTGGTGGTGGTGGCGGGTGAGGCAGGCGGCGACGGCCTGCCCTTCGCGAGCCTCCTTAGCGGCGAGCCTCTTGCGGCCGCCGGCGAGGCTGCGGAGCCCGACGATCTGGCAGCGATCCTCTACACATCGGGCACCACCGGCGAGCCCAAAGGGGTGATGCACAGCCATCGGGGCCTGGTGGCCCCGGTGGTCGCCAGCACCCACCTGCGGCGCGTGTGGTTGCACGAGCCCTCGCCAGCTCAGTTGGCGCGCATGGCCGGGCTCGTCGCACGCTACGGCCTGCGCCTGCTGCAGGCCGCCGGCCGGCCCCAGACCTTCCTGACCGCTGTCGGTGGGCATGCCATTGCCGGCATCGAGGTCATGCTGCAGGCGCTCCTCATGGGCGACCGCCTGATCCTCATGCCACGCTTTCACCCCGTCGAGACCCTACGCCTCGTCGAGCAGGAGCGGGTCACGATCCTCGTTGCGGCGCCGATGGCGCTCTCGGTGCTGGTGCGGATGCCGGGCCTCGAACGCTTCGATCTGTCCTCGTTGCTCATCGTCGGCACAGGGTCGGCCCCCTGCCCTGCCGATCTGGCGCGCCAGGTGCAGGCGCGGTTCGGCTGCGCCATCCACATTGGCTACGGCATGACGGAGGTGGGGGGTGGCATCTCGGCCACGAGCGTGGAGGATTCGGCCACTCGGCAGGCCGAGACGGTGGGCCGGCCCATGGCCGGTATGGAGGTGAGGGTGGTCGATGAAGGACGCCAGCCCCTGCCACCAGGGCATGTGGGCGAGCTTGCCGTGCGTGGTGCCAGCCGCATGTTGGGCTACTTCGGGGCACCGGAGCTGACGCGCGAGGTGGTGGATGCAGAGGGCTGGTACTACACTGGCGACCTGGCGGTGATGGACGACCAGGGCTTCATCCGTATCGTGGGCCGCACCAAGGACGTCATCATCCGCGGCGGACAGAAGATCTATCCCGCAGAGGTCGAGCAGTTCCTCACGGCACACAGCAGCATTCGCGAAGCGGCTGTGGTGGGGGTGCCGGGGCCGGACGGCGACGAGCGAGTGTGGGCGTTCGTGGTGCTGGAAGTGGGGGCCGAGTTGACGGCGCGGGATGTGCTCGACTACTGCCGGGGGGCGCTGGAGGCCTACAAGGTGCCCGACCGCGTGCATCTGGTGGAGGAGCTGCCGCGCACCGAGGCGGGCAAGGTCCGCCGGCACGAGCTGCGCGCGCTGGCAGCCCGCCTGTAGAATAGCCCCTTGTGGCGCCTCTCCGGCGGCCCTCCCGTAGAATAGCCCCTTGTGGGCGTTTCCCGTGGGGGTTTCCTCCGGTTTCTTCTGAGTATCCCAGGGCTCGCGCAGCCCTGTGGCAGGTGAAGAAACTTGCGGCCAGGGGTGACAGCCGAAACGGTTTCGCACCGGGTGGCCGCGGAGCGTGTAGCCCGGTCCCTGCTCCGGCGAAGGCCGGAGTTTCTCGACAGCCAGACGAGGGAGAGGACAATGCCTGCAAGCCCGTTGCTCAGCCTGGACGACTTTTGCCATCTCATTGCGAACGAACTGCAGCTCGACCTGGGAGCGGTGAGGCCTGAGGCACGGTTTGTGGAGGACCTCCTGGTCGATTCCATCCGCATGGTCGACCTGCTGTTGCGGCTGGAAGAGATGCAGATCACCTTCCCTATCGAAGCGATGTGGGACGTCAAGACCGTGGAGGATGCCTACCGCGCCTATATGCAGGGCGCTTCGGCCGGCGGGCAGGCCCCGGCTGAGGCCCGCGCGGGCTGAGGACAGGACGGGGGCGAGGCGCTCAAGTGCCCACTACGAGGTGGGGCTGGGGCGAGGCGCTACTGGCCGGTGAGGAGGCGCAGGCCGGTGGCGGCAAAGTAGGCCCCCAGCACCACCAGGAAGGCGCCGGCTACGGCGAGGAATGCTCGCACGGCGTTGGCGGGGAGCCAGCGCCGCCCCGACGCCATCAGGAAAGCGAGCAGGCTGTTCCAGCTCAGGTCCGACAGGATGTGCCCGCCGTAGAAGGCCGCCAACCCCGGCGCGCCGCGCTGGAGCGAAAGCACGACATAGCTCGCGCCCACCGTCCCCCACCAGACGAGCCAATAGGGGTTGGAGATGCTTGCTGCGATGCCCGCGCCCACCGGGCCCCAGCGGCTCTGTTTTGCCTCGCCGGTGGCGGCCTGCGGCATGAGGGCCGGCTGGCGCAGGGCGTCGCGCAGGGTGCCGACGCCCATCCACACCAGGACGGGACCCCCCACGAGGGCAATGGCCATGGGCAGGCGCGAGGCAGCGAGGAGTTCGCGCAGCCCCAGCGCCAGGGCCGAGACGATGGCTGCCTCGGCGATCGCATGGCCCAAGGTGAGCAGTGGCCCAGCCCAGAAACCCCGGCGGCTGGCCTGGGTGACGACGAGGGTCGAGATGGGCCCGGGAGCCATGGCGCCGGAAAAGCCGACCATCCAGGCCGTGAAAAAGATCACGGCGAGGTTCATCCCTTCTCCTCAGGAACGCGGCCTCGCGGCCGCCCGGCACTACTGTGCCGGTGCGGCCGCTGCCCGCTCAAGGACCGGACGGAACTTGTAGCCGTAGATGATCATACCCTCTTCCCCCTCTTCGCGCAAAACACGGGTGACCATCTCCACCGGCATGCCGATGTGTACCTCTTGGGGGTCCACATCGGTGAGTTGGGCGGTGACGAGGGGCCCCTCCTTCAGGCGCACCAGGGCCACGGTGTACGGTGCGTACTGCTCGTAGCCGCGTGGGGGTTCGAACACCGTTGAGTAGGAGTAGACTGTGCCCTCGCCGGAGAAGGGAAAGGGCTCGTTGGCCGGCTGATGGCACGAAGGGCATACGTCGCGGGGCGGGAAGAGATGCCGCCCGCAACACTCGCAGACCTCGCCGCGCAATTGGTAGCGCTGCGCACGGACTCGCCAATGGGGTGCCAGACGCATGGGAGTATCCTCCTGATGAATTCCGACTATTGCGTACTGCGTACTGCGTAACGCGTAGTGGCCCTTGCTGATTACGCAGTACGCATCACGCGTCACGTTCCCGTTCAGCCCTCGAAGATATGCGTAATTGCAGTGCCGCCGACGCCGCCGACGTTCTGGGTCATGGCCCAATGGGCGCCCTGCACCTGGTTCTTGCCTGCCTCGCCCCGCAACTGCAGGACGGCCTCCACCGCCTGATAGATGCCAGTGGCGCCCACCGGGTGGCCGCGGGCCTTCAGGCCGCCCATTGTGGCGATGGGGATGCGGCCCTGCAGGCCGATCTCGCCCTCCACAGCCAAACGCGTGCCCTGGCCGCGCGCCGCGAAGCCACTCGCCTCGAGCGAGAGGGTCGAGATGATCGAGAAGGCATCGTGCAACTCGAAGAGGTCGATATCCTCCGGGCCGATGCCGGCCTGCTGGTAGGCCTTCATCGCCGAGCTATAGACCGCTGACAGGAACAGTGGGTCGCGGCGGTCGTGCAGCGCCACGCTGTCGGTAGCGATGCTCGACGCGGCGATGCGCACGGGGTGGCGGTGCAGTTCGCGCGCCCGCTCGGTCGAGCAAAGCACCAGCGCCGCCGCCCCATCGCTGATGGGCGCCGAGTCGAACAGGTTGATCGGGTCGGCGATCATGCGCGCGTTGAGGAAGGTGTCGCGGTCGATGGCCTGGCGGAACATGGCGTTCGGGTTGTGGACGGCGTTGGCATGCGAGTTGACCGGAAAGCCGGCAAAGGCCTCGTAGGGCACCTTGTACTCTTCCATGTAGCGGCGCATGAGCATGGCGTTGAGCGAGATGAAGGTGGTGCCGTGGATGGCCTCATAGTCGGCGTCGGCGGCGGTCATCAGCGCGATGGTCGCCTCGTCGCCGTCCAGGTCGGTCATCTTTTCCACGCCGCAGACCACCACCACGTCGTGCAGGCCGCTGGCTACGGCCATGTAGCCCACGCGGAGCGCCGCTGCACCCGAGGCGCAGGCTGCCTCAGCCTTCAGCGCCTCGATGCCACGCAGACCCGACCAGTCGGCGATGAGCGTCGCCAGTTGCTCCTGCGCGGCCAGCGGCCCCGAGAGCATGTTGCCCACGTAGAGCGCGTCGGGCCTTTCGATGCCGGCATCTTTGAGCGCGGCGATGATCGCCCGCGCAGCCAGGTCGCGGATCGACACGTCCCACTGTTCGCCGACGGGCGTCTGCCCGATACCGATAACGCTCACTGATGTCATCGCTCGCCTCCTTACGACATCCTCAGCTTCTTGCGGAAGCGAGCGTAGGTGCCATAGTCGACCTCCTGCCGCCGGCGGATGTAGTCGCGGGTCTCGGGGGCGCGGTGGCGGCGCTCGGCGATGGCATCGGTGACGACCAGCGAGAAGGCATCGGAGCCGGCCCCGGAGCCGAACGAGACGAGCAGGATGCGGTCGCCCGGCCGGGCGCGGTCGAGCACGGCGCTCAGGCCCAAGAGCGATGAGCCGGCGTAGGTGTTGCCGACCTCCGGCACGAGGAGCCCGGCGCTGACCTGCTCGGCGGTGAACCCCAGCATCTTGGCCACGCGCTGCGGGAACTTGGTGTTGGGCTGGTGGAAGACGCAGGCCGCATAATCCTTGGGCGTGTGCCCCAGCTCCTGCAGCAGTTGCTCGGCAGCGTGGGTGATGTGCTTAAAGTAGGCCGGCTCGCCGGTAAAGCGCCCGCCGTGGCTGGGGTAGCGCTGGTGGGCGCGCCGGAAAAAGTCGGGCGTGTCGCTGACAAAGGAGAGCGAGCCCTCAAAGTAGGCCAGGCTCTCCTCGCGCGGCCCGATCACGTACGCTGCGCCCCCCGCGCCGGCGGTGAACTCGAGCGCGTCGCCGGGGCGGCCCTGCGCTGCATCCATGCCGACGATCAGCGCATAGCGGGCCATGCCCGAGCCCACCATGCCCAGCGCGGCCTGCAGCGCCTCGGTGCCCGCTTTGCAGGCGAACTCCCAATCGGCAGCCTGCGTGTACGGGGTGGCGCCGAGCGCTTCGGCCACGATCGTGCCGGTGGGCTTGACGGCATAGGATTTCGATTCGGTGCCTACCCAGACGGCGCGCAGCTCGTGCGCGGCAATGCCCGCCCGCTTGAGCGCGTTGCGCGCCGCCTCGATGGCCATGGTGGTCGTGTCTTCGTCGAGGCCCGGCACGGATTTCTCCTTCACCGGATACCCGCCGTCGGAGCCTCCCCAGATATGCCCGATTTCGGTCGCCGGCAGGCGGTATCGGGGCACGTAGGCGCCGTAGCCGACGATCCCTACCTCCTGGCTCGGTCTCATGATCATGGAACGATGACTCCCCAGAGTATTGCGTACTGCGTATTGCGTACTGCGTAATTCGTACTGCGTGATGCGTAAGGAGGCATGCGTGTTCCGTCAAACGTCATGCGTCAAACGTCAAACCAAGCGTCATGCCGCCGTGGGCCGGCTCGCCTCGTGGCGTCTCACGCTTCACGCCTTACGTTTGACGCTTGACGTTTGACGTCTATGTCACGCACCACGCCTCACGCACCCCTCATCTCGCGCAGCAGTTCCTCTGCGCGGTCCGAGCGCACCTGGCCCTCGCGCACCATCTGCTCGGCGATGCGGGCCACCAGCTCGCCCGTGGCTCCGGCGGCCATAGCGACTTGCCGGGCGTGGAGCGCCATGTGGCCGCGCTGTATGCCCTCCGCGGCCAGGGCGCGCAGCGCCGCCAGGTTCTGGGCCAAGCCCACTGCGGCCAGCACTTCGGCCAGCTCACGCGCGCTCTGGACCCCCAGCAGCTTGAGCGCCGCCCGCGCGGCCGGGTGCACCCGGGTGGCCCCGCCGACCATGCCCACAGCCATGGGCATCTCGAGCGTGCCCATCAGGTAGCCGTCGTCGCTCAGGCTCCAGTGCGAAAGGCTGGTGTAGCGGCCGGTGCGAGCGGCGTAGGCATGGGCGCCGGCCTCGATGGCGCGCCAGTCGTTGCCGGTGGCGATGACCACGGCATCGATGCCGTTCATGATGCCCTTGTTGTGCGTGGCAGCGCGGTAGGGGTCCACTGCCGCCAGGGCCCAGGCCTCGACGATGCCCCGGCCGACCCTCTCCCCGGCAAAGCCCTCGTGGGCCAGCGCCGCCAATGGCACCCGGCAGTGCGCGCGCGCCAGGCGGTGGTCGGCCAGGTTCGAGAGGATGCGCAGGGTCACGCGGCCGCCGCTGATCTCCTCCAGCAGGGGCGCGAGCGCTTCGGCGGCCGTGTTGACCGCGTTGGCGCCCATCGCATCGCGCACATCGTAGAGCAGGTGCACCACGAGCATGGGCCCGGCCGGGCTCGTCTCGAAGACCCGCACCTCGATGTCGCGCGCACCGCCGCCCAGGCCGGTCAACACCGGGTCCTGCCGGTTGGCCAGCGCCAAAATGCGCTCGCGCTCGGCGAGCAGCCGGAAGCGGGCGCTCCACGGGTCGGCCACGCCGAGGATCTGCATCTGCCCGATCATGACCGGCGCGTCGCTGGTGGCGCGGAAGCCGCCCCCCTCGCGCGCCAGGCGAGCGGCAAAGCTGGCGCCGGCGACCACCGAGGGCTCTTCGACGGCCATGGGCACCAGGTAGTCGCGGCCGTTGATGGTAAAGTTGGTGGCCACGCCCAGGGGCAGCGCGAAGGTGCCGACGACGTTTTCGATCATCTGGCCGGCACGGGCAAGATTCAGGCCAGCGCTGCCGGCGAGTGCCTGGGCTTCCTCATCGCTGAGGCCAGCAAAGGCCTTGATCACCAAGAGCCGCTCCTCGGCGCTCAACTCATAGAAACCCGGAATGCGGGATGAAAGCTCTGCTCTTTGCACCATTCTCTCCCCACAGGCAAAGAGGCCAACAACTTTGGGTTGTTGGCCCCCGCTCGTCTAGTGCCAGTATAGCACATCAGGGCTGCCAAAAGCTATCAGGTGCTGCCCAGTTTCTGCCGCAAACGGTCCCCTACGCCGGACACACCGCTCTGCGACGGCAACGGCTGGCCCGGGCCCTGTGTTTGTGTCCGCCTGGCCTCGGCACGGCACCTGCCTCGCAGCCAGCGAGGCCCACAAGAGCCTGCCCTGAGCAAGGCGAAGGGGGCTATTCCACGGGCCTGCAGACACGGCCTAGCAGGCTGCCGCCGGCGCCTCCTGCGACGCCTGGCGCAGCAGTTGGCCCATCAGGTGCGCCCACACCAGGCCCGCCGCCAGCGCCGTGAACGCGATGCCCACGAAACAGAACACGCTGCCGACGACCAGCGCCACCAGGGCGCCCAGCCACGATGCGAGCAGCGCCACGACATAGCCCCCCGGGTCGCGGGCGATGAACGCCCAGACCTCTTCGAATTGGAAGAAGGCGGCCAGGGCTCCCACCTGAGCGTAGCGCACAGTGGCCGCCGGCAGCCAGGCCGCCAAGAGCAGGGTGTAGGTGGCTACCAGGCACGACAGCGTCGTGCCGCACATCCAGAGCATGCCCCGCAGTCCCTCGTGCGCCCCCAACCTCCCTGCCACGGCGGAGAAGGTGGTCGTCACCGCCAGCATCAGGAGGAGCGGCAGCGCATAGATAGCGTAGGCGGCAAAGGCCACCAGGCCCTTCGCCAGGTCATCGCCCAGATTGTCCCACGCGGGCAGGGGCCGGGCCTCGCCCGCCGCCACGTTGCGCAGCGCGCGCAGGCTGTAGCCCAACGTCGCCAGGTTCAGCACCGGCACCAGGTTGAGCAGCCCGCCGGCGAGGACCTTGTTGCCCCAACGTTCGTCGTCAAAGATATAGCCAAACGCACGGCCGATATCCATGGCGCCTCCTTGCTGCGCGAGGGCGTCCGATGCCGCCGGGCCACCGCGGGTCGCGAGCGGCGCCGACTTGTCCTATTATAGCAGAATCGGAGGGCGAAGGCAACGAGTGGTTGCACTGTGCACTGCGGGTGGATCCCGGAGGCGCGGGTGACTTGGGCCGAAGCCGGGCCATTGGCTCCGCTGCCCTCCGGCGCTGG
>Ga0078972_1005486_pt1 | contig 32119 bp, 43 predicted proteins | sample YelNatPaOPGAMG01_FD_67568 | JGI IMG/M metagenome (GOLD analysis project Ga0078972, IMG submission 67568) | Hot spring thermophilic microbial communities from Obsidian Pool, Yellowstone National Park, USA - OP-RAMG-01 (SPADES assembly) (version 2) | ecosystem: Environmental > Aquatic > Thermal...
AAAAAAATTCATGATAATTATTAAAATCATCAGGTAGATTAGAGATTAGATCATTTAATAACTGCCTCTTTCCGCCGGCCCATTTAACAAATGGTTTTGGTTCATCGTTCATATTTCCACAATGATAATCTATTTTTTTAATTTTTAAATCTTCCTGGTAAGAGTTCAAGATTTTCCCGATTCAGAGATAAAATGTGGCAAGATTAGGTTACTAAAAACAAATAAAAAAATAAAAAGCCTCAGTCAGCCGCAGCTGGCAGAGGTTGACGAAGAGGTCGTGCCGTTTATTGGCCCGAAGCCAGGCGCTGCAGATTCCGAACTGAACGTCATATTGCAAGCAGCAGGCAAAGGTTCTGAGAGCATGCTGCAAACAAATTCCTTTATCGCTTCTGGATTTCTCGCGAGGTTCAATTGCTTTCCCATGAAAACAACAGTCGGAGAACCTTGTACTCCGTAAAGCGAGTTCTCGGATTCGTATATCGGGAAAGATGCGCCTGCAAAGTTGAATTTTGTTTTTGTTTCTGCCACGCACGCGTCTATCACATTCTTATCGATGTTGAGTTTCTGCATGCATTGAACTTCATCGCCATTGTTCTCTGCAAAGCATCTGATAAAACTCCAGGTCTTTGCCGGCGCTTTTTGATCAACGCAGTATTCGTACAAGTTGTCTTTTGTTTCTTCATCGCCGTGCATTGTATAATCCACGAATTTGTTGTGAACGATCAATCTTCCGCTGCTGTTGAACGCTTCTATGACAGGCACAAATGCCTTTTGCATCTGCAAACCGAATGGACAATGGGACATCACATAAAGGTCGATTACAACCTTGTCTAATTTTTGGCCGATGTAGAGTTCTTGCGAGGAAAGTGATGTGTAGACGTAATATTTGCTTCCTGCATTTTTCACGTATAAGTCTATACTTCCCATCGGTATTGCCTTGCCCACTGCATTATCAAGCGCACTTTTTTGGTCAGCGTTTAATTTTGCAGAGTCTATTATGAGTATTGGCAAGTAAGATAAACCTGTCTCATTGCCCAAGGCATTTGCCGCGGTTGAGTTCAAGCCAACATAACTCGCATTTACGTATATGCCAGCAATGCCCAAGCCGTCGAATATGCCGGTGTATGTGCTTTCCTTACCGGCAGGAACATAGGCAACACCCTCGATCAGAGGAGCATCACCTATATAATTCTCCATATTCCCGGCTTTTACAAACACGAGGTAATTAGAATTGTCTTTTTTTGTTCCATACGAGGAAGAAGCGCCAAGATTTGAGAAAAACAAGTCCAAGACAAATTGGTCATCTTCGCTCGCGTTTTCTATTTTCAATACCGGCAAGAAATTCACTGGTGCCTGTTTTTTCAAGTCTGCGATCACTGAGTCGTCAACTGTCTTTTGTTCATCGCCCAAAGAAAAACCTACTTGTTGTAATGTTTGAAGTACTTGATTGAAATAAACGGCATCGTCGGTTTTTTTTGCATAAAGAACGGTTTTCAACTGCTTCAATTCAGGCAGCGAAGTGCAACTTTTGTACTGATAGGCATTGCAGATGTTCTTTGCCATAACGAGCGGGTGCAATGATGTTTGCACTGGCACGTAATTGCCGTTGTTTGATACATAAACGATAGCGCTGTAATTTTTGTTAAGCAAACTCTCGAACAAAGCCATGTTCTCGTCATATCTCGCGCCTTCTTTTTGCTTGCAAATATTTTCCGATTGACTGACTTGGCCGTAGAGTATTTTTGTGAAGTCAACGCAACGATAATCGATTTTCGCATCAGGAAGGTGCGCGCTTACTCTCTCGAATAATTTCTGTTCCAAACCATTGCGAGCCGGCTCGTAAAAAACCACGATCGTAGGCACGCTCGCGGTTTGGTTTGTAGTTTGAATCGTGGTAGTGATCGTGGCATTTGTCTGTGGTTGCTCGAAGCAACCAAAACCAAAGAAACCAATGGCGAATAATAACGCCAAAATTATCAGTTTTTTCATTATCCCACCAATTTAACTAAACAGTTGAGTGTTAATTAAAATGATTTCCATTTAAATATTTATGCTTTGTTGCTTTTTATCTTGTTGCTTTTTATTCTTCCACCATTTTCGTATTTCTACATATCCAAATAGCACGAGCGAAAGAGAGAGAAGGATAAGCCAATCAAAAGCCCTTAGCGGAACGACCTTGAAGATCTTTGCCAATGGTTCGTAATATAATATTAAAAGCTGAAGTGCAAACGTGAATATAGCCGTGGCGACCAGCCACTTGTTAGAAAAGAGCTCATACACGCTTGGCTTGTTCAAAAATCTTGAATTAAAAGCGAGCAGTTTTTCACCAACGATGAGCATCGTGAACACCATGGTTTGTGCTCTCACAAGATCCCCAACATAGTTCAGTTCATACACAAACATCCCAAGGCAGAATAATGTAAGCAAAATCGGTGCCTCTATCAAGAACACCTCAGTGTCTTTCCATATTGGCTCATTTTGTTTTCTCGGTTTTCTCTTCATCACATCCTTTTCAATCGGTTCGACCGATAATGCGATAGCAGGAAGCCCATCAGTTATCAGATTTATGAATAATATCTGGAATGCCAAGAGCGGGAGCGGCAAGCCGAGCATAATTGAGAAGAATATCACTGCAACCTCGACAATATTTCCAGAGAACAAGTATGCAACAACCTTCTTTATGTTGTCGTATACGCCCCTGCCCTCTTCAACGGCTGCAACTATAGTCGCAAAATTATCATCGCTCAGTACCATATCGGCGCTTTCTTTTGATACATCTGTTCCAGTAATTCCCATCGCAACTCCGATATCTGCCTTCTTTAGCGCGGGCGCATCGTTTACGCCATCGCCGGTCACAGCCACAACGTGCCCTTTTCGCTTAAGCGAATTTACTATCCTCAACTTTTGTGCAGGACTCACGCGCGCGTATACACCTACTGCATCAACTATCTTGTCAAGTTCCTCATCGTTCATTTTCTCGAGTTCTTCACCAGTCATTATCTTTCCGTTCGATATGCCAAGTTGGTCGCCGATATTCTTCGCAGTCAATGGATGATCGCCAGTGATCATAATCACTTTTATGCCAGCGGATTTGCATTTTTCTATGGACGCCTTTACCTCCTCGCGTGGTGCGTCGATCATCGCAGCTATACCAACGAATACTATATCTTTTTCAACAGCCTCGACAGACAATTCCGCGTGGTCAAGTTCTTTATAGCCAAAAGCGATAGTGCGATATCCTTGAGCGGCAAATTCTTCGGTGAGTTTCAACAATCTCTGTTTTTCTGATGACTGCAACGCCTTTTCTTTACCATCTTTGAATATCAATTTCGAGATTTTCAACATGCTCTCGGGCGCGCCTTTGATGTAAGCGATTCGCTTTGCATTCTTTTCTTTTCCGATCTTGTGAATTGTAGTCATTCTCTTTCTTGTGGCATCAAAAGGGAAAACTGCTATTTCTGGATATTCTTTCATAAGTTCCTCTTTCCACATATCTGCCTTTGCCCCAAGAACAACAAGCGCGCCTTCGGTCGAATCGCCGATTATCTGCCATTCTCCGTTTTCGCTCTCTTTCAGATATGCGTTGTTGCACAACACACCTATCCTAAGAAGCAGATCATCTTCTTTCCCGAGCACTGCGTTTTTACCATCTTGCGTGAATACTCCGCGCGGTTCGTATCCGACACCGCTTACTTCAACGATCCTGTCGTTCGCGAAGAATTTTTTCACGACCATCTCGTTTCTCGTTAGCGTACCTGTCTTATCGGTTGCTATGACAGTTGTGCATCCGAGCGTTTCAACAGCTTTCAATTTTCTTATTATCGCTTTTCTTTTAGCCATTCTCTGCACGCCAACTGCAAGGACGATTGTGACTACTGCCGGCAAGCCCTCTGGAATCGCTGCCACCGCCAGACTTACCGAGGTTATGAACATATCCAATGGTTCAAAACCGTGCAACCATCCGGCTGCAAATATCACAAGACAGAGCGCGAGCACTCCGATAGTTATGCTCTTTCCCAATTTCTCAAAATCAAGTTCCAATGGTGTTTTCTCCTCTTCGGTTTCTTGAACCATCGCCGCGATTCTGCCGATCTCGGTGTTCATTCCGGTTTTCTCGATCTCGATTATTCCCTTACCAGAAACGCAAACCGTTCCCATAAACACTTTGTCATCTTTTTTCTTATGCACTGGCACAGATTCGCCACTCAGCATCGCCTCGTCGCAGGCAAATGAAGAGCCTTCAAGGAAAATAGCGTCAGCAGGAATCCTATCGCCTGCTTCGATCAAGACAACATCGCCGGGAACGATCTCGCGAACATCGATGAGTTTCAATTCTCCATCGCGCCAAACGCGCGTGGTGTTCACGATCATCTTTTTAAGAGCTGCAAAAGATTCTTCGGCTTTGTATTCTTGGATAAAACCCAAGATGCCGTGGAGCAATATAACTATCATTATCAGAGCAAAATCCGATGATTCGCCCAAGACAAAAGAGATCAGAGCCGCGGCAAGAAGGACAAATATCATCACGTCGTTGAATTGACTTAAAAAAATAAGCCACGCGGGTTTTCTCTTCTTTTCCACGAGCGCGTTCGGACCGTATTGCGCCAGTCTTCTTTTTGCTTCCTCGCTCGATAAACCTGATTGATTAGACATTTTAGATCATAAATAAAATATTATAAGAGTTTAAAAATTCCACGGTTAACGTCAGCGAAAGGCTCATAATTCTTTCGTACAAATTATTATTGACCTCCCATGATAGAACAAGAATTGAGAACTGAAATATCCACCGCCTGCCAAGTTTCTCTGCAACTGCTAATCCCATGATAGAACAAGAATTGAGAACTGTCAACTAAAAGCGCAGTTAGCTGAAAGAGACAAAATAATCCTAGATGTAAAATAAGACATCGAATACCTCAAGAGGAGAGAATTATATAGAATTGCTGCACAACGTCTTAGAAAGACAACTCTTCGAAATGGGAAAATTTTGAACTCTTACAAAATAAAACAAACATTAAAAAACCCTTTTATGATAATTAATGGTGCGGCGTTTTTAGTCAAAACTACTGATGAGTGGTTTTGCGCGAGCCGGTGATTTTATGAAAAAAGCTGATATAGAAAAAGTTAAGGCGAGAAAGGAAAATCCTTATCTCATATCTTTAATAGAGAATCTGAGAAAGGATAAAAAGCCGATATGGCAAAAAGTAGCTTACGAACTCTCAAAACCGAGAAGAAAAAAGGTTGAGGTAAACGTGAGCAAGTTAGAGCAATACTGCGCTGACGGTAGTCAAATAGTCGTACCGGGAAAAGTTCTCGGAGCCGGAAGAATAACGAGAAAACTGATAGTTGGCGCGTTTGCGTTTAGCGAAAGTGCGAGAAAGGCGATCGAAAGTGCTGGCGGCAAGGCCATTTCGATCGAGGCGCTTTATAAGAATAACCAGAATGGCAAAGATATAACAATAATTGTTTAGGTGATGTTATGCTCGTAATTGATGGAACAGATTATGTTTTTGGCAGGCTTGCGACGCAAGTTGCGAAAAAAGCGTTGAGCGGAGAAGAAGTTCATATAATAAATGCTGAAAAGCTCGTGATATTGGGCGACAAGCAGGCGATAATTCGAAAGTTTATGAAGAGGAGACAACAAGTTTCCAAAACCAACCCAGAACACGCCGCGAAGTGGCCGCGGGTGCCGCATTTGCTCGTGAAGAGGATGATCCGCGGTATGCTGCCGTGGAAAACGAAGCGCGGCAAAGATGCTTACAGAAGGATAGTCGTATACAGCGGTAATCCAAAAAAACTGACGGCGAGCGGCGAGATAAACGCTAAAAAGTACGACGGTATCGCCAAGCATATGACTATAGGCGAGTTGTGCAGTTCTTTGGGTTATAGAGGTTGATCATTATGGTTGAAAAAAAAGAAAAAACCGAGAAGAAAAAGTCAAGCGCGAAAAAAAAGAGAGAGTTTGTAATCGCGAGAGGTAAAAGGAAGACCAGCGTGGCACGAGTGGTAATAAAACCTGGTAGTGGCAGGGTCAGATTAAACAAAATACTTGTCGATTCGATAAACAACAAGTACGTGCGAGAGATAATAACCGAACCTCTGAGATATGTCGGACCGGAAGCGAACTCTTTGGATATAAACATAAATGCGAGTGGAGGCGGAGTGATGGGCCAAGCCCAGGCCGCAAGAACTGCAATCGCAAAAGCATTGGTCGATTACTTCAAGAGCGAGGAATTGAAAAAGAAATTCGAATCAATCGACAGATCGTTAATAGTCGAGGACCCGAGAAGGGTGGAGCCAAAGAAATTCAAGGGACCGAAAGCGAGAGCGAGATACCAAAAATCTTATAGGTGATCAAATGGAATTTCCAGTCAGGTGTTTTACTTGCGGAAGCGTGATCGGGCATTTGTATAATGATTACAAAAAACTCGCTGCAGAGAAAAACTCAGAAGTCGCATTGGATGAACTCGGCGTTCACCGCTACTGCTGCAGGAAAATATTCCTGTCGCACGTGGACATTGTAAATACGGTGATAAAATACCCGCGAGTTTAGAGCTTGGCTTTATGTTTATGAGGTGAATATTAAAGGGGCCGTGAGGTAACCTGGTATCCTGCAAGCTTGGGGTGCTTGTTATCTGAGTTCAAAGGCCAAAAAATGGCTGGAAATCTCAGCGGCCCCAATGTTGAAGTAAGGAACATTGAAGGGGTGTATATATGGAAAAAACTGGTTTGCCTGTAAGCCAAGACATGTTCTTGGAGGCTGGCGTGCACATAGGCACGAGGATAAAGACAAACGATATGAAGCGATTCATATTCAAGAAAAGAGACGACGGTTTGTACATACTTGATTTGACAAAAACAGCCGAGAGAATAATGGCGGCTGCAAAACTCATTTCCAAATATCAACCAAAGGACATCCTGATAGTTGCTTCTCGTATTTATTCGAGCAATGCTGCTACAAAGTTTTCCAAACTTACCGGCATACCTGTATTGCAGGGAAGATTTGTTCCTGGGACTATGACAAATCTTGCGTCCAAACAATTTCAGGAGCCAAAACTCGTTTTTGTTTGCGACCCGAAAGGCGAAAAGGAAGCGATAATGGAATCGGCAAAAAACGGCGTTCCGGTAATCGCCTTGTGTGATACTGATAATGAAACAAAATTCGTTGATCTGATCGTTCCGATAAACAACAAGGGGCGACGATCTTTGGCGTTGCTGTTCTACATCTTGGCGCGGGAAGTTCTATTGTCACAAGGTGTTATAACCTCTTATGACCAATTTAAGTATGATCTTAATTTCTTTGAAAGATTGGAAGAGACAAAGCCAAGCGAGGAGGAGGCTGAGCCAAGCGATGAAGAAGCCGCGGAGAAAGAGGCTGAAGAGACCGCAAAGGAAGAAGCCAAGGAGACTACTAAAAAAGAAGAAAGCAAACAAGTTGAACAAAAACCAGAGCGAGCAGAAGAGAAAAGCGAGAAAGTAAAAAGCGAGGCGAAAAGCGAATCACAGGAAAAGAGCGCGAGCGCGCAGGAGAGTGTAAGCGCACCGCAGAAAGTACATAAAGAAAGGGTAAAAAAAATTAAAGGCAAGCCAAAACAAGAAGCAAAGAAATCCGAATCTTGACCTTTCGTTTTATCTTTTTTGTTTTCTTAATTTCTCTTTTTTCTCGATTTTTTGCGGTTTTCGGTTTTTTAGTTGTTAGAGGGGGCGCGACAAGTGCTTAAAAATCTTTTCATTTATGATAATAACGGATGGATGAAAGAGAGATGGACTGAATTTTCTCTCATTTTTTATGTACTATTAGAGGTGTAAAAATGGATAGAAGAATTGTTTTGCCAGGCGATAAAATAGCCGAAGGCAATGTAAGGGTCCCGAACACATATTTTGAAAACAATAATGTGTACGCGACTCTTGTTGGTTTTATAGACGAAAACAAACGTTATGTACCGATAGAAAAAAGGTACAAACCAGCAGTAGGAGAAACTGTCGTGGGCGTGGTTACGGATGCCAGACATGCGGGGTACAGCGTTGATCTGAATCTTCCTGCGGAAGGTTTTATATCGACGAAGTTTATGCATGCAACCCTGATGCTTGGCGACATGATAGTCGCACGCATACGATCAATTGAAAGAAATGGTGATATTGAACTTACTGACGTAAGACGATTGCCAAAAGGAAAGTTGGTGGAATTCCCTTCTGCTAAGGTGCCGAGACTTATCGGTAAGCAAAACAGCATGATAGATGTCATAAAAAAATATGGCGGTGGGGATGTTGTAGTAGGAAACAACGGCTATGTTTGGATAAGCGAAAAGGCGGACATCCCGCTTATACTGAAAGCGATGGAGATGGTTGAAGAACGAGCGCATAAGCACGGTTTGACAGATACCATCGTTGCTTTTTTCGAGAAAGAAAAAATAGAAAGAGCGCAGGGAAAGAGGTGAGCAAATGAGTGGAAATCAAAGTGTCAAGCTTATTGTTGACGGAAAGAGATTGGATGGAAGGACATTGAACGAGTTGCGAAAAATAAGGATCGAAGTAGGTGTAATTCCAGAAGCCGACGGCTCGGCGTATATTGAATGGGGTGGCAACAAGATCATCTGCGGCGTACACGGTCCGCGGGAATGTATCCCACGCCATGAGGCGAGTCCGTTTAGGGCATTGGTAAAATGCAGATACTCTATGTCCCCGTTTGCATCGTTGGAGGAACACGGCAAGAGCGGGCCAAGCAGGAGAAGCACTGAATTATCAAAGGTTATCCGCGAAGTTTTTGAGAACCTTATACTGACAGAAGAGTTTCCGAACACTCAAATAGACATCTATGTCGATGTCTTGCAGGCAGAGGGCGGCACGCGAACAGCCTCGATAACCGCGGCAGCCGTTGCGTTAGTAAATGCCGGCATTCCGATGCGGGAACTCGTGAGCGCAGTTTCGGTTGGCAAAGCCAACGACGAGATTATAGTAGATTTGGGAAAATTGGAAGACAATTTCGGCCAGTCTGATATGCCAGTTGCTTTTTCATCACGCGATAAAAAGATTTTGCTGTTGCAGATGGATGGTTTGCTGACAAAAGATGAAATCAAGCGAGCGCTGCAAATGGCAGAAGAAGCCACGACAAAGATTGGCGAGTTGCAGAGGAAAGCCATAACGAAGTTTTACGAAGAAGGCGAGGGTGAATTTGTTTTGTAATACGAGGTGTTTTTATGGTTTCTGAGATGATGGAAATCGTGATGCAGAAGATGCGAAGAGAAGTTATGGAAGACATGCTTAACCGAGGCGACAGGCTGGATGGCAGGGCATTTGACGAGTACAGGCCGATAAAAATACAGAAAAACCCTATTGCAACTGCCGACGGCTCGGCTTATGCGAGAATAGGAAATACCCAAGTGCTTGCGGCAGTGAAATTCGATGTTGTTGCTCCTTTCCCGGACAGGCCAACCGAAGGCGCGCTCATAATGAACGCTGAGCACTTGCCGCTTGCGAATCCGGCTTTTGAAGCTGGTCCGCCAGATGAGAATTCAATAGAGATGGCTCGAACTGTCGATAGAGCGATAAGAAGTTCGGAAGCAATAGACCTGAATTCCCTTTTCATAGAAGAGGGAAAGGTACTCGGACTATTTGTGGACATTTATGTCCTCGACCACGCTGGCAACTATACCGATGCAGCAACGCTCGCAACTACTGCCGCTCTTTTGAACACGCGGATGCCGAAAATAGAAAACGGCGCTATTGTTCGGGGAGAATACAAGGATTACTTAAAACTTCGGGCGATTCCAGTATCTTGCACTTCGATAAGGATAGGCAAGAACTGGCTGGTCGATCCGACTGAATACGAGGAAAAGATAATGGAAACTCGTATCACGATCGCGACAACCGACACCCACGTTTGCGCAATGCAGAAGGGCAAGGGATGGTTGACAAAAGACGAGTTGTTCGACAACATAGATGTAGCATTTAAAAAAGGTTCTGAACTAAGAAAAATACTACTTCAATAAGATGGTGTTTACTTATGAGAAGCGAAAAGTATGGTGCTAGAATAAGGAAACTTTACGATGCGGCAGTTGCGGCACAGCGACAGAGTTACGAATGTCCTAAATGCCACAAGAAAAAATTAAAGCGAATAGGCAACGCGCTTTGGCGATGTAAATCATGCGAGACAAAATTCGCCGGTGGCGCTTATTCGTTTAGAACCGAGGTAGGCGAAATAGCCGCAAGATTGATCGGAGAATACTCGAAGAAATAACGGTGGTTTTATGGTCGAGTACAAAGACCAAAAAACAATGGAGAATGTCAAGATATCGTTGGAGAAGGGTTTCAAGTTTCCGGCAACAGGTGCGAAGATATTGCTAAAGACACGACCACCGATAGCAAAGGAGGTCCGCACGGATTGATAGTCACGACTTCTCGTTACGCGAGCAAGAAGACACGATCAGCAGCGATCGAGTTTGCAAAAAAACAAAAATCTTTTTATGTCGCGCGCGGCAAGAAAACGATAGCCCAGCTTGTTGAATTCGCTTGGAGAAAAGGCGAGGAAAAGATCGCCATAGTCCGCGAAAGAAAAGGAACTTCCGCAGTCGTAGATGAAATCGAGATCGACCACTGGGGAAAATGGAAATGGGGAGAAAGTTATGAAATACCGCGCAACACTGACGGTTGATTTTCCGACGAAAAATGACGCTGTTAATGCTATGAATGCGATGAGCCACGAGGGAAAAGGAAGCGAACGCGCATTGTCAAAAATAAAATGCAACGGAAATACATTGGAGATCGCGATAGAAGCAGAAGACGCTACTGCTTTCAGAGCATTCATAAACAGCTTTTTGCGCGATCTTCAGGTTATCGAGGGCTTGGCAAAACCAAAGTAGCGTTAAGTTAAGATTAAAAATCGTGTCGGTGTATATTCTCAACTTATTGAGGTGTTATGATGGAAAAAGAGGAAGAAGCTGAACTTGGAAAATCTTTGGCGGAATACGAGAATCTCGAGAAACAACTCGAAGTGTTGGTAATACAGAAAAACCAGCTTACGTTGCAGATTGCCGAAACAAAAAACGCACTTGAAGAATTGAAAAACGCAAAAGGCGAGGTCTATCGCTCCGTGGGTTCTTTGATAATAAAGACCACGAAGGAAGAAGCTGAGAAAAATCTAAAGGAAAAACTCGAGCTTATGGAAGTGAAAAGCAAGGCTGTTGCAAAGGAAGAAGAGAGATTGAGGGAAGCAGTTCTCAAGCTTCAACAAGCGCTAAAAGAGAAGATGGAGAAATATGAGAAAAGATCTTAAAGAGATTATTGCTTCATTAAAAGAAAAAAGGCTGATCATCACTTCGCACAGAAAGCCAGACATAGATTCTATCTCGTCTGTTTTTGTTTTTAAGGAATTGCTTCCAAAAGCTACGATAGCACTTACAAAGGAAAAAGACGAGAGCGCAAAAAAACTGATGGATTATCTGGGCATTAGCGCGAGCGACATAAACGAGGTGGACCTATCGCAATACGATGGCTTAATTGTCTTGGACACTTCTTCAACTGTCTTGGTACCTGCTGCAAAAGCCGCGAAGGTCTTTCTTTTGATAGACCATCACCAGCCGCAGGGAAGGGATGTAAAGGCTGATTTTGAGATAATAGATGAAAAAGCGCCGGCCACTTCTGAGATAATCGCCCACCTGCTTGAAAAAGACAACGCGCTTGGCCAAATATCTGAAAAAGCCGCTTTCGCTCTCGCGTGTGGCATAGTTTTCGATACCGCAAGATTCAAGTCGGCGCGCAAGGAGACATTCGAGATATTGGCGAAATTGATGGAAAAGGCTCGCGTTGATTACGAGTTTATAAGAAGCTATGCAGAACCGCAAAAAAAGAGGGACGAGATATTGGCAATCTTGCGAGGTTTTCAGCGAGTGGAAATTTTTGAAAGCGGGAATTACATAATCGCGACGAGCAGCGTTGGCAGTAGTGCAAGCGAGGTCGCGACGATCTTGGCTGAAGTGGCGCACGTTGCTTTCGTGGCTGAATGGAAAGAACAGGAAAAAGAAACTCGCCTGTCTGCTCGAGCGTGCAATGATTTTCCGTTTCCATTAAACGAAATAGCAGCAGCAGCTGCCGAAGAATTAGGAGGAAAAGGCGGGGGTCATAAGAAGGCTGCAGGTCTGTCAGTGAAAAACAAAAAACCAGAAGAGGTTTTAAAGGCCTGTCTGCGTGCATTTTCTAACAGATCGAGTTCTACTTAATATATATAATAAGACTTAATATAATAAGCACAAAATAATATAATAAACATAAAATACAATAAAAAGAAACTTTTTTAAATATTTTGCTGCATATTTAATATTGTGGTATTATATGATAATTAATAAAAATGATAAAATATGCGATGATAAAATGTCTGGAAGAAAGCCGGACAGCGAGAAAAACCTGCCACAAGACAGGTCACAAGAGAATAGAGCGAGCGGGCAAAAAGGCGGCAAGGCCTTGGCCATGGTTTTGGCAGGAATGGTACTGTTTGAAAACTTATTCGGATGCGCAACAACCAAAGCGCAAGAAAAACAGGAAAGATGCACCGATCCAGACGAATGCGAATTAGCATCTATTGAATGTAAGGTCAATGATCTTGAAAATAAAATAAAAGAATTGCAAGGAAGAATTGAAATAGAACAAAAAAAGATAGAAAAATTAGATAAGGATGTTAATAATGCCGTCATGAGAGGCCTAGCAGCAAATTACAAAGAAGGTCTATGCAAGCGTTATGAAGAGTACATCGAAAAGAATAAAGACAAAATGACCACCAAACAGATTCAAAGGCTTCAGGATTATATGAAGTACGATGTTGGCTGTAAAACTGTGAAAAAATAATTACAGCGAAATAATTACAACAGAATAATTACGTCGATTTCTTAATCTAATTTTTTTGCGCTTGTGCATCTTGCGCGCAAGAGAAACATATCTTTTTAAGCGCTTAGTTTTACTAACAAAACAAAATCAAATTCTGAAATAGGGAGATGACTAAAATGAAGAAGGAAGATAAATTTGGGTTTGAGAAGATAATAGAAGTGTACGACCAGAAAACCGGAATGGAAGGCGTTTGTGTTATACACAACACCGCGCGCGGTCCTGGGAAAGGCGGAATAAGGATGGTGCCTGACATAACTGTTGAAGAGGTTATGGGGCTTGCAAGGGCGATGACTTGGAAAAACGCTATGGCTGACCTTCCGTTCGGTGGAGCAAAAAGCGGTATAAAAGCAGATCCAAGCAAACTTACGCCTGCACAGAAAGAAGCGATAGTTCGAGCATTCGCGAGAAAGATCGCTGAAGTAATGCCCGAACAATACATTGCAGGTCCTGATATGAATATGACTGAAAAAGAAATGGCTTATATCGCAGATGAATGCAAGGATCCTCGTGTTGTCACTGGAAAACCTGCTGAACTCGGCGGTCTTCCGCACGAACTTGGAAGCACTGGATACGGCGTTGCACTCGCGACAAAAGTCGCGGTTGAGCACGACGGCAAAAGCCTTGAAGGAATGAAAGTGGCGATAGAAGGTTTTGGAAATGTTGGTACTTTCACTATGAAATTCTTGACCGAGTGGGGTGCGAAGGTAGTGGCGGTATCTGATTCAAAGGGAACGATCTACAACGAGAAGGGCCTTGACTACGAACAACTCATGAAAACCAAAGCCGAGAAAAAGACGGTTACCGCGTACAAAGACGGAAAAGTGCTCGATGCAAAAGCGCTTTTCGAAGTTGATTGCGACATCCTCGTGCCGGGCGCGAGACCAAATGTGATAACAAAGGAAAATTACAACCGAGTGAAGGCAAGGTACATAACAGAGGCGGCAAACCTTCCGATACCTCACGATGTTGAACTGATGCTCGCAAAGAAAGGAAAAGTGATTCTGCCGGATTTCGTAGCGAACGCAGGTGGCGTGATAAGCAGTTGGTGCGAGACGGTTGGGATGAACGAAAAGCAGATGTTCGCCGTAGTGAAAGAAAAAATAGAAACGAACACCAAGGTAATGCTCGAAAGGGCGCAAAATCTCGACAACAGAAAGGCAGCGATGGAGATAGCGCGCGAGAGAGTGGAAGCGGCAATGCGTTATCGTGGTTGGGTGGAGTAGTGAAGATAGCGATAATCGATAACGGTTCGCAATACACCCATCTAATAAAGAGAAATTACAGGGACCTCGGGCAGGAGACCGAGATCGTCAACACCGCGAAAAAATACGAAGATGTCAGGGACATCTTGGAAAATGCGGATGCGATCGTCCTGTCCGGCGGCCCGAATTCTGTTTATGCTGAAAAACAAGAAACGCTTAGCAAGAAAATCACGACTATGGTCAAGAACGGCGAGATCGCAAAGCCATTGCTTGGCATCTGCTACGGCCACCAGATGATCGGCTATGTTTTTGGCGCTAAAGTGGAAAAAGGGGCAAAGGCTGAATACGGAATAAGCGAGATTTCCATAGACAACGAAGACGACATACTAAAAGGATTGCCGAAACGTTTCAGGGCGTGGGTGTCGCATTACGACGAAGTGAAAGAAGCGCCGAGCGGTTTCAGCATTCTTGCCCACTCAGAAACTTGCAAGATAGAAGCGATGAAGAGCAACAACAAGCCTGTTTATGGTGTTCAGTTTCATCCTGAGGTTTGGCATACTGAAAAAGGCGATTTGATATTGAAGAATTTTTTGGATATCGCCAAAAAATAAACGCCAAAAAATAAAAGGCGCTTTTGATGTGGAAGGAATTCAGGAAACAAAGACTGAAAGCGTTGGAAGATGCGTTGGCTGCAAAAAAAGTCGACGAAGGTATAATTCCCCTATTGAAAAAAATAAACGAGAATGAAAATTTGGTGACGACTTCCTCTTGTTTTGGAAGGATAGTTCTTCTCGGTTTTGACTTGGAAAAAAGAAAAGAAACCGCGACTTTTTACAAAAAATGGCATAGAAAAGTTACCGCTGAGGAAGTAGAATTAGCCGTGGTGCATTATAACGACAAATTGCCATTATGGTTCAAGGTGGAGCCGTTCATACTTCACGTTTCAGCCAGAGATTACGAAACCGCTGAAAATTTTATGAAAAAAATGAGAGCCGCAGGTGTGAAGAGAGGAGGAATACAAGGCACGACAAAGGACAAAATCGCTATAGAGGTTCAAGGAACTACCTGGATGGCTTTTCCAATAACAGCGGTTGAACCAAGATGGGAAGAAGTCGTAGCTTTGGCGAACAAGATGATGGATATAAATGCGAGGCAAATAAAAAAACTCGAACGATATATTTATATCTTTTAGCTAAGATATAAAAAATCGATATAAAAAAATCGATATAAAAATCGCAAACCATTTGCAAAACACTGCAATACTAACCAAAATAGAGAGGTGAAACATATGACAGAAAACGTGGCAGAACAAAAACCGGCAACACAAAAAGGCGACAATGTCGTCTTTGTTGGCAAAAAGGGAGCTATGGGTTACGTCCTTGCTGTTGTTACACAGTTTAACAACGGCGCTAAGGAGGTTACTATAAAGGCAAGAGGAAAATTAATCTCTAGAGCGGTAGATGTGGCAGAGATAGTGAGGCACAGGTTTATGCCTGATGCGAAAGTAGATAAGATAAGCATATCCACAGAAGAGCTCACATCAGAAGACGGCTCAAAGAGCAAAGTCTCTGCAATAGAGATCTTATTAAAAAAATAATTTTTTCTTTTTCTTATTTTTTTTAATCTTATTTTCTGAAGAAGATTATTTTCTAAGAGGATGACATGAAGATACTCGACCGGGACGGAATATTGTCGGCGACCATTCTGGGCATTTTGATATTTTATTTCGGTGGTTTTAATTACCTCGTTTTTATGTTCATATTCCTGTTTTTCGGCGTCTTGGCTACGCGATACGGCCACGACATCAAAAAAGATATGGGCCTTTACGAACACGAGCGGGGTGTGGAGAATGTTCTTTCAAACGGCCTTGGACCGGCCATATTCGCCTTTTTCTCTGCTCAAACAGGCCCTATTCCATTTTTGGCATCTGTTGCGGCTGCCCTTTCTGACACATTTGCTTCTGAGATCGGCGTTTTGGGAAAAAATCCACCAATCTTCTTGGGCAATTTTAAAAAAGCAAAACCAGGAACGAGCGGTGCGATGAGCGTGATGGGAACGATAGCCTCGGCAGTTGGCGGGATGATCATCGGCGCATTGGCAATGCCGATATTCAACCTAAATCCGCAGCAGGCATTTTTCATAGGGGTTGCAGGCTTTATCGGTTCGCTCGGAGACACTCTCTTTGGTATCTTAGAAGAAAAAGGGATAGGAACAAAAGGAACGACCAACTTCATCTGCACGATAATCGGCGGCGTTGTTGGTATTTTTGTGAGATGATTTTATGAAAGCAGTAATACTTGCTGGTGGTGAAGGAACGAGATTGAGGCCTTATACTTACGAAACACCTAAGCCGATGCTTCCAATCGGCGAAGAGAAAAAACCAATTCTCTACTACGTAATCGAAAATCTCAAACGCGCGGGGATAAAGGACTTGATAATAACCGCGGGGTATAAACACGAAAAAATAATCGAGTACTTTGGCGATGGGAAAAAGTTCGGCGTCAATATAGAATATTCAATAGAAAAGGAAAAGTTGAATACCGCTGGTTCGGTTTTGCCGTTAAGGGACAAACTTAAAGAGACCTTCGTGGTCGTGATGGGCGATCACATAACGAACATTGATATAAGAAAAATGGTCGAGCAACATAAGAAGAGCGGTTGCATAGCGACTATTGCGCTGCTCAAGGGAAAGATACCGATAGAATACGGCGTTGCAGAAGTAAAAAATGGAAGGATCGTGGAGTTCCAAGAAAAACCTGCGATAGAAAAATTGTACAACACTGCGATATATGCATTTGAGCCAGAGATATTCAATTATATAAGGGAAAAGGAAGATTTTGCCAAGAATGTGTTTCCGCGTTTGCTTAAGATGAAAAAAAGCATAAATGCCTATATCTTCGAGGGTCTTTGGTACGATATCGGTCGAGTTGTCGATTACGAGAGATTGAATAAGGAATTGAAGATGAGAGAGATTTTCGGCCGCAGTTCAATGCAGGAAGAGCAGTAGGACGATGATTCCAACGAGCGCTTCAATCGCGAAAAACACGAGGACCAAGTTTTGTTCGCTTATGCCATTTGCCAGTTTCATTACCAACTGACAAAAACCCCGCACCTTCCCGCCTACTGGATAAAGCTTGCCTCCTTTGTACTCTCCCCACCATTCCTTGCTCGGAAGCTTATTCGCTAATTTTATGAAAAAATCAACGACATAAGGCAAGAGCAGCAGGGCACCTACTGATTCCATGTTGCCTATTATGACACCGGTTGCCAATGTTGCGCCTATGGAGAGCGCTCCAACATCGCCTGGAAAGACTTTTGCCGGATAGCGGTTAAACAAAAAGAATGCGATCAACGCGCCGAGAAAGGACAAGAATAGAAAAGACGAAACAGTCGCGTTGCTGTGATAGGCGATTATGCTCGCGACGGAAAATATTATTATGCCCATGCCGGCTTCCAAACCATTGTAGCCTGCGAGCATGTTGGTTAAGTTTGACGCGACTGCAATTCCGATTGGTACCAACACCAACAGATAAAATAAGCCGAAATCCAATTCGCCTATGAACGGCACTGCCATTGTTGTGCTTCCAGCAGCGCGTAATGCGATCAACGGAACCGCGGCAAAAATCGGAAGAACTGCCTTCACGTATTGCGGAATGTCTATCAAATCATCGACGATACCTATGAACGCGATGGAATGAACAACGATAAGACCGGCTAAGAGATGGATCAGGTTGATCTCAAAACCAAAAAAGGTGTCCAGCATTATCACAAGCATAATACTTGCGGTAAAACCAGCGATTATCGCTATCCCGCCCATTTCAGCGACTTCTGGTTTATCTGGTTTGTTCACATCCTTGCCAATGATGCCGGCAGCTTTTAATCTCGGTATGAGAACTTTCAAAAAACCAAAAGTAACGGTAAAAGAAAAAGCCAAAACGACAAGATAAACAAGCAATCCATCCATACGATCACTTTATTTTTTTCTAATTTCTTCCAAGACCCTTTTGGCGAAATCGCTTGAAAAGTTTTTTTGTTCGTAAATCTTCGCTGCAACCGCATCTATCTCCTCTGGAGTTTTTGCACCCGCGAGCATCGCGATGTTTCTCGCGTGGAGTTTCATATGCCCAGCCTGTATACCTGTTGTCGCCAAAGCGTAGAGCGCTGCAAAATTGTTCGCCAAACCGGCCGCTGCCATTGCCATCGCAAGGTCCTTCGCATTTTTTGCCCCCAATATCTTCAAGGCGATTTTTGCCGTCGGGCTGGTATTTATCGCGCCTCCGTATATCCCAACTGCCAATGGCAATTCTATTTCCCCTTTCAGATCTCCCTCTCTTGTTTTTTCATAGCGGGTTAGTGGGTGGTAGCCGCCAAGAGAAGCGTATGCGTGCGCGCCAGCTTCTATCGCCCGCCAATCCTGACCGCATGCGAGCGCCACTGCGTCAATGCCGTTCATTATTCCTTTGTTGTGCGTCGCGCATCTGTATATATTCGCAACAGCGAACTCATAACAATCAAGAAAAGATTCTATCGCTTCCTCGCCGATGACTTCTTTTTTCCAAACCGCGCTTGCCCGCGCCTTTCTTTTTACTGCGAGATTGCTCAATATCCTCAATCTTGCCTTGCCCTCGCTTAATTTCTCCAATTCCGGTGCGATCGCTTCCATTATCGTGTTTATCGTATTCGCGCCCATAACATCTTTGACATCGATAAAGAAATTGCACGAGAGCATATCTCCTCTCTTGGTTTTAAACAATTCCACTTCAAAATCTCTTATACCTCCCCAGTAAGCAGGATTGCCTTTGTAGGCATCAGTCGCCTTTTTTATGATCTCTTCTTTCCTCTCTTGAAGTTTTTTCTTTGCTTTTTTAGCGTCTTTGATGTTCACGAGCTGGACCTGCCCCATCATGATCGAATCGTCGGCTTCTGCCTTGAAGCCCTCTGGCAAACACAGCTTAGCCGCTTTTGACGCGCCTGCGACAACTGACGGTTCTTCCAAAGCCATCGGTATCAAAACATCCTTGCCGTTTATCTTGAAATTTGCGGCTATGGCAAAAGGCAGATGCATTGTGCCTATGACGTTCTCTATCATCCTGTCCGCAACTTCTATTTTCAAGGCGCAACTTTCCGAGAGCAAAGCGCTTTCCTCATCGCTCAAGTTTGCCAACTGCTTTATCACCTTCAATCTTTCTGCAACAGAGAGCTTGTGAAAACCAGACAAATTCATAAAATCACTTCTCTAATCTCGAAAGTGCTCGGCCGACATTCTTAAAAACTTCCGCACTTCTTCGCTCATAAAGATTCTTGAAAATCTCTGCTAACTCGCTCGTGCTTCCATCGCCAAAAAAATATTCTCCTTTTTCCCTGTTTATCACTCCCATCTCCTGCAATCTCTCAAGATGGTAGTAAACTGCCTTTATGTTTTTTTCGCTTAGTCCGCTTTCCTTTATCTTCTCAACGAGGTCTTTCGTCGTCGGTCGCTTTCCCATGTGGTGGAAATACAAAAGCGCATCTAAGAGGTCTATCACTATCGTCCTGCTTTCGTTCGGATTTATCAGGCCGAGCGAAAGCGCGAGCCATCTTACAGTAGATTTTCTCGTTAGCAGCACTTCTTCAGGCAAGGCGAGTTCTCTTAAAATAATCTCTGATTTTATGTATTTTGATTCGGGGATCATGTTTAATTTTCTAAATAAGCGCTTAAAAATGTAATGTTGTTATATCTCCTAAGTGATATTAAGTGATATTAAGCCAAAGGTGAAACATTAGGCCAAAGGTGAAACGATGGTTGATTTTTCATTGAGAGTGCATCCGGATGTTTTGTTTGCTTATTCGCAGCACTATGTGAACCTGATAATCAGGGTAGAAAACAGGGGTTCAAAACCTCTCTGGTGCGAAGGAGACGTAAAAGTCCCAGAAAGTCTTTCTTTGAGCCCAACAAACAATCTACTAAAAGGAAGAGTGAGGATAGGCATAGTTGAAAAAAACGAATTCTTGGAAAAATCCGTGCGAATCTTCGGGAATCAATACACCGCACCCCAGGTGTACCAAGCAGATGTCACGATCTACGCTTTCAATAAAGACGGCATAATAGAAACAAGAATGCAAAAAAACATAGAGATAAGATGCGAAAAGAAGAAAGACGAAAGCATATGATTTAGTCGAGTAGTCTGTCGATTATTTTTTTTGGTTCGAATTCTTCAATATCCTCGTATTTTTGGCCAGTGCCGATCATCAAAATCGGCGAATTTGTCGCTCGCGCGGCAGATATGACCGTTCCGCCTTTCGCATCGCAATCCAATTTTGTAAGTATTATTCCGTCTATGCCTATCTCGGTATTGAACATTTTAACTTGTTCCAAAAGGGCGTTTCCGCCTATGCTTTCCCCGACGTATATCTTGAGATCAGGTTTTATGACGCGGTTTATCTTTTTTAATTCGTTCATCAAGTTGACATTTGTTTCCTGTCTGCCCGCGGTGTCTATCAGAACAACGTCTATGTTGTGCGCCTTCGCATAATTGATCGCGTCAAAAGCGACCGACGCCGGATCGCTTCCGTATTCCTTTTTTATCATCTTCACCCCGAGTTTGTTGGAATGCGCCTCAAGCTGTTCTATCGCCGCAGCCCGAAAAGTATCAGCGGCAGCCAATACGACGTTAAGGCCATTCTGCTTTAACAATGCTGCGATCTTCGCGATTGTTGTTGTTTTGCCAGAGCCATTTATTCCCAAAAAAACTATCTTGAATGGTTTTTCGCTTTTCTTTATTCTCTCCAAAATCGAAAATTCGCTGCCCGTTGTCATCGCTTCGTGAAGCACTTCCCTTATCTGCTCTTTTACAAATTCGTTCAACTTGTTTCTCGCTACTTTTTTTCCTATCAGCCTGTTTCTCAACTCGTTCGTTATCGACGAGGCTATTTCTATGCCGACATCTGCCTCTATGAGTTCAAGTTCGAGCGAGTCCAACATCGCGGCTACGTCGCTTTCTTTTATCTCAACCTCTCCTGTTATCACGCTTTTGAGAATGGTTGTTACGCTTAAAGACGGCTTAATCGAAGGTTTTTGTTCTTTTTTTTCCTCTGTCTTTCTCTCTTTCTTTATCGTTTGTTTCACTGTTTGTGGTTGTGATAATCGCTCTGGCTGTGGCGCTTGAGGTTGAATCTGAGGAGTTTGGGCAGGTTGCGGCGGCTCAACTTCTTGCACTTGCTGCGCTTGGATTTCCAGCTGTCCCTCTTTTTTTTCTTCTACTATTTTTTCGCTGACTTTTTCTTCTGTTTCTTCTTGCTCTTCTTTTTTGCCGGTGATGTTGCTAATAAAATTCGTAATTTTTTTCTTTAGAAAATCAAACATAGTCCTCTCTCGTGACCTCTTTACCCCGTCTCTCAAGCATTATTTGGGTTTCCAAATCTTGCAATTGCTTGCTGACTGCTTCGAATTTTGCCAATATCTTGCTGTACTCCTGCGCGATTTTGTTTATCGCTTCTTTTGTAGCGTCTTCCCTCTCTTTTATTTTTTTGGCTGCAGTTTCTTTGTCTACTTCTATCACATAACCGCTTCCTATTCCCAAGAGAACCTTGTTATCAGTTACGATGCCTTTTACAAAAGACCCGCCGCCAACAGGCACCAAAACATCTCCTTGCTGTAAAGATTGAATCGTTCTCAAGGCATTGCTCGTGTCGAGACTTGTCAGGGTAAGTTTTTCTATTTCTTTTTGCAGTAGCGTGAGCTGATTCTTATACAACCTCGCTTCGTACGACAAGCGTGCGTACAATTCTTCCATTTTTTCCATTTATGCGTTCACCTTGCTTATTTTTTCTATTCTTACAGCGGTTCTTTTGACGCCGTTTTTTGAGCCAAATTCAGAGAAAACCCTGTTTTTGGCATCATTCTCGCTCTTAGCTTCTATCTCCTTGCTGAAACTTTTTTCCGTTTCACCAAGTTTAACGTATCCTTCAACCCTAAACAGCATGCTACCACCTCAAGAATCATCAACAAAATCCATTGCGTTCACCAACTGCCCAAGCTCGAAGGCAGTAGATGCTTCGCCTGCCACATAACCCTTCGCATTGGCGATTGCGCCGTATCCGACAAAACCCGAACCGGTATTCATCGTCCCGCGCTCGCCTTTCACTTTGAATATCTTTTCAAGAAACTTCAATTCGTCTTCGCTCGCGGTATAGTTGATCAAAAAACCGCGATCACTTACTATGCAATTGCTTCCGACGGTTGAATACGCAGCTATCTTTGTTGGCGTTAATTCAACGCCCAGCACTTCCTCCATCTTTTTTCTTTCACTTGCGCTTATGTCAGGGTTGATTATTCCGCCTTTGTTGTTTACGGCAATGTTGTTCCCGTGAGCGTTGTGTTTCTCTTTCGATACATAAACATTGGCACCGCTTTCTTTCATGATCGATTTTATGAAATCTATTTCTTCTTCCGTGACAACATTCGGCAAGATTATGCCGTTGTCGTTCATAGCAACATACACGCCGATCAAGTTGCTTTGCGCTATGCTCGTCGCGAACACTTTTGTTTTTAAGAAATGCGCCGTGGTTTTTTTCACGATGTCCAAGGAATCTACGGGAATCAGCGTAATCGAATTGTTGCTTCTTATAAACATCCCGATCCAACTATTGCCGTAATAGGTAAATTGCCTGCGAATCATTTTTCAGTCTCCGCCTTTTCAGTTTTTTTCTTGCTCTTGGTTTTTTCTCCGCTTTCCTTTTGCTCTTTTCTCTCGGTCTTTGCCTCAGTTTCGGTTTTTTGCTCTTGTGTCTTCTTCTCTTCGGTTGTCTCAGCCTTTTTCTCCTCCTTTTTTGTTTCAACTGGTTTTTTCTCTTCTATCTTCTCAGGTTTTTTCTCCTCTATCTTTTCATCGTGTAAATACGCTCTCGCAATACCGTTATCTTTTATCACTTTTATCTTTACGTGCCTAGGCGGTTTTTTCCTTCCACGAGACCATACGTATTGGTTGAGTTTGTTGCTTATCTTTATGTTTTCTTCTTCGACTTTTGCGTGTCGCTTTATGAAATTTCTCAAAATGGTTATCGCTCGTCTTGTCGCTTTTACTCTGGTCGTCAGATAGGCATCACTTAACGGAACATTATAAATCCTTTCAAACTCCACCATAACATCACCTATTCACTCTTCTTTTATCCTCAATTTGTCGGTGCGCCAATTCCTTCTGTTAGGATTATAACTAACTTTCCTCGCAGTTTTTAATATCACGAATGCCGGTATCCTCCTGTTTTTCCTTGCTGCCTTCGCAAGTTTCTTCTTTTTTTGTAATGATTTTTTGCTCATAATTCCACCTTTTTCCTTTTTTATCGTATATTCTTATCGTATATATTTTTACTTATTTATAAACGTAATTTTCGGTTCGTTCGTTGTTTTTTGTTTTATCACATTTAGCACGTATATAACCTCGCTCTCCGTTAGTTTCCTCCCAGCGCGCTGCGCAATCGCAATCAATTGCTGCGCTGCGATCATATACAGTTGTTCATTGCTGAACGAGACGTTCATCATTCGTTCATACGCTTCGTTTTCCAAGATCTGTCTTAGCGCTATTTTGAGATTTTCTTTTATTTTTTGCTGTTCTGCCAATTTTTTTCGGTATTCATTCATTTTATTTTTTCTTATCTGTTCGACAGTTACATCCTCTTCGATGTTCTCCTCGTTCATTTCTGCTCACTTTTTCATAACCTCTTTTGCTGCCGCATCTAAGAGTTTTCTGCCAGCAGGCGTGAGCGTTCTTCCGACTTTTTCTTTTTTCAGAAGTCCGACCTTTTCAAGTTCCTGCATTGCTTTTCTTATCGTAGAGCCGCCTGCTTTTCTATGAACCTGCGGTTTCACGCCCCTGCTTTTTCTTCCGCCATAATGCGTCCTGAGCCGATTTGTCCCGATTGTTCCTTCGAGATACGCTTTTCGCAATATGGATGCGCATCTGATATACCAAAAATCTTCTTGTTCTGGCGGTCTTTCAGTGTGGCTACCGCTTTTAACCAAACCAACGAATGCTGGTTTGTTTATCTTCATAGTCTTAAGCTTCTCAGCTACCTTACCTATTAATGCATTTGCATCTACATCAAGCGCTGTCACCATATCTAATGCACCTCTAAACATAAAAACGCGCAGCCGTTTGGCTCCGTCTTGTTAGCGTTTTCTTTTATCTGGCATTTAGTATTTAAATCTTTGCCTCTTCTCGCGGTTCGTTTCCGGTTATATCCTGATACTTAAAACCTGCGCTGCCATCAGCAAAAACAACGCGAACAGCACGAGGCCGGCAAACAGATGCATCTCTTTTACATAGCGATCTCTTGCCGCGCCTACCCGTTCCACAGTTGTTTTTCCCAAGAAAATCGCGCCGGCTATTATAACCATTGGAAGCACGAAAACGATATTGTAAATTATAAGATAAAATAATGCGTTAAGCGTGACTGCTTTCGAAAGCATGCTCAGGACTATAAGATACGGGCCGGAAGAACACGGCAACAGGAAGAAAGAACAAAAAAATGCTGCGAGGGCAACCGCTGGTAGCGAGGTGGCGTTTGCTATTATGCTCTTCATATACGGTCGTAAAAACATCGGTATCTCAACCGCAGTGAATCCTGGTTTGTAATTAAAGTAAGCGTTTATCTCCATAATTGAAAGTACCAACGCGCCGATGGTCATTATCAAATAAAAGATATTCGTGAGTTCTGGGTTTGCGAAACTGAAAAAATACTGAATGCCCAAACCCATCGACAGATAACAAACAAATACTATTCCAATAAAAATGGCTGCGGCCAACAACATCTTTTTTCTTCCTTGGGTCGTCAATATCACGCCAAGAAGGAGAGTCATTATCGCGATTGTGCAGGGATTTATCGAGTCGGCCATTGCCGCGCCTATCAGTACCGGGATGGTCAAAGCGACCTCTGGGTTTTCTTCTTTTATTGGACTGAAAGATGTTTCAGTAAATACGCCACGCAAACTCTTATTCTTCAAATGCTCGTTAATGATGTACTCGAATCTCTGTTTATCAACTTCTCCTATTACCAAAGAGCGATCGTCGATAACCATTGTGGGAACGCCGCCTTGCACCGGGTCGTAGCCTTTCTTAATATATTGATTGAACATCTCCTGCCTGTTCGCCGCATTTTGATATACCTCTTTTTCAACTAGGGTTATGCTGTAGTTTGCGAATGTTGTGTTCAAAGATTCTTTTATAATCGGCTCCATTCTTGCGCAATGAGGGCACCCTATGCCATAGTAAAATGTTATGGTCATCTGCGTGCTTTCAGCAAAAGAAAACGAAAGCAAAATCAAAAAAAACACTATGGCAAGAGCGTTTGTCTTCATCAAATCACCTTATGCCTCTTTTTTCAAGAGCAATATCGCTTCTGCTATGTCTCCTTTTGCTTCTCTCAGCGCTTTTTTTGCATCATCTTCGCTACAACCGGTTTGTTCCATAACGAGTTTTATATCTTCTTCTTTTATTCCGGATTCAAAATTTATCTCGCCGGTTATTTGAAGGGATTTTTGACCGCGCATGTCTATTTCGACTACTTCAGGCTGGGATACCACATAGTTCCCTTCTTCTGTTTCTATGATTACCCGCTTTGCCTCTATTTTCCTTGATTTTATTCCCATCTGGCGCATCATTTGTTCCATTTTTTTTGCGTCTATTCCTCCAATGCCGCTGGGTAACATAAGAAACTACCCTATTGTCATTTGAACGCTTCTTCGCGTTCGGTTTTTCTTACTTCCACTCTTTTCATTTCAGTTATCTGCTTTAGTCTGTTGAAAAGCTTGGAGGAAAAGCGCCCGTATATTATGTCTTGCATTAGTTCATCAAAAGTTTTTTCCGCGCTATCCTTTTTTATCTCTTCTACCAAGGAGTTTCTTATGTTTCTTTTTGTGTTTTCGCTTACTTTCGAGCCGGTAACCGCGATTACCTTTATGCTCAATCCTTCGCCGTCTTTTGTCTTTACCTTAACAACCTGATGGATCACGGATTTGCCCCTGCGAGCGAATGTCTTTATGAAAGACGGGGAGATTTCGTGCCCTATCAATTTTGTGTTTGCGTTATTTCCGCTAACGCCGGTTATCCTGAAAAATAGATTGGTGAACATCGCGATTTGCGATGTCGCGCTCGTTGTTCCTAGCTCGAATAAACTTACTTTTACGACTCTGTTGATCAGGTTTGCCTCGTCGCTGCTGACTACTTCGCCGATCTGTTTATACTCAAAAGATTGAGGCGCCAATACAGTATACCATTTTTTTGATTTCCATTTATCAACAACCTTTGTTCCTTTTTTTCCTGCCATGAAATCCCCCGTAAATCATCAAAATTATTTAACCAATAATTCTGCCTGCTCAGCGTCGTATTTCCAATCTTTCGGTAATATCCCTTCTTTTTTTAGGTATTTTGCCAACCTGTTTATCTTTGAAATCACGTGAAGATATTTTGTCTTGTTGTGAACATCTTTCTTGGCATTTTTGAGATGTTTGTTCATCTTTACTGCTCTTTTTATCAAATCAAGAAAATCTGATGGATACTGCCGGGCCAAGCCCTCTTTTTTTAGAAAAGTGGCTAAACGAACGCCAAGAATTTGACGAGCATCTGGTACGCCGTATTTGTCTCTCAATGCTATCCCGATCTTTGCCGGAGGTACACCCTCTTTTGCCATCTTGGTAATTATGCTTATGAGTTCTTGTTTATCCATCTCTACCCAAGCTGGTTTTATCTTGCTCTTTGGTCTTTTCCTGCCAGATTTCCCTTTTTTTCCTGAATGTAATCTTGCCATCTAATCTTCACCTCTACATAATCATCCGATATTTTTATTCAACAAATTTTCAACACTGCTACAACCATAATAATCGTTCAGATATTCGATAAACAACATTATAGATTTATATCTATGCGAAAGTTTATTTTTTAATTCTATGTTTTCAGCAAACGTCTGTTTATGCCCTGCGGGAATAAAAATTGGATCGTACCCAAAGCCGCTCACTCCTCTTGGTTTTTCCGCAATCGTTCCCTCGCAGATTCCGCGAAAATTCACGAACTCTTTGCCATCTGCAGTGAAACAAACAACTGTCTCGAAACGAGCAGCCCTGTTTTTCTCTTTTTTCCAGCTTGATTTGCTTTCTTCTGCAGTTTCCTCGGTTTCGAGCAATTTGAGAATCCCCTTGTTTCCTATCTTCTTCTGCACCCATCCGGAGTATGTGCCTGGAAATCCGTTTAGCGCATCTATGAAAAGTCCGGTGTCCTCGACAAAAACCGGTTTTTTTAACTTCGAGTAAGCGACCGTTGCCGCTTCTTCGGCTATCTCGCTTAAGTCGTCCGAACGGATTTCATTGTGCAAAAACTGAAAGTGCTTGAGCGTATGCGAAGGCGCGTGAGCGGAAAAAATATCCCTCGCTTCGGCGAATTTGTTTTCGTTGCTAGTGGCGAAATATATCTCCATAAAGATCTGCCGCGATCATTGTTCTAAGAAGAATTGCGCTGTCGGTGGTTCTGGTTTCTCGCCTTTTCTCTCGCGGATTTGTCTCACAACCTTTGCAACTAATTCTTTAGGCATTGGGTGATAGCCCGCGTATTCTTGATACCAAATTGCGCGTCCTTGTGTCACGCCTCGAAGGTCGTTCGCGAAACCGAACATCTCCGCGACTGGCAGGAGCGTTGTTATCGTTGCGTTTTCGCCTTCTTGCTGCATATCAACAAGTTGGCCTCTTCTTCCATTCGTCAATGTTATGACATTGCCAGCATATTCCTGCAAGGTGTTTATGAGGACTTTCTGTTTCGGCTCGAGCAAGGTCACGCCAGCCAAGATCAAAGCCGCGTAGATTGCTCTTTTTATCGTAGGTATCATCTGCGCAGGACCGCGGTGAACGTTATCTTCGTGTAGTGTGGCATCAACGAGTTTTACCTTCACACCAGTAACTCTTTCTTTTGCAAGCGGTCCTTGGTCGAGCGCTTCCTCAAATCCTTGTATGAGAAGTTCTTCGACTTCGTTCAAGTATTGTATACCTTTTGTCGCGTTTATGAACACGCTCGCGTTGTGTATGTCGTAAATATTCTTTGCTTCTTCGCGGTCCATTCCAAGTTCAATGAGTTTTTCCGCAACTTCCTTTCCTTTTGGTCTTCCCTCTTTTATTATTCCTTCGTTGATCGCGTTTACTATCTCTGGTTCCAACGGTTCGACCGTCACTTTAAGGCGGTTGTGCTTGTTCGGTGATTTGGTTTCGACTTCTGGCGATTTGTTGAATATCGCTTCACGATAAACAACGATCGGTGGTGAGGTAACAATTGGTATCTTCTTTTCGTTTCTTATTTTGTACTCAATTATTTCCAAATGCAGTTCGCCATTTCCGCTTATCAAGTGCTCGCCGGTTTCTGCTAACTGTACTCTCAATGTTGGGTCTTCTTTTGATATGCTTCTCAATGCTTCTATCAATTTTGGAAGATCTTTTTGGTCCTTTACATCTATTGACTTTGTTATGACAGGTTCTGAGTAGTGCTTGATCTGTTCGAATGCAGGAATCGGCTCGCTTGATATCGTTTCGCCTACATAAACATCTTTCAAACCTACAAATGCGCCGATGTTACCAGCAGTCACACGCTCAGCTTGTACACGATCAGGGCCCATGTAAATGCCAACTTGTTGAACTTTGGCGAAAGTTTTCTTCGAATGGATGTAAAGTTCATCGCCTTTTTGAACAGTTCCAGAAAATAGGCGAACAACTGCAACCTCTCCTGCGTGTTCATCGTAAACTACACCGAAGCAGACACCAACTGTTTTTGCTTTTGGATCGCAGTTAAGCATTGCCTTTCCGATCTCGCTGTTGATATCGCCTTCTTTCCACAAGACAGGAATACGATATGGCTGCGCAACGCGCGGAGATGGCAAGTGTGTTATTATCATCTCTAAAAGTACCTCATCCAGCGGGCTTCTCTCAACTAAGTATTTGTGATCTCCTTCTATGCACTTTTGGTACATCTCCTTAAAAGAGATGTTGAATTTTTTCATTGATTTTGACGAGAGTGCCCATTTGTTAAAGGCAGTACCAAATGCCACGTTTCCCTTGTTGACATCTATCAACCAGTCGTCTTTCTTGTCTGGAGGAGCATTCGCAGCTATTATCTTGTTTACCTGTGTTATTATCTTCAAGAATCTCTGTTGCATCTGTTGCGAATCCAATTTCAATTCGTTTATAAGCCGGTCTATCTTGTTTATGAAAAGAACAGGTTTTGCCCTTTCTTTTAACGCCTGTCTCAAATTCGTTTCGGTTTGCGGCATTACTCCTTCAACTGCGTCGACTACCAGGCAAACGCCGTCAACTGCTCTCATCGCGCGCACGACGTGAAAACCAAAGTCCACATGGCCGGGCGTGTCGATCAAGTTAATCAGATAATCCTTTCCTTCAAAAGAGAATCCGAGCGATATGTTTGCGGACTTTATCGTGATACCTCTTGCCTGTTCTTGCTCGTCAAAATCCGTCCATCTTTGCGCGCCTGCCAGTTCCTTGCTGATCAAGCCCGCGCGTGCGACAAGACTATCTGTCAAGGTAGTCTTCCCGTGATCAACGTGAGCGATAATTGCTACATTGCGCACATTGTCAACATTTTCCATCATTTTTTGTACTTCTTCAACTACAAATTCTTTTCTTGCCATATTTCATCCCACCTGATTGATAAGAAGAATTATAAAAAAATAAAAAAATCATCTTGCGCTTCTCGCAATGCGTTCTATTTCGTCTTTCTTCTTTATCGCATAGCTGTTCTGCAAATCGCCTTTCGCTGTGAAAATTATTTCATCAGCAAGCGAGGTCGCCAAAGTTTTTTTCTTGTTGAACGTGCCCATCAACGCGGCGAGCGTTATGTTTCTCAAAGCCAAATCCAACCGCCTTGTCGCTGAAACGTCTACTGCAATTTGATAGGTGACACCGCCGTAAGAGACACGGGTAACATCTTCGTTTGGTGCAGCGTTTTCCAATGCCCTCACCAAAACCTGCACAGGATTTTCTTTTGTCTTCTCTTCAACGATTTTGAAAGCTTCTTCAACCGTGCGTATTACTCTTAATTTTTTCCCTTGGAGTCTGCCGTGAGTTCGAATAACCTTCCCCGATGTCTTTTCGCCAGTTCCTCCCCTGAGGAGCTTGTTTATAAGGCGTTCAACAATGTTCACCTCGGTTTTGCCAAAGGTCTTCTTTTTGTGCCTTGCGAAAGTATGGGGAACGCTTATCGGTTTTAGCGAAATCACTTGCGCAAGACTCTTATCGTTTATCGTTATATTATCAAGAGGATATTTGCCAAACAATTTGTCCATATCTTCACCTCTTCGGTTTCTCCTTCTTTCCTTTTCTGAGCATCTGCAAGTCGGCGTTGTTCACTGCCACTACTTTATAACGGACACCTGGTATGGAACCCATCTGCCCTCTTTGCGAACCACCGAGCCCGGCAATGATGACTTCATCGTGCTCATCTATGAATGATATACTCTTGTCCCTCACAGCGTGTGCGCTGACGATTTTTCCGTTTTTGACTAACTGAACTTTTACACACTTCACGAGGCCAGAGTGCGGCTGCTTTTGCTCGAGCACTATCTTTTCCAACACTATTCCTCTTGCTTGCGGTGCGCCTTCCAGAGGATCGTATTTCTCCTTCAGTTTAAGCGTCTTCCTCTTGAAGCGCTTCGAAAGCCACCTTCTCTTCTTCCTATTTCGCAATAGGTTACGTCCTGCAAACTCTCCGTTTTTACCTTTCTTACTCATGAATCCACCTTCGAGTGAACAATAGCACTAAAACTCGTGTTTTATTTTCTTGCTCGCGAGGATTTATAAATATTGCTCTTGGAAGGATTTCAGTAAGTCCGAACATCTTTTATAACAAATTTTTCCAAGCGAAGATTTATTAATGATAAGTTCACTAATCATTCATTTTTGCAATTATCGAATAAACTAAAAGGTGGGATGATGACAGACGATCAAAATAAAAAGTTCGTGGAATTAATTTGGAATGGAAAATATGATGAATTCAAAAAGGGAAATAAACTACCATTAGAAAGACCAAATCTACCATTCCAACCAGTAGAAACAATTAATTTACCTAGAGTTAAAGGCGGTGCTCAGCAAGCTTTATTCGGTAAGGAATGGCCGGAAAATTACCCAAAAGACTGGAAAAATTTGTTAATATGGGGAGATAACAAGTTAGTGATGAGTTCTTTAATAAAACAAGGTTGGGCAGGAAAAATAAATTTGATTTATATTGATCCACCATTTTTCACAGGCGCTGATTTCTCAGTAAAAGTAAAAGTAGGTAATGAAGAAGTTACTAAAGAACAATCAATAATTGAAGAAAGAGCATATAGGGATACTTGGAGTGGCGGTATTGCTTCTTATTTGAGGTACATGTATGAAAGGCTTGTTTTGATGAGAGAACTTTTGGCTGAAAATGGAAGTATTTATGTTCATTTAGACTGGCATGTTGGGCATTATGTTAAAGTAATGATGGATGAGATTTTTGGGTATGAGAATTTTGTTAATGAGATTGTGTGGTGTTATACTAGACCAGCAGCGCCAAATCAACAGAATTTTTCTAGAGTTCATGATATATTGCTTTGGTTTACAAAAGGACAAAACTATGTTTTTAATCCAGATAGAGTAAGGATACCTTATGCAAAAAGTAGCGTTGCTAGGGCAGGCTATGCTGGTAAAGCAAGTAAGATGACTGCGGGTGAACCTGTGAAGTTAAAAGAGGGTGGTAAAATTCCTGAAGATTGGTGGAATATTCCTATGTTAAAAGGAAATTCTGAAGAATTTTTGTCTTTTGATACCCAAAAACCTGAAGCCCTGTTAAAACGCATTATGCTTGCCTCTTCAAATCCAGGTGATTTAGTTCTCGATTGTTTCGCAGGCTCTGGCACAACAGGAGCAGTTGCTGAAAAACTTGGAAGAAGATGGATTATGGTTGATTCTTCTAAACTTGCAATTTATACAATAATTAAAAGATTGCATAATTTAAAAAAAGAAATAGGAAACAAAGGTGAACCATTACAACCAAAACCAT
>Ga0078972_1005487_pt1 | contig 32119 bp, 25 predicted proteins | sample YelNatPaOPGAMG01_FD_67568 | JGI IMG/M metagenome (GOLD analysis project Ga0078972, IMG submission 67568) | Hot spring thermophilic microbial communities from Obsidian Pool, Yellowstone National Park, USA - OP-RAMG-01 (SPADES assembly) (version 2) | ecosystem: Environmental > Aquatic > Thermal...
CGACAGAAGCCTTCTTTACCAGTCAACAACATGCACGGAACGGCGAAGGAAGTGCTCACGCGGCACGGGGCGGCGCTTCGGAACGGGATGCATTGTGGGTATACGGGAATCCCTGAGTACCGCGACGTGTCACCGCTGAGCGTGGTACACTCTGTCTGTATGCGAAGGCGATGACTCTCGCATGCAGCGTCTAGATCGCAACGACATTCTATGCCTAGGGTGCGAGAACGGCATCCGAAACCAGCGATATTGGGACTTTCAGAGTACTAGCAGTGTCTCTCGACTGCTATGAACGGATCTGCAAAAAAAAGGTACACTGGAGAATATACACCGAAAGGTAAGGAAGATGAAAAAGATGTTGTCTCAGAAAACCCCGAGAAGCCTTGTCTTGACGATAATAGCAAGAGATACCAACTTTAGAGTGTGTATCCGAGTTGGTGGACCCATCCCTTCATAGTCTCGCATGAGCGTAAGACAAGCTGGGAAGTGCACGAACCGTAAAGCGTCTATGGCGGTCGTCGTTCAGCGCGCTCCCGCCTAGCAGTTGCTCATGTCTCGCTGACGCATGCCCCATAGTGCAAGCAAGCAGCACTAGTGAACAGCTCTGAAGAGGCTCGAACTTTAGCTTCAGCGACGCACCAGGTTCTCGTCATCGCTGTATCGCGCTGTATGGGTATCGGTATCGCGCATGCCCCTTCAAAACGGTGTACACCAATTGTGATATCCCGAATACACAGCCTCTTCTTGAAGCGCTTTCTTTCGCCCGAGCGTGTCTTCGTTACTCGATCGGATAAACAACTTGACCACGAGTCTCTTGTTGGACGCACGGACGCATCTTGCTCACTGTAACAGAGCCGTGGTGAGTTCCCGGAGCTCGACAATTTTTGACAAGTTGCGCACCGGTGCTGCGGGTTTGATCCTACTCCAAGTGAAAGTGAGGCCGTTTTCAACCTTTCAGCACACTTGAGGCTTTACTCTGTAAGTTTTTATGGATAACGTTTACATCGGAAGCGGAGCTCATTGATGCCGGCCACCACGGGTCTGTCGCGGCGTCGAGAAGGCGCGTCTGCAGAGGCGCGTCGAGCGCGTACCTCGCTAGAGCGCTGGCGAACAGGCCCCGAGCGCCCCGACCTGGTCAAGCGAACGCCAGACGAGGACGGTAAGAGTGAAAACGCGGATACCTCACCACAGGCATCTGTACCTGGCGCCGAAGCGATAAAACCTGCGACGCTGCTCCCAAGCCAGGCTTCTAAAACGGAAGGGCATATGCGTACCTGTTTGGTGCGCGCTGAAGGGGTCCAGGCTCCCATCGTTGTTGCGTATACTTGCAACACAAAGAAGCAGAAGCCTTTTTTCGACGTTCTTCAACAGCTTGCATTATGTGAGGAAGAACGCTTTCAAACACCAGCGGAGGCAAACGCGAATACTGAGTATCAAAGAGCTTTTCTGAGACCTATTCTCCTGGTGGAGATGGATCTCGAAGAAGGTCCGTATGCTCTCCAAAACAACCAAAAGAAACAGCGAGAACCCCTTGCTTATTGTCCAGAATGCTGGGATATGGTGATCCACAAACGTACCGATGATATGGTAATGGCGCAACGAGGCGACAAGAACGCACAGCAGAGGCTGGCAGCGCTCGAACGTAGCTTCAAAGCGTTCGCAGTACAGAAGCGCATTCGTGGTCGAAGACCAGTTATTGTCGACCCTGTGGACGCTGTTTGGACGTTGACAGATCGCACGCTATTTAGCAGTGTTTTGGACCATTTGCTCGCATCAGAGCAGGCCGCTGATGAGCATGGGACGCTTGCTGGTGCCAGCGGTATTCTAGACGGTCACAGCTCTGTGATTCGCCTAACAAAATGGTGTGCGGGTTCCGCGGACCGTGGTGCACGGACGTTTTCCAGAGCAGCTAGTGAAGCGTTCACCCGACAACAGCGTACGACGCTGAATGCTAGGTTTGGCAACGGCGGAGCCGCGGGGCCTGCTGGCTGTGAGCAGGGCCCTGTATCGGGCGGCCTGACTGATCCCGCAACAAATCCTTGTCCTGAGACAGCGTCGAGACGTGATGCGGATCTTGATATAGAGGGTTCGTTCTACGAAACGAAATGGGGAACCATCGAATTCCAGCGTGCGATACCCTGGCTACAGGCCTGCCGACTAGCGAAGATGCATTTTCCACTTGTAGTGAAACGGCGAACTGCATGTGGACCGCGTTCCTCCCATGACATTGCTTTGGTCTATGATGAGGATGGTCTCGAGAGGCTTCTCACCTCAGAGCCTGCTTCCCGACACCATCGAGACTCGAATGCGAGCAGGCTCTTTGCTGGTGATGAGGTGTACCTCCAGGAGTACGTCCCGCACGGTGAGGCTGTCTTTAAGATTTACGTGCTTGGCAGTGACAAACAGGTGTCTATTCATGCGCGAAGCACGTTGCCAATTCCACGAGGCACCGATCGAGGTTATAGAATCCTGAACACATACGACTTTGGAAAGTGTGCTGTCTCCGAGCCGCAAATTCGAGCCACGGACCGCATCGCCACTGACGGTGGGTATCCCGAGCCACCGACGCCGGCTGACGCTGCCTGCCTCGTACGACTCGTCATGCAGAATTTGCATGTGACACTTTTTGGGCTCGATGTTCTTCGAAGTGTTGTTGACGGTGCGTTGTATGTTGTGGATTTGAATTATTTCCCGTCGTTCAAGGATGTTCCCGATGCCCACCACGGGCTTTTGACGTATCTCCGTGAGCTCTACCTGAATAGCACAGGGTAGGATGTCGTTGCTTCTCCACAACGGTGATACCGACGCTCCCGCGTAGCGTCAAACGTGCGGACTCCTGTGCGATGCCGATTATTTGATGAAGATACGAAACGGAGTATACATGCTCGCTACCCCAAGTATGACCTCGGTGGATCTGGGTGCCCGGAGAAATCCGTATCCGGGCAGACACGAAAGGCAGACACCTTGTGGGCGTCATCCGCGGGCGCCTGTGGCATTGTACAGGAAGTGCTGTTCCCCCCGAGTGGGATCCTTGACCGGAATCGCGTCACGATGATGCCCAGCACGAACAGCGACGAACATATTCGACAGCACATTCGTCACACCATGCTGCTTCATGGTCACCTGGGCATTTCGCGAACCGTGAAGTTCTGAGACCGCATCGCTGCCACGGTTTCCAAGGCTGTCGGGAATATTCCGCGCAGCCGCGACGATCAGCATAACGAGCTTCACCATCATAGAGTCGATTGCTTTCATTTCATGGCCATACACACAGCGAAGCGTCTCTCACACGGCATGAAGAGCATTGTATTTGGTTGTGCAAAGGGCCGCGCGCAGCATTCGTCTATATAAACGGTTTCATCTTGCAAACCAAAGCAGAAAAGCGCACAAGTGCCTGTTGGTGCTGCGCGATCCACAGGGTGTGGTACCATACATACACAGCGTTGGGCATTTTTGTGCACGTGCACCCATGCAGCGATATCCAGTCTTCGCAGGGGCGCTCCGCATCGTCGTCCTGTCGAGTGAGCTTTTCAGGGAATGGTTTAGCGAGCAGCGTGGGCATCATGCTGAGCGACTGCCGGCGTTCGGTGCTAAATATTAGTATCCAGGAGCGAAGGAATCCGATTCTCGCCACAGCGAAGTACCGGTTAGGTGCGCTTCAGCAATCCAACCGGGGTCGGAGCGACGATTGTTTCCATTGGGGGATATGTCCTGGGCACTCGGTGAACGACAACGGTACCCCATGATTCTCTATTACTGCGTATACTTCATACTTGAATACCGTGTCTACGACTCGGTCATCGACACGAACACAGACGCATCAATGCGATGGCAGAAACAATACAGGATCTCGGATTCCTTCGCTACATATTGCCGTATGCGTCCTCCGGTTCCGGAATCTGTTAGCGAGCTGCTTTTTCGAATGGAACTGGACGCTCCCCAGCAACGTCCGCGTGCTGCACAGGCAGTTTTTTACGGTGAATGATCCATCAGTCAAATCCTTTTTCCCTGTGCGCGAATACTGCAGGCAACCAGGGAAAACTTGGGATCTCTCCTTAACAGACGCTGCATGCTTCCATGAACCTCAGCGAAACTCTCTTTCGAAGAACAGAGGTGGTATTCAGCGGCATCCTGCGTGCTGAGCTGCTCCACAGTACGCGTTCTGCGGATACAGAAGCACCCGCGAGGATGCCGATGCTCCCAAATGCTCCAAAGCGCTCGTCTGGTGTGTTGTGATCGCAGATTCGATCCTCGTCTCGCCATTCGAGCGCGCCATTCGACTCTTTCGCGCCAAAAGGCCTACTGGCACTATCTAACACAGGACTTACACTGGAGAACAGCTTTCTCGGCTCGTCTGCACTATGAATCGTAACATTTCCACCAAAGTGAAGGACGTTGCCACTCTGCCCAGGAAAATCATGCATACACGCGCTCGCGGCCTAGACGGATCGAGTTTTGATGCGCTTCTCTGCCTGCTCGGCTGACTCCAAGCCGCGGCTGGATATTTGTTTTCAGGGCGCTTCGTGCAAGCGCAAGTTCATTCGAGGCCGCTGCTTCTCAGCGTAGTGGGTGACGCGCGGAGTCCCGCGGAAGCCGTTCCAGAAGGATAGTTTGTCAAGGTAGACAATTCCATAAAGATCCAATATTTACGTTGGAGGGTCCAGGAATCGCAGTATGCTCACTGCGAGGGTGCTTACGCTCCCAGCAACCCGCGTACGAACACGAACATTGCGATAGAGGTGCTTTGGTTGCCCACCGATGCAGAATTCCTCCACAGTGGATACTATATCGAATGCGCAACCCTTAAAGCCTCTTTGTCCTAAATGAGGCCCTGTTTGCGGATCGTGGAACTTTGAAGTTCTGGATCGCAGTAGTGATGACTGCCCTGAAAACCGATCGCCATCGCGCGCACTCGAGCCTTCCGCACCGAAGATGCAGCGATCCCGTACGGTATTCGTGAGAGACGCGCGCCCGCTGTGCTTTCGATGCGGCGCTCTGGAATTTTTCGCACATCTGTGGACATCGCCGCCGCGGCAGCACAGCGCAGCACAGCGCAGCACAGCACAGCACAGCAGTGCTCGACAGCGCGCACCGCACCATTCGTATCGACTGGTTATCGGCACTAGGCGAGGCCCTGGCCTTGACAGTTCTGTATCGCTCTTTGTACCTGCCTACGCAACTAAGTATTCTTAGTCTGATTGACGTCGCTGCAAAAATAGCGAGTACTCGACGCACAGAACGACAGAATAGTCGAACACGGCTTGTACTGAGTGCCAAGATAGATCATGGGTACCATCCTCGCAGCACTTACGAATCAGTTTCAGGCGTTACTCGCTCGGGCCCGTGACGGCGACACCGACGCTATCGGCTGGCTGGCGTTGGGTGTAGCGGCTCTTGTTTGGCTGATGACTCGCGCAGCACAGGCCTTGGCGACGTTGCTGTCTCCAGCGAAACCTGCCGAAGGTTTGGAACTTGCTTATCCGCCACTGTACACAGAAGGGTTTCCGGTTGTCGGCAACGTCGCGGCGTTTGCGCGTAACCCGCTCCAACTGGCGAAGCGCGCCTATGCGCAACTCGGGGACGTGTTCACGCTCCGTGTTGGGCCCAAGCGGTTCACTTTCCTGGTGGGACCCCGAGCGCACGAGGTTTTCTTCCGAGCCAATGACGACGAGCTGGATCAGGGTCCAGTTTACGGGTTCTCCGTTCCGGTCTTTGGCCGCGGAGTCGTCTACGATGCGCCGCTCGCCATCCGCCTTGAGCAATTCCGCTTTGTATCAACCGCTCTGCGGGCTGCGCGTTTGCGGGAGTACGTGCCGCTCATGGTCGCGGAAGCAGAGACATACTTCAAGCGGCATTGGCATGGAACTGACGGTACAGCTGATCTTTTGAAAAGCTTATCTGAGTTGATCATTCTCACTGCATCCCGTTGTCTAATGGGCCGGGAAGTGCGCGAGCAACTGTTCGAAGAGGTGAGCACCCTCTATCATCAGCTAGATCAAGGGATGCAGCCGCTTTCGGTTTTCGCTCCGCATTTCCCCTGTAAAGCGCACTGGCAACGCGATCGAGCCCGTCGTGAGATGCGTCGGTTATTCGCGTCCATCATCGCGAATCGACGAAAGAGGTACCAGGAAATCGCAGCACAGGCAGAGAGCGTGGGGCAGGACCCGCAACAGGCGCTGGAGGCCGCGAAAGAAGTCGACGTCTTACAAGTTTTTATGGACTCGCAGTATCGAGACGGCTCGCGGCTCACAGACGACCAAATCACTGGCCTGCTTATTGCCGTGCTTTTCGCGGGCCAGCACACGAGCACCATCACAGGCACTTGGACAGGATTATTGATGCTTCGGAAACCGGAGCTCGTTACCCGCGTGCGCGCCGAACAGGAGCAGGTATTGTACGACGATGACGGCTGTTTCAAAATCGATTACGATGCACTGCTACGATTGGATGTGATGCACCGGTGTATCAAAGAGGCACTGCGCATGTACCCACCGTTGATTTTCCTGATGCGTGAGGTCGTCATTCCGCGAACCTACCGTGACTACGTCATTCCGAAAGGTGACATCGTGGTGGTTTCACCTCCGTTGGCGATGCGTTTGCCGGAGGTTTTCGCTGATCCCGATCGTTATGATCCCGATCGGTACGCGCCGCCTCGCGAGGAGGATAAGCGCGTGCCTTTCAGTCATATTGGATTCGGCGGTGGCCGTCACGCTTGCATGGGAGAACAGTTCGCTTATCTCCAGATCAAGACCATCTGGAGTGTCATCTTGCGGGACTATGATCTGGAACCCGTAGGTCCGCTGCCGCTTCCCGACTATTCCGCGATGGTGGTGGGGCCCAAACCTCCGTGCCTCGTTCGGTGGCGCCGGCGAACACCCTGAGAGCGGTAATTAGCACGTGAAACGTAGCAGCGCGGAAGAGCTGCTCGCTGCTCGTATTGCCGGTAGAACGTGTAAGCGCTTGTTGCGCGTCACTGGCGATGGTATCGCTGATTCCAAATGAATCAAGTTAGGACCAGAGGGTTGTGAGGAATGATGCCGCTGGGTCGCTTCACCGATTTGCAGGACGAGGTGCACCGAGTGACCGCGTTAGAAAAGCGACTTTTCGGGAGCAGCACACATGAAGCATGCTCCATCCTGACTTGAATTCGTAGACCACGTATCATTGCCCAGATTGGCTTGGATTCGCACCAGCGGCAATCTGCAGTATCCCGCGCTTTACGCACCCAGTGTGCGATGCTCCTCAAGATGATGCTGCGTTTACGCTGGTCCCATGGAGAGAGCGCACTCCTAACGCGGGCGCCTGCAGTCGCTGCATCGGATTCGAGCGATATCCGTCTTTACCGGATCGTAGCACGGGACAAGAGAGCTGCACCTTCGTTTGAAGAACAAGGCGTTGGAGTATTCGGGTCGCTTTTGTATAACTTTCACAAGTGAATAGGACAACGAAGAAGAAGAAGCTTTCGAGGATGCGGTTTGCGGATACCAGCTCCGTATTGCATGCTGTGCATGCGGGGGTGAATCAAACTGGGACAGGTATCCACGCATTACGTGTCGAATGGGTTTCATGGACGTGTCTGGGTGGTATGCTCGCGTCTCGTTAGGTAATGTCCGTGAAGCCTTCGGCACAGAAGAGCCCCTGCTCTGGCCCTGAAACATACGTATCAGACTGCCCGGCGAATTCTATGCGGTGTAAATGATTTGCGGCACTAGCAGCTTCACCCGGATACCACAGGTGTGTGGTCCTGGTTTTGCGGTTTAGAAACGATGCACCGAGCCAGACTGACCTGGGTACGCGATTAATATCGACTTTCGGCGCGTTATTCGCTCCCCCAAACCTATTTCCACGTCAGAATAAAATGGAAAGAGTCCCCTTTGCTGACTTGGGCGTCCACAACAAAAATGCATCTGAGTAGCAAGGAATAGGTCCCCCCCCCCCAATGTGAGCGTGCATAACAACGTTTGGATGTCTTGCAATTGCCGTCAACACCAGCCTTTGAGGCGGATTTCCACGCCAGCTTCGGTTTCTTATCTCAAAGATCCGGCTTTCAATAACCACCCGCTTGTTTGAGTCCGGCTCGCGTGTCAGCAGTCGACGGATATTGGTGGCAGCGTTATCATCCGAATTTCGCAGCATCTGGCGGCTGTCGACGCATACACTGCACGGGCGGAAGTTCCAGTCTATGTTCCGCTGGCGATTTTCATATTCTTTGCGTACAGCCTCGTTGCGCACTTTGCAACGGTGACACTTGGCAGTTGTGAGGTGTTCCAATTGGTCCACCGCACGTGCTCCTGCTCCGAGGACCACCCATGGCCTGGGCAGGCTCGCTTTCGTCACGCGATACATGCCCTTGCAGTGTACAGAGGGCGCTACTCAAGGCTTTTCGCTTCCATTCCCTGCGCTATATCGTATGATCAGAGGTGTATTCAGGGCGCTTCCGTTGGCGAGCACGCTGTCTGCTGCGAGCGAACGAGGTTCCATTCGACAGAGGATTTGTGGCACGCGATGCTGTCTAGGATGAAACAAGTACTGGGAGGAAAAACCTGGATGGAGACCAAATCCAGAAATTCCGATCCGTCTACGCTAATTTCCTGCAATCGCTGACACATGCTCCATTGGAAGCAATCGCTGCTAGGCCGCAAATTCGAGTCCACGGCCATTTCCCGTGCAAACAGAAGAACCGGGAGCCTAATCTAACATAAGCGGTGAGAGAGATAATGCTGCTGTCGCGTGCAGTTTCGGCAATTGCCACCGACAGAGGAGGATATGTCTTCCGAACGGAATCGTTTATTTGACGTGTGCGCGCTCCATGAACTTTGGGTGTGAGCTTATCAAAAGCGCGTCGCGAGACGACGTTGCATAGTTTCCTTCGGAAATCCATGAGCGGATATGGCAACGTCCACGAGTTTCGTTGAAAATATAACGATTGAAACCTAGAAGAATGCGTTCTTTGAGCATGGGACACGTCAGGAACGGAAAAGAGCAGAGCCAAGGACATTTGACTTGGAAACGAGCATCGGTCATCTTACGATCGCTTGTTCGTGGGCGTCGCGAATCGCCTTGAAGCTGGCAGCATCTCAAATTTTAGCGACAAAGCATCGAAAGAGCCACTCCAAAAACTCGACTTTGAATCCGAAGAAAAAAACTGCATCTGAATCCGACAATCCTTATTCGCTGCACATAGAATATCGAGGATGTTCTTGAAAACCGATGTCTAAAAATATCGATAGCCACGAAGAGAACGAGCAGTTCACTGCCCCATTTTCATCGCAATTCGCTTTTTAAGACTCGATAGTTCTTTCGTTTGCTTCGGCTCCTGGACCTATATTTGCGCCGCGGCTCGCGCTTCGCAGAAGCATTCAGAGGGCAACGAAGATCGTTTTACCGTCTAACGTCGACATGCGCGGTATACCACCCTCTACTGCGACTCATGAATGCTACACCTTAGGATGCGAATCCAAACCAGGACATCCCGTCTGCTTCCTGAATTTTCCGTTCCTCAAGGAACTCGAGAAAAATACAGATAGATCGAGTTGTCAACTGCGTCTAGCAGGGCACGTCCATTGCGAGGCACGGCAGCGCGCGCTGATTTCAAATCGCCACAGCGCAACACGCGATGCCGGCGTCGATACGCGGGTCGCCTGTCGTGCTCCCGTGAAGCGACGCGCACGCGCCTTCCGCAAAGGATAAACGAAAGCGGTGCTAACTTCTACAGGACAGGAGTTGCACGTTTTGGTGTGTGTGTGTGTGTGTCTCGTTGGGCCCTTTGAGGAGCACTTCGAATCCTTCTCCGCTCGGGCGTTGGTCTGTTCATGTCTTTCATGGGACCGGATTTCGATAGTGTCGTTCAGACCCTGGAAGCGTACCGCACTGACGAGAAAGAAAATGAACCTGGCGCAAGTCCCGGAGTTGGTTTTTCGGGAAACACACAGAAACAGAACCGCGGTGAGCCGCTGAATTTGTTGCTTGCACCACCGCTGCAGGAGCGCTCGGAAGCGCTCGCTCAGCTGGCTCGTGGCCTAGAGAGCAGCATACCAGAATCACTCCATGATCAAGAAATTTTTCTGGTGCTGCTCGCAGAACATGGGCCCGAACAGATAGGAAACCCTTCTAGATTAGGAATTTGTATGCAACCCTTGACTTGCGCAGGACTTGGGTTTCAGCGGGAGCTTTTCCCGCAACGAAGGGACCTGACTGGTTTCCCGACACTGGACAGCATTAGACGACAACTCGTGACCATGCATTATGTACCATATCTGCTTGATTCAGCAGGGCGTCTGCAGCACTATCGGACCGCTGTTCAGCGTGAGCATCGTCCAGTGGTTGCCTCTCAGATAGCACTTGTGGCTGCTCTGTTACTTGAGGCCGGCCTAAAGCAGGCTCTGGGGATAGCTGCGGCTCTCCTGGAACGAGCTGAAGCGCAGGATCGTCGAATCACTGAGCTCGAGCACGAGTGTACCGAAGCAAACGTCGAGCGTGTATTTCGAGAGCAGCTTTGCTCAGGTTCAGAATCCATCACAGACAGCGCTGATCTAGAAAGGATGACGACAGCGGCGCTTGCTTTGCACACAGGGGCTCCGAAAGTTCCAGAAAAAGACCAGAGCACTTCAGAGGGGTCCAACTGCTCGACACGCGTGGACGGCTTTCGGATCAAGCAGCTTTTACGACCTCCGGCCGTCTCCAGGGATGCGAAACCAGATCCTAGCGCCCTGGATGGGAGCACGGATCAGGAGTTCATCACGGCGATCATGAAAGACTTAGATGATGTGCATCCATTGTCAAACTGCGAAAAAGAGAACGGGCAGGACGCATCTCATTGGACGAACTCGTTTCACGCGGATGCTGAGATATGCGATCAAGTTGGAGACTCGGCTCGTAGCCAGCCGTCATCCGGCGGTATCCCGGAAGCGCACACGCTCGATGCAGCCAAGGGCACGAAAGACGCAACTCAGATACCCACCACAAGTCTGCAGCATGCCTCGATCGGGTGCCTGCAGGCAATGTCAACGCCACGCGCTGATACGGACGAATCCCTCGGGCAGCCGCACAAAGCGGCGCTCGCTCATGCGTCCGCCGGAGCGCTTGCTGCGTGGCCTCCGGTCTCTGTCCAGGAGGAAACCTCTTCCATAGATGCTACAGAGGCACAAACTCAAGCGCTCTATAAGCAGATTCACAATTTGCAAGAAGCTCTAATAACGTCGAGACGGCAATACGTTGAACTGCGAGAGCAACTCGTCGATAAGATGAAAGAGGTCCGTGAAATCGCTCAGGTACTTGGAGAGTACCGTGCGTCTCGGGAGAGCCTCAACGAGCGCGAATCAGCGATGAGCCGTCTTTTGAGTTCGATGGAAGCTCATTGTGAACAGCAACAGAAAATAATACGGATGCTGCAATCGTCCTATGTGGAGGCGGAAATGCGGGCTCAACAGGTAGACACCCTTCGCGCTGCCAATGAGGAACTTTCAACGCACCTACTCTGTATGCAAGCTCGCTTCCTGGAGCGCGACGAACGCATTGCAGAGCTCGAGAAGGCGCTATGGACGACGAGGCAGCGGGTCGGAAAGGCGGTGCCTGTTGATCCGGACGGCTCGAACTCTTTCGTTACGGATCAGTCGAGCTCGCGTTCTGAGAGCGCAGACGCCCCAGACCTCAGCCAGTCTAATTCACGAGATTCGCCCGCGGTTTGCACACATCGGAGCATACGCCGTGGGCATAATCGTCCCGAGCTATTGCCATCTGTGGAAAGCCGGCATCAGTTGCCGCTGCTGGGCAAACAGGATCACGAACAGCACGTACGCGTTCTTCCGCCTATGTGGCTCCTGTTCTACATATCCTGGGCTTTTTACGCAAACCACTATTACAGCCTATGGTTACGGCTGCAGCAGTGCCTCGTGCGCGAGGCACAGCAGCGTACAAAGGCCACCAAATGTATCGTTGCTCTTTCACGACAAAGGACTGGGCTTGTTGAACGATTAGAGCGCCTCTCCTGGGAAGCCAAGGCAGCCGAGTACAAAAACGCGCAGCTCCATGCCCAGCTACACGAACACAAAGCACAGTTGTATCGAGTGAAACGTCTTCACCAGCAAAGCCTTTGGCACTGGCTGGGTCGTCTCGCCCCGTCATGTGTCTCCGACGCAAAACCGTCGAGAATCCCGCCTAGAGAGCTGCACATCCTCCCTAGCATGTCAGCGAGCGCGCCCTGTGAAGCACACGCGTCCACTGACGGCCTCGCATCCAAAGCGCGACATGTGCGCCCATGCCGCTACCGTTCGCGGCACGCACGTGCGTCGGGGTCGGAACGATAAGGCCATAGCGCTCCCGTCTTTTTACACTTCCTCTGCGCATGAGCAACACATCAACAGCTTCTTTCAAAGCAGATATGATCCCAGATGTGCTGCAACGATCGCATGTGAACCCTCGAACATCACCCCTCTAGACCCGATTCTGCTTTGCCCCTGCGTGGAATAACCCCGTCACCAATGCCGCGAATACATCAGCGTTGACGGGTCAGCGACGAACGTAACGTACCCGTGGTCTGTGCATCCGCGATGACGTCTGTGGTGTCTGCCCGCGAATCGAACGTATTCGCAGACGTCCTCGGGCATGCTTGTGTCTTTCGCTGATGCACTCGTTCACGGGTACGCCAGTAAATCAGATCGCTGACGCGGCACAATTGACCGGCGACGGACGGAGCACCAGTCCGCTGACGACGAGGCGGTACCCTGCCGCCGCGCTCAGTATCGTCGCAGGCCTTGGTCAATCTCTGCTGCATACGCGTCGATTCCTCCAAGCAAGTTCAGCACATTAGAAAACCCCTGCTGGCACAGATAAGCGCACATGGTTGCACTCCGAATCCCGTGATGACACATCACCACGATGGGTCGATTGCGATCGAGGACGGGAGGCTGGGTTTCGGAGCCCTCCACGAGGTGACGCCATCGCGAGTACTCGTTGAGCGGCAAGTTCATGAAACCCTCAAGCTGAACGATCTCCAGTTCACCGGGTTCACGAACATCAATCAGCTGATAGAGCTTCCGTCGCTCCGAATTTTGATATAGCTCCGCAAACTCCTTCACCGATATGACTCCACGCTGGTGGCCAAACTCCAGAACTTCCACAACATGCCAGCCAAACTCCGTTCGAACTTTGAACGGGACATTCGCTTCGGCTGCCAGACAGGCTTCTTCGAAAGCGGGCACCATTTGACCTCGTCGGAACCAGCCAAGGTCGCCGCCACGGGTCCGCGTCTCGCACGTCGACAGCGTTTGCGCTAGGGACGCGAACAACTGCGTTCGCGCAGGGCCCGGCTCGGCAAGCTGAACCCTCTCTAGTATGGTGTTTGCCATCTGCTGCGATTCAAGCAGGATATGCCGAGCTCGGATGAAGGTTACGGCTTGACGTGACGCCGCTGGGACTCGTTCCTGTTGCTGGGCGCCGTCTGCAGTCATACGGGCAGACTCGTTGCGCAGTTCCCTGTCTCGCTGCGCCGCCGATAACTTGCGACGAAACTGCTGACGCCCATCAAGTCCGTAGAGACTTTTCGAATATCGGTTTGGAGTCAAGTCCGAATAGGCAAAACGGGTCGAGCACGATAAACAGCGCGCGCTTCTCCCTCGCCACAGCTGCTGCGTCAGTGGTACCAGGTAAGCGACAAGGCTCGCCTGACGCAGGCCTCGATTCAAGTGTTTAGACATACGCTGGTACCTGAATAGTCCCAAAAATATCGAAGACGTTCGCGTCAATCGCTCTGAACGCGTTGTAGAACGACAGCGAGGAGGAAAGCGGTTTCGGATTCGGGTACCGGATGCCGAGCGCGAATGTTCGCGGACGCAGGTTCGGTGCACCGGGCGCCGTCTGCTCCACCGCGAACACGCCCACGGTATGGAGCTGATAGTTCTATCCGAGGAGCCTTGTCTTCGAGCCGTGTTCGAAACAGGACGCTTGTAGGGTGAATGAGGCAAGTGTTTTTTAGTAGCTGGCGGGATAAAGTTGGGTAGCTGCTGCAGCGGGTGGCACGAAACGCTTGCGTACAGTTCGTGGACGCTTTGTCTCAACTTTGCTTCTTGCGACGACGCGTGCTCATATTCAGGACTTGGGGTCCTAAGTTCTGAGAAATCGCTTCCAAAACGCAGCATTTTTCTCATATCTATAGTCTGGTGGACTCAGGGACGCGCTAGGATCTCGGAGACTTGGAACGGGATAGAGAAGAACTGACTGCGTAGAGATGTTGATTTGTGGAACGCAGGTTTCCCGGAGATCAATCCAGGTGAGCGCGTCTTCGCTGCGCCAGAGTGGTGTCGGAGACTCCCCGAAAGTCGGTATTTAGGCTCAGAGTTTGGTGTAAGTTAGAATAAGTTGGGAAACAGGTGCATCCTCGGAGTCTTCTGCGACAAGGAGTTGGGGTCGTTCGGGACGTGCGCTGCATCTCGAGGTTGGGTGCTGAATCTACGGCGCTTTCGCTGCACGGCGTCATTGGCGGGTGACAAACATGGCCTGCTTTCGATTGGACACGCTTCAGAATCTTTGGAGATTAACGCGAGCAGCACAGCTCGCCGGGTAGCGAGAAGCGATGCGTCTGTGTCGACGGAATGCTCGCCCCGGGGCGTGTGGACACATTCCAAAGCACGTGTCCAGTAAGCCTGCATGTGCGAATGTTTGCACCGTTCCAGCGGAAATTGCATTCGTCGTAAATGAACTGAAGAGGCAGCTGTAACAATGGTAGCTGTAGGGATTTCCCCGGTGCCATGCGGAAGCCGTGTCTCGCTAGCTGATTGCGCGGCGAGACGGGTCAACCTCGCGTACGGTACCGCACGCTCCTAGCGAGGGCGGCAAGCGCTCTGAGCTAGATTGAGCGAGAGCCGAAACGCATGCTCATCGATGCAGCATGCCATGTGAGGCAAATATGTTTCCAAGCAGTCGCTGTCCGATGCTGCTCTGCCCCGTAAACAAGCCCACAAGACAGCGCCAGATAATGTATCCTCTTTCGACACTGCCAAAACCGCCCGAAATGTCCTGGAATACGGAGCAGTGCGGCAACGAAGCCGTTGGTAGAGGTCTATCATTTTCATGAACTCCAATGGTCCCCATCGTTGGTACAGCATACCAGCATGAAAAACACTGGATCCTGAAGTGCACCTCATGCACACAAGAGCGCGCTCTGCATCAGCAACCGCACAAGCCTCCGGATATCGATTCGCCGGGTTGCGGATATGATATCCCGACATCATTGTCGGCTGGAATGAAGTGTATCAGATACCAGCCTCCATGTGCATCACGAACGACTCTGCAGCCGCTATGCATGCAATGTCTCGCTCGGTTTCACACACGAACGCAGGCACGTAAGCACGTTTTTCGGTGACGTCCTCAGCATCAACATGGCCGGATACATCTGTGATAGTACATCAAGCGCGGTCCAAAACGCCTAGTTGCTGGAGTTTCGCCACCAGCTCATCGACAGTTTTGAGCATCGTGACTTGACGGCGAGCGGGTGGTTCGTCGACGCGAACAATTTGCCAGTACGTTCGCAACGCAACGCCGAGGTCGCTCGTACTGAGTGTTTCAATCGGTTTCGTTTTCGCTCGCATCAGGTTCGGCAACGTTATGTATCGTGGTTTGTTCAGGCGCAAGTCGCAAGTCAGTACACTCGGCAGTCGAAGCCGGAGCCGTTCAATTCCTTCATCAACTTCACGGTCGACTTGCAGCAAATCTTGCTCTTTTTCGGCCTCGATCTTGGAGAGAAAAGTTCCCTGGGTATCAGCGTCGTTGCATGCCGTGGTTAGTTATCTAGGTTCTCATCGCTGCCAAGCGTCTCATCGCCGCGACAGTTGCCCCGTCGTAGATCGATTATCTGTGCGCCTCATCAGAGCATCTCTACGATGCAAGCCTTTATCCGCATCGTTCTCAACTCAGTAGACCGTCGTGAAAAGCGGCTGATGCGTTCATCATCTGAGGCGCAGAGGCGTCAACCTGGTGCTCATCGAGCTTCACTTACTTGTGACCAGTTCAAAATTCCAGCCAGCAGTTGGCCTGTCTGGTTCGAATCGTCATCAATAGCTTGCTTCCCAAGCAGAATCAAGTTCGACTGGAGTCGCGACTGAAGCGCCGCCAGCGTCCGCGCAACATCTAACGGCTCCGGCTGCAGCGCGCTGCCCGCTTTGGAGTCGGACACTGGTGCTGCGTCGGTGTTCACGAGTACGGCACGATCGACTCCCATGGCAAGCGCTGTCCGCAGGGTCTCCTGGCACGCTGCGGGGCCCACACTGGCAGCGACGATTTCGGGCACGCGCTCCGGACCGAGGCGTTCGCGCAGCTGCACTGCAGCCTCAACAGCGAGTTCACAGAACGGGTTCATGGAGGTTTTAAGGTTCGCGGTATCCACTCCACTGTGATCTGGTGTGATCCTAACTTTGACTGCATAATCAACGACTCTTTTCACGCCAACTAGAACCCTGAAGCAGGGGGGAGGCATATGTTGTCTGTTTTTTGGAAAAGCAGCAGCGCGGCCGTGCCACCCATCCGATTGGATTCCATTCCGAAAGAGCACTTGAATGGGTGACCTCTTTCTGCCTGGGGATTGTTTTCCGAACTTGTTCTAGATGAACAGCATCGATATTCGACGTAGAGCGAGCAGGGCTTACGGACTCATACGTAAGTTTAGCGTTCCCAGTCGCCGTTTTTCCGCAAAATGACCTCGAACCATTGCTATTGGAATTCGTCGAGTCACTGGAACTCAAGATATTTCGCAACTTCATCGAATAGCGATTCGTAAAATAACCAGTGTCGTCATCCAGCTCGTACGCGAAAGCCTCTGTTCTTCTCCATTCCTCACATGCTGCATGAGAGGCTCACGCGTTCGTGCACGTTTTCGATCTTCTCTCAGTTCTGAATCAACTCGTGGGCGCGGCAATGCGCGGCGCTGGATACACTGGGGAACGAGCGCGACGTCGTGCCCTGACGATGTGTGCACAAGTGCATTCCGAGCGTTTCCTGAACAAATCACATCTAATCAACGATTCCGTTCGAAACGCAAGTCCTAGTCTCTGTGAACTCAGCGACAAAACGGATCTCGACAGAAGCGTGATAGCTCTCAGGGCATCGGCTCTCAGAGGCTTCCCGCTAATCTACTTGTACGGAAAAGAGTCTGGAGTTCGGACTTGATTCGTTGTACCGGATGCATCCAACCGATCACACGTCACCGCCTTGCACGAAGGGAGCGTCGACGTTGCGACACCCGCTCGATCGGGTCTCCAGGCGCGATTCGCCTTCCGGCACGTGATCCCTCAGGGGCATGAGCGGGTTCCGCACACCATCTATTGACGGCGACAGCATGTGCTTGCGCGTACCGCAAACACACCAGGTACACTGGGGATCATCCCGAAGAAGCCCGTGATCACAGGGTATCGTACTGGGTGCTGAAACAGAGGACGGCAACGCGGGTGGCCTTCGGTGCTCGCCATGGGCATCTCGCGAGCGATGAACGAGGCGTTCACGCGCTCCAGGGCGGCATTCGGAGGAGAGCGTGTTGTGCAGCAGAGGAACTGCTGACCTCAGTCATGTGTCACGGTTGTGAGCGGCGCACCGAGGGTGAATACAAGCGAGATGAAAGATGAAAAGCAATGCGAAAATCGTTGTCTTCCCTGGTCCTCGTACTCCATGAACGGCAGCCGGAAGCAGCGGAATCAGGACTTGAAAGCGTACATCATCTTTCGACTGTTGGCAATGGATCTGGCGGTACACGAGAGACACCTGCGTATCTAAAGCCGCAGATACAAGAGAGGCAAAGGAAGCGGTCGCAGAGAAAGCTCGCAAGGCTGACGCTGATGACAGTTGGAAACAGCGCAAGCTTTCGCTCGTACACCCGAGTTAGCTAAGCGGAACTGTTTTCCTTGTAGTCTGGCACTCGTGTAACTGCATTCGATTACTGTTACGAGCGCTTCATCAAGCCAGTGCGTACCAACGCCACGTCGGTCTGAGAGCCCTTCGATTCTTTACGTTGTTTTCACCGTTTCTTTGGGTGCATCTCCCTGAATCGGCGGAGCTGATTCTCAGTTACAGAGCGTTGCGTCGTTCAGTTTGACTTCAGCACTATGCCTGATACGCTGGTCGCTTGCGCTGTTCACCCAAAGTTTGAACGCACACCGGCGGCAGTTGGCCGACTGCGCAGTCCGTGAAGCGTAGAGCAAGCGCAGTGCACGGACAGAGCTCGCTGGTTAACTGAAAGCCGTGTATCGCACAGAGACTGTTCAGATTCGCTCGTGAAAATTCCGCATTCGTGACGCTGCAACGGAACAGTACATGGAGCGAGTACAGCCTCGCGCGAAAAATAACCAGCGTGCAGGACCCGGTTTCGTTGACAAATGTTTTGAAATGATCAAGAACTAGGATGATTTCCTGTTCGCTGACTCTTGTTAAGCGTCCCGAGCGCTATCAGATGTTGTTTGCGGACTCCATGCACATCTGGCGCCTCATTTCAGCGTTGTACATGACTGACAATGTCCAATGTTATGGCGGGTTCAGTCTGGTGTACTTACAACCGTTCGCGCGCAAGTTCGCTTTTCAGCAACGACGCGGCGCAAGGGCGGCGTCTTCCAGTCGCCAGACTCAAGAGTTGAAAATGATCTGGACGACCCTGACTCCAGGGATGGCTGCATGCCTCTTCTGGGACTAGATACAAGGGATCGATAGCATAACGCGTTCTCGGGGGCGGCTCGTGGCCGACGGCTCTTCGAAAGTCGACGTACACGTTCGACAGTGAGCACTGCTGCTCTGAGCGGTGCATGATCGGTGAGTTGCTGGTGCGTGTCCCACGCCATCAACATGAAAATGAAACCATACGTGAGATAGTAGATCCGCAAGCGATGCGTCATCATGTCATACGAATGTGCTGCTTCAACGGTGGTATTGAAGAGACCGGTCGTCGCTGGCATGCGCCAGTGGAAGCTCGAATGGTATAAGACACTGACAGATGCAACAAGGTGAATGCTCCGAACGAGACAGAGAGAAATGAAGGCTGAAAGTGCCCCAACAGATCGTGCCCTCCAAAACACGGAAAATAAGACGAATGCATTCAAAGACGTTCCGGATACGCATGCGATGCATTGTGCCCAGTAGCACAGGGAGCTCCACAGCGGCAAGGATCGTTCAGACTCCATCATCGCTCGCGCGATCGGTCCTGGAAAGAACACGGCCATCAAAAAAAGGCCCGCACACAACAAATCCACGGCTCGAACCCAGCGAAACGCAGCGTCGAAGCGGGTACTGTTTCGTGCTCGGGAATGACCAACAACAGCACAGGATCTCTGGTAACGAAGCCACGACGATGCCCTTCCTACAAATACGCATAGCAGGTAGCCGAAGCCGACGAGGAGCAGCACGGCTGGCAAATGGAGCCTATTGCCGACCGTGGGCATCCATTTGTTGCCGAACAGAGCAGCGGTGCCGCTTGTTCGCATCAAGCGCTGTTCATCGATACTATTGACGGTTGTCTGGCGCGCTGCGGAAAGTTTCGCCTCGAGCTCGCGCACGCGAACCGCGTGAGCTTCGCGCTCGCGAATTCTCTCGCTTGTCAGCCGTTCCAGGTTCACGCTTAAATCATGAACGCGGGCCTTCCAAGGTTCTAATTGCTCCGCACACGTGCGCGTCTGGTTACAAGCTACATACGATCGCCTGCAAAAGTTATCCAGCGTCTTTAGGGTCACCTTGCAGTGCTGCAGCACAGAGCCGTACTCTGTGCGTAAGTGATTGCGTTGAACCCGCTCTATAGACACAAGTGTCGTTCCAACCTGGTCGAAAAGTGCCTTGGAATCAACTTTTTCACTCTCTGCGAGCTGCAGTGCGTCACATAGGTACACGAAGCACCAGAGCAAAACGAGAAGCCTTCGGGGCAGCACCCGCACACGTAAGCTTCGTCGCTCGCACATTGACGACGAAGCACTTATGAGCGAGACTGGCGGCTGCGTCGAGCTCACAGAAACAGCTGCAGCTGTAGCGCTGGCGACGCCAAAGCTGTTTCCGGATGTCGCGAGCAACGAGCAGTTTGAAGTCACCCGTACCTCTTTGTTCTGATATGTACCACATTAGAGACTGAGCGCTATCCGCTGCTGCGGCACAACGCGCGCGCCGCGCCACGGTAAGCACCAGCACTGCTGCGCTTTCGATTGCCGATCGGAGCGCTGCGCTGCGGTTCACACGACGACTTGGCATGCCGGGGCAAGCCCGTGAGCTGGGACGGTGATTTTCCTGGGGCTTACAAGAACCTGGCGCCGATGATGAGCAGCTGTATCATGTGGACAGTCGTTCTTATTGATTCCGGAAACGCAAGGGGTGTCCAGACGAAGCATATCCTATGAATAGGCGCTGTGCGCTGATCCAACAAAACTCCTGTTTCCAAGCATCTGCCTCTAGCACGAGGAAACGAGTCTCACAGCAGAACGGGACCCATTGCATGAAGAAAGGTAAGTTCCTCGGAGAAATTCGCATTCCTTTTTACTTTTGTCGCTTGCAATGCAGCAACACGTCCGTAAAATGCTCCAACAGACCACTGCAGTGCGCTCACACGCGTTTCCGCATAGCCCCGGCCATGGCGGTCACCGGTAAAGTGGAGCAGGGGCCGCACCTTCCGCCGTCGGCATCGAAATCGTCGACCATCGCGATGGTATGTTCCCGCGCACCGTGAACAACGTACGCATGTCACAAAGCCGTTCGGAAGCTATTTGCAACCCAACCGTTCCACATAAGACGATCTACTTCGCACCTGCTTTCATTTCTTCTAACGAGCGCTTTACCCACGCGATATGCTCTGGGGCCTTCACGCCGCGCCACAGTTTGCGAATCACGCCGTCCTGAATGATGAATGTACTGCGTTCAATACCCATGAACTCGCGACCCATCATCTTACGCAACTTCCACACTCCGTAAGCTTCCGTGACGGATCCGTCTGCATCGGACGCGAGGTAGAAGTTGAGGCCATGATCTTTCCGAAACTTGGCTAAGTCAGCGACAGGGTCACGCGAAACTCCGATAACCACGGCATCCACTTTATTGAGGTCCTCGATATTGTCACGCAAGTCACAAGCCTGTGTCGTACAACCACTGCGATTTCGCGTACCAGCCCGGTGCTGCAAAAGCAGCCCTAGCCAAGTGCTCCCTTGCGGTTAGTCTCTGGTTCTGGTGCCAAGCGTCGTCAAGCAGTTTGCACGTCAACTTACGGTGTATTGGCTTTCGGATAAAAGTAGAGTACCACTGGACGCCCCCGAAAGTCTTTCAGTGAAACTTGACCGCCCTGGTCAGTCGGCATCTGAAAATCAGGTGCCGCGTCTCCCACCTGGAGCTCCATACACCACACCGTCCGCTGGAGTGAGCCGGGACCAGTGGGGATAACGCAAGTGCGAAGCCGTACACGGGATTGGTGCTTGCTTTGCACGAAATACCGGGTACCTAGCTGTCTCGAAAGTGAATGCACACTCAAACTCCTCACAGAGCCTCGTACACAGGGCGTCGAACTGATAAACATGCTCCTCGTTCAACGGGTACCACAGCGACGCAGGTATCGGCCTGAGTGCGCGCCCCGCATCTCGCTGTGTCGCCGCAGCTGGCGATCTGCGCAACAGACGCTGTGCGCTGAAGCGGCGCATCCAGCGCAATGCCATGCGGCTATATGCAGGTACGACTGGCGCGTACAGCAAACGGCTGCAGCAACGCTGCGCAGAGCATACAATCGTGTTCCATTCGGAAAGAGCACATGAATGGGTGACCTCTTTCTGCCTGGGGATTGTTTTCCGAACTTGTTCTAGATGAACAGCATCGATATTCGACGTAGAGCAAGCAGGGCTTACGGACTCATACGTAAGCTTAGCGTTCCCAGTCGCCGTTTTTCCGCAAAATGACCTCGAACCATTGCTACTGGAATTCGTCGAGTCACTGGAACTCAAGATATTTCGCAACTTCATCAAATAGCGATTCGTAAAATAACCAGTGTCGTCATCCAGCTCGTACGCGAAAGCCTCTGTTCTTCTCCATTCCTCACATGCTGCATGAGAGGCTCACGCGTTCGTGCACGTTTTCGATCTTCTCTCAGTTCTGAATCAACTCGTGGGCGCGGCAATGCGCGGCGCTGGATACACTGGGGAACGAGCGCGACGTCGTGCCCTGACGATGTGTGCACAAGTGCATTCCGAGCGTTTCCTGAACAAATCACATCTAATCAACGATTCCGTTCGAAACGCAAGTCCTAGTCTCTGTGAACTCAGCGACAAAACGGATCTCGACAGAAGCGTGATAGCTCTCAGGGCATCGGCTCTCAGAGGCTTCCCGCTAATCTACTTGTACGGAAAAGAGTCTGGAGTTCGGACTTGATTCGTTGTACCGGATGCATCCAACCGATCACACGTCACCGCCTTGCACGAAGGGAGCGTCGACGTTGCGACACCCGCTCGATCGGGTCTCCAGGCGCGATTCGCCTTCCGGCACGTGATCCCTCAGGGGCATGAGCGGGTTCCGCACACCATCTATTGACGGCGACAGCATGTGCTTGCGCGTACCGCAAACACACCAGGTACACTGGGGATCATCCCGAAGAAGCCCGTGATCACAGGGTATCGTACTGGGTGCTGAAACAGAGGACGGCAACGCGGGTGGCCTTCGGTGCTCGCCATGGGCATCTCGCGAGCGATGAACGAGGCGTTCACGCGCTCCAGGGCGGCATTCGGAGGAGAGCGTGTTGTGCAGCAGAGGAACTGCTGACCTCAGTCATGTGTCACGGTTGTGAGCGGCGCACCGAGGGTGAATACAAGCGAGATGAAAGATGAAAAGCAATGCGAAAATCGTTGTCTTCCCTGGTCCTCGTACTCCATGAACGGCAGCCGGAAGCAGCGGAATCAGGACTTGAAAGCGTACATCATCTTTCGACTGTTGGCAATGGATCTGGCGGTACACGAGAGACACCTGCGTATCTAAATCGGGACATGAAACACAAAAAGAAGCAGTCACGCAAAATTCGGCGAATATTGGTGCTGATGGCATTAAAAAGAGTCCCAAACTTTCGATTGTACGCCCGAGTCAGCAGAGTAGACACGTTCCATGTTCCTCTGACATGGGTCTGGTAGAATTCATGGAATATCTGCCTTCACATAACAATGGATGCCAAGTCTCGGTGCCACAGGATCGTGCTGTGGCCATGACGGGTTTCTGTGTAGGTGCTTTGCGACGACACAGATGGCGTTGATGTTTTGCGGCCCTTTGTAAGGCTTGATTTCTTCGCGTATGTCTTTTCATGGTTCTTGATAGAATTATAAGGCGCAGGCTTTACAGACAACGACATGGAGAAGTATTTGCTCACGGGTGTAACGATCTGGTGCCCACGTCCATCTGCGCAATAGTGGATAGGCCAGGGACGGGCTTGATATTCGTTCGCGGTACGCTAGACTCGTATGCTTCCCTGTTGTCGTTCTCTCTAGGGTATCCAACGCTGGCAACGCTCGTCGCCTGCCATATTTGAACTCTTCCGAAAAACCGACATGGAACCACAGCTGCTCTTTCAGCATCGATATTCGTGAGCGTGCGTCCGTGGTGGTGTCGCTAGACGTCTTTTGCCGCGAGCTGCAACATCACTGCGATCGAGCGCAGTTACGGAATCCCGGAATCTTCACTGTCACAGCATGAATGCGGTGCAAGGCGGTCTCCAGTTGCAAACGAAATCGTTCACTCGGATCTGGACTCGGCTAGCGGGCAAGCGTATCCACCGGATCGACGACTGGCATCCTGTTCAGCCACCGCATTCCCGATGCAACCGCCCCCTGACCTGTCATCTGGGAGACGTGGGATCACGAAACAGCAGCAAGGGCTCTACGGATTCCTGAAGGTACCTGCTCAAAAGTTTTCTATTGCTTTACATTTCCTGGAGACATTGCGATAGCACTGGGTCAACCGAAACGCTCCACTCCATCGTCCGAGACCTGGGACAGAGCCAGGCGCGCGACAGCAACCTATCTGTGCGCAACAGCCTGCCACGGAACGCGCCCTCCTACGCAAGGTGCTTGAGCGCGCTCCGCACACACAAAGCCAGGTTTCCAAGCACGCCTATGACGTAAAATGCACCGCGCAGACGCTTTTGAGGATCGCCGCTCGCATATCCGTGGAAAAACACGAGACGTCCGATCAAGAAGATCAAGCCGAACGCAGCTGCCTCTCGAGGATGCTCAAGTCCAGCAAACAGCAGCGCTGGAACAAAGAAGATACAGGTTTCCATAAACTGCATGTGTGCCCGCTGGATGCAGTTGAAACGGGAAACACCTTCTGTTTTCTGCTCGAACTGGTTCGGGTACGGCACGTTATACCGACGCCGGGCTCGCATCACCTGTACCGAAAAGTACATCTGCTCCATGAAAACGCCAACAAGGTCAAGTAGCACATACCCGTAGTACGGTGGAAGAACTAGATTACTATTCTCGAACATTCTAGGTCTCAAGTGACGCTCTGTCCGTCAGTATACTCGTCTACAACGACGCTCGCCTTTACAAATCCCTGAATGCCAGCGCTTTGACGATTTTGGCACGAAGCACTGCACGCAGGCATCGCCCATCATCCATTGCATCGCGTCGCCTCGCGTCGCGTCGCGGCAACGCCGCCACCGCCACCGCCACCGCCATTGCTTCAAGGGATTTGCGGCATCGGGCTGCGCCAAACACGCGATGCTGCATGCGATTGGCGAAAACGCCTCCAGCGCATCACCTAGCAACGCATGCTGGATTCACCTTGTGGACGTTCGCTGGGCGGCGGCGGCGGCGGTGAGGTCGTCGCTCTGTCGATGCGCTACCCCGTTGGCAGAGGCGGAAGTGGCTGTCTGCGCTAGGCGGAAAATCGATGCATCGATCACCGCAAGCGCGTCCGCCGTCCAGGCATCCCACCGATATCCGCAGGTAGCATTCTAGGGTTGCTCGTCGGTGACGTACGTTCACAAACACGCACAAGTATGCCTGCGCCGCATCCTAGCCAAGTGCCTGACTCTATGAAAGTCGATGGGAAGATACGGGTCTGTGTCACTGGTGCAGGCGGTTTTATTGCGTCGCACCTGGCGAAGCGACTGAAGCAACTGGGTTACTACGTCGTCGCAGCGGACTGGAAGGAAAACGAGTACATGCGCAAGGAGGACTTTTGCGATGAGTTTCACCTGGTGGACCTGCGTGAGTACGAAAACTGTAAGCAGATTTCGAGTAACTGTCATACGGTCTACAACCTTGCGGCAGATATGGGCGGTATGGGCTTCATCCAGAGCAACCATAGTGTTATCTTGTACAACAACAGTTTGATCAGTCTGCACATGCTTGAAGCGTCCCGTGTCAATGGTGTGAAACGGTTTTACTATGCTTCAAGCGCTTGCGTATATCCCGAGTACGCTCAGATGAAAGAGGATATGCAGCAGGGCCTCAAAGAGTCGGATGCGTGGCCGGCGCAACCCCAGGACGCATACGGACTCGAGAAACTCATGTCCGAGCAGTTGTGCATGCATTATCGGAAAGATTTCGGCATTGAGACGCGTATTGGGCGTTTTCACAATGTGTACGGGCCGCAGGGAACCTGGCAAGGTGGTCGCGAAAAAGCACCAGCTGCCTTTTGCCGAAAGGTGATCGCTTCGGACGGTGAGTTCGAAATGTGGGGCGACGGCAAGCAGACGCGTTCCTTCCTCTACATCGACGATGCGGTGGAGGCCGTCATTCGTCTAACGGATTCCGATTTCGCGGAGCCGTTGAACATCGGCTCCGAGGAGATGATATCCATGAACGATATGGCGGAGCTTATCATGACGTTTGAGAACAAGAAGCTCAAGATCAAGCATATTCCTGGGCCAGAAGGCGTTCGTGGGCGCAACTCGAATAACGACCTCTGTCGCAAAGTGCTCGGGTGGGAGCCACAAATCCCACTCGCAGAGGGGCTCCGAAGAACGTACCTTTGGATCAAAGAGCAGATCGAAGAGGAGCGCAAAAACGGCGTGGTGCGCGATTATGCGAAAAGCGTCATCGTACCGACGCATGCGCCGTCTGAGTCCAAAGCGGCACGTCGAAAGTAAACACGCGTGCCGTGTCTGGGACCAGCACGCTACGTCTCGTTTGCGCGCAGCGTCGCGGTACGGAGCTACAGCGAAGGCTGTTTCCGCAGCGCAGATGCAGTCACTGCCGTCGAACACAGCGAGCAGCCTAGAGAGCGTCCTCGCTCGTGATCCTACTCGGCGCGTTCAAGGTACTGAATCTCGTCGTCTCGCTCCTTGGTGCGAATTTGTATGCCCAATTAAGTTACGGGGGAGATTTTCGCGAGTCAAAGAGTAATTTTCGTGTCGCTGTGCGGCTATGAGGAACTTTGTTGCTTCTCGCAGATGACTTTAGGGTTGAATGTAAAGATCAGGAAAGAGTACTGAGCTGGAGAAAAAGACGCGGGACTTTTTATGTGGATGCGCGAGCAGCGTAGGCGTGCGTCTTCCCGGAAGCAGCTCCCGCAAGACGCCTGGCAATACCGCCTCGCTCTGTTGTACCGAATTCGCTGGATTCGTCGCTTCCAATACAAAGCGAAACTTGCATCCGGGGGTTATGTAGCAGTGTACTCAACGCGCAAGGCAGGTTCGCGGAACCCCTCCGCTCTGGGCGAATGCACAGCGTCTCGTACCCTAGCCCGCGTGCCCACATAAAATATCTCAAAGGTCCTTGTTCTTCCGGCTTGCGGGCATTCGCAACGCCTCATCTGCCGCTTGTACGGCTCAAGGGCGGATTTATTTCATGGTACGGGATCAACGAATCTTACGCAGGATCCCTGAATCCTGTTTCTGATGCTCATGGGCAGTTGTTCCCCTATTCCTATCATGGAGAGCGCGACGCTCTTGTAGCGACGCTGGTTGGGTTACGAGCTGAGACCTAACGAGGGTCAAAGCATTTTTCATGGTCGATGCACCTAGCCGGGAACCCTGGACATGCAGTATACACCGGCGAGCAGGGAATAAGCCATCCTTCTCCTCCTGGCATGACTAAGTTCCATACGCTCAAGTCCAGCCTCTCGGTCAGGAACACGGGGTTCCATCGGTCCAACAACCCAGATCCTGAGGATGCCGAACCTGACTATGATGCCGGCCGCACCAGCGGCCGTACAGAGAGAGCACGGCTCAAAGGGCCCATGATGTTCGTCAGTGCGAGGCAGCGCCTGCGCATGCCTTCATGAGAAACGGTGCCGGGAGGGGGGCGCAACCTGGCCTCGAAGCGATCCCAGAGCTGCAAACTTCCCGTTACAGGTTCAGGATCCGTCGAATACTCGAGATGTCACAAAGAAATCTGTGCATCACTTGCCGTTGGCAACGACTTTGGAATGCGGTATCTGTGTGCCTGCATCTCGAAAGGATGCAAGTTCCGACACGACCATGGATGCCAGTGATTCTCTTCCTTGCGTGCTCCATATCACCTGTGCGAGTAGAGAGCTCTCCCAAAGCAAGAGCAGCCAAGGTCGGATGTAAATTTGACTAAACGTTTACTTAGGCCAGCGTTCTCCGATTGTGCGCGTTCTCCTTTCTTTTTGTGTTTTTTCATTGCGCGGTGAAGTATCCATCAAATATCCTACCTCCACGTTACATTACCTGTACTTTTTCTCGGATATTCTGGTCGTTTCATACGTTCTATCGTGTGCCGAGCCTGCCGAAAGCGACCGCAATGGCTCCTATAGTGCGGGTGCGGTCGCTGCATGGAGACAGAACGGCTTTTCTATAGCACAGAGGGCGTCGGCTCGAGGCGTTGTTCACTCGAGCCAAGTTCGGATGCCGCAGGATCAAGTGTGCGAACCAGAAGCACAAGAGTCCCCGAGAGCCGATGGTGAACGCGGCGTCGACCTCACCTATTTTGCGGAGGCTTCCATGCTCTTGGCCCATGGCGGTATTCTCCAATTGCATCAGGGGTAAGTCGGCCCACCGACCGACCGACCGACCGACCCTGCAAGATCCAAGCCTATCCCCGGATACTGTTACGGCATCGTGCGTCCTGCCGTCCGCGTCCTAGAAAGAAACACCAATTTCGCGATGCTGCTCGAGCACCGGCTCGATGCAATGCATTTTCAAGCCGACAAGGGCTCCCTCGTGAGACCTCGATGCCTGACGTACTGGATCAGGTGCAACAGCCGGAGCGCTTATCGCTGCACACCTCGATTCCACAGAAACAGCGACCAGGTTCACAGGTACACTTTGAACCGCAACACGTCGAAGAAGCACAGCAGTCTGCATTGAGCAGGACCCGCAGATCCTGTTTCCCATCTGGGATCTTTGGCGATGCACAACGCTCTGCGCTTGGCTCCAGGAGCTTCTCTTCCGTGTCGCTGTTGAACGCCGCTGTGTCGCCGCTCGAACGCCAAAAGTTCGACCCCAACGCACCCAGGCCGTGGCCAATTAGAATAGACAAAAGGAGCGGAACGCTGTATGTCATGACAGCTAACATCAGCAGATAGTGCAATGCAACCAAACACACGTGAACGAGCGCACGTGCAACCCACGACATTTTCGGTGCATTCGTTTGCGCCGGTTGCGGTCCTCTTGGTGAACCGCTTCGCATCACGACGTGCAGGGCAAAGCTCGCAGTGTACGCAAGCGTTGCCACCAGAATCCCAGCGGCAATAAGACGACCAACACCGATCACAACCAGCGAAGAGAACCATAGATTGAAGCCGCGTTCATCATACCAGAAAAAGGTCGTATGCATCGGCATGGCCGGCATACCGCTCATGCCGCCATCGTTGCTCCATGGAGCGAAGCTCTGGTTGGTCAACAGAAGCACCAGAAATACCAGGAAAGCAGCACACAGTGCAGTGATTGTGATCAATAACACACGAGTACGGTACGCGTATCGCTGTGCGTCAAGGCGCCAGTGCTTCACCACTGAACGGCTGGGTGGCCACCGTGTCGGTTCCAACAGAACGATGGACACCGCAAAAACGCCCAGCGCTACGCTCCACACAATAAAGTATCTTGCGTTTGGTAAGTTGAACATGCGAAAGAGTCGATGGATACCACTGTAGAGCTGAACGATGTAGTCAGCCACAAGCAACACCCCGACAGCTGCGTGCGCTCGACGCCACAGAGGACGCCAACGACTCGCCGCGTGTGGACGGAGCATCCCCAGCCACAGTTGACCAAAGTATAGACAGAGAAAAGCAAATCCGTTCCAAGCATGCAAATCCTGCATAACCAAAAAACCCTGGTGCCATATCTCCGTCAAACAAAAGCCAAGTAGCGTTAGCAGGAAACCTGTGACTTGTAGAACGACGTGTGCCACATACCAGCGCCGCCAGAAACGAGCGTAGCGCGCAACGAGCGTACCTGCGAGCAAACAGACGCCTCCACTCAAGTAGCCCAAGCTACTGTGTGCTTTCATCAGCGCCGGGAGACCAAGTTCCCTGTCGCTCATTTTGCAAGTACGCTTTCCTGAATGACCTTTTTTCCAACAGCCGCATTTACTCGCCACTGCAACCGGGATCTACCATCGATGCCGATGCGCCTTACAGCGGATCGCTTCTCGATCGACAGATCCTTGAGGTGAGCTCGGCAGCCTCTGGTGATGCAATTTTTAGCTCACGTCCGAGGGAAACGTCCATCATGCTGCAGAAACATGCAGTCGATGACGTCCGGACGAGCGTCATGAGCCCCATTTGGTTGCATGGGCCAGCACCGATGCATCTTACCAAGGATAAACCGTATTGAGCATCACTTGACAGTATGGAGCAGCATCGATGAGTCTTACCGGGGCTCTCCTTCGCCGAGTCCGATGTCCTCCAGGCGACAGCCGGTATCGTCATCGACGCCGATAACGCTGTAAGAGGCGTTCGTTCGGGTCTCATTTGCCTGGATGGAGCACGCGCCGATTGTGCACTAGAAGGCTGCAGTTTCCGCATATGACCCCCAGCGAGGTGCGCGCTGCGCCCAGGGTTCTCGGCCCCAGACAGACGAAGAGGGCGGCGCTGTGATCGTCGTCCAAGCGGTCTATCGAGTATCAGGATGCCCTAGGTATCTCAAGTATGGTTCAATTCCTTGACGAAAGAGTGATCAGGTATGCTGCTCGACGACGTACTTTGGATCCAAAGAAGGGCCCAGGAAGAGCTTTTTGCCAACCGAAAAAACTCGTTGATCCTACGTTTTGATTTGGCATGCTATTGAACACGCGGGTAGTACTTTCGTAGCGTGGATACTGCCCAGTGGAAGCGCGAGCACAATTCACCAGACTCGCCCAAGATGAGTGACTCACGCGTAAAACCACAGCGGCGTGCAAAACAGCACGCTGCGACCAAACCAATGCTGAAACTCCCACAGACCTGAGCGAGCTAGGCACCTTTACAAATGGGTATAGCTAGTCGACGGGATGCCCAGTCTATGAACGTTCCAACCTGCGTCCGATGTCGTACCGAACAAGCGCTATGCGAGGCTCCATATGTGGTTGCCAGTACGATGCGTCAATGGCATCTACCCGGCATGATCACCAGGCCACAACGGCAACCGCTGGACACTTCTGGGCTGCCAAGAACGACACGATTTCGGTCGAGGACCGCTACCCAATGCTTTCCCGAAGAGCAAATTTTCATTTAAAAACGGTCTTCTGGCAAGCGTCCAGGCAAACATTGCACCAATCATAAACATAAGACTTATTTTCGTTTTTTTACGACTCATAATCGCCGTTTCCTCGACAAAACAGGGCGTTGCCCCCAGACCTATGCGTCCAGTGAAATGCATTCTTTCGTAAACATAGCCAGCGCCCCGGTCATCGCTTTGGATACTGGCCCCCGAAAATTCATCCGCATCTGGGTGTGCGCTTTACCCAGGTTTGTTCCCACCGCTATTTAGAAGAAGAGCCTAGGTGCATTACCACTGAGAGAGTACTTGGCCCGCCACTCGCCAGGCTCACCAGTCGGTCCACCCTGGGAAAGCACTTTTTGGACGCTCAGCATTCCGTTCCGAACCCCGAGAACGCAACGTCCGTCCGTGCGACACTGGAGGCCGCCCACCCATTCATCGTCGGCAATACGGAAGGTACGTTTCAGCGTTCCATAGAGCAGACTATTGCGGTTCTCCGCTAGGGGGCGATTTGAAAACACCAAACGCGCTTCTGCTTTTGTATCTTCATCAACGGCAAGCGTTTTCATAGCGACGGCTTTAACGCCCCAGCGGTCTTGGTTCTTACCCTGCGCAGCCCAGGCAATTAGCTTCACATCCACTGGCCAGTCGGGAACGGTGCGGAAGTGATGCACCAGGCAACCCCGGATATACTCTCCCGAGTGGTGATCGAAAGGTTTAGGCTTTTCTTTGTTCGCTAGTCCACGCAGTACAAAGTTCGTTTTGTCATCAACTTTGTACGTGTACCTAACGTCCACACCGAAAACGTCAGCTGAGCTACTGAAAACGAGCGAGGTATCCATTGTACAAGTCAAGAAGACGCAAAAGATCACTCAACGAGGTAAGCTGTTCACAGAGGAGCGCTCGCGGCGCACGCGTGAGCACCTCGCGTCCCGTTCTCGGGTTCGCGCAGGCGTTGCCACGTCGCAACGAAGCGGCGATGCAGACGTCCCATGCCAGGAGCGCTGCTGGCTCGTTTTGAAATGCAGCGGCGTTGCGCAGATGCGGCCGACATGCGGACGCTGCAGTTGAGCCACGTGTTCGTCAGTGCGCGCGCCGATGGTGCCGTGTGGTCGACGAGGTCGACTTGCAGAACCTGTATAAATTGGAATTAAAATGTATTTTTAGGTATATATATAATCTTCGGTACAGGAGCTGTGCGAATTTTTCGTACACTTGAGCCTCTACCCGTGTTCGTACCAAATGGAACGGGTGCGCGAACACAGGGGTGCACGCTAGAGCCTTGGTCTCTAGCTAGTGGTATCGACACCAGCGTCTGCGGCAACGCTGTGTGCGTGCTTCCTTTTCTGTTCACTTTCATGCGGTTGTATATTCTCCAGTGTACCCTTTTTTGCAGATCCGTTCATAGCAGTCGAGAGACGCTGCTAGTACTCTGAAAGTCCCAATATCGCTGGTTTCGGATGCCGTTCTCGCACCCTAGGCATAGAATGTCGTTGCGATCTACACGCTGCATGCGAGAGTCATCGCCTTCGCATACAGACA
>Ga0078972_1005488_pt1 | contig 32105 bp, 32 predicted proteins | sample YelNatPaOPGAMG01_FD_67568 | JGI IMG/M metagenome (GOLD analysis project Ga0078972, IMG submission 67568) | Hot spring thermophilic microbial communities from Obsidian Pool, Yellowstone National Park, USA - OP-RAMG-01 (SPADES assembly) (version 2) | ecosystem: Environmental > Aquatic > Thermal...
CGCCAATGTACCAACCTTTTTAGTATTGTGTAATGTGTATTGTGTAATGTGTAATGAATAATGAGTAATTATCTGTGGATTATAATCACGGATTTAACGGATTTTAAAACGGATTACCACGGATTGTCTTATCTAAATCCGTTTAATCCGTGTTTCTTTTTTCATCCGTGCTAATCCGTGATTAAATCACTGTAATCATTTTTTAGTTTTGCGTTTTGCCTTTTGAGTTATTTAGTGTGCCTGTGGATTATAATCACGGATTTAACGGATTTTAAAACGGATTGCCACGGATTGTCTCATCTAAATCCGTTTAATCCGTGTATCTTTTAATCCGTTTAATCCGTGATTAAAACGCGCCAACCTGCTTTAGTGACTATACACCTTTCTTAATGATTGCGCGGTATATGAATTTTTATATAAAAGCAACTCCTCAGGTGTGCCACATGCCACAACCTCCCCTCCTTTTTCGCCTCCCTCTGGGCCTAAATCAATTATATAATCTGCGTATTTTATCACCTCTAAATTATGCTCTATTACAAATACGCTATTGCCTTTATCTATCAGTTTATCCAAAACAGAAAGGAGTCTATGAACATCAGCAAAATGCAATCCTGTTGTCGGCTCATCCAGTATATACAGGGTCTTGCCAGTAGAACGCCTGGCAAGTTCTGAGGAGAGTTTTACGCGTTGGGCCTCGCCTCCAGATAGTGTAGTAGCAGATTGACCCAATTGGATATAACCCAAACCAACTTCGTATAGGGTAAGCAGGATATTTTTTATCTTTGGGATATTCGCAAACAAATCCAGGCACTCTTCTACGGTCATATCCAGAACATCGGCAATAGATTTACCTTTATATTTAACCTCCAGTGTGGCCTCGTTAAAACGCCTGCCCTTACATACATCGCATTTGACGTAAACATCAGGAAGAAAATGCATTTCTATTTTTTTAATCCCATCACCAGCGCAGGCTTCGCAGCGTCCACCCTTAACATTAAAAGAAAATCTCCCTGGTTTATACCCTTTGATGCGCGCCTCTGTTAATTTGCTAAACACCTCTCTGATATGACTGTAAACTCCGGTATATGTGGCTGGGTTTGAACGCGGGGTCCTGCCAATGGGCGACTGGTCAACCACAATCACCTTGTCTATATATTCTATGCCATTAATCCTATCATGCATGCCAGGTTTATCTTTAGAGCCGTATAATTTACGCGCCAGTCCACGATACAGAATCTCGTCAACAAGGGTGGATTTACCAGAACCAGATACACCTGTAATACATACAAAAACGCCAAGCGGAAATCTGACATTTATATTTTTAAGATTATGTTCCCGAGCCCCTATAATTTCTAAAAACATGTTGTTCTTTGGGGTTCGTCTTTTTGCCGGGATATCTATCTTTAACTCTTTTCTAAGATACCTTGCTGTAAGAGACTCGCGCGAACTTAAAAGGTCGTCTTTACTTCCTGCAAAAATAACCCTCCCACCATGCCTGCCAGCCCCAGGACCTAAATCTACTATATAATCTGCTGCCATAATAGTAGACTCATCATGTTCAACAACAATTAGGGTATTGCCCAAATCCCTTAATGCCTTCAAGGTTGCCAGTAATTTAGCGTTATCCCTATGGTGTAAGCCTATGCTAGGCTCATCTAATATATAAAGCACGCCTACCAGGCCTGAACCCACCTGCGTGGCTAAACGTATCCTCTGCGCTTCTCCGCCAGAAAGCGTAGAACTTCTCCTGTCCAGGGTAAGATAATCAAGCCCGACATCAATGCAGAATCGAAGACGGCGCAGTATCTCCTTTAAAACCTCGCTTGCAATTATCTTTTCTTTTGGATTTAACTCTAAATTCTCAAAAAAACTATAGGCATCTTTTATAGAAAGTTGTGTAACCTCCCATATATTCTTGTTGCCCACACTTACAGCCAGGCTTTCCTTTTTAAGCCTTGCCCCAGCGCAGACAGGACAAGGCAGACTTGACATAAATCTGGCTATCTCCTCTTTTAGATAATCGCTCTGGGTTTCGCGAAAAAGTCTCTCAAGGTGCGGGATAACCCCCTCAAATGGTCTTGAACCTACGTACTCAGAACTTCCATAAAGTATAGCCCTCTGGATTCGTTTTCCAAGATTCTTAAAAGGCGTATCCAAACTAAAACCCATCTGGTCAGCCAATTGACGAATCAACCACCTATAATAAAGGATGTATCCCCTGCCTCCTCTTTTCCAGGGGGCGATTGCGCCCTCTTCTATTGATTTATTTTTATCCGGGACAATAAGTTCCGGGTCAAATTCAAATTTTGTCCCAAGTCCATTACAGGCAGGACATGCCCCATAAGGAGAATTAAAAGAAAAAATGCGCGGTTCAACCTCGCTATAACTTATGCCGCATTTCTTACAACTGTATTGTTCGCTAAAGATTAAATCCGTTTTTTGTGATAACGAAATAATGACTATGCCTTTACCTGTCTTAAGGGCTGTCTCTACGGAATCAGTGAGTCTACCTTTTACTTCAGGCTTTACCAGCAATCTATCCACAATAACTTCTATATTGTGAATCTTGTATTTAGCAAGTTTTACCTTTGCAGGTAATTCGTAAGTCTCGCCGTCTAAGCGTATCCTTGAAAAGCCGGCTTTCTGAATCTGGGTTAATATATCCTTATATTCGCCTTTTCTACCCCTGATTACCGGCGCTAATATCTGTATCTGTGTTCCTGGGGGGAAAGACATAATTCTTTCCACTATCTCTTGGGAACTCTGCCTCTCAATTGGCTCATTGCACTGATAACATTTTACCTTGCCTATGCGCGCAAATAAAAGCCTTAGATAATCATAAATCTCTGTTTGCGTTCCAACAGTAGAACGGGGGTTTCCACCGGCAGTCCTTTGTTCAATCGCTATAGCAGGAGAAAGCCCTTCAATATGTTCCACATCTGGCTTTTGAAGTTGCTGTAAAAACTGACGGGCATAAGCGGATAGACTCTCAGCGTAACGTCTCTGACCTTCGGCATATATAGTATCAAAGGCAAGGCTTGACTTTCCAGAACCGGATAGACCAGTAATCACAATGAGTTTATTGCGGGGGAGGGTAAGGTTTATATTTTTAAGATTGTGCTCCTTAGCACCCCTAATGATAATATTATTTTCCATAGGTTAAAGATTATACCAAAAAAGAAAACCCCTGTAAATTAAAGAAGATTTTAGACTCGTATTACAGGGGTTTTCTTTTGTCTGTTTTATCTTTTTTTCTTTTTGCCGCCTCTTTTCATCTTGGCGCAAGAGACATCGCCTTGCTTATCAATAAAATAAAGGTAACCTTCCTTCCTTTTGATGCCGCACTTTGCGACTTTTTTAGGATTACCTCCCTTTTTACCTCCCCTTGCCATCTTGGCACAGGAGACATCGCCTTGCTTATCAACGTAGTAAAGGTAACCTTTCTCTCTCTTGATGCCGAGTTTTACTACCTTTTCTGCCATATCCTATTCACCTCCTTCCATCAGTTAATAAATACATATATACCATTATATATTTGTGCATCATTTAAATTATGTCCCTATCTTAACTGGTTCCAAAATCTGCCTTAATGTTGCCACTGCTGAAAGCGCAGCCAGATAACTGGTCTTTGGATTATCCGGGTGTGGAATATTTTCTGTCCTTGTGATTACTTTTCCAGCAGTGGATTCTATCTCTATCTGATGTGTATTTATATGGGTCCTGCCAGAGGCAATAATACGCACAGTTGTTTTATCCACTCCGATACCTGCAAGACTTAAGGTTGCGGCAACATTAATATTTTTCGGAAATGCCCTTATCGCCTGGCGGGCAGTGCCTTCAAAAATCACAGTTTCTTTTTTTAAGCCCTTAAGGCGTATTTTTTTCTTTGCTATATAAGGGACATCCACAAATGCATAGGCGGGCTTAGTAGTTATTAACGACACCTTCTTAATCTTCCCACAGCCGGATGCCTTTAAACCATCTATGCCGCATATTGCCCCGGATGGTATAAATATATTACCCCCCCTCTTAAGCGCAATCAGTTTTAATTCTTCTAATTGATTGACAATACCTCCTACGCTCATAACCATTACATCGCGGGAAGTCTTTAAGACTTTAGAAACAATATCAAAGGCTGACTCTAATCTCGTTGCCTCTATGACTAAATCTGATTTTTTAATCAGGTCATCAAGGCTTAATGTTAAAATGCCGGATTTACCTATTCCCCTGGCTAACAGGCACGCCTTTTTTATATTAATATCGTATAACCCGGATAAACTCGCATACCTTGACAAATCTGTCGCTATTGTTTTTGCCAAAAAAGAACCTATTGCCCCACATCCAACTATACCTATTTTTATTTTTTTCTTTTTTAACATATCCTGTATTTATGTTAAATCCTTACTATAATATTATCAATAAGTCTGGTTTTACCAAGCCAAACTGCCAGCGCAATCAATGCCTTATCCTTTATTTGAGCAATCTGTTTTAAATTATACGGATCCACAACAGAAATGTAATCTATTTTTTTAGGATTTATTTTATTAATCTCCTTTTTCATTTCATTAATTATGCGTCTGGCATCAACGCAACCGGACTTAACTAAATCCCTTGCCTTATTTAAGGCGCGGTATAAAACTACGGCATCCCTCCTTTGCCTTGCATTTAAGTATTGATTTCTGGAACTTAAGGCGAGACCGTCTTTTTCCCGCACAATAGGCATAACCTTTATCTTAACCGGAATATTTAAATCGCAAACCATCCTCTTGATAATGATTGCCTGCTGGGCATCCTTCTGGCCAAAATAAGCCACATCAGGCTGCACAATATTAAAAAGTTTAGCAACCACTGTAGTTACGCCGCGGAAATGCCCTGGCCTAAATGCACCACATAAAATGTCGCTTAATTCATTCACAGTAACATAGGTCTTAAATCCTTCTGGGTACATCTGGCAATAATCAGGATAAAAAATATAATCCACTTTATGCATAGAACAAATTGCTGCGTCTTTGCTAAAATTACGCGGATAACGTTTAAAATCTTCTTTTGGCCCAAATTGAATGGGGTTGACAAATATGCTGACTACAACATTATCATTTTCCTTCACCGCCTGGGATATGAGACTTATATGCCCTCTATGCAACGCCCCCATAGTCGGCACAAAACCTATTGTTTTACCTTTACGCCTTAGGTCCCTGGAAATTTCTGACATAACCTTTATACTGCGTATAACCCTCATAATACCTCTAACAAAGGCCTTATTACAAAAGGCCTATTAAATACCTTAGGGTGCGGAATAGTCAAATCCCTATGATAGATTATCTTATCGCCATAAAAGAGGATATCTAGGTCTATTGTCCTTGGTCCGTAACGGACTGTTTTTGTCCTGCCAAGAGATTCTTCAATTTTTTTAAGTCGCCTAAGAAGAAGTAAAGGCGGGATAGATGTTTTTATCTTTAAGGCTGCGTTTAAGAATTTACCCTGGTTCACTGGACCGCCTTCGGGTTCGGTTTCAATAATGGAGGATATCTTTAAGACCTTGGTATCTTCTAATGCCTTGATTTTTTCAACAGCCATTTTTATGTTTTTTCGCCTATTCCCTAAATTAGAACCAATACCTAAATAACAAATTACCATTACAATACTTTCTTCAAACGCTTGATGGCTTCTTCTATTTTTTCTTTAGGAACTGTAAGGGCTATGCGGATATAACCTTCGCCGTATTTTCCAAAACCAATCCCAGGGGTAACAACTATATCCGCCTTATCCAGCAATAAACCGGCAAATTCTAAGGAAGAAGTCTTATGGGGAATTTTTAACCATACATAAAATGTAGCCTTTGGCGCAGTTATCTTAAATCCAAGGGAATTAAGTCCTCTAATAAGGGTGTCTCGTCTTTCCTGATATATCCTACTCATATCTATTATGTGTCCTGTGGGTGTATCTAAGGCAGTAACACCTGCCAACTGGATTGCTGAGAATATCCCGGAATCAATATTAGATTTAACCTTAGCCAAGGCAGATATTAATCCAGAATTACCGCAGGCCCAACCTATACGCCAGCCAGTCATATTATATGTCTTAGACAAGGAATGAAACTCTATGCCTATATCTTTTGCTCCTTTAATTTCCAGAAAACTACGGGGTTTATAACCATCATAAGCAATTTCAGAGTAGGCCAAATCTGAAATAACAATAATTTTGTATTTCAAGGCATATTCCGCTACGTGGCTATAAAAATTATTTTCTGCACAAGATGAGGTGGGATTATTTGGATAGTTAATATACATTATCTTTGCTTTCTTACGGATATGAATGGGTATTTTTTTAATGTCCGGAAGGAAATTATTTTCTTCCTTTAGGGGCATAAGGTATATTCTGCCGCCTGCGAGAATAGTCCCACCCTTATAAGGTGGATAGCAGGGGTCAGGCACTAAGGAATAGTCGCCTGTATTTAAAAAAGCCAAAGGGAAATGCGCAATCCCTTCTTTTGAGCCGATTAACGGCAGAATCTCAGTATCCGGATTAAGTTCAACATTAAAACGATTTTTATACCACCTGGCAATTGACTGACGTAGCACAGGCATACCCTGGTCCAAGGCATAGCGGTGATTAGCCGGCTCCTGGGCTGCCTTATACAATGCCTCTATAATATGCCTAGGGGTTGGTTGATCAGGGTCGCCTATACCTAAGTCAATTATATCCCTGCCTTCTGCCCTGGCTTTTCTTTTTGCCCTGTCAATCTCCACGAACAAATAAGGCGGCAGATTCTGTAATTTTTTAGACAACTTAAACATTTATTCTTTAGTTACCTTTTAGCGTATAGTTTAAACTATCCGCTATACGCTAAACGCTATACGCTATTTTAAAACATCCTGCATAGAATATAACCCTGGTGGTTTGCCAAATATCCACTTGGCTGCCCTTAGCGCGCCTTGCGCAAAGACATCGCGGGAATGCGCTTGATGTTTTATCTCAATCCGCTCGGAGTTTCCGCAAAAAATAACAGTATGGTCGCCTACTATATCTCCTAAACGAATGGAATGAGTAGGCACAACTTTGTTTGTTGCCTCCTCTAATATTTGACTGAATTTTTTAGCTGTTCCAGAAGGTAAATCCTTTTTCCCCTTATGATGCGCCTCTACTATCTCAACGCCATAATCAGAACCTAACCTCTTAGCAATCTCTGGCAAGGTTTTAAATAAGACATTTACACCAACTGACATATTAGGAGAAAATACTATTGGCACTATCCTGGAAACATCTTCTACTTTTTTTAACTGCTTATCATTTAATCCTGTTGTGCCTAATACAAGGGCCTTTTTGTATCTGGCTACATAATCCAAATTAACCTCGCTGGCATCCGCAGTGGTAAAGTCCACAAATACATCTACAAGAAATAAGCCATCAGGGCTAGAAGAGATTTTTAACTTCCCTATTTCCTTGCCTATCTGCGGGATACCCTTTCTTTCAAGAGCCAGGCTTATCTCAAAGTCTTTATCCAATGAAGCCAATTCAAATATGCGCCTGCCCATCCTGCCGCATACACCCGCTATCCCAAGTTTAATCATAATACAACTCCTGGTATAATTTTAAGGATATATTAAATTTAAAGCAAACCGTAGTTCCTTAAAGCCATTTTTAATTTATCAAGATTTTCAGGCGCCATCTGACACATAGGCAGCCTTAAATCAGGTTCGCACAGACCCATCAAACCCATAGCAGTCTTAACAGGGATGGGATTGGTTTCAATAAACATGGCTTTAATCAATGGTAACAGTTTATAGTGCATCTGCCTGGCCTTTTGAATATTGCCATTCTCAAATTCATTAACCAGGGTCGCCACGTCAGATGGCACAATATTGGCTACAACAGAAATAACCCCGACACCCCCTATTGACAATAAAGGCAACGTAAGGCTGTCGTCTCCAGAAAGTAAATCAAATGTCTCTGGGCACAATGCCTTTATGCGTGACATTTGGTCAAGGTTGCCAGATGCCTCTTTTATGCCAACGATGTTCTTACAATCCTTGGCTAATTTAGCCACAGTCTCAGGTTCAATATTTACCCCTGTGCGCGAGGCTATATTATAAAGTATTATAGGTATATTAACACCTTCGGCTATTGCCCTAAAGTGTTCATAAAGCCCTTTTTGCGTGGGGCGGTTGTAATAAGGGGAAACCTGCAATGATGCGTCTGAACCAACCTTGGCAGCATGAGCGGTAAGCATTATTGCTTCCTCTGTGGAATTTGAACCTGTTCCGGCAATCACTGGTATTCTTTTGTTTACCTGCTCAACAACAATTTCAATAACCCTGTTATGCTCTTTAAAAGACAGGGTTGCTGATTCTCCTGTTGTGCCGCAAGGGACAATCCCTGATGTGCCGTTTTTAATATGGAACTCTACTAATTCTCTTAATTTTTTTTCGTCAATCTTACCGTTTTTAAATGGAGTTACTATGGCTACTATGGAGCCTTTAAACATAATACACCCCCTCGCATACAAACCTCGCCTTACCCTCTAACCAGACATCTGTGATAGAATTATTGAAATTCTTAAAGAACACCTTCAGCGTTTCTGCGCCTTTAGTTTTGACTTTTATTACGTGGCTTGATTCTGGATAACCGAAGAATTTATAAACCAATATAATAGCGCTTGCGGTTGCACCGGTACCGCAGGCAAGCGTTTCATCTTCTACGCCCCTTTCATATGTTCTAACTTTTATTAAATTACTGGATTGAACCTCTACAAAATTGACATTTGTCCCCTCTGGCTTAAATCTCTTATGATAACGCAGGCTCCTTCCGAGATTAAAGACATCTATCTTATCCAATCCCTCTACAAAAATTACTGCATGGGGAACGCCTGTATTGATAAAGTCAGTCCTTAAGAGTCTACCGTTAACCCTAACAGGGATATTCAATTGAATATCAGTCGGGTCAGTTAAATTTATCTTTACATTATCTAAGTTAACTCCTGCCTTAATTATCCCTGCCTTTGTCTCTATCTTTAGCCTTTTCTCATCTAATCTGTGTTTTGAACTTATATAGAGCGCTATACAACGGCTGCCGTTGCCGCACATAGAAGCCTCAGAACCATCTGCATTAAAGATACGCATCCTTATATCTGCAATTTTAGAATTTTCTAAAACAAGCAACCCATCCGCGCCAATCCCGAACTTCCTATTACAGATTTTTTTTGCCAATACCTTATAACCTTCTGACTTTATGGCCTTATTGCTATTATCAATAACCACGAAGTCATTGCCTGAGGCAACCATTTTTGTAAAATCTATCTTTTTCATTTTATAAGTTAAGAAAGAATAGGGGGTATGATTTCATTACGGATTAAATCTTCGTAGTCTTCCCTTTCCCTGATTGTAAATACCCTGTCTTTAAATACCATTACCTCTTTTGCCCTGCACCTGGAGTTATAGTTGGAAGACATGCTGAAACCATATGCCCCAGCGCCCATCACAGCCAGATAATCCCCTTCCTTAACATTAAGACCCGCTCTTTCCTTAGCAAAGAAATCAGCGCTTTCGCAGATTGGGCCTACAACATCTACTTTACCTTGTATCTTTGTATCTTTGTGTCTTTGTATCTTTAATGGCATAATCTTATGATATGCATCATAAAGGGCTGGCCGTATCAAATCATTCATACCTATATCCACAATGATAAATTTTTTATGCAGCGTAGATTTGATATACAAAACCCTGGTTACTAAGATTCCGGCGTTGCCTACAATGAATCTGCCTGGTTCCATAATGACCTTTAATCCGGTTTTTCTAAGTAAGGGTAAAATTCTTGTGGCAAATTTTTTAGCGGTCTGCGGCATCTCTTTGTCATAAATAATGCCCAACCCGCCTCCTATATTAAGATATTCCAGATTAACGCCTTTTCTTTTTAATCTTGCAATAAAACCACTTACCTTCTTTATTGCAGAAACAAATGGCGCGGCAACAGTTATCTGGGAACCGATATGTATATGCAAGCCCCTTATCAAGGCATTTGGAAAGTTATAACGTCGGGTTAAGATATCTTCTGCAGTATTAAAATCAATGCCGAATTTATTGGTTATTTTACCTGTGGTTATAAATCTGTGGGTCTTGGGCTCCACATCAGGATTAAGCCGTATAGAAACACTAGCGGTTTTGTTCAATCCTTTTGCTATGCGGTTTATATTTTCTAACTCAGGCAGTGATTCTACGTTAAAAAATAAAATTCCTTTACGGATAGCCTCTTCTATCTCGCTATCTGTCTTACCTACTGAGGCATAGACTATCCGGTTAGGGGGACATCCTACCTTAAGCGCCCTGAATAATTCCCCTCCAGAAACTATATCCAGACCAGCGCCTTTATCTACAAGGGCCTTTAATATTGCCAGGTTAGAATTGGCTTTTACTGAATAACAGATAAGCGGGGATATTGCACGAAATGCAGTCTTTAGTTTCAAGAAGTGGTCAATCAGGGTCTTGTAACTATATACATAAAGCGGTGTGCCGAATCTTTGCGCAAGGGCCTCAACTCTTAATTTCTCGCAATAGAGGTGATTACGGATATATTTGAATTCGTGCATGCTAGATTATTAATTGTATCAAGAAATATACTATCTCTTAATAGATTTCTTGGAACCTACAGACACCAGGGGGTCAAATAACTTGACTATTTCTTTCTTAACAAACTTATCAGAAAACTTCTTTAATAAACTCTCCGGCATATCCTTAATCTGAATGCCGCTATCCAGAGAATACCTTACGAGTTTTCCGACAATTGTATGCGCATTCTTAAAAGGAATCTTCTTATTTACAAGATAATATACCAAATCCGTAGCATACAGGGATTCGTCCTTAAGGTGTTGTTCTATTTTGGCTTTGTTAAATTTCAAGGTTTTAATTAACCCCGCCAGAACCCTCAATTCTTTAGAAACAATTTCAAATGAATCAAATAGGGGTTCTTTATCCAGTTGCATATCTCTATTATAAGCCAAAGGCAAGCCCTTCATCATCGTTAAAACACTGACTAAATTACCATATAGCCTTCCGGCATAACCCCTTATCAATTCCAAAACATCAGGATTCTTCTTCTGCGGCATTAGCGAACTTCCGGTGCAAAATGCCTCGTCTATTTCCACAAAATCAAATTCTTTTGTGGACCAGATAATCAAATCTTCAGATAATCTGGATAGATGCATTGCAAGAATAGATAGAGCGCTGATTATTTCAATTACAAAGTCTCGGTCACTTACCGCATCTATAGAGTTATTTACTGCTTTTACTTTAAGGGGATAGATAGCCAAGGTGCTAAGGCCTGTTAAATATTTTTGTAATCCAACATTATATTTTACAGAGATAATCGGCGTCCCGGCCAAGGCACCAGCACCTAAGGTTATCTCAATATTCTTAGAGATTGATTCCAGACGAATTAAATCCCTTTTTAACATTGCTGTATATGCCAATAGGTAATCTTTCAAATATACTACCTGCGCATGCTGCATATGCGTAAATCCAGGGATAATAATACCCTTATTCTTGTTTACTAAATGAATCAGTGCTTTTGTTAACTCTAAAATTTCTGTCTTAAGTATTGCAATTTCATCTTTGCAATATAATTTTGTAGCAAATACTACCTGGTCGTTTCTTGAGCGGCAGGTGTGCAGTTTTAAAGCAATATCTGCGACTTTTCTTTGCAATTCATTTTGAATATACGTATGTATATCTTCGTATTTATTATCTATAATTTTACGTGTCTTGATATTTTTTGCAATTGACTTTAGCCCTGCTAACAACCGAGATGACTCTTTAGACGTAATATATCCGGCTTCTTGCAATATAGAAACATGAATCATTGAGCCTAATAAATCGTATATCGCTAATTTTTTATCGTATTGTATGGACCTTGTGAATTCTTCAACAAGGGGATCTGTCTTTTTGCTAAATCTCCCACCCCACATCTTTTTTCCCATTTTCCTCTCCTAACTCCTATACGGCATCCCCCAAATCCTGATGAATCCCTCCGCTAATTTCTGGTTGAATTTATCTCCAGAGCCATAAGTGCTTAATTCTTTTTTGTAAAGTGAATAAGGCGACTTCCTGCCTACAGCAACACAACTGCCTTTGAATAATTTTAGTCGTATTGAACCAGTAACCTGTTTTTGTGTGGATTCTACAAAGGCATCCAAGGCTTCTCTTAATGGCGAATACCAAAGTCCGTAGTATATCAACTCCGCATATTTAAGTGATATCAACTCTTTAAAATGCGCGAGTTCCCTGTCTAAAACAAGACTTTCAAGTTCCTTATGCCCTATATAAAGTATAGTGGCTGCAGGCGCCTCGTATATTTCCCTTGACTTAATGCCTACAAGACGGTTTTCTACTAAATCTGTCCTTCCTATGGAATAAAACCCTCCTATTTCATTAAGTTGGGCAATCAACTCCTTTAATTTATAGGCCTTACCGTCTATCTTTTTGGGTACACCTTTTTCAAAACTAATCTCAATATATTTAGGATAAGATGAAACCCCGCTCGGACGCTTTGTTATAATATATGCGTCTTCCGGCGGCTCCTGCTCTAAATCCTCCAGTATCCCCGCCTCAATGCTTATACCCCAGATGTTTCTGTCAATACTATATGGCTTTTTCTTGCTTACATCAATTGGGATATTATGCATCTGGGCATATTCTATCTCCTCATCCCTGGATTTAAACTCCCATTCCCTAACAGGCGCAAGGATATCTAATTTTTGGTCTAATACCCCCACAGTAACTTCAAATCTCACCTGGTCATTCCCTTTACCTGTGCAGCCATGGGCGACTGCCTGCGCATTCTCTTTATGGGCAATATTAACTAAATGCCTGGCAATCAATGGCCTGCCCAGGGCAGTAGATAATAGGTATTTACCTTCATATATTGCATTTGCCTTTAATGCAGGAATTATAAAATCATTGATAAACTCATCCTTAAGGTCTTTAATATACACCTTTGAGGCGCCTGCTGCCAGACCGCGCGACTCTATCTTGTGAAAGTCTTCGCCCCCAAGCCCCTGGCCTAAATCAGCGACAAAACAAATCACCTCATACCCTTTTTCTTTTAACCACCTTACAGCGCAGGATGTATCAAGCCCTCCAGAATAAGCAAGCACTACTTTTTTCATCTAGTCACCGTCTATATAGCCTTTAATCTATGTTGTTAATATCTTATTATTTTTTGCTTTACATATTACATATTACACAACAATTTTATCATAACCGCTTTCTGCACATGCATCCTGTTTTCTGCCTGGTCAAAAACTATGGAATTTGAACTATCAATAACCTCGTCTGTTATCTCCTCTCCCCTGTGCGCAGGCAGACAATGCATAATCAAAACTTTTTTCTTGGCTAAACTTACTAATTTCTTATTTACCTGAAATGGTCTAAATATCTTTTTGCGTTTGTTGATTTCCCTTTCCTGCCCCATACTAGCCCAGACATCAGTGTAGATTACATCCGCGCCACTAACAGCCTCGGAAGGGTTATGAAATAACACAATATATTTATTCTTATACCCTATATCCTTTAGAACCATATGGTCTGGCTCGTAACCCTTTGGCGTGGCTATGTGCATCTTCATTCCAACTTTGCTTGCGCAATAAATCAATGAATGACATACATTGTTACCATCTCCGACATAGGCTAAGACGACGCCCTTTAAACCCCCAAGTTTTTCTTTAACAGTGTATATGTCTGCAAGCGCCTGACAGGGGTGGGAAAAATCAGACAGACCATTAATAACCGGGACGCTGGAATATTTAGCCATATCAAGCACATTTATATGCGCATAAGTCCTTAATACTATTGCATCCACATACCTGGAAAGAGTTTTTGCAACATCTTTAATTGACTCCCTAACCCCTAAGTTTATCTCCTGTGAAGAGATGTATATTGCATTGCCACCTAACTGATACATCCCCACCTCAAAAGAAACCCTGGTGCGGTTTGATGGCTTCTGGAAAATCAAGGCAATGGTCTTGCCTGAAAGGGCGTTACTAAATCTATTTCTGTCTTTTTTTAGGCGGGTAGTTAAATCAAAGATATCTTCTATATCTTTAAGCGTTAAATCCTTAATAGAGATAAGGTCTTTTTTCATCTTATTATTTACCCTCTAACGCTAAATTTAAAATATCCATCGCCTTATCAATCTCCTTTTTGGTCACATTCAATGCAGGCATAATCCTTAGTACCTTGTCATGGGTACAGTTAATCAATAACCCTTTCTGGATGCATCTTTCAACAATTGCCTTACCTTCAATCCCCAATTCTATACCAGCCATTAACCCCATACCCCTAACATCTTTTATGATATTGAATTTATCTTTTAATTCCTTGAGTTTTAAAAAAAGATACTCTCCCATTTTCATAGCATTATTAAGCAGGTTTTCTTTTTTGATAGCCTTAAATACAGCCAGGGATGCAGCACAAACCAAAGGACTTCCGCCAAAAGTAGAGGCGTGCATTCCAGGGCCGAGGATGTCTGCTATATCATACCTAACTACCATTGCGCCGATGGGTAAACCCCCGCCTAATGCCTTAGCCAAGGTTATGATATCAGGGGTTATCCCATAGTGCTGATAACAAAACATCTTCCCTGTTCTGCCTATCCCGGTCTGGACTTCATCAACAATGAGAAGCAGGTTTTTTTCATCGCAGAGTTTTCTTAAACCTAAGACAAAATCCTTCCGCGCAACGTTTATACCCCCTTCACCCTGTATTAACTCAAGCATTACTGCTACTGTTTTATCTGTAATGGCGTTCTTTACCAACTCAATATTATTAAATTCCACTACCTTGAATCCTTCGGCAAGGGGCGCAAATCCATCCTGGTATTTTTTTTGCCCAGTGGCTGACAAGGCGGCTAAGGTTCGTCCGTGGAAAGAATCTGTAAATGTGATAATTTCATATCTGCCCCTGCCGAATTTACGACTGAATTTTATTGCCCCTTCATTTGCCTCTGCTCCAGAATTGCAGAAAAAAACCTTTGACGGATATGTCCAACGAGAGATTTCCCTTGCTAATTTTGCCTGGGGCAGATTGTAATAATTATTAGGGATAAAAATTAATTTAGAGACCTGTTCTCTTATTGCTGAAACAACCTTGGGGTGACAATGCCCCAAACTACCAACTCCCCAGCCAGGAAAAAAATCCAGGTAAACCCTGTTGTGTATGTCCCAGAGTTTGGAACCTTTGCCTTTAACAAAAATCAAAGGTACCTTTGTATAGGTTGGCATTACATAATCTTTATAACTATCGAATATTTCCTGTATTTTCATTCTAGATAGGGGACGTTTCTATTTTTTCTGAAACGACAAAAAATAGAAACGTCCCTATTAATGTATTATTTCTGTCCCGATGCCTTTATCAGTAAATATCTCCAGAAGCAGGCCATGCGGTATACGGGCATCTATAATATGCGTCTTCTTTACGCCCTTATCCAATGCGTCTATACAGGCCTCTACCTTAGGTATCATGCCCTGTTGTATAACTTTATTATTTATCAATGCCATTGCGCCTTCCTTTGTAAGAGTTGAGATAAGAGAATCTGGGTCGGTTGCGTCGCGCATAATACCCTGGACATTTGTAAGTATCACTAATTTCTCTGCCTTTAAAGCGGCTGAAATATTTGATGCCGCCTCATCGGCATTTACGTTATAAGTTATTTTATCCTGGCCAATCCCCATAGGCAAAATTACGACAATCTTACGGGCCTTTAATTCCTCCAGTATCGGTTCGACATTTATCTTGGTAATATGCCCTACCAATCCTAAATCAACCTTCGCCTTTTTCTTCTCTACCTGAATAATATCCCTGTCTTTGCCATTAAGACCTACTACTGCCGCCCCCAATTCAGATATTTCTTTTACTATAATATCGTTTAACCGCTGCAGTTCTTCTTCCACCACAACCAATGTCTCTTCATCTGTGACGCGCATACCATCCACAAAATCTGTTTTCTTGCCTGTAGCGCGCATCCGCTCGCTGATATTAGGTCCGCCGCCGTGAACAAGCACGGGGTTTAAGCCGGTAAAACTTAAGAAGACAATATCCTCCAAAACACCTTTTCGGATTTTTTCTTCGCCTAATATACTACCGCCGTATTTTATGACAATTGTCTTTTTGTGAAATTTCCTTATATATGGCAGTGCCTCAATCAAAACATCTGCTTTCTTAATAGCCTCTTCCATTACCCCTGGCTCCTTTTTTTCTCATAGAAACCATACCATTGTTAACCTCTTGTTAATTTAATTATACTCTGTGTTTATCTTGATATATTGATGCGTTAAGTCAGTGGTATAAACTGTTGCAGAAGCCATACCTGTCCCGCAAGACACATCTATATTTATTTGCTTTTTATTTAGAGGGCTTGCCTTGACCTTTAACTTTTCCTCATTAATATCTATGCCGCTTGAGCCAATGGCTGCAATAACCCTGCCAAAGAAATTAGGACTTTCTCCATAGATAGCGGTCTTAAAAAGATTGGAATTGGCAATGGCTAAGGCGGCTTTTTTTGCCTCTTTATAACTTGCCGCTTTATCTACCTTTATCCGGATAAACTTAGTCGCACCCTCTGCATCCAGGATTATCATCTTTGACAATTCAAGGCACACTATATTTAGCGCCTTAAGAAAAGGCTTAAAATACCTGGCTTCATCTATCAGTGTATTAGCCGCTAAGGAGTTTGCCAATATAGATACCATATCATTAGTGCTCATACAATTATCAACGGTTATGCAATTAAAGGAATTGCTAACAGAAATCCTAAGGGCCTTGTCTAACGCACCTTTAGTAATCTTGGCATCAGTGAAAATAAAGCCAAGCATAGTGCGCATATCAGGGGCAATCATCCCTGAACCCTTGGCTATACCGCAGATAGTAACCACGCATCCGCCAATATTAAGTTTCACTGTAATTGCCTTAGGGCGCGTGTCTGTGGTCATTATTGCGTTTGCGACCTTATCAATACCCCTATCAGATAGTCCCATTACCAAACCAGGAATTGCCTTTTTAATTTTCTTAAGAGGTAACTTCCTGCCAATAATCCCTGTTGAGGCAACAAGGACATTTTCTCTTCTAATACCCAAAGCCGTACCTACGTAACGCGTCGTCTCTTCGGCATCCCTTAGCCCTGCCTTGCCAGTAAAACAATTGGCGTTTCCGCTATTTACGATTATCGCCCTATAAATTTTATTTTTCTTAAGATATTTCTGATTTACCTTAATGGGCGCGGCTTGAATTCTATTGGATGTAAACATACATACGGCTATGGCGTTTTCTTTTGAATAAATTAAACCCAGGTCTAATTTATTACTCCTTTTTATGCCTGAGGCTACTGCATTAGCCTCAAAACCCAAAGGTAAAATTGCTTTTTTAAATACACGCATCACTTAAGAATACTTTATAGCGATAATCAACATATCATCATACATTATGAATATTATTACAATCCGTACATCAAAGCCCTGCCTGCTCTGGAAATTTATACATAATATTCATATTCTGTACTGCCTGGCCTGAAGCGCCTTTTAATAAATTGTCTATGGCGCAAATAATAATCACATCATCCTTATCTTCTTTTATGCCGATATCGCAAAAATTTGTGCCAATCACATCTTTTAACCGCGGGAAAAATCCCGCCTCTTTTATCCTGACAAACGGCTCTTTTTTGTAAAACTTATTATAGAGTTGATTAAAATTCTGTATTTTGCCTTTTGCGCTTTTCTTCTTTTTTAGGTATGCTGTTACTAATATGCCTCTATTTAGGGGTAAAAGATGCGGGACAAAGGTTACATTCACCTTTTTACCTGCCAATCCAGACAATACCTGATTAATCTCAGGCATATGTTGATGCGTGTTGACCTTATAAGCCCGGCAGTCTTCATTAATTTCAGAAAACAAAAGGTCTAATGATAATCTCCTTCCGGCTCCACTAAAACCGGATTTAGCGTCAATAATTATATTATCAAAATCAATCATATCGCATGCTATAGCCGGGGCAATGGCTAAAATTGCGGCTGTAGGATAACAACCGGGGTTTGCGATAAGAGTGGCGTTTTTAATTTTCTGCCTATAAATCTCAGGCAACCCGTAAACTGACTGCCTAAGGTTAACCTTATCTTTATGCTTTTTCTGATAGAAACGCCTATAAACCTCGACATCCTTTAATCTATAATCTGCGCTTAAATCAATTACCTTCCTTCCATATTTTAATATACGGGGGGCAATCTCCATAGAAACAGTATGCGGCAACGCCAGAAATACCAAATCACATTTAGATACAATATCCTCAATATCTGGCTCTGAACAGATTAAATCAATAAGATTTTTAAATCTCGGGAATATCCTGCTTATCGGCGCAGGTTTATCTATTTTTGCGGAAACAGATGTAATCCTGGCATATGGATGCTTAAGGAGAATACTGATTAATTCCTCTCCGGCATAACCTGTAGCACCTACAATTCCTACATTTACCATCTTAACTACCCCTTTTATTTTGCACTTTCCATATTAAAATAAAAAACCTGAATAGTCAAGCATTTTCTCGTCGATTGCCCGACGGCAGAAAAATAAAAATCCCGCTTTCCAGCGGGATTTTTATTTTATAATCTGTGTAATCTATATTTAAATCTGTATAATCAATTTTTACCTCTTTGTCCACTGGAAGCGCTTACGGGCGCCTTTCTGGCCGTATTTCTTGCGCTCTTTCATACGCGGGTCGCGGCTAAGAAAACCCTGCTTACGTAACAGCCCTCTTAACTGCGGCTCAATAGAAATTAAAGCGCGTGATATACTGTGCCTTAAAGCCCCTGCCTGTCCTGTAAGACCTCCGCCCTTAATATTAGCGTAGATATCATATTTATTCAGGGTATTAGTTATTTGTAACGGCTGTTTAATAATAATCCTGTCTGTCTCCCTTAAAAAATACTTTTCGTATGGTTTTCTATTAACTATGATATCGCCTTTTCCTGGTAGGAGTTTTACCCTAGCAACTGCCTCCTTACGTCTTCCAACAGCAAAATTTTTTGTTGTCTCTACCATATTTATCTAAACCTCCAAGGCAAGCGGCGCCTGTCCCTTATGGGGATGTTTATCGTCAACATAAACCTTTAATTTCTTAAACATATGATTCCCTAAATGCCCCTGTGGAAGCATCCGACGCACAGCCAGTCGGACTACGGTCGCAGGTTTTTTAGCAAGCATAGTCTCTAATGGCACTTCTTTAAGACCACCCGGGTAGCCGGAATATCTACGATAAACCTTCTCTTTGAGTTTCCTGCCTGTTACTTTTACCTTAGCGGCATTTATTACAATAACGCCGTCACCTGTATCTAAATGCGGACTGAATATGGGTTTATGTTTACCCCTTAATATTACCGCAATCCTAGCGGCTAGCCGACCAAGTGTTTTACCTGTTGCATCAACAAGATACCATTTTCTTTTTATATCTTCTTTTTTAACAACGTAAGTTTTATTCATACCTTTAATATTTAATTTTTATTGAAATTGACTAATTCTAAAGGTAATCCCGAGAATTAATCTATAGACAGAAAGTATAACATATTTTATCAGCAAGTCAAATAATTTTTACTTATTAAAAATAATATCATAAATATAGAACTAATTAATGCTATTGTATAAAAAGACACAGAGGTTTTTTTTATATCAGCCTTGGCTTGACAAAAAGGATTCTTATACAAGATAAATAACTTGCTTTCCCCTATCTTTATAAGATTATAATTATCAATAAGATATCTGTATTGATAATAATTATCTTTAGGAAACACAATGATTTTAGATACAGAGATAGGATCAAACTTCTTTGAAGAACCTATCTCAGGAAACAGGGCATTGGCAGTTGCCCTGCCAGAAATACTGGCTAAGATTACACCTGCTACGGGTATATTTGAAAAAATGATATCGTCTTGGCTGGAGTTGCATTTAATAACTTCTACTGCTGGCAGATAACTATCCGGATACCATAGTGAAGTTGAGCTGATACGTTTATGCCAATCAGGGAAGATAGTGTTGGTTAATGCGGAGTCAAATAAATATGCCTTAAACCTTACATCAGGTTTCCTATTGCCTATTTCCATTAACATAGTTGGTGAGAAAAATACAATATAACCAATCAATAAAAAAAATATATATTTAAGGCGCAGTTTTTTATATTGCAGTTTTTCATAAATAAAATCCAAAGATATTGCGGATAAGAAAATTATTGGCAGGTATCCCTGGCTAGAGAAAAAGCGATATGGATAAATTAAAAAAATAAAACTGGCTAAAAATAAACTCAAAAATAGCCTATACTGCCTGGGCATCTTAAAAATTATTCCCAGGCCAAAAAATGCCAGCAGGTAATCAACTGTTTTTAATTCACAGAGATTTCTCTCTGGTATCTCTAAAAACGAAACAAATTTTAAACCGATAAATTGTTTATATAAAATTGGCAGAGATAAAAGTATGGCAGATATAAAAACAAGAAAACCTGTTTTTCTGTATTGTCTGTTAAATATCCCATATAAGACAATACATAATGCAAATAGCCAGGATACGCTAATATGGGTATAAAAACATAAAGTTAAAAAAGCCAAAGGACGTAAGATTCTGTTTTGTACCAATTGGTCCAAAGCCAAAAATCCAAAAACCAATGTCAAAGAGGCAGGGATATGGTTTAATAGGGAGGAATAAAAAGGGAATGATGAACTAAAGGTTAACATAACAAAAAACGCCAGGCGCTCAGAGTAGTTTTTCCTTATAAAATACCACAATACAATTAAGAATATAACGGGCATTAGCAATTCAAATAACTTTGCTAAAATTATTCTATTTATTCCTAATTTTATAAGAAGGGCAAGAATTAAATGAAAAACCGGGGGATAAATATGTATTCTTCCTGCGGGCGCATATTGCCAGAAATCCCAACCACTATATCCACCTGCCCTGATAAAACCCCAGGCAGTAAGAAGGTGATAATATACGTCCATAAACTGAGGCAATATAGGCCAGTGCATCATTTGTAATAAACAATAGACTAATATGATAAGTTTAGAATAAAAATCCCAGAAGAATCCCTTTTGATTTTTCTCAGTCATAACTAATAATTTACTTTTACTAAACATAACCCCCTTGCAGGAAGAGTTGGCCCGGCTGCCTTTCTATCCCTGGATAACAAAATCTTTTTTAAACTGCCTCGGCGCAACCTACCCCTGCCTATCTCAAGTAGCGTTCCTACAATCGACCTTACCATATTATGTAAAAATCCATTGCCTTCTATATCTACAAAGATTAAATCTTTGTTTTTTAAAATTTTTATTTTTTTTATAGTCCTTATTGTATCTATTTCCTTTTTGCCAGATGCCTGAAAAGACTTAAAATCATGCCTGCCAATAAGCACCCTGGATTCCTTACGCATAAGCCTAATATCTAATGGATAAGGGTAGAAATAAACTGTATCCTTTAAAAATACAGAAGGATAATTGCGGTTTAATATCGTATACCTATAGACCTTTGACTTTGCATTAAAGCGACTATGAAAATCACCTCCTACCTCTTCTACGCTACTAACTACTATATCTTCTGGTAAAAGGTCGTTCAATGACTTCTGCAATCTTTTTGGTATTATATTGGAAGTGGTCTTAAAATTGGCTACCTGGCCAAGGGCATGCACACCGGCATCTGTCCTGCCGGAGGAAATTAATTTTACTTTTTCCTGAAGTATTTTCTGGAGAATTTCTTCTATTATTTCTTGGATAGACTTGCGTTGCAGGGTTTGTAGTCTGGTGTTTCGGTTATTTTTCTGGGTCTGCCAACCGCAATAATTTGTCCCTTTATATTCTATTTTGATTTTGAGATTACGCATTGATAAATTTGCACTGCATTAGTTACGAAATCTCAAAGGTAGTGTTATGTTTAAACATTTAAAGGGAGATTAAGCATTCGGCTATCTGGACTGCGTTTGTGGCTGCGCCTTTGCGTAGATTATCCGCTACCACCCATAACCAAATGCCGTTTTTTACAAATGGGTCTTTTCTGATGCGACCTATAAAAACCTCATCCCTGCCTTCAACATCCTTGGGCATAGGATAGAGATTATTTTTAGGGTCGTCTCTGATAATTACGCCAGGGGATTTAGATAGGATAGTTTTTACCTTATCGGGAGAGATAACTTCCTTAGTTTCTATGTATATTGCCTCAGAATGCCCTGTTCTAACCGGAACCCGCACAGTTGTCGCAGAAATCTTTATTTTATTATCGTGCATTATCTTATGGGTTTCTCTAACTAATTTCCATTCCTCATTGGTATAATCATAATCAGTAAAACTACCGATGTGCGGAAAGACGTTATAACCAATCTGTTGGGGCAGGGATTTATTTTCCACATTCACATTAACGTTGCCGCACCCGCCTGCTGCGATACGGCAAATCTCTTCTTTCAACTGTTCTACCGCACCCCTGCCTGCTCCGGAAGCTGCCTGAAAAGTAGTCACAATAACCCTTTTTAGGCCTGCTTTTTTGTAAATCGGCCACAGCGCCACTACCATCTGTATGGTTGAACAATTCGGATTTGCTATAATACCTTTATGTTTTTTAACATCCCCTGGATTTACTTCAGGGACCACAAGCGGCACTTTATTGTCCATACGAAAATCAGCGCCATTGTCAATAACCGCTGCGCCTCTTTTAACCGCCTCAGGCGCATAGGTTACAGCAGCGCCCTTTTCTCCTTCAGTCCCGGCAAATAAGGCAATATCTATCCCGTCAAAACCTTCAGGAGAAATTGCCTGCACGGCATATCTTTGGCCATCTACATCTATGTCTCTTGCAGAACGGGCAAAGACACGCAATTCGCCAACAGGGAAATTGCGCTGTCTTAAAACCCGTAACATCTCTATGCCTACTGCACCTACACCAATGACTGCGATGTTGTATCTTGATTTATGCATAAAAGGGCTCCCTCTGTTAAGGCTAAGAATTACAATATTAGGTTTAGCAAGTTAGCACGTTTTAATCACGGATTAACACGGATTTAAAAAGAATACGGATTAAACGGATTTACATAAGACAATCCGTGGTAATCCGTTTAAAAATCCGTTAAATCCGTGATTATAATCCAGAAATACCATAAATAATGCAATACTCAATACACAATACTAATAAGATTAGCGCGTTAACGAATTAACTTCCTAACTCATCAACTGAGATATTTTACTACCAAATCTCCAACTTCAGCAGTAGAATAACCCATCTTTCCAGCAGCAAGTGATTTTAACTCATTTTCTACAACCTTAATAACGGCATTCTCTACTGCCTGACTGGCATTAATCTCTCCTAAATGCTCAAGCATCATGCCCAACGCACATATTGCTGCTAATGGGTTAATTACGCCTTTACCTGTATATTTTGGCGCACTGCCGCCTATTGGTTCAAACATAGATACCCCTTGAGGGTTAATGTTTCCACCAGCGGCAATCCCCATACCACCCTGAATCATAGCGCCTAAATCAGTAATAATATCTCCGAACATATTATCAGTAACTATTACGTCAAACCACTCAGGGCTTTTGACAAACCACATTGTAGTAGCGTCCACATGGCTATAATCAGTGGTTATATCCGGGTATTCCTTTGCCACTAAATCAAAAGTCCTCTGCCAAAGATCCCATGCATAGGTAAGGACATTTGTCTTCCCGCAAAGGGTCAGCTTCTTTTTCTTATTGCGCTTGCGGCAATAATCAAAGGCATAACGGATGCAACGTTCAACGCCTTGGCGCGTATTATAGGAAATCTGAATTGCCACTTCATTGGGGGTACCCTTATCTTTAAATTCACCCATCCCTTTATAAAGCCCCTCTGAATTCTCCCTGATTACTACAAAGTCTATATCTTCGGGTTTTTTATCTTTTAAAGGGCAGAACTTAGCATTATAAAGTTTTACAGGCCTTAAATTAATATACTGATCAAGAGAAAATCTTATTTTTAAAAGTATCCCTGTTTCTAAGATGCCTGGCTTAACCTCGGGGTGACCTATCGCACCCAGATAAATAGCAGAATATTTCTTAAGTTCGTCTATATCTTTATCATCCAGCGTCTTTGCTGTTTTTAAATAACGTTCTCCGCCAAAATCAAATATTTTGGTTTCGTATCTAAAGTTAAACTTCCTTCCAACTGCCTCTAAAACCTTAAGCCCTTCCCGGATTACCTCAGGGCCTGTACCGTCACCTGGAATAACCGCTATTTTATACATCTTGATTCCTTTTTATATCTCTACGATTAACTTAATCGACGACTTATTTAGAATAATGTAATCCTTCTTTTCCAATAACTTAGATACTAATTTAAAAGATTTTATATCTTTGATATAATAAAATTCAGCATTGGTTACTGCTATAAAAGACTCCCGCGTATGGTTAATATAATCCAGAATTCTCTCCCCTGGATTTATATGAATTATGCCTTTCACAGAAGAGCCATCCTGACAGATAATGCTAACCCTGTGTTTTTCTTTCTCTACCTTCATCGACACTTCTCCTTTCTATATTTGATCCAATTCATTAGGCCTCCATACCTTACAATGTCTTGCAGAAATTCAGGAAAGGGCTGAGTTTCATAAGTCTTTGCCTTACTTAAATCTTTTATTATACCACTGGATAAATCTATTTCCAACAAATCACCTTCGTCGAAATCTATAGTATTTCCCATTTCTAAAAAAGGTAGCCCTATATTAATTGCATTCCTGAAAAATATCCCTGCAAAACTCTCTGCTACTACCGCCGCGATACCGCAGCCTTTTATAGCAAGCGGGGCGTGTTCCCGTGATGAACCACAACCAAAGTTTTTCCCTGCTATTATAATGTCACCAGGAGTTACCTTCTGGTTAAACCCAGGGACAATATTCTCCATACAATGTTTACCAAGTTCTTTTTCATCTGTGGTAACGAGATATTTTGCAGGTATAATATCGTCTGTATTTATATTATCCCCAAATTTATGAACTTTGCCTTTAATAATCATCAGCGGATAGCGATTAGCGGATAGCGATTAGTTATTTATTACTCTCCTATTCGCTAAATGCCTTCTATTGCTTCATTACACATTACACTTTACACATTACACAGAATTATTAAATGACTTTCTCAGGATGTGTAATCCTTCCCGTAACTGCTGAAGCCGCAGCTACTGCAGGGCTTGCCAGATAAACCTCAGAAGCAGGGCTACCCATTCTGCCAATAAAATTACGGTTAGTTGTGGCTAAACATCTTTCGCCTTCAGTCAATATCCCCATATGCCCGCCAAGGCAAGGTCCGCAGGTAGGAGTAGAAAATACCCCGCCTGCCTTAACGAAAATTTCTGCCAGACCCATTTTTACAGCATCTAAGTATATCTTCTGGGTTGCCGGAATAACAATTAATCTTAATCCTGGTTTAATTTTTTTGCCTCTTAATATCTTTGCGGCAATCACTAAATCATTAATCCTGCCATTAGTGCAGGAACCAATCACTACCTGGTCAATACGAATATTTTTTAGAGAGCCTACAGGCTTTACATTGCTGGGTAGATGCGGACAGGCTACCTGCGGTTCCAATTTAGATATATCATACTCATAGACCTTTTCATAAACTGCATCTTTATCGCTAAATAAATATTTATTTTTGACTTTTGACTTTTGACTTTTGACTTTTGTCCTAATATATTCAAATGTAATTTCATCGGGCGCAATAATCCCAGCCCTTGCGCCAGCCTCAATTGCCATATTACACATAGTAAATCTATCATCCATAGCCATGCCCTCTATCACAGGACCGCAAAATTCCATTACCTTATACAAGGCGCCATCCACTCCTATCTTGCCGATTGTGTAAAGAATAATATCTTTGCCACCTATCCATTTATCTGGTTTGCCTTTATAGACGAATTTAACTGTTGCTGGCACCTTAAACCAGCATCTGCCATCTACAAATGCCCGCCCCAGATCTGTTGACCCAACCCCTGTAGCATAAGACCCCAATGCGCCGTATGTACAGGTATGTGAATCTGCGCCAATAACCAAATCCCCTGGCAAAACCAGGCCTATCTCAGGTAATAGGGCATGCTCTATTCCCATACACCCTATTTCAAAATAGTTCTTAATCTTATAGTCTTTAGCGAAATCAGCCAGGATTTTACATTGATTAGCGCTTTTTAAATCCTTGGCTGGTGTAAAATGGTCAGGGACAAGCGCTATTTTATTTTTATTAAATACCCTGCGAAAGCCTGCTTTTTTAAATTCCTCTATTGCCAGGGGCGCTGTAATATCATTGCCTAAGGCAAGGTCTATTTTTGCTTCAATAAATTCTCCTGGTCTAATGTCTTTCTTATCTGTATGCGCCAGCAATATTTTTTCAGATATGGTATAGCCCATTTTAAATATCTAGAACGTCTTAGCGTTTAGCGTATAACGTTTAGGTTTTGCTATACGCTTAACTCTTAAATTTCTTTACAATAAGTGTCGCGTTATGGCCACCAAAACCTAAGGAATTTGACAGGCACACATCAATCTCTGTCTCGCGGGCAAAGTTAGGCACATAATCAAGGTCGCATTCCGGGTCAGGGTATTCATAGTTTATGGTAGGCGGAGCCACATTATCCTTTATGGCTAAGCAACAGGCTATAAACTCTACGCCGCCTGCTGCCCCTAAGAGATGGCCTGTCATAGATTTTGTTGAAGAAACCATAACCTTCTTAGAATATTCTCCTAAGGCCTTTTTTATAGCGAGGGTTTCTACTTTGTCATTGAGTTTAGTGGATGTGCCATGGGCATTGATATAGTCAATGTCTTGGGGATTAAGTTTGGCATCCTCTAAAGCCCTCTTCATAGCCAGGGCTGCTCCATAGCCATCAGGGTCAGGCGCTGTAATATGATAAGCGTCGCAGGACATGCCAAAACCTACTAATTCAGCGTATATATGGGCTTTTCTCTTTCTGGCATGCTCAAGCGATTCCAAAACAACAATCCCGCATCCCTCAGCAATAACAAACCCGTCGCGCTGGGCATCGAATGGACGACTTGCCTTTTGAGGTTCATCATTTCTGGTGGAAAGCGCCTTTAGCGCACAAAATCCACCTACGCCTAAAGACGTAATACAACTTTCTGTCCCGCCCGTAATCATTATCTGGGCCTCGTTTCTCTGGATAATCCGCATAGCATCGCCAATGGCATGACTGCCTGATGCGCAGGCAGTTGTTATGCAAAGATTAGGACCTTTTAGCCCGAAGGTGATACCGATTTGCCCGGCTGCCTCGTTAACAATAAGCATAGGTATTAAAAATGGGGTAATCCTGGAAGGACCGCTTTTTAATACAAGGCTATGCTCTTCTTCAATAATCCTCAAACTGCCTATCCCAGAACCAACTACAACACCTATGCGTTCTTTATCCTCTTTCTCTAAATCCAAACCAGAGTCTTTTATTGCCTGTCGAGAACAAGCCACGGCATATTGCACAAACTTTTCAGTCCTGTTTATATCTTTCTTAGTAAAACCATAAGCAAGTGGGTCAAAACCCTTTACCTCACCAGCAATCTGGCTGTCATAATTAGAGGCATCAAAAGTAGTAAGTTTATCTATGCCTGATTTACCTTCTTTTAACGCATTCCAAAAAGAAGAGACATCATTGCCCACAGGAGAAACTACGCCCAATCCCGTAACTACAACCCTATTTTCCATATTTAACCTATTATCGTCCGCTTATAATAAATATCAGACTGCGTAACTTATGTGCTCATTTAAAATTTACCCCGCCAGATTAAAAAAGGCGGGGTATTTATATTTATATATATTAAGGTATTATTTATTGGCTGTCTTCTCCTTAATATAGTTAACTGCGTCACCAACAGTGGCAATCTTCTCGGCATCTTCATCCGGTATCTCTATGCCAAATTCTTCCTCTAAGGCCATAACCAGTTCCACTGTATCCAGCGAATCAGCCCCTAAATCATCGACAAACGATGCCTCAGGAGTAACTTCTTCTGGTTTTACCCCTAACTGTTCAGCAATTATTGACTTCACCTTATCTTCTACTGCCATTCTCCTTCCTCCTTTGCATATTCAGTTACGCGGCTACGCCATTACCATACCGCCGTCCACTACAATGACCTGGCCAGTAATATAGGCGGCTTCATCTGAAGCCAGAAATAAACATACATTTGCCACATCAACTGCCGCCCCAAATCTCCCAAGGGGTATTGCTGAAAGCATCTTTTGCTTTAACTCCTCAGGAAGCCCTAATGTCATATCTGTCTGGATAAAACCAGGCGCTACGGCATTTACATTGATATTGCGACTGGCTAACTCTTTAGCAGCAGTCTTAGTCAGGGCAATTATACCTGCCTTGGATGCAGAATAATTTGCCTGGCCGACATTTCCGATTATTCCAATAATGGAGGCAATATTGATAATCCTGCCGCTACGCTGCTTTATCATCGCCCTGGATACAACCTTTATACAATTAAAAGTTCCTTTAAGGTTTACGGCGATGACCCTATCCCAATCCGCTTCATTCATACGCAGCAGAAGATTATCCTTGGTAATGCCTGCGTTGTTAACTAATATATCAATCTTTCCAAATTTGTCAAGAATTTTATTTAAGCAGGTTTCTACTTCTGAAAGCGCGGTAACATCCATCTTTAAAGCCAGGGGCTTACTGCCTACTGCCTCAATCTCCTGGCTTGTTTTAACTGCCTTTTCATAATTTACATCGCATATAACTACATTTGCCCCTTCGCGGGCAAAAACCAAGGCAATCTCTCTGCCAATACCCTGGGCAGAACCAGTTACTAATGCTGTCTTGTCTTTAAGCCTCATTTCACTCACCCAGCCCTTCTATTTTTGCTGTGCCGCATTAAATCTACGACAGATTAAGAATATCCTCTTTTTTTCCGATATTTATTACTTGCGCATTAGGCTCTATGCGCCGCATTAAGCCTCTTAAGACCTTTCCTGGTCCGAATTCAAAAAATTTAGTTATACCTTGTGATAACATAAAACGCATAGACTCTTCCCATTTTACAGCAGAATGTATCTGAGAAACCAAATTTTTTCGTATCTGCGAGACTTCATATTGAGGCTCAGCAGTATAATTACTTACTACAGGAACTAAAGGAGGTAGAATAGAAACATTGTCAAGTAAAACCTTTAAATACCCTGCTGCCTCAGACATAAGCGAAGAATGAAATCCTCCGCTTACCTCCAAATCAATAGCCCTACTAGAGGCATTAGCCAGACATAGATTTTTAGCCATATCCACAGCCTTAACCTCACCTGAGATAACAATCTGCCCAGGGGCATTAATATTGGCTATCTCTGCCCCGCTTTTAAAACAAATTTCTTTTATTTTATCAAAAGGTAAATCTAAAATAGCGCACATCTTACCAGGATGTTTTAGTGAAGCCTCTTCCATTATCTGGGCCCTCTTTCTCACCAATCTCAGGCCTTCTTCAAAAGATAAACTCCCTGCTGCTACCAAAGCGGTATACTCGCCTAAACTTAATCCCGCCATATAAGCAGGTTTTATTTCTATTCTTTTCTTAAACGCCTCTAAGGCTGCAATACTTACAGTAAGAATTGCTGGCTGGGATATTATAGTTAACTTAAGAAGATCCTCTGGCCCCTCAAAACAGCGTCTTTTTAACTCAAAACCCAATATGTTTTCTGCCTGGTCAAAAATTGCCCTGCTTTCAGGAAAGGAATCATATAAATCCTTTCCCATACCCACATACTGCGCCCCCTGACCGGCAAAAAGAAATCCATACATATATTTCTTATTAAATTTAACCCCTTGTAATTATTAATTATAAATTTATTCTGTCAACATACCTGACTACAATTTTATCAAGCAGGCGCCCCATACAAGCCCTGCCCCAAAAGCGTCTAAAAGAATAATATCACCCTTTTTTGCCCTTCCCTCTTTAATCGCCTCGCATAAGGCAACTGCAGTAGATGCTGAAGACATATTGCCATATCTTTCAATATTTAGAAAAATCTTGTCTGGGCTTAATCCTATCTTTTTGGCTACAGCAAAAATAATTCGGGTATTAGCCTGATGAGGTATTATCAAATCTACATCAGAAAATTTTAAACCCGCCTTATCTAATACGCGCAATGCCGCCTCAGTCATAGTGTTCACTGCAACTTTAAATAGTTCATTGCCGCGCATCTTGATATAATGGAGCCGGTTATCTACTGTTTTGTGCGTAGATGGAAACCTGGAGCCGCCAGCAGGGACCATAAGCAAATCTGCATCAGCGCCATTGGCACCCATATAAGTTGCAAGTACCCCTCCTGATTTTACTTCTGATAATACCACTGCGCCTGCCCCATCGCCGAATAAAACGCAGGTACTCCTGTCCTGCCAGTCAGTTATTGAAGATAAAACCTCTGCCCCAACCACAAGGGCATTCTTATAACCACCATTGACTATAAATACCCTGGCTGTCTCAAGGGCATATACAAAACCTGCGCAGGCAGCGCAGACATCAAAACAAACTGCGTTTTTTGCACCAAGGGCATTTTGCAATATACAGGCAACAGAAGGAAATTGCATATCAGGGGTAATAGTAGCCACGATTATTAAATCAATGTCCTGGGGTTTAACCCCTGCATCCCTCAATGCATCTCTACTGGCTTCTCTTGCAAGGTCAGAAGTAGCCTCTCCTTCAGCAACCAACCTTCTTTCTTTTATCCCGGTGCGGGTAGTAATCCACTCATCTGAAGTATCTACCATTTTCTCTAAGTCTAAATTAGTAAGCACCTTTTTTGGCAAATACTTGCCTACACCAATTATACCAACTTTTCTCATAACTAGATTTTTGCTATTGCCTCAAGAATACTTTCGTTAAACTTACGCTCTACTTCCTCTTTTGCTACCCTTATAGCATTTTTTATAGCCTTAACGTTTGACCTGCCATGGCCAATAATTACAATGCCATTAACGCCCAATAAAGGCGCTCCGCCATATTCTGAGTAATCAGTTTCTTTTTTAAAATGCTCAAAACTGCTTTTTAAAAAAAGCAATCCAAGGCTACCCAATGGATTACCTTTAAGGTGTTTTTTTAAAAAGGCCTGCAGGGCCTCCGCAAGGCTTTCGGAAACCTTCAATGCTACATTGCCCACAAATCCATCGCAAACTATAACATCTACCTTGCCTGAAAAAATATCTTTGCCTTCCACATTGCCTACAAAATTCAAGGCGCTCTTAGAAAGCAATTCATGGGTCTGCCTGACAAACTCTGTGCCCTTTGTCTCTTCCTCGCCAATATTAAGGAGGCCAACACTTGGATTTGGCCTGTTTAATATATGGCGTAGATATGCCTCGCCCATAATGCCGTATTGTAAAAGTTGTGTTGGTTTAGGGTCAATATTGGCGCCTACGTCTATGATTAAAGATATGCCTTTTAATGTAGGCACAACAATGGCTATTCCAGGCCGCTCTATGCCTGGCAGAAGCCCCAAAGACAAGGTAGATGCGCAAACAACCGCCCCTGTATTGCCTGCGCTAAAAAAGGCGTTGCCATAGCCATCCTTAACTAAATTTAAACCCACAATTATGGAGGAATCCCTTTTTCTGCGCACGCTTGAAGCCGCAGATTCTTGCATTTCAATAACCTCTGAGGCAGGATATACACTTATACGGTTATCAGTGCATCTGTTCTTCTTAAGGAAGAACTTTATCTTATCTATATCTCCAACAAGAACCACCTCTATGTTATATTCCCTGACAGCTGCTATTGCGCCCTCTATAACTACCTCAGGGGCATAATCTCCGCCCATAGCATCAACTACTATCTTCATTAGTCCTTCCTTATACTAATAAGTTTATAAAGTTAGCGCGTTTTTAATCACGGATTAACACGGATTTAAAAGACACGGATTAAACGGATTAAAAAGACACACGGATTAAACGGATTTAGATAAGGCAATCCGTGGTAATCCGCTTAAAAATCCGTTAAATCCGTGATTATAATCCAGGGGTACCATAAATAACTCAAAACGCAAAAGGCAAAACTAAAAAATGATTACAGTGATTTAATCACGGATT
>Ga0078972_1005489_pt1 | contig 32103 bp, 48 predicted proteins | sample YelNatPaOPGAMG01_FD_67568 | JGI IMG/M metagenome (GOLD analysis project Ga0078972, IMG submission 67568) | Hot spring thermophilic microbial communities from Obsidian Pool, Yellowstone National Park, USA - OP-RAMG-01 (SPADES assembly) (version 2) | ecosystem: Environmental > Aquatic > Thermal...
ACCTTCTAAGAAGCCTCTCAGCCTGCTGTTTAGTTGCGGAATAAAGTGGGACAGACCTATCTCCACGCAAATAACGTTGAAAATTTTCATATTCTCGTTTAAGAAGCTCCTCCTTGCCCTTCCGAAGCTCAAGAATCTTACCCTTAATGGTCTTCCTAACCTTCATGAGCGACTCGCTCGGCAATGAAATTACCCTAAGCTATATTTAAACTTATCGACAATTCATCCCAGAACTAAAGTTCTAGGCTTTCTTGTCGATTTTACATGTAATATATATTACGTCTCCGTCGTTAAATTCAAGCTTAAAGTCTTTGAAAACCGTAAACTCCTCAGCTATCTCACCAAGCGAAAACTGACGCTCAACCTCAAGAATCCTAGGAGAAAACGCAGGCGTAGGCTTATAGACGGCTGAAAGCTCAAGCGTTGGAACTAGAACGGAGAAAGGCTCTTCTAATATGATAGGGTCGTCGAAAACAAGATTTTTCAACCCTAACATGGTTTAAAACCTCTTAAACACTCGTAAAGTTTTAACCCTAGAAATTCCACCACGTTTACGGTTACGGCATTGCCGAGAAGCCTGTAACGCTGGGTGTCGGATATTTTTATTGTTTTTCCATCTTTTGTTATTCCAAACTCCGTCCAACCGTCTGGAAACCCCTGCAGTCTTTCACATTCAACAGGTGTAAGTCTTCTTATCTTGAGAGAATCCACCACAGCCATTTTTGTTGAAGTACCATCTAAGGTCCATGTTTCAAATCGTTTTTGCAACCGCTGTTTTATATTTGCCTTTGTATGTGAAAGCATAATTATCCAGCTTCCGCCTCTTCTATTTTCTCTACCTGTTAGAGTTCCAAGTTCTTTTGTAAACTTCTTATGATGACCGTCATAAACAATCAAGCCTTCTTCAGACGTTTCAACAGTGTTTTTAAAACTTGTTGCGATAGGAAATATCGGCTTGGTACATGCCTCTCTAAGATGTCCGATAATGAACACTCTCTCCCTATTCTGGGGAACGCCGAAATATTTGCTGTTAAGCACTTGCCATTCGACATCATACCCCAGCTCATCCAGCGTTTGAAGAATTTTGGTGAAACAATAGCCCCGTTGGATGCTGAGAATCCCTTTAACGTTTTCCAGGAGTAGTAATGGAGGTCTTTTAGCGCTTGCAATTCGGGTAACATCGTAGAATAGTGTTCCACGAGCGTCTTCAAAACCCTTCCGTCTCCCTGCGACTGAGAAACTTTGACAAGGAAATCCAGCAGTGAGAAGCGTGTGTTCTGGAATGGAGTTAGCGTCAATTGTCCTAATATCTCCTTCGATAAGCTCTTTTTCTCCAAAGTGTCTCCTGTAGACGGCGGAAGCGTATTTATCAATATCATTCGCCCAGACGCATCTCCACCCAGCTCTCTCAAGCCCTAGACGAAAACCCCCTATTCCAGAAAACATTTCAATAAATGTTAATTCCATAGAGAAATTTGCTGAATAGTTTTATTGAAGTGCAAAAACTATGAAAAAATTTCCCTCTAGTTATAATAGATAGAGGAGTAGGACTCTAGCCCACCCAAGAATGGAGTTTAAACGGTAAGCTTTATTTCTGCTCCACAGTTGTCGCATTTAAATATTATAGAGCCGTCTGGTTGAGGAGTCCACTCTAAATAGCCGTTATGTGTATTCCCGTCCCTATCGGTGTAGGGACTCTTAGCGACTGGGTCTTCAGGTTCAAAGCCTTTCAAATCCTCGGTAGGCTTGAACGTCCAGAACCTCCCGCAGTTGTTTGGGCATCCTAAACCCCATCTCCCCTCTCTAACAGCCCAGCTTCTAAACTCTTCTTCAAGAGCTTGTTTATCTTCAGGGTTTGATTCAACCTTGCCTTTATACAGTCCGATCAAAGTTTTAAGAATGATTTTCCTTGGAACTGTAACTTTCTCAGGCTTCTTAGCGTCTACGTTTACCGCTTTAGCGATTGTGAATAATGCTTCAGCGTCGTCCGTCAGCTGCTGTTCAAGCCAGTCGGCTAACGTTAAAATCCTAGCCTCCAACCCGGAGCCTCTTATAGCTAAACGTCTCTCAGTTGCATATTCTTGAATCTTCTTTCCATCCAACCCCACATATTCATATTTAACTCTGACTTTCTTGAAGGCAGGGGTCTTCCTATACTGTTCAGCCGGATTAGGGATTTTTATTTCATGCATTCTAGCTCAACCCTCCGACATAGCTTTCAATATTTTCAATAACGTCTGGAATACCATCTCCATCCGAATCGAGAGTAGGATCTGTTAAGTCAAGACCGTATCTTAAATCGCCGGTCTTCTGGGAAGCCCAGCCTAAAACAACTTTAACAATGTTTTGATTTTCATCGGCTGTGACTTCTAATCTACTGGGTAGTCCGTCTCCTACGGTTGTGTTTGGAAGAATTATGAAGTTAGCCCTCTTCTCACTACTATGCCATAGCGCGATATAGGGTTTGTCGATGGTTCGAAGCCCATAATATGTGTTTGTTGAGTCTTCAAACTCATACGTAGCCTCACCCCAGAACCCGGAATCACCAATACCATAGTAGACTTCAATCTTAAGCTTACACTGAGAAATACCGTATGTTGAGCTGTCCTGTCCGTCGTCTGGAGGCATATAAATGCCGAAGCCCACTCGTTTCTTGCAACCATAATAGTTTGAATATGTAATCGTTGCTGATCCGTTTCCTCTGAAACGACCTCCTTGCTGCCCTCGTAAGTTAGAAAGATATGTAGCCCATCCCCTTTGAGATTCTTCATCGGTATCGGGCTGGGTTTTACCAGTCATTATTTCGCTCTGTCTTAACCCGTTTAAAAACACTAAATATCGGCTGTTATGATACCCGCCAGCCCATGCACCAGTTGGGTTGTCAATTAAGTAATGTGAAACCCAATTTTGCCACGATGAGCCATCCCAAGAATAAAGATTGACATTTGGAGCGTTAGGCTTCCCTCGATCTGGAATAAACACCTCTACATAAACCCATTTACCTGCATCTACGAGAACTCTATCAACATACCAAGATTCACCTGCTTCGACATAGAAGAAAATAATTTGCATATGTAGAACTTGATTTAAACTGTAAGAGCCTGCCGATCCAGTTGGTTTTCTAAGTGGCAATACTATACGTTTCCACCCAGACCAGTTGTCTACAAATGCCCAATATGCATAATTACTCCAGTCGGGTGTTAACAAATATAGTGAAATAGGTTTACCGCTATTATGACCATAAATGTATAGACAGAGGAAATCGTAACCGCTAAAATCTTGATAGTCGCTCCAGCTGTGATTTAGCGTCATATTTTGATATGTTCCACCGCTTGACGCTGAAATCCTCATCGAACTAGTTCCTTTCTTTACTATTGAAGTTTCTTCCCCACCTGATGCACTTATATTGCCCGAGCCCCAACCGAAAACTGTCCAGAACGTTTCATCGTCATCATAGAGAACGTTTGGACTATGCTCCTCATTATTGTTGTCAAGGTAGAATTCGAAGCTAAACTTATGGTTAACCGTGTCAAGTTGCCAGTTGAAAATATCAGAAGCTGCTACTGGATTTCTAGCAGAAGTAATTGGATTTCCATAGGGATAGCCGTAGTTATTCACTGGATATAGAAACATTCCGTCTCCGTTGTTGATGAAGAAGCAGGAAACCCTTCCGGAGAGAAAGTCCCAACTAGCTCTTCTATCGATCCAAGGATTACCGCCTACTTTCGTATAATCTGGGTCCCACGTGAATCTAATTGAATCGCTTGATGACGGTATACATAGCCTGTTCCACTTGCCCAGGGTTGGATTCCACCTTAAAACAAGTGTGTCGCTGTTCTTCTCTGTAAAGTGAACGTTAACTCTGGCATATCTAGCCCCCTCGATAGGCTTTCTAAGCTCTTCTATGACGCCTGTTTTAGCCTCCTCAATATCCTGATATGTAACAGTATCCCCGTTTTCATGCCACTTCTGAAGCGTCAAACGCTTCTTAAACTGCTCTGAGAAGTCTCCCTGAATCAAGCCGTTTATCTCGACTTCAAAGCCTTCAAGCGTGATCGGTATCACCAGTGGAAGCTTTTCGCCTAGAACCCCTTGCTTCAGATAAGTCTGACGTCTAGTCTTGACGACGCTCGGATGGATAAGCTCCACATATTCCCTCTCGGTTGAAATTATACTCATTTCTCCATCTCACCTATCCCATTTTAGGGGGTGGGGAGGCTACATAACCTCCTGAACCGTAACTCTATAGAGCCTGACGTTTTTCTGAAAGTCTACCGAAATATCCATAATCCAGACCAGACCGCTGAAGCTGTACACGGCTTCATCAATGGTCAGGTTTACGCTTGAGCCTGATTGAGCCTTATCCTGCAGATATTTCACAATGCTGTCTGACCATGAAACGCTTGCATCCTCAACGCCTTCGATCTCCCACTGCCTGTATGCTCCGAACGGTCGAGTTATATGAAGAAACACGGATTCACGCATTTCATCTGTTTCAGAAGCAACAGGTATAATACGCATCGATAAAGCCGAAACCTTCAAAGTCTTACCGTTTATTGTAACGGTCATTCAGTACCCTCCTCCAATTCAACATTTATAAGCTTGCTGAAATCAGGCTTTGAAACAACAATACGTCTTCTTTCACAGATGTCTTTTACAAGCTTTCTAACGATTTTCTTAAGCCGTTCATCGTCTGGATTTTCCCCGACGATCTCCACGTATGCTCTGATTTGTCTTACAACATCTTCCATTGAAATCTCTATCGTTTTATTTTTAACTTCAAACACTAATCTATCGGGGAAGATCTGTTTAAGCTTCATACATATCACCTGACATCCGCTACTATAAACGTGATTGAAGCTCCCTCTCCAGACCACTTCAGGAAGCCTGGGACTCCCCTTGAAGGATACAAGTCGAACGTGTATGAAAACGTGAGAATATCTACGCCTGAAGCAGAGTAGTAGTTGTCTTGGTTGAAGACTGTGCTCCAAGCCTTTGCATAGCCTAGAACAATCATTTTAGTTGGATTATCCCATAACGGCTCTGATACTATGTAAATTGTGCTTTGAAACGGTACATCCAGTTCAACCATATCGGTTAGGCTTGAGGGCATAAGCCAGACTGAGGAGTAGGCTTGAAGGTAAACGTTTACAGTTTTCGCAGAAGAATATCCATTATAGACTTTCACTTCAATCGATATAGAGCCTTCAGAGTCGGCAAGCTCTACAATATCTCCGTTCCTCCTTCCGCTGATATACTCTGGTCCTGCTGATAGAGTTCCCAGTGAATCTCTCGACTTTCTAGTCCATCCGACTTCAACACCGTTCACATAAAGTCTAACGTTTAAAGCGTTAGTATCATTGGACTCCGTTGGGTTTTTGAATACTATAGCGTTTCCGTCTGATTCAACGGTTACGCATTCAAACGTATACGTTTTCTTTGTGAAGCCTAGAGGCATTCTTCTCTTAGCCTTCTTCGTTATGCTTGTACTTAGAACAGTTGTAGTTGCACCGGCTCCACATGAAACAGCTGAAGCCGAAGTAGTCTGGTATGAGCAGTCGTGAAGCTTAAACAGTCCAAGCCTGATATTTCTAACCTTCATGTAATAAATAGCCGTATCGATTCTTCCATCGACGTAGAACGTGTAGGAGCCGGGTGGAAGTCTAACAATACCCATTTCTACACCGCTTCTCCCTGCGTAATCGTTTGGGAAGGTGGCTAGAAACTCCCACAAGATTATATTATTGACTCTTACACGGATACCGTTCTTCGACGCGGATGATGAGCTTGTATAAACAATCCACCCGATGCTCCAGAGCAAAGCCTGATCTGAATCTGTAACCGTGAAGGATTTACTCCACACAGTCGTCCAAGCACCGCCGGTAATGGGAATCGCATACTCGTTAGTATCATTCGCTATAAACTGCTCTTTATCCAGTTCACGGACATACTCTCTAAGCAACATAATTTATCACAACCTTATCCTGCTCGTCTTAGCTTGAGAACTCGTCTTTTCGATTAATACGCTTCTAAGCCTCCGCTCTATTTGTCTAGCAGCCTCTTCAGCCAGCATTTTCTCATCCATCCCCCTTGCCCCCGTTACATTCAGATTGATTGTCACGTTCATAGCTGGCTGATTTGGAGGAACAACATACTCGCCTGTATGAAGCAAGTATAAGCCTGTCTCAGGGACAAGCCCACCCTTCTGCATGGCTGGAACTTCAACACCCATTTCATATCCTCTCGGAGGCTTGAAGGTTGGAGCTTCAACCGTAGTCCCGCTTATACTTTTGATAAGCCCGTTCCACCAGTCTTGAATACCTTTAGCCCATCCGCTGAATGCGTCGCTTACCCTTTTAACCCAGTCGTCTATCGTGTTTTCAGCACCCTTCAACCAGTCTAAAAACCCACCTAGAGTATTCTCCCACCAATCTCTGGCTTTTGAGATGGCGTCACCTATCGCTTGGAAGCCCGACGCAAACGTATTTTTCAAAGTATCCAATGCTGGGCCAGTGTTATTGTTAATCCATGCGAGAAATCCGCTCCAAGCATCGGATATAAACGATTTGAAACCTACTAGAGCATTTTCAATTTGAGACGCTACGTTGTTGAATATGTCTCTTATTCCGAACCAGTTCTCCTCCCAAGCGTGGTATATCCATCCAGCGGGCCCGAATAAAACCCAATATTCCTTGAAGAAGTTTACAAATGCGTTTAAAGCCCCCTGCATCCAGTTGGAGAACTCATTCCACTTAGTCTGCAGGAAGCTAACAGTGTTTGCCGTTATATCCCGTATCCCACCCCAGTTGTTCTGCCAAGCAGCATATAAGAGCCCAACCGTTGCGATAACACCTAAAATCGCTAAAGTGAGAGGATTCGTTAAAAGCGGTATAAGAGAGCCTGATATGAATGTTGAAACAGCTCCAAAACCGGCTTGTAAAGCCCCTAGATTTGCAATAAGCATGGGTATGGATGCGGTTAAACCCGCTACAGCTCCCTGAAGAAGGCTAGGCCCTAAAGCCTGAGCGGTGGATGCTAGAGGGCCTAGCAGTGTTGTGAATCCTGCGAAGGCCTCCTTCACTTGAGCTGTTAAGCTTCCGAACCCTAGGCTTGCGTTTTGGCTTTCAGCGTTTACCTTTGCAAGCCTTCCTGCGGTTGTATTCATAATTTCGTTTACCATCATCGCCGTTGAGCCTGTTTCAGCAAGCTTATTTGTTAAATTTGTAAGCTGGTCAGACTGTTGAGTTAGTATTAATACGGCTCTACGGCTCTGCTCCCCAAACATCTGATTAATATATGCGTCTTTCTCGGCTTGAGTGGCGAAGCTGTTAAGCTTATTCGTTAAAAGCGTGATGATTTCGTTTAAGCTTTTCATAGAGCCGTCGGCGTTGTAGATTTCAAACCCAAGCTTGTTAACCTCGAATCCAGCCTTCTTCAAAGCTTCAGCGATCTGATCCTGCGTAATCTTGCCCTCTTCAACCGCGTTTGTCAATTCATGCCATGCCTTCTCCAAGTCTTCAGATGCAAGCTTTGAAAGACCAAGCGATGGAACAAGCTTGTCGAAAATCGCTATAGCATCCTCCATTGAGATTTTTCCCTGACGGATTAAATTGTTGAAGTTGTCCCAAGTCGGTATTATACCTCGACCTTTCTCGGTTAAGTCGCTGAGCATACCCGCAAGGTATCTGCCTGCGGTTGTCGCTTCTAAACCGCTGTTGTTGAGGGCTACGAGTGCGGCAACCGTCTCCTCCAGGCTTAAACCCATTGAGCTTGCCATTGTTCCAACGTATTTCAAGCCTTCTGCAAACTCTGAAGCCGTCCCTCTTCCAGCTGCTGAAGCGTTTACAAGCACATCAACAACCCTTGAAGCATCGTCAGCTGAAAGCTTAAACTGATTCATCACAGCCGTAAGCATATCCGCAGCCTGAGCCGTATCAATATTCTCAATACGTGCCATTTCAAGTGAAGCTCTAAGTGCTTTGACGGCTTCCTCCCCCTCTAAACCCGCTTTAACGAGACTTTCCAACGCTTGAGCTGCTTCAACGGCTGAATATCCTAAATCCGTCTGCTGTGACACTATCTTTTGAAATTCGTCACGTAGAGCTTTAGCTTCAGCACCAGTCTTCCCCATAGATGCGGTTATTCTCGTAAGTGTAAGCTCTAAGTCTGTGAAATTCTCGGAAGCCTGGTTAAGCGATCTTGTTAAAGCTCCTAGAGCGTCATGAGCCACTTCACCTATTAATACTCCTGCGGCTGTTTTAGCTATGTCTTTTAAAGTTGAGAATTTAGAGCTTGTCTCCTCTACGGCTTCGCCTATTCTTTCAAACTCTCGGCTAGCCTCATCTATAACTTTAACAACGACTTCAAGCTGAGATGGATAGCTCATATAACCCTCCCCTTCCCCCTACCCATTCTTTCAAAATACTGCTGAAGCCATTCGAGAAGCACAGATATTTGAAACGGCGTCAACCGTTTAATTTCGGAGAACGGTAGATGGTAGAAATATATTATTGTGCATACTGCTTGAACCATCTGGTTACGTTTAACCCACCGGCTCAGCTTTTCCCTGTCTGTAAAAAATCCGTCTTCAATTCTTCGGCTAAAGCGTTCATAATTTTAACAGCTATGCTTGTCGGAAGCTTCTCAAACTTTTCAAGCGTTACTTTAGGATCGGCTTTAGAGAGCATTTTAGCAACCAATGCTGTGGAAAACCTCATTTGGTCGTCTTTATACTTCTGTGAAAGTTCTACAACTTCCATGAAGCTTAAACGCTTATAACGTATAATCCCAACGCCTTCAACATACTTCTCAATTGTTTTATCCGCGTCGGCTAGAAACTCGTCAATGTTGAAAAGCTTAGCCTCTTCCTCAGCCTTCTTTTCAAACTCTTGAAGCTTCTTAGCGTATTCTTCAACCTTGCTCACGCTCTCCAGCCTCCTTCCTAATCCAGATTTTATCAGCCGTTATCGTGTAATAGACGATTTTCAAGTCTCGGCAGTCACGCTCTATAAGCTCTCGAATACGAGAACGAAGCTTTAGAATGTCACCTAGACGACCGTACGCTATCAAGCCAAATCTTACACGCATGTCTAAGTCTCCATCCTCCAAACTCATACTATAAAACCTCCTTTGGAAAACGCTAAGTTTACTGCGTGCCGAAGGCTAAGTCGCTTCCTTCCCCTTCAACGGATTCCATGATTACGCCGTCTTGGTTAGCGGTCATCTCCCATCTTGTGAAGACCACGTTTGAAATCGTTATTTTAGGCTTGCCTGTTCCAGTACCCGCCGGTCTAACCTCTATCGTAACAGCCGTGCCACTTAAAACGTTTGTAGCATACGTTGAATCAATGAACATCTTCTCTACTCTAACTCTGAAGCTTTTATTGCCGTCTTTCAATATCGCAGGCTTATCGCTTCCCATTTTAAACTCTTTAATCAAGTCTACGTTTATGTCGACTCTGACACCTGTGCAGTATCCTATTTCAGTCGTCCCCATCAAGACAACCGCGTTTCTGCCTATGAGTGGAGTGGACATTCCTCTATATCACCCCCTGCCTCACGGAAAGCTTACGGCTTAACCGTGTAGGCGGGTTAGGCTGTTCCACGCCTGGTTGACCGCTTCGCCTAAAGAGGATGCAAGCATCGGCAGGACTTCCTGAACAGCCCTCGTCATGAAAAGCCTCGGTTTTATATACCGTGTGCCGAATTCTTGGAAAACGGCATAGTGAATATACGCACCCACGATAAGTATTAATTCGTGGGTAACGGTTTCATGAATGCTTGCACGTAAAGCCCCCGTGCGGACGGGCGCGTATGCTCTTGCACGTGTTATGATTTGCCTTCCAGCCTCCCCTAAAGCTTCGTTAAACTTTTGCTTCAACTCGTCGGGCATCTGTTTTAAAGCCTCTGCAAACCGTTCAAAGCTTCTAGTGTCTACATCGATCAACTGAAGCTCACCATTTTCACGAAGACGCTTACACGGGCTAAATCGGGGCTTTCATTCTTATTTGATTCACGCGTTACATCTGCATATTCAAACCCGCTCGGAGTTGAAGCTTTCAAAATCCTGTAGACTTCGCTTCTGATTGCTTCACGCATATTCACCGCGTCGTCAACAGACGATACAACGCGGACGAGGATGTCAACCGTAACGTTCTGCTCTACAAGCCGAATTTCACGGGTTAAAAATCGAATATTCGCAGCGCTTATAGGAGCATAGCAGGCTATAACGTAGTTTTTACCCACCTTTCCGAAATCTATAGCTTCAACCTTACTCTTAGCCCAGTAGATATCATTTTTAGATGGATTTGAAAGGCTCCAGTTGTCGTAGAGATGCTTAGATAAAACGCTTGCAACGTCCGTCAAGGATTAATCAAACCTCCCCGATACGTGGGAACCTCCTCGGAAGCCGATGCTTCAGCGGTTTTAACGGGGCTCGTCAAGTTTACAAGCTGACGGACTAAATCCTCCTGAAAGCCTTTAATCGTCCGCTCTATAGCCTCAGCGTATGGTCCGGCTCTTGAAACACGCAGGTCGCCGAGGAAGTAGTCGAAAGCCCCGATCATAGCTCCACCGCTTGAAACAACCAGGATGCGGAGACACGCTAAGTCTATTACAGCCATCTTCGCAATCGGATACTTCGGGTCGTCTTCCGTTAAGTCTCTCCCAAGCAGGGCGTTTATATACGTGTTTGCGAAATTCAAGTGGGCTTGAAAGCTTGCTTCATGAATAGTCAAACCGTAGACATTATAAGTATGATTCATAGTATCATAAGTCGCGTTTAAAGCACCAGCTATATCGGATACAGTTGCATACTGAACAGTCATAAATATGCCTCCGCCAGCCACACAGTGTTAGCTGGCTCTAGAGGATAGAAAAAATAGGGGAAATAAAGAAGGGAGACTTTAAACTGGTCAGCTTGAAGCTAAACCGGTTATCTTCACGATTGCTTCACCGTAGGTGACGCAGGGAGCATACCTAGCACTTAAGACAACATCAACAGCGTCAACATCCTTCTTGATTTCCAAATCCGTAGTGAGAGGTCGTTTGATAACGAAGAATCCGAATCTCCGTCGCAAACACCATATTTAAATGTTTGCGACTGTGGAGCGTAGGCTGCTGAAACGTTTTGACCCGTGCTTAAAATATATGCTTTACCAGCGTCTACGACTGGGCTTATGTAGACGTTCATGCCGAATATTGTGCCGACGGCGCCTGTCTGTATGACCTCTTCGCCGTAGTAGGCGTAGAGGGAGAACTGTGGCAGGTAGTAGACGTCTCTAGCGTTGGTCGGGTTTAATAGGATTGTGTCAGGTATTAAACCGTAGCTTTCAATTATAGCTTTCGCAGCTAGAATATCCTTTGTCCCAAGCCCACCATTTATGGTGAACTCGGAGCCGGTTGCTGAAAGGCTTTTACCTGTAGCCGTCAGCGTGTTACCGGCTGCCGAATCTATCACGGTTAAGCAGTCTTTATCTATCGTGTAAGCCATTCTTCGTGCAAGTCGCCGCAACTGGTCTTCGATAACGGGTATGTATAAGTCTTCAATCGACTCTCTGGTTATTCTTTCCCGTAGCCCCTTCTTATATGGAGTTACGGTTATGTAAGTGTATGGCGTGTAGTCCATCGGCATTTCGCTACCTTCCGCAACCTCGGTGATCGCAACAGCCCTAGAACCCTGCTGTTTTACAAACGTTGCGGTTCTACCCGCTACAAGTGGGAACTCTGGGAACAGTCTCTTAACTACTAAAGCGGGCATTGTCAACTCGATTATCTTCTTATGCAGTGCAGGATACGCTATCGCACCTGTGTCAACCCATGTAAACGCGTCACGGAACATAGACATATTCGATCACCCTCCTCTAGTAAACCTGCGGGTTTACCGCTACAAGTATAACGTCACCGGCTACTGAAGCCGGCTCTAAAGCTATGCCTAAGACTCTGTCACCAGACGTTGTGGTTGCGACAGCTCTTCCCTGAGCGTCTGAACATACGACGGAACCGACTGCTACAGCTCCACCGGCTGTTACGTAAACCACTGGACATCCCATGGCTACTGTTACTTTACCGCCTGCTTTTGCACTTGTAACGGCTACACCTATCACCGCATCCGTTGCACCGGTTGCCGGGCTAACGGTCATAGTTCCTGTGACTTTTACAAGCTGTCCTTTCGTTATATCTGCACCTGCGGTGAATGCTACAAGACCTCCAGGTAGGCAGAAAACGTTACCTGGAATACGGGCTTCAAACGACATACGCCATCAACCTCCTACTGGAATCCGACAAGCTTTCTATGGGCTTTCAAAAGGTCTTTAAACCACTCGTAGTTGGCTAGAGCGTCTTTCTCAAGAGCGTCAACCGCTACAACACCCTTGCCAACAGAGCTTTTCTTCTTAGCTTCGCTGACCGGAGACGGAGCCTTCTTCTTAGCCTCCTCAGCTTCCTCCGCCTCCTCAGCTTCTTCGGCTTCTTCAGCTTCTTCTGCTTCCTCAGACTTTTTAGCCGACTCTAATGCTTTAACTCTTCTAGCCAGATCGCTGAGCTTCTTTGAAAGCTTCTTAGCCTCCTCCGCCTTCATTTGTGGCAAGAGTTTCTCAAACTGCTTGATAAGTTCCTCGTAGTCTACCGGTTTTGGTGCTTGCTCTTCAGGAGCAACGTTTACCTGAGCCACCTGCGGTGAAGGCTTCTGATCCGCGTTAACGGACACAGCCTCCACCTCCATTTTGGAGCTAATATTTTTGTCTTCGGGTTCTTGCAGCCTATCAGGCTTAGAACCCACATCGCCATCCGAAACGGATGACCGTGAAGAATCCGGCTCTAAAACGCCGGACTTGGATAGACTTGTTAAAACGGCACTCCACTGGGCGTCGTTCATAGCTGCGTAGAAGCCCAGCGGTTGGAAGCTTGTATTCTCGTAAGCCGGGCTTGCAACTATGCTTAACTCTCTGACCCTTGGCTTGCGGACGACCTCCCAAGCACCTGGGCATAGATGTATAAGCATGCCTTCTCTCCGCGTCTGTCTTTTACATTTGCTACACTCAACTTCATCGCTATCTACTTGAATGCTGACGTGTGAAACATAGCCTCTGACGATTTTCTCAACAATCCTGCTATCCCCTACTTCGGCTCGGAATAGAACCTTATCGCCGTCACGCCAAGCGTCTACAACCTTTCCAACAATCATCAGAGCCGACTCAGCATGGTCTACCCTAAGCTGAGCCCCTTTAAGTGTCTGAACGATGTAGTCTAAGTCTTCCTCAGGAACCTGCCACTTGTTCTTGTTGACAGTCGTATCTATTGCAACACCCTCGATATTTATTAGCCCCTCCTTTAGAGCAAATTGGGCTTTATCCCCCTGCTCAACAGCCTTAAACGGCACAAAATACCTCACTTGCATGCTTCAACCCCTCTTTAACAAAACCTATTCTAGAATGGCTGGGAAAACCATATTCGGATACTTCTCTCTAAAATACGTTTGACGCAGGCTTACAAAGCCCTCCCAATCCTCAAGCATACTCTTCTTCTCCTCCTTAGGCATGTAACCTTCGCATTTTATTCCAAGCCTGTTGACCTCGCACGGCTGATGTGACATTTTCAACTCTTTATAATGGTTTAACAGATGTGCATGTGCCTTTTCAACAGCCTCCTTCTTGGAGACGTTCTTCGGCTTTATATGCGTAACCCTAGCCATAGCGTTCTTCAGATGCGGAACATCTATGCTTCCATCGGGCTTATGATGAGGCAGATGTCTAAGCGTTCTTGGAACGGTTTTACCCTCCTCGTCTTTCTCACCGCCAGGCTCAATATATGCGAACGCTGAGTCAGGTAGATCGTTTATATATTTCGTCGTCCACTTGGCTGCTTCAAAACCCATTTCCCCATATACACCTCCCGTTAAATAATACCCGTGAGATCATTCAACATGTGAAATATTCAAATAAGCCTGGAGAAACCGTTTCCTAAGCTCATTCCAGGCTTTAAAATCAAGTAAAAGCTGGATTTCGCTTTTCAAATGCTTTTCAAGCCACCTTCTCACAGACTCCTTGTCCTTGAAACGCTTCTTATCAAATATGTAGTTTTGAATCTCCCACCGATTTGTCCCCTTAACCCTGCCCAGTGTAATTTTAACACCGTTCGTTATCTCTTTAACCCTAAACTTGTCGAATTTATCGGGGTCTTGAACCCTATACCTGAAAGTGTTCTCCGTCTCGTCTAAACCCGGCATATTTTACTCCCCCTCACGGTTAACGTCAACAAGTTCAAGCCAACACCTGCAGTTGGGATGCAAATTCACCTTCCAACTATCCACCTCATCATCCCACTGCTCGGCGTTTTCAAAATACTTTGACGGATTTTCATCTCCATCACAAACATACTCAGTATTCTCTAAGGCTGAACATTTATCGCAAACCTTCTCATCAGCCATAGTTCTATATGCGTAAACCCTTTGCTCTCCACGTCTTGAAAAACCCCAGAAGCCCAAACCTAACGCCTCCTGTTAGTTGAGAAACCTCCTATGACGTTGCAGGACGGCTTGAAGCTCCTCAGCCGTCTCAACAGGATACTCCTCTGAAAAGCCAAGCTGAATACGAGCTTCCTTAGGCAGGATAATACCTTTATCAACCAAGTCTACAAGCACCTTAGCCTTATCCTGGAATGTGGGCTCCCAGATCGGTTTCCATTTAACCTTTGGAATTTCAACACCTTCTCCAAACTCGCTTTTGATAAGCTGTTTGAATAGAACGGTTTCAAGCGTGTCACCGATGATCTCCTGCATCATCCTCAACCTTGTAACATACTCCTGCATTATAATTTCCGCCGTGTTTCCTTGGATTGCTGGTTTTCCGTTCCGCATAGTTACATAAAAGCCTGTTGAGGTTGCAAAGCAGTATACTTTGCCTTTGTATTGAATTTTTTCGATTCTTCGAACAACTTTGTCTCTTGCTTTTGATATTAGAACACGATAAACTGGTTTTCTTTTACCTCCTCTTTTATCAATGCATGTTATTATATGAGCGGAAAAGCCAAGCTTCAAGGCGATTGCTAAAACGTCTTCAGCAAGCATTCTTGACGTTGTGTAGTAAGCCATATTTGTCCTGTTCTGGCGTTTGTCCCTTGTTCCATCTCCAAGCATTAATGCATCAAACAGCACTTTAAGCTGTTCTGATGGAAGATTAAGAAATTCTCGAGGAACATGTTTATTATAGTGATGTTCTCCGCAGTTTTCCTTCAGCCAGCTCCAAACCTGCTTACCGTAAATATTCCATCTTGTCAAGTTTTCATCCATATATTCCGTAAAGGATAGTCCACAGCGTTTTAAGCAACTTCTTATCTTTTCAGCTTTTACAACATCTTTTTGAGCTAACGTTATGACATAGTTTGGTTTTCGTTTCCATTTTATGCTTAATCCACCTTCGCTTAGGTAATAACCTACAAATTCAAGCCAATCATCCATTCTAATTGTTTTGACTTCTTCAACTTTGAGAATCTTGTCATGTGCAGTTTTGATCTCAACAGAAGGTAAAACAAAGTCTTTAACAGGTTTTTCCTCTTCAAATTTAGCCACGTTTTTGAAAATCACATGTTTAGGTACGTTTTCAGCTTTGTCAATCCTCCATTTTGGTGATTCATAAGTTTTAAACAGCATTTTATGCTCAGGTGTTACAAGTATGTCTACACCTGCCCTTGAGTGAAAATGATACATTGGGCCTTCATAATCATAGACGTATAGCTTCAAAGGCTTCTCAAATCTGATTGTGTCGGTTTTTGGGTCATAAACTGCAATCTTTTCATCTTTAATGTGTTGATGTAATTTCCAACCCTTATCCGTTAACACATAAGTGTCTTCACTATAACAAGCTCTATTGGTACCCTCCGAATATCCTAGGAAGATTTTCGGAACTCCTAGGACGGCTTCACGTTGTCTAAGCAGATAGTCAAGCCAAAACGTTACATTCACGTCTTTAGTTAGGCTCGGTATGACTTCAACGTCTACGTCTCCACGCACGAAAACGTCTGTCGCGGGCTTGCGGTCTCTGAATGCTTCAACAAGCTGAGCCAGTTGCTGGTCTGAGAACGGCCTCTCAGGTGTTCCAGCCTTCACGACGAGCATCGGCTTAGCATACGTGTGGACTATAACAGCCATATCGTCTTCAAGCTGATCTATAAGAGCCTGAATTTTAAGTAGTGGTCTAAGGAGGCTAGTCCCATAGGCAGATTCATACCACCATGACTTGGCTCCCCATTTGAAGTGGCATATTTCATCGCTTGCGAAGACTACAGGTGGGAATGTGAGAAGCTGAATATAGCCTAAAACCTGACCGTAGGCGTCGCGTCTAACCCTCATGTGTACAGGATCGAGAGGCTTAAGCCATTCGATTTTACCCGTATCCTCGTTTCTGCAGATTTCAAGGTATGCGTTTCCAAAAACGAGCATGTCTGTTGCGACTATCCTTAACGTTTCAAGGATGTTCTGCTCGTCAAGCCAATTCTCCAGCCATTCTCGAACATCATCCTCCCCGCCTTCCAATTCAAACCCGTTGCTTATCGCAAGATTCACGGTTACATCGATCGACGCTTTAATATATGGTGTGAACGTGTAGAGGTCCTTGTATTTGGGAAGGTCCTCTATTGGAACTGTACCCCAAAGCCTTTCCCAGTAGGCCGTGTATGGCGGTGTTACAAACCCTGCGCCTGAGCCTTTAAGCACATATTTCTGAAGATAGCCCCATAGAACATTGTCCGCCTTCCATCCGAGCGGAATCTCCTCTTCAATCTGCCTTCTGCTGACTTCTGGAGGGTACAGTCTCTGAGCTATGAAAGCTTTCCTTGCTTTTTCTACAACCGCTTTAAACCCTCTCCGAATAAAGCTCATAAAACCACCTTAATGTGGAATTATAACAACCCCTTTACCGGGCATGGGGGCTTGAACGGCTGCGTAAACGGCTAAAGCCGTAGCCCAGAACACATCGTCATGACTGCCTTCTGGATGCGAGAAGCGTATGTGACCCGTTTTCATAAGCTCAAACTTTTCAATATTCAGCTCCGAGCATAGGTCTATATCCTGCCGTTTGCGAACAGGCTCATAGGGTATATAAAACTCCTTCTGACGCATCTTTTCACGTAAAACCGTAGCCATATCCTCCTTCGACTGGACTGTAAACGTTATACCCTGCACGTTTTGAATCCCACTGTGAACCATATCCTCCACGATATAATTTCCAACACCCGTTATATCCGCGTAGACGCTGTGAACCGTCTTCCACCGATCCTGAAGGCTTTTAATATATCCGATTACGCTCGCATATTCAGTATTCAATGGGAATCTGTGGACGTGAACCAACTTCAAAACATTACCGAATTTTTGAACCACTATAATAACACTGTAGTCCTGCTGCTTGCCGAAGTCTACTCCAACGTAGAAGTCTCCCTGAGGAGACTCGTGGAAGTCGTATGGTACTAATTCTGAATCTATGCATGACGCTATAAGGCTCTGAGGAAGCCAAGAATCGATGTCTTCTACAAACTGTGCCTCAAACTCCCTCTGGAACCGTTCAGCCGGTAGAAGCCTCTGCATCTCCTCTATAAACTCACGTTTAACGAGACCTGCTTCAACGACTTCACGCCATGTGACGACATGCTTGCTGTAAGCGGGGTCGTTGCACATCTTATAGAATACTGAATCCGTGCTCCAAGGCGTGCTACTCGCAATCAATATCCCATCCGTCGTGGAAAGCATAGGCATAAGCACGTTGTAAAACACCAATTCATCATCCCTGAAGAAGGCTGCTTCATCGCAAATGACCTGGTGAGCCGTATAGCCCCTGAGAAGCTGGGGACTGTTCGGCAGGGCTACGATTCTTGAACCGTTCTTAAACCGTATAACCGTTCTCTGCTGTTTTTCAATAAGCGCATGTTTAACCTCAGGCTTTAAAGAGCCGAGGAAGTCGTGAATTTTATCACTCATAATTATGCTCTGCCTCAGCGAGGGTGCAACTATAAGCGTGAGGGTCTTGGGATGTGTAACCGCAAACCATATCGCTCTAAGGGCAATGGTGGTTGTCTTACCGCTCTGGCGACACATTCTGACGACAATACGCTTCGATTCATCGCGTAACAATTTTTCCTGATACGGTGTCGGCTTGAAGTTGAAAAGCTTAACTGCGAATTCAACGGGGTCACTTGGAATAGACGGGGGCTCCTCTTCTTGTTCCTCTCTCGGCTTTAGATCTCTTAACCTCCTCTTCAAGCTCCAGTAGTTGCTTTTGAATCTCATCCATGCGGACATCTTTCAGAATACCCCCGATAACCTGACCCAAATAGCCGACCAGACGGATGGCTTCAAGCCGAAACTTCAGCTCAACGGTTTCATCATTCGCTATCTGCTTAACCCGCTCGAAGATGTCCTTCAAGTCGTTGTAGAGCTTCTCCTGTTCCTCCGTGATGGGGATGGTTAGGGGGTAGATTAAAACTTGTATGGATTTTGTATGGCTCTTTGTATGGAAATTTGTATGGCTGTTTGTATGGATGTTCGACCCCCCCTCTAGGTCTCTCTACGAATCCGCCACCCTAAAACCGCAATTAAATTCTTTAATATAATAAAAGGGCTTATCCGTCCCCGCCCAGGCGATTGAGATGAGGAATGGGATGGCGAATATGAAGCCCAGAACGAATTCAAGCATGTTGATGTAGCTTTCAATCCGAGGTTCTTTCTCCCCCGTCTGGTAGATTATGAATGTTGCTGTTATAAATGCTGATAGAATACTTCCGAGAAATCCGAAAACGTTTACAATTCCAGCTACAAAACCGATTACAAAATGCGCTACGTCTGTCTTCTTTTTAAATGCGTTTTTAATATGAGTTAGAATTTTCATAGTCAACCCTTGGGCTTGAGAATTCTTCTAACTTCGTCACGGACAACCTGCTCTATGAAATCCCTCATATCGTCAGTCATCATGTTAGATTTCAATTGAAGCAGAAAGCGTTCGCGCGCCTCCTCAAGTTGCATGATTTCCCGCTTATAGTCTACGCCGAAGGCTCTCCAAATCAGATCCTGCTTCTCAGCCTCACACCCAAACTCAGATTTAACCGGAGGATCCTCTAAATGAACCGTTTTCCTCATTTTAAGCTTGAGAAAGCTTAGGATTCTATTCAAGCTCAACACCTTTAAAGACGTATGAAAGCGTCAGGTTGTATTTCTCCCACAGAGCCTTGTCAACATGAACCTCCTTCTCATTGAACCGTGCAACTTCAACATAGTTCAATTGAACCGAAAGGTGCAACTCATTCAATTTTAACACTGGAGGTCTGCCTTTGTGGATTGTCGTTTCGAGGAAATACCATTCCCCGTCTGCTTCGGCAATCGTCCAAGCATGACCGTAATATTTTCCACCGCCTTCGATAACTCCTAGAACCGTGTATGCGTTAATTCCTAAAATGCGTAATAGTGTTGTGCATAGGTTCGCGGTATCCACGCAAATACCGTATCTGAATTTCAGCAGTTGTGAAGGCATAAGCCACGCATACTCCTGCTGATACTCGGCGAGATAGAGCTTGAAAAAACCGTATATGAGCCATGGGAAGGCTTTAAATTCAAATCCTATGGCTGGTTTTCCATCGGCTCTAAACGGATACTGTATTTCACGAACGTTGAAACGGTAAACGTTTTTAACTGTTTCAAGCTGGCTTGATTTTCTCAACTTCTCTGCAATCTCTCTAAGCCACTCATGGCTGACTTGAATAAACTCTCTAACGTCATACTTCTCATCTAACAAGCCTGTTGCCTTCACTTTCCGCCACCCTTAGCAGCCTTCTCACCAAAATAGAAACCAATAATTATCATGAATGGAGGAAGCAAGAGCCTGCTTCCCTCGAAATCACGGTTTAAAACAACTTCAATACCGAAAACTGTGAAGAAGCCTAGCGTAAACGTGAAGGCAAGCAGACCACGCCAATCCTCCACGCTTCTTATTGCTTCGAGAAAACGCGACATAGATGATCACAGCCGAGGAGGAGGGTAGAAGATGATAGACGTCAACCTCTGAAGTCGAGTTGACATTTTACATCTTCAACATTTAAAACGGGCATTACGCCTCTTCAACCCGCTTCAGAGAGAACGTCTTCTACTTCCCTCCTCCTCAATAGACTACAGTAGATATTTTAGTGTAGATATTTTCATGTTTTTCTCTGTTCAAGATGGGGGAAGAATATTGTAAATCTTGTACCTGAAACCAGCACTAAACCGCAGACTTTACATATTATTTCAGCACGATTAACATCAATATAAAACTCAGACGTATTTCTACAGTGCGGGCATTCTAAGCCGAGGTTTTCATAGATTGATAGATTTTTGCTTTTTAAAACAGACGTTTTCTCTTTTTTAAGCCTCTTCTCCCTCCTCCACTTCCGCATCCAAATGCGTTTATAACATCTAACGCAGAGATTTTTTGCATATATTTTTTCTGCACCGCAGAGAATACATTTCTTCATTGCTGTATAAAACTGCACATTACCGTATTAAATACTTTATTTTTGCAGTTTACCGTAGAATACCACTTAAAACAAATTAAAATGGATTTTTCAAGTTGAAAAAAATGGATTTTTCAATTTTTTATTTATTCGGGTATCCATGCTTCTACGGTTATCGTCCATTTGTCTATATTTCCCGCACTTATTTTAAGATAGTATCTTCCAGTTTCAACATTATGCACATAAGTTGAGCCATGATCTCCTGCGAAAAGCTGGCTTGCCGTTGAAAACTCCTCTCCTTCTTTATAGAGCATGAAGCCGAAAACCGCCCATTCAGGTTTTCCACTTGTCCAAGTCCAGTTTATTCTCAACTCGTTTGTTGGAACGTAGAAGTAGTCTGTCGTTAAGTCAGATGAACCGGTGAATGTTGCTATAACCTTCCAACTGCCTTTCACCACAGAACCTGTAAGCTTCTTCAATAATTCATTTTCATCTTGAAGCGTTTTTATTTGTGATTGAAGAGATGAAAGCTGGGTTTGAAGCTGGCTTATCTGCGCGTCTTTACTGTTTATCTGATTTTGAAGTTGATTTACCTGAGTTTGAAGAGTATTAACCTGATTTTCTAGTTCTCTTATTTGTTGCTGAAGCCTGGCTGTTTCAGCTGAAGCTGAACCATAGCCGATTATTAAACCGGCTATCAGGCCGACTAATATTCCAACTATCACAATCTTGTTCATATTTCATCCCTCCTCACGGCGGAGTATATATTATTTCTCCATCCTCAACTTTATATCCTTTTTCCCTCAGTTTTTCAACAACCTTGGGTATTCTAAGGGTAAACTTTACGTGGATACAGGAGTCGCTGTTACAGAGCTCACAGTGGGGTTTACCGTTCCGGAAAAATACATCTATAAATCTGCGTTTTTCAAAGTCTACAATTGTAACGTGATCCTCGTAAACGTTAAAATGTTTAAACTTCTCCATGATGTCATGTGTTTTCTTAAATTCTGTGAACGCTTCTTCAATAAGCTGGCTGATGCTTTTAAACCGCCTGTAGCCGTAGCTCTGGTTTATACTCTCCATCAGCTTCTTCATATATCGGGTAAATACACGTATTCAACCCGTATAATTGACCCGTAAAAAGTTTAAATACCAGAAAAGGTGGATATAAATTTGAATGGGGTGGTTAAGCCTTGACGGCTGAAGAAAAACCGATGGTTGTCAAGCAAGAGGATAATATAAGTCTTCTAAAGTCGATCGATATGAAGCTTGATACCCTCATTGAAGAAATTAGATCTCTAAAGCAGGCTCTTTCCACAGGCTTCCAGCCGAAGATAGAAAAACAAGAACCGAAATGGAGGCTTTCGTCAAGCGGTAAATCCGAATGGATATTTGCTAATGAAGACCCTGAGCTTGCCAAGCGTCTTCAGGGGGATGTTGACCGTTGGAGGGAGATTGGTGACTATATCTACCGTTTATCCGAGGACGGACAAATTATCAGAAGAGTTAAGAAGGTGGGAAAATGACGGTTCTCTTGAAGAAAAGAGATGCAAAACGTAAAATATGTCCAGTACTTTCATTTGGCTTTCGCCATATAGAATATTGTAAAGCTAGTGAATGCATGTTTTGGAATCCTAATAGTGAAAATAACAACTATGGTACATGTGTGTTTAAAGAATGTTTGAATTTTTTTCGGTGTTAAATTAAACAAGCTATGCGAGGTGAAAAAGTGATTGTGAAGGAGTTTGACTTTTATCCGTTTGAGTTGACGGATGTCTGGGGGATGGAAGAGTTGAATATAATATATGTTGTGTTTAAAGTTTCTATTCAATTGAAGCAGTGGACAACCTTTGGCTTTTTTGGAATTTTGAGAGATATTTTTGAAGTAAACTGGGATGAAATTAAGCTTGTAGAAGTTTCAAAAGATGGAAACAGTATTTACTTGATTTTTGCGGTTGAAAACACTCGTCTTATAACTAAAAGAAGCTCCAATTATCTTCTTTATCCGTCAATTGAGAATTCAAACGTTGAATATGTTCCAATCCATTAGGAGGTGAAGTCTATGGTTGAAGAAGAGCTTGAATATGAGCAGAGAATGATATTTATCTATTATAAAGATGGTTCAAGCGAATTCTATTGTAAATCTGACGGTTACGAATGGGATTTAACAGACAATTTGACAATTATAGTGAGATCGAAGAAGGAGGAAATAATAATTCCCTGGATAGATGTGAAGAAAGTTGTTGTAAAAAACGGTATAAAAAGCTCTGAAATCCAAAACCGTAGAAAAATAACATGCCTGGAGGTTTAAAAATGAGCGAATTAGAGAAAATGATTACACGAATAAAAATGAACAACTCATATTACTTAGATTCATATAAGAAAATCAAATATGTGGAGGATAGGTTGATACACATACGGATGGCTTTGAATGCTCTTAACCTTCAGGATGCTGTTCAACTTGTCGATAAGATAGACAATATTCTTATCGCTGAAAAGAAGAGAATAAAAGATTATCTTAAAATACAAATACCTGCGGATTTGGTGAATGAGATTATTGTCGATTTTCTTGAAAAAAGTGAGAAGGAGTGAAAACAATGGATGATAATTTTCTTGAAGAGATGAAAAGAGAGCTTCTATTCATAAAAGCTTTAAAGCGGGTCGGCATGATTTCGGAGGCTGAAGATAATGTTTCAAGAATTCTTAACATGCTTGAAAAAGAAATAGAGAAGGAGAAGAAGCGTTTACGCCGTTTGAAACTCCTCTATGCGAGATTTAAAAGAGAAAAAATGGAGGTTATGAAAAATGAGTGATTATGAGAAGATAATGGATATTATAAGGGAAGATGTAAAGTATGAGGATGAGCTTGTAGAGCTTGTCATCCACGTCTGTCTGTCGGCTTGGAGTAGAGAACCGTTAAACCTCTTTCTGAAGGGTCCTTCAGCGGTTGGAAAGAGCTGGGTTGTCAAAAACGTTGTAAGGTTTTTTCCACAGAGCAACGTTTGGCCTCTCGGAGGTATGAGCCCTAAAGCCCTCCTTCATCTACCGATGACACCGATAGACGAGGAGGGAAACCCGATACAGGAGCCTGTTAGACCGCTACCCCGCGAATTGAAAGACCCTGAAAAACGGGCGAAATATCAAGAAGAATTGAGGGAGTATCATGAAAAATTGAGAAACGCTAGATGGCTGATAGATTTACGACATAAAATTTTAACCTTCTTTGAAAAGCCTGAAAGGGATACTTTTGATATTTTAAGACCGATATTAAGCCACGATGTTTTTGAAATCTGCTTTCCAATCGTCGATAAAAGGGGAAAAAGTCTTAAAACAATGAATATTGTCTTACGCGGATGGCCTGCTACAATCTTCTGTAGTGAAGATTTACCTTGGATGGAAAATCTTGCCAGTAGAAGCTTGACCGCCTCGCCAAAGGAAAGCGTTGAAAAAATAAAAGCTTCTTTTGACGTTAGTGTTAGACCGTATGCCGACCCGTTCTATATTCTAGATTCTGAGAAGACTATAGCGGAAGGTAGGGAAATAATTAAAAAGTTCATAGGTGTGGAGGAGATAAAGGCTCTAATACCTTATGAGGATGTTTTGAAGAATAGTTTTCCAGCTTCTTCCAGACGTCACATGCGTGATTTCAAGAAATTTCTATCTCTTATTGAAATTCACACGGCTTTGAAACCGCATCCCTATATTTTTCATCCGCTTCTTGGAGTGTTTAACATCGCTACGTTTGAAGATTTGAAAGAGGTTGAAGGCTTCTGGTGGGATATATATGAAAGTACTTGGACTGGACTAGCTACTACAACCTTGGAGCTTTATAAAATTGTAAAAAAGCTTCAGAAAGAGGGAATAGAGCCAACGGCTGTTGACATTATGAAGCGATATAGAATTGAAACAGGTACATTTCTATCGCAAGAAACGGTTTGGAAATATCTTGACAATTTATGTAGCATGGGCTTCCTAGAGAAGGCAACTCATCCTCAAGATAAAAGAAGAAACGTTTACTACCCTATTGAGGAAGAAAAAACGGATAATAACCGATTTTTGATTTTTCCGCTAATTTCAAAGAGATTTTCAAAAAATGAGCTTGAAAACTGGCTTAGAAAAATAGTTGCAAAAAGAGAGTGTACTATAACAGTTTGTGTAGGAGGCAGTGAGAAGTATGATCTGAAAACCGGTGATGAAGCATCTCTCTTGAAGATTAGTGAAAAACTCTATTATTCACCCGGCTTCTACGATTATTTAACGGAGCAAAATTCAAGCTCTAATTTAGAAAATAAGCAAGAAAATAGCGGAAAAAACGAAAATCAGTTAAAATCGACTTTTTCAGGGGGCGTTTAAGATGATTAGAAGCTGGGAGGATGAAAAGAATATTATTTGTGATATGTATTTGGAAGGTTACCGTACCAAGGATATTCTTAAAAAATTCAACCTTTCTTTCTTCGAGCTTGCATATATTCTCGGTGAAAGGAAGATACCGCTCAGAGGGAAAGGTTACAATGGTAACTGGTTTTACTGTCCCAACTGTCGGAAGTGGATTCCCAAGATTCGTGCAATTGAGAAGAGGGGGAAACGGTATAGAAAATTCTTCTGTCCGTTCTGCGGGGGACGTTTAAGAACCAAGCCGAGGCATAAGGGGGGATGTAGATGAGGAAACTTAAGAAGATTGTTGACTGTAAGAAGAGTGAAAGTTTTGAAATTCTGTTCATTGGAGATGTTCACGTCGGTCATAAGAATGCTGAATTAAAAATCTTCAAAAATGTTGTTGATTACGTTAAATCGCATGAAAACGCTTTCTGGATAGGTATGGGTGATTATGCCGATGCTGTTGTTCCGAAAGATGAGAAGCGGTTTGACTTTGATATGATTGATAAGAGATTTCTAACGCCTGAAGAGCAGTATAATTATATTTATGAAAGCTTCAAGCCAATAGCCGATAAATGTATTATTCTTCTGACAGGTAACCACGATGATGTGTTGCGTGAAAAATACTATCACGATTGGGTTGACGAACTGGCTTACAAGCTCAACGTCCCATATGGAGGCATAAATGCGTATATACGTCTAATCTTCAATTATGATAACTCATGCAGAACAATAAACATTTATGTTCATCACGGCTATTTCACAGGACGGACGAAAAGCGGGCAAATAAATCGTGTAGAAGATATGCGTAATATTTTTGAAGATGCGAAAATATACGCTATGGGTCATGTTCACGAGCTTGCATTTACAACAACTCAAGCATTATATTTAAATAAAAATATGAAAGTTTGCGAAAACGTCAGATATTTTATCTTGACGGGCGGATTTCTACGAGGTTATGTTGAAAACAGCATCTCTTATATTGAAAAAAGAATGTTGAAGCCGACAAGACTAGGATCGGCTAAAATTTTGATAAAACCGTTCCAAAAGGGGGGTATTAAAATAGAGCTTGGGGAGGTCTTCTAATGAGTGAAATCATCGATGAATGTCTAAGAAAAGCACTGTCTCGTGAAGTTGAGAAGCCTAAACAGGGCTGGTATTATCCCAGCCTGTTACCCTCATGTCTCCTACGGCAGTACTGGATCTACAGGGAAGGCCATACCGTAAGCCTTGAGAAGAGCGGAATATTCAAGATAGGTGAATTGTTCCACGATTTTCTCACTGAAGCTCTAAAAAAGAATGAAAACTTGAAGGTTGAAACCGAGAAACCTGTCACGCTGGCAATAAAATATAACGATAGGTGGATAAGACTTTCAGGACGGATAGATGCTGTCCTCGATTTAAATGAGGAAAAGTTTATAGTTGAAGTTAAAAGTATAAGCAAACTTCCTAATGAACCGCTCGATCATCATGTTATGCAGGTTCAACCCTACATGTTGGCGTTGGGTGTTCAGAAAGCCGTAGTGCTCTATCTCGATAAGACGGATTTAACATGGTGTGTTTTCGAAGTCTATTACAACCCTGATCTGCTTGAAAAAATAATTGAAAGAGCCGTAACGCTTGACAGGACTCTTATGGATGGTAAGGCTCCAATAGCTGAGCCTTCATGGGAGTGTAAATACTGCGAGTTCTGGGAACGGTGTAACCAAAAGAAGGGGGAGAAGTATGAAGGTTGCGGAGGCTGCTGAGAAGAAGCTTGCGGAACGTAGAGAAATATATGGCGATGGTCTTAGCCAGCAGTCTACGGAAACCCTGCTCCACGTAATTCGTTACAAGGCGACGAGATTAACCTTCACAAAATCAAAAGAAAAACTGCTTGACGATTTGATTGACATAGTTGCTCTTGCGGAGGAAGTCTACAGGAGAATCAGTAAGCTTTAATGGAGTGTAACAGTCAATGACTGTTCGCTGTCCTGACTGTGGCTCTTCACGTGTTTGGAAGAATGGTTTTAGAAAAACGTCTAATGGTGAGAGGGTTCAAACATATATATGTGCCAAGTGTTATCGTAAGTTTACAGAGCCGTCTAAAGTCTTAAATATCAACCGCAGATATTATAATAATGGAGATGAGGACCCGAGTAGGGCGGGCTTCGGGTCTGAGACGGGAGGCTTGGTATTGGAGAAGCCCCTTGAAACGGTTAAACAGCCTGCGGGGGGCACGGAGAAGAACGTTGAAAACCTATTGGTGGGCTTTGCACTATGGCTTAGAAAGCAGGGTAGGAGCGAAGAGACAATAAAAACATATATTACAGTTCTTAGAAAGCTGGCGAAGAATGTAGATTTATATGATCCTGAAGCGGTGGAAAAGTTTCTAGCCGACTCAAAAATTAAAGAGACGACAAAAAACACATATGTAGATGGGTGCACTCATTTCTCCACCGCCTCCTTCTTCGGAAGCTCCCTAACCTTCACTTTATAACCGCATGAGGGGCATGTCGCCAGGATCCTCTGAACCCTAGTCCACCACTGATAGCCGCAACGCGGACACTTTACGAGCCTAGGTTGAACGGGCTCAGACATCCTCCACCGCCTTAAATAAGCAACCTGAAGTCCTTTGGCAACCGATAGCCCTTCGGCCTCGGCTCGAACGCCTGACAACTGTCCGCCGTCGTACCCTTGTGTAGGTCGATTACCTTCTTCTCAAGTCTGCTCAACGGTATGCAAGTTACTGTTCCATCCTTATGTCTAATCGCCTGCTTGCAACTCCAACACTTTCGCTTTCTTTTCTCTTCAACCTCTCTCCTGCTCACTATCGACACCTCCACCGCCTCACATCCAAGGCTTAATTTCATCCCATTTCGGAAAATGTGGCATTTCATTATATGCCTCGAATTCGTTGAATCTTCGACCACACCACTTGCACTTCCACACCTTCACGCGTGAGAATGGAGCTATCAAATCCCATCCTAGATCTTCAATCCATCTTCTTCCCCTCCTTCCGCAACACGGGCACCTCACTTCATCTATCATTTTTACAGGTTTAACCGACTCCACCTCCAACACCTCCATGGAAAAAATAGGGGGTTTTCTCTATCAATATACTTCATCTATCTTCAGTTTTCTGACATAGTTGAGAAGCTCGTCATACGTGTCGAAGACCGCTCCGCCAGTCGCAATTTCTTTTCCGTCGAAGAAGTTTAAGTTTCTCTTAAGAATCCAGAGGTCGTCTTGTTTCGCCGCATAGTACATGTATACACCGCACCTGAACGCCACCGCACCGTATTTGTTCAACTCTCTCTCCAGCTTTCTCAACTTCCTCTCCCCAGCACTTGAACCTGCTACCCCCCGGGCTGGGGTCGAGGGGTCATAGCTTTTTTCTATGGTTGGAGGTTTGAGTTCCCTCTTGCTCACTACCGACACCTCCACCACTACTTACTACAAAGTAGTATAAAAGCTTTTCCCCTCCGTGAAAACCCGTAGGAGGTTTTCGAAAATCGAACAAACATATACAATTTCCCCCTCTCTAAAAAATCACTGCGGACTTTGAACCCGCAAGCCGGGGTTTGAACCCGGTTTTGAACCGGGGACTAAAGGGGGAATGCTCACAAGCCGGGTTTTTGAGGCTAAAACGGTATACCCAATTAGCCGTTCAAAAGCCAGGGTTTTGAGGCTAGGCCAGTGTACCGCTTTTGCCTCAAAACCTTGAAACGTGAACGTTTTCCTGACGACCGAAACATTTATTAACCTCTAACTCCTCAATCTAAAAGTGATGTTGGGTAAAGTTGAAAGTTTATTAACCTCTAACTCCTCTACCTGCTGTATCTGCGGCCGAAGACCCGCAACTGGCAAGCTTAGAGTCAGTGAAAACTTCATATCGTTCCCAGAGCTTTTCCACAGCTCTCAAGCGTGCAAAGTGTGTCTGCAACTGCTCGGCGACCGGAGGTTTAGGATGAGCCACTGGATCCTTGTCGGCGATGAGGTGAGGATCCTATCGAAGGACGAGCTTTTAAACGTGTTGAAGGATCCGCCTGTCGGCTCTCTAATCTACGTTAAAAGCTCTGGGAGGAAGTACGGGTTTTTAAGGGCGCTCCGCTTCGCCAGCACTAGGACGCACGCCGCCATCTGCGGTGAGGATGAGGGGTTGGTAATCGTCCAGAGAAGCTGGCTGAGCAGGCTCGTCAACCTAGCTGTCAAAGCCTATTCGACCTTCAAGAGGAAGGAAGCGTTGCTTGAAGGTTGCAGGGCGTCAGACTGGCTCAATAGGGAGCTTTGCGAAGAGGTTGAGAAGGTGAGAGGTGACCCAGCTTGGAGGATCGTGGTGAGGGCTCTGTGAAATCTACGGTTGAGGATCGTGAGGTTGAAGACGCGTGGGTGGACGTCCTCGCCCACGTCTACATGCAGGTTAAATGGTCGAGGCTTCAGGGTAGAAGGAGGAGTCTCGACGTTTTTGAACACCGTTTGGAGTATGCAAAGTACGAGGCTGACGTCCCATCCGTGTTGCAACGCCTCACCAACACCCTTAGTATTCAGGGTGTTGACGTGCCGATCGACAGGGTGGAGTTTCTGAGGAGTTGCGAGGATCGAGCGCTCGACCTTTTGAGAAGGTGGACTAAGCTTCTAGCCTTAAGGGCGTCGTTGAAAGCTAGAGAGCTTAGGTTTGAGGCGAGAAGGGAGGCGTGAAAGGATGATAGTCCACAAGATTAGGGGGGTATTGACGGCGCTCTCACCGGTCTTCCACGGTGGCAACGAGAAGACCGGCTCGGTAGTCCTGCTCAACAGGATCAAGTTTATCGTCGATGGAAAGCCGACCGATGTTCCAATAGTCTCAGGCAACCAGGTGAGGGGTAGGCTCCGCAGGCTTCTCGTAAGCGACTTCCTAGAGCACGCCGGCTATGAAATGGATCTTTCGCAGAAGAGCTATCAGAAGCTCTACCACACGGTTTACGCCGGAGGGGTTCTCACGGAGGCCGAGGAGGCTGAGTCAGGCGTCGTAAACCTCGACTTGAAGTCTAAGATCGTGAAGTATATTCTACCGTTGCGGCTCTTCGGATGCAGCTTCGCAAACCAGATGATTGAAGGCAGAGTCCTCGTAGGACACCTCCTCCCAATGTGTAGGGAGCTCAGAGACTATATGGAGCCCATGGAGGGTTGCAACACCGACGTAAGCTTCTATCAGCTGATCACAAGAGCCTTCCAGACTAGGAGAGACGAGCTTCGCGGCGAGAGGGAGGATGAAGAGCAGGCTGTCCAGATGATTGTCGAATACGAGTGCTTCGCACCGGGCACAAAATTCCACCACGAGATTCTCTTAGAGACTTCAGGGGAAGCTGAGCCTCTAGACCTCTCAACGCTCTACCGTGCGGTTGAGCTTTGGAGGCAACAGCCGTTTATAGGCGGCAAGAGCAGCATAGGGTTCGGCAAGCTTAAAATCGACTATACGTGGCCTAAGCCGGCGGACAGCTCCAGCTACCTTAGGTTCATCGAGGAGAACAAGGATGAGATAACGGGTGTGCTTGACGAGTTGCGCGGGGTTCTCTAATGCAAAACATGGAGGTTGTCTTCCACCTCTCAACGCCAATAGCCTTAGGCTTCCCCTGGATTTTCTTCGACTCACTGCTAGCCCACATCATGATCAAAGAGGAGAAAGGTGAACGCTGCTACTCCCTCCCCTCCAAACTGCCCAGCGTGGAAATCCCCAGACCTCCGCTCAAATACTGGCGTGACGTCGCCGTGGCAAGCGTCTCAATAATAGAGCCGGACACCGGCTACCAGATCTTCCCCTTCTTCAAAAGAGGGGACTACCCGTTCCCCCGAGGCAAGATAAGACGGGGTAGCGGGTTCTTCAAAGACTTCTATCTTAAAGCCGTCTACGTTCCAGCACAGCGGGTCAGATTCTACGCTACAGGGGAGCTGGACGAGGTGGCGAGGCTCTGCCGCAAAGTCTCATCCCTAGGTAAGGAGCGCAACATCGGCTTCGGCTTCGTCAGAAGAGTCGAGATACGTGAGGTTGAGGGGGAGTGGGGTCTCGTGAAGGACGGTCTGGCGATGAGGCCGATACCTATCCGCTACCTGAAAAGCTACGAGGATAGCGCCTTCACAGCCTACAAGATACCCTACTGGGCGAGGGAAAGCGTAGACCTCTGCTGCATCCCCTTCACCAGGGTTGAAATACTTGGATAAATGCGACTGGCTCGCCCGCTGGAGAGAGTACTTCCTAGCCTGGTATGACGAAGGCAAGGTGGATGAGAAAGCCGAGGAGGCTAGAGAGTTCTCAAAACAGTACCTGGACTCTGGAGTGGTCTCGGTCAGCGGAGGCAAGGACAGCATGGTTATGCTTCACATACTCTCAGCCGTGAAGCCCAACCTCCACGTCTTCCACTGGGATCACGGTCCCTGGCTGATGCCGCGTGAAATCGAAGAGGAGATACTGCGGAACATTAGGCTTACGGCGCCGAAAGCTAGGCTGACCGTCGAACAGTACAGGTTCGGGTGGAGTGAGAAGGCACGCTACGACTGGAAACCATGGTACAGAGCCTTCTTCTCAACGTTGAAGACGCTAACGGAGGAGCTCGGGCTCAAATACCACCTGCTGGGCGTGAGGATGGAGGAGTCGCTGAGAAGAAGATCCAGAGGTAGGGTTGTTGAAAAACGCTTCTGGGTCGAGGTTCACCCAGTCTACTACTTCACGTGGCGCGACATATGGGCCTACATCTTCAAACACAACGTCCCAGTACCGCGCTTCTACCTCACCTATGCGAAGACCCTAGGCTGGAGCAACGTCAGACTCACAACCTTCCACGACCGCGAGTTTGAACGGTACGGCCAACCCACGGTCGACGGAGTGCTCATGTGGCGTTTCAAACGTCAAAAGCCTCACTTCTGAAACCGCTTATGGACATAAAGGCTCACTTTTACCGATTCAACAGGTTCATTCATTCTTATTTCCATCACAACCACCTCACGGCCTTCTTTGGAACCCATACGGTGTCTCTGTGCGTCGTCTTCCAAACCCAAATCATATTATACTTCTTGTTCTTCACAGCGGAAAGTACCGTGCACTTACCATCGCTAGCTAACTTCTTAACGTCTTCTTCTTAGAATCATTGGATATTCTTTGTTCGGCTTAAGTTTCCCCTTCAACCTTCTAAGAAGCCTCTCAGCCTGCTGTTTAGTTGCGGAATAAAGTGGGACAGACCTATCTCCACGCAAATAACGTTGAAAATTTTCATATTCTCGTTTAAGAAGCTCCTCCTTGCCCTT
>Ga0078972_1005491_pt1 | contig 32094 bp, 35 predicted proteins | sample YelNatPaOPGAMG01_FD_67568 | JGI IMG/M metagenome (GOLD analysis project Ga0078972, IMG submission 67568) | Hot spring thermophilic microbial communities from Obsidian Pool, Yellowstone National Park, USA - OP-RAMG-01 (SPADES assembly) (version 2) | ecosystem: Environmental > Aquatic > Thermal...
AGAAGGAGAGTGCCTGGTAATGACAGAAAGGGTAACGCCTTGCCATGACGAAAAGGGAAGTGCCTCGGAATGAGGAAAAGGGAAGTCCTCGGAATGACGAAAGGGGAAGTGCCTCGTCATGACGAGGGAGAGCGCCTCGCCAAGACGGGGAGGGGTGGATTTTACAATGAGAGGAAGGAAAAGGATATCACCCCGAACCCGTCATTGCGAGCGAAGCGAAGCAATCTCACCTGATGGATATGTCACAGGCTGAATAAGAAGGCGATAAAGGGATCGTTGGATTTCCACTTGTAAACCATCGTGTGAAATCATCTGATGTTTAGGTGGCTCAGGGGTGACTGAATGAAAAAGATCGTGATCGCGTTGGGCGGGAATGCCATTAAACAGTGGGATCAGAAGGGTTCGGCGGAAGAGCAGTTCGAGAACGTGAAAAAGAGCTCTTCTCACATTGTCCGAATCATCAAGAGGGGATTTCAAGTCGTGATCACCCATGGGAATGGTCCCCAGGTTGGAAACCTCCTCATTCAGCAGGAGGCGGGCGCAGGAGAGGTCCCTCCTCAGCCCATCGACGTTTGCGGAGCTATGACCCAGGGACAGATTGGCTACATGATCCAGCAAGCCCTCCTCAACGAACTGAAAGATGCCCGGTTGGACCGTGAGGTGGTGACCCTGGTCACCCAGGTCATGGTCGATAAGGATGATCCCGGTTTTCAGAATCCGACCAAGCCTGTGGGGCCCTTTTACACCAAGGCCCAGAAGGAGCAATACGAAAAGGAAAGACCGAGCCATGTTTTCAAAAAGATCAACATGCAAGGGGAGCGCTACCGGAGGGTTGTCCCTTCACCCGATCCCCTTCGAATCCTCGAAGCAAAGATGGTGAAGGAGCTTTTTGAACGGGGGGTGATCGTGATTGCCTCGGGAGGCGGAGGTATTCCCGTGATCCTCGATGATCAGGGGCACCTCAGAGGTGTGGAGGCAGTGATCGACAAGGATCTTGCGGGCGAGAAGCTGGCAGAGGCGGTAGGAGCGGATATCTTCATGATCCTGACGGACGTGAAGAAAGTTTATCTTCACTACGGAGAAAAAAGACAGAAGGGATTAGACCGACTCACCCTTGACGAGGCAAACCGATATTTGCGGGAGGGAGTTTTCCCCGCCGGAAGCATGGGACCGAAGGTAGAGGCCTGTGTCCGGTTTATTGAATACGGCGGGGACAGGGCGATCATCACATCCCTCGACTCTGCGGTGGAGGCCCTTGAGGGTAAAGAAGGAACTCACATCATGGCTTAGGGGCGAAGTCTTGACCCGTCCGCTACGTTGTGAAACCCTGAAGAGGGTACCCTAAAGGCCATGTCAAGCGGGTTTGTTGACACCTGAGCGGTTATCGGAGACTCCACCAGGGGCGAAGTTCAGAAGAGGGAACGGAACTTAGCATTCATTGCCATTAAGGTTCCGCTACCAACCCTCTCTGGCACCCTTCCCGGGCCCCTTTGGGGGAGGGATTTTGGCAACATCAGGGTTTCGTGGAAACCTCGGTTCTTAATTCTAAGATTTTGACAGAAAACGGAGAGATCGATGAAACTACAGCATGTTCTTGAAGCCCAGCAGTTCAATAAGAAGGCGCTCAAAGAGCTCTTTTCGATGGCTGAGAAGATGGAGCAGATCCTTGAGCGGGGAGGAAGCGATCTTCTTCGAGGGAAGATTCTTGGCAGCCTTTTCTATGTTCCGAGCAACCGGACTCGGTTTTCTTTCGAATCGGCTATGATGCGTCTCGGGGGTCAGGTTCTTGGAACCGACAGGGCGGAAGCCTACTCGTCCGAACTGAAGGGAGGATCGCTGGAAGAAGCCGTTCGAACGATGGCCTGCTATACCGATGTGATTGTCTTGCGCCACCATCAAAGCGGTTCGGCGAAAAGGGCAGCCAGTGTTTCTTCGGTTCCGATTATCAACGGGGGAGATGGGGCGGCCCAGCACCCGACCCAGGCCCTACTCGACCTTTATACCATTGACCGCGAACTCGGGGGCATCGATGGGGTGGTCATTGCCTTTGTCGGCGATCTTGCGAACAGCCGGAGCATTCGCTCCCTCTGCTATTTCCTGGCCAAGTTTTCCGGCATCAAGGTCTATTTCGTTGCGCCACCCACATTGAGCATGCGAGACGACATGGTCCAATACCTGAAAAAACACCGTATCACGTTTTTCGAAAACTACAGTCTTGAGCCATCCCTCGAAGACCTGGCGAGAAAGGTGGATGTGATCTATGTCACCCAAACCCCAATCGGAAGCTTCGGAGATCGCCTCGAAGAGTACGAACAGTCGAAGAAGCGATTTGTCATTGACAAGAGGGTCTTGAAGAGCATGAAGCAGAACTCCATCCTCATGCATCCCCTTCCCCGGGAAAACGAGATCGCACCGGAGGTCGATCGAGACCTCCGAGCGGTCTATTACAAGCAAGTTTACTACGGGCTTTGTGTCCGGATGGCAATCCTGTGTACGGTTCTTGGAGTGAAGCCTTAGGTTCCCGGACGGGTCCCCCATAAAATTGAGCTTGACTTTTTCTTCGTCTTTTCATATCGTGGTTAAACAACGACCTTGGAGGAAGAGGTATGTTGCTAGGCCTGGAAGAGATCGAGAGAAGGGTGTGGGAGGAAGAAAAAATCTTCCTCATGAAGCAGGTGGGGATCCTGCTGATCAAGAACAACGCCATCAAATTCGGCGACTACATACTGACTTCGGGGAAGAGAAGCCCTTACTACATTGATCTCCGACAGACCATCTCAAGCCCGATCACCATGGACTGGATTGCCAACTCCTTGACCCGGATTATCATCAACGAGATCGGAAGGGAGAAGATAGATCGCATCCTGGGGGTTCCGACCGCCGGCATCCCTTTTGCGACAGTGGTGAGCCAAAAGCTGGGTCTCCCCCTCATCTATTACCGCCAAGCCCGGAAGGAGCATGGGGTCCGAAAGAAGGTGGAGGGGATTCTCGAGAGAAACGATCGGGTTCTCGTGGTGGATGATCTGATTACCACGGGCGAGAGCGTGATCGAGGCGGCAGAGGTCGTTCGAGACCAGGGCGGCGTGGTGAACGAACTCGTGGTCCTTTTGGATAGGGAGCAAGGGGGACAGGAGAGGCTTCGGGCCCATCGCATCGAGCCCCACATCCTCTTCAAGATTTCGGACGCCATGAATTGGCTTCATAGTGTGGGTCTCATCGGCCACGAGATCTACGAGACGATCAAACGCTACATCGAGGAAGAAAGCGGGGTAGCTCAGACTCCCGAAGAGCAGAAGAGGGCAATGGAGTAAAGGAGGTAAGGGTGGACAAGAACAGGCGGGTCTTCATTGGGATGATCGGTGCGGTCGTGGTATTCGCTTGCATGCCTCTTGTGACAGCCGACTCAAAGGTCCCACGGATGACCAAGGAGGAGTTACGGCAGATCATGGAACGGCCTGACGTGGTGATCCTTGACGTTCGGACGGGTGAGTCCTGGAAACGTTCGGACCGAATGATCAAGGGAGCGGTTCGTGAAAACCCGGAGAAGGATGTAAAACTCTGGGCGAACCGATATGGGAGGGATAAGACTCTCGTTTTCTATTGCACGTGACACGACGAGGCGACCAGTGCCTGGGTGGCACGGCAATTTCTTGACATGGGATATAGCAAGGCCTTTGCACTCAAGGGAGGATGGGACGAATGGGAACGGGCTGGGTTTCCGACCGAGAGCAAAGCGACGAAGCCCCTTGAGAGAAAGGAAAGGTGATTCCGGACATGAGGAACCCGAAGGACAGATCAAAGGGGACAGAAGGGAAAGGGAAAGGTACCGAACGTTTCAAGGCCTTGGTGAGGATCGCCGAAAGGTACCTGAAAGATTACACGGAGGGGAAACGGCACGATCACGACAAGGCTGAGGTGGCTTTAAGGGTTCTCTCGGTTTACCGTCGGATCTTGAAAATCGAAAAGGAAAGGGCAAAGGTTCGTCTGGAATGGCGAAACCTCCTCGCCAGTATCGCCGAGCTGAAAAGACCCTCCGAGACCAAGAAGCGGGTATCGAAGAAACCGGCACACCATCTTCTCGGCGAGGCATAACCCCACAGCGTTCTTGCCCGGAAGAAATCCTCTTCCCCGATTCGAGACAGCCCCCAAAAAAACGGCCCCCCTGCTCCGGACAGGGCAGGGGGGGCGAAACGATCATTCCGAACCGGGGCCCTTTGTTGGGCAGGGATTTTTTCAACCTCAGGATTTCATATTCCCAGCCGATCGGCCACCCAACCTAAACCCAATCGTTCGAGGGTTTGCCGTGTCGGCGCTCCTGTCTTCACATCCCAACCACACTGCCGGTAATATTCGTCTCGGGCTGCTTCCCATTCGGCTTTGTCGATTTTCCATCCGTCGCTCGGGCCGCCCTTGAGACCCTTCTGGAAGAACTTCTCGGTGAGCGTGTCTTGGTTTCGAAGAATGCCCTCTCGGGCATTGAAGGCCCTCATCATGTTCAATCGTCTTTCTCCAACGGTGAGGAGCTCTTCGATTGTCACGTCCCATCCCGTCACGGCCTTTACGATCTTCGTGATCTCCTCGGGCCCGTAGAGTTGCCAGGAGGGGCCACAGGCAAACTGACAAAGGTTGAGGCTATCGAGCATGCTGTGAAAATACTGCGTCTTTCGGGCGAAATGAACTTTCTCGGGACCGAGGCTCTGAGGTTTCTGGGGTTGGGTGAGTCCTAAAGCTCCCAACCGGGTCTTGAAATTTTCATAACCGGCCTCGTACGAAGGATCGTGGTCGCTGCTCATGTGGTCGGCACCAAAGGGGTTGACGGCGTAAATGAGGGCGAGGCTACGTTTCACCTGGGGCATATGAGCTGGCGCCTCCTGGTTCTTACTGGTGATGAGAAATTCGGCTCCCCGGCCCAGTCTTTCTGCCGCACGGGCTGAGCCCTCGGCGAGAAGATCTCCAAACCCCTCCCTCTTGGCGATTCGTTCCGCAAGCTCCACCATGGCCCTGGCGTTTCCGAATCGAAGGTCGAGGCCCCCTGTATCTGCAAGGGTGAGAACTCCCGCTTCGAAGGCCTCCATGGCCCAAGAGATGGTCGCACCGCAGGAGATGGTGTCCAGGCCGTATTGGTTGCAGATCTCGTTGGCCTTGCACGTGGCAGCAAGATCGTCCACACCGCAGTAAGACCCGAGGGTTGCAACGGTCTCGTATTCAGGCCCTCCATAAAGAGGATCGACGACATAGGGTCCCTCTTTGATCTCGACGACCCGTTTGCAGCGGATGAGACAGCCAAAGCACGTATCGCGGCCTTCCTGATCCTGCTTACCCGTTTCCCGGCCCTTCAAGACGGTTTCGTACATCGTGGGGCCGTCAATCTTCTTCCAACCCTCAAATACACCGCTCGTGAAGTTGTAAGTGGGCAGCCCTCCCATAGTCTGCTGAAGGGAGACGACGTTGGCCGTTCCGTACTTCCCAAGGCCCGCCACGCCGGAATTGGGAAAGGCGTTCGATCCCCACCGCCCCATCTCGGTCAAGGCCTCTCTGTCCGCGATCCCGGGTTTCTGATTGCCTCGCACGGCGACGGCCTTGAGGTTCTTGCTTCCCATGACCGCCCCCATTCCTGTCCGTCCGTTTGCACGGTTGCACATGTTGATCAAACACGCAAAGCGAACCCGCTTCTCTCCTGCGGGGCCGATCTGAAGGACTTCGATCTTAGGGTCGCCAAGCTCCTCTCGAATCCCTTTCTCGACCTCACCCGTCACCTTCCCCCAGAGATGGGAGGCCTCTCGGATTTCGACTTTCCCATTATGGATCCAAAGATAGACAGGGGTCTCTGCTCGACCTCGAATGATGAGTCCATCAAAGCCCGCGAACTTGAGCTCGGCAGGCCAAAAGCCGCCACATTGCGAATCTCCAATAGCACCCGTAAGAGGAGACTTGGCGCTAGCGGTCATCCGGCTCTGTCCTGAAAAAGGCGCGCCAGTGGTCACCCCAACGCTCAGGCAGAGGATATTATCAGGGCCGAGAGGATCGATGCCCGGGGTCATCTCCCGCAAGAGATAGTAAAGGTTAAGGGCACTACCTCCCATGTAGGTACGATAAAACGATTCTGGAGGCTCTTCGACGGTCACTTTTCGGTCCGTGAGATTGACGTGAAGTATTTTCCCCTGGTATCCGTTCGGCATAGCATTCTCCTTTCTTCAAGAGAGATTGATCCAAAGGTGTGCGACTCTTCTCAATATACGTAAAGGCAGCGACCGTGTCAAGAAAATTCTGGCTGTGAGCCTCTCAGATGGTGTGAAAAAACGGTCCGCATCACTCCAGGTCCATTTCGAACGGGACAGGATAGTCCCCCGTAAAACAGGCATAGCAGAAATGCTCGGGATTTCCCCGCACGCATTTTTTCAGCCCCTCGAGGGAGAGATAGGCGAGGGAGGTGGCCGTGATGTATTTCTCGATCTCCCGGATGGTGTGGGATGACGCGATGAGCTCCGATTTCTGGGGCGTATCGATGCCGAAGAAGCAAGGGTGGGTAATGGGCGGTGAGCTGATCCTCATGTGGACTTCCTTTGCTCCTGCGGCCTGGAACATCTTGATGATCTTTCGGCTGGTTGTTCCCCGAACGATGGAATCATCCACCGTCGCGATCCGTTTCCCTTCCATAAGGCCTTTCACGGGATTGAGTTTGATCTTGACCCCAAAGTGACGAATGGACTGTTCGGGTTCGATAAAGGTTCGGCCGACATAGTGGTTACGGATCATTCCCATCTCGAGGGGAACCCGGGACTGGCTTGCATAACCGATCGCAGCCGGAAAGCCGGAATCCGGAATGGGGACCACCATTTCAGCCTCCGAAGGTGCTTCCCTTGCGAGCTCTTGGCCCAGTGCCTTTCGCACCTCATAGACATTGCGATGGAAGAGGAAGCTGTCGGGCCGTGCAAAATAGATGAATTCGAAAACACACTGGGCATAAGAGGCTGCGGGAAAGGGCTTGAACGAATCGATTCCTTTGTCATGGATCACGAGCACCTCTCCCGGTTCGACCTCCCGGATGAAGTGGGCTCCGATCAGATCAAAGGCGCACGTCTCGGAGGCCACGACGGGCGAATCCTTGATCTGGCCGAGAACCAGCGGTCTAAAGCCGTGAGGGTCTCGAGCCACCACCAGCTCGTGTTCGGTCAGAAAGGCCAGGGAATAAGCGCCCTTCACCTGTTCCAAGGCGTGGATCGTTCTCTCGACAAAGGTCTTTCTTTTCGAGTGAGCGATCAGGTGAACGATGACCTCCGTATCCATGTTGGACTGAAAAATGGACCCCTTTGCCTCCAGTTCGCTTCGGATGAAATAGGCGTTGGTCAAGTTTCCGTTATGGGCAATCGCCATGCCGCCGCCGGCGTATTCGACCACGAAGGGCTGAGCGTTCTTGAGCTCGCTCGACCCCGCGGTGGAATAGCGGACATGGCCAATCGCGCTTCGGCCGGGAAGCTTTCGGAGACGTTCGCGATCGAAAATCTCGGAGACCAGGCCCATTTGACGATAGTGATGGAGGTGCTTCCCATCGGAAGAGACGATTCCTGCGCTCTCCTGTCCTCGATGCTGAAGGGCATAGAGGCCGAGATAAGTCAGATTGGAGGCTTCGGGGTGATCATAGATTCCAAAGATGCCGCACACGAATGGATGTCCTTTCTTCTCGATTCCTTGATGATCTATGGCGTATCCAACAGAACCCAAGGAAACACCAGACCTGCCGGACGGTTGCCCCTTCCAAGGGAAGAAACGTCCTCTTTCATCATAAGAAAGGAGAAAGGTCTTTGTCAATGGAAACCGAAGATTCGAATCCCGATTTAGAAAAAGAGACTCCTCTCCCGCCAAGGCGGGAGAGGGAGATGTCTGTCATTTCTATTTTGAGAAGATTAATCAGTGCAAACGGAGCGAGCTTCCGGGGACTCGAGGCGCAAAGGACAAGGGCTGGCTGTATGATGAAACTTGAAAAACCTCGCGCAGGTATTTTCTACCTTATGGTGAACGAGAATAAGAAGCAGTCATTGCGAGGAGCGAAGCGACGTGGCAATCCCATGAGATTGCTTCACTTCGTTCGCAATGACAAATGGCGGATGCCAGCTTACTTATGAGTATGCTCCTATTGATCTGGCCGAACAAGGAGAAAACAGATCTTCCTCTCCCGCCAAGGCGGGAGAGGGATCGGAATTTGGGCGAAGTCCAAATGACTGCCTCCGCTCGAGGTGTGGAGACGGGTCGTTTCCAACAGTATTTAAGCGGCTGGCAAAGGCGAGCTCCCCCAAGGAATAAAGGAAACGATCGCCCCTCCGTAACTTGACAACCCCTTTTCGGCCATCCATAATTTTGAGGCGCTTGTCAGGGGCTGGGGGTGGAACGGCCATGAGAGAAAAACTCTGGATATGCGTCGGCTTGATGACCTTCACTTTAGCATGCGGAAAGCAATCCGGCCCTCCGGCTGAGAAGCCTTCGGCACCAGAGCCCCTCAAGGTGGTGGTCGAAGAAGAGAAAAGAGAGAAAAAGCCGCCTCCGCCGCCGGAGGTGAAAATCCGGCTGAAAAAAGATGGGAAGGATCAGTACTCATGGGAGCTGAGCGGCTCGGATGTGGATCAGATCCTGAAGGTCGACGAGAAGCTGCGAAAGAAACTGGGGGAACCGTCAAAGTAGAAGGGAAGCGTCCAATCGTCCTTTTGAGATGCAGTGACGAAGTTCGAACGAGGGAGGAAGTGGAATGGGAATCGAATGGATCGAGCAGCTCTTCAAGGAACTTCCTTCGGGGATTGTGATCGGCATGATCGTCTTTCTGGGGATTCTTCTGATCCTCTGGATCCTTCTTCCGGTTTGGGTTCTGTTCATTCAGTGGAACGTCGGCAAGCTCAGAGACGAAATCAGGGATCTTGCGGATCTCCTCGAAAGCTTGGCAGAGAAGGCAAGAGGGAGAGAATTTGTTGACCCGAAGGGTTGAAAAGAGTCAATGCCTTATCGTTTTGCTTACGTTCTTCCTTTTTGCCCCTGCGAGTTACGGCCAGGCCAGGCTACCCCGTATTCCTCTCTACGTCAAAGACAAGACCATCCATGTGGAGGTGGCTCGAACCGAGGAGGAGCAGGCAAGAGGGCTTATGGGAAGGCGATCCCTCGGGAAAGACGAGGGGATGTTATTCGTCTATGAGAGGGATGTTTACCACGGCTTCTGGATGAAAGATACCCTGATTCCCCTGAGCATCGCTTTTATCGATCAGAGCGGGCGGATTTTGGCAATTCTCGACATGGAACCCCTCACCCTGGACATCCACATGCCTCCTCGGGCCTTTCGTTATGCGTTGGAGATGAATAAGGGCTGGTTTGAGACCCACAGGATCCAGGTTGGGGATTTTGTCAGATTTTCAAAGTAAGGAAGGCGACACGCCCTGCCCCTCATTTATCCATCAAACGGCTCAGTGAGCCTGCCCGCTACGTTGCGGAGCGATTCTTGCGAGGTCAGGGTGAAGTCCACTCCATGATCAAGGCGTCTTCGTTCCCATAGTAGTTTGGGATCGCGCCCACCCTTCGAAACCCCATCGTCTCGTAGAAGGCTTGGGCTCCTAAGTTGCTCCTCCGTACCTCGGCGCGCATGCTTCTGCAGCGAAGGAGCGTGAAGGCCGTTTCAAGGAGCCTTCTCCCGATGCCCTTTCTTCGATAGGCCGGGTCAACGGCCATGGAAATAAGATGTCCATCCCAAGAAAAAATGATATAACCCAGAACCTTTTCTTCCTTCTGGGCGTCTCGCTCGGCGAAGACGAGAAAGGTTTCGGGGTGGAGCCAGCGGAGATGGACAAAGGTCGCCCAGTCGTAAGGCGACTTGGGGAAAGATTGACGCTCGATGTCGAGAATTTGATCTATATCCGATAACACGAATCGTCGTATCATGGCTTGGCAAGAGAAAAGGTGACGACGGGTTCGGACGGGAGTCCCCTCGAAATTATACCCCAAGAATCTTTCAGCAGCAATTGACTTTGGGCTGGGCAGTGGGTAGAATGGTAGGGTGTCTGGCGTTCTCAAGACAACGGAGACTTTTTGCGTAAGCCTTGCATTCGCTTCGCTGTTTGTTCGAGGTGGAGGATGAAAGGGGTCTTGTCGATTTTATGCGTCCTGGCCCTAAGCGGTCTGGCACACGGAGAGCTCTACAAGTGGATCGATGAGAAGGGGACCGTCCACTTTACGGACGATCTCACCCAGGTCCCTTCGGCTCATCGGCCTGGGACAGAGATCCAGAAGACGCCGAGAGAGGCGCCTGTTTCCACCCAGAGAGAATCCCCCTCTTCCGTCCCTTCGGTCAAGGCACCTGAACCGACGGGTATCGAGGTTCCCCTTTTTCGGAAACATGAACTCCTCCTAACGGAAGTGACCCTAAACGGAAGAGTAAAGCGCTATTTCATTGTGGATACGGGAGCGAGTTTCACGCTGATTAACCGGCAGACCGCAAAGGAGTTGGGTATCACGGTGGACGGACAGACGCCCGTTCTTCCCATCTTCACCGCGAGCGATGTCATTTTAACCCCGATGGTCAACTTGAGAGCCGTGAGGGCGGGTGAAGCCGAGGCCGAGAACGTCGACGTCCTGATCCATGATCTGCCCAGCGGCACGTCCGGGCTTCTGGGGAACTCCTTTCTCAGCCGCTATAAGGTGGTTCTCGACTCCGTTCACGGAAGGATGACCCTTTATCCTCTGAAAGGCGAGGCTTCTCCCGATCGTCCCGGAGGCTATAGCCGAGACTTTTGGACCGGACAATTTCGGTTTTACCATCGGACGCTGGAGGAGCTCAAGCGACTGAATGCAAAGTACCAAAAGCAAGGCAATCGCTCCGAACAGACAAGGATCCACAACACGATCCGCTATTTTGAAAACCAGCTCGATGAGCTTGAGCGAAAGGCCTCCCTGGCAGGTGTCCCACGGCACTGGCGGGAATGAGAGCTCCTTCGACAGGAGGGAATCCCTAAGGGGTGTAGATGACGACGAGGAGCTTCGCCTTTTCGGAACTGAGGTTTCGAAGTTTATGGGTCAGGCTTGAGTCGAAGTGGAGCGTTTCGTTCTTCTTGAGGACGTTGCGGTTGTCGCCGACGATGATCTCGACCTGCCCCTTGAGAACGTAAACAAACTCCTCCCCCTCGTGGTGGTACTCGACCATGCGATGATCCTGGTGAGGATCGATGGTTACCAAGAAGGCCTTCATATGCTTCGTCTGAGCATCCGGCGTGAGCGTTTTGTAGGCGTAGGCCTGGGTTCGCTTGAGAAAGCTCTCTTTCCTTCTCGTTTCGGAACGCTGTTGAGCCTCGGCCGATAGAAAGGAGCCCGAATCCACAGCAAGGGCTTTGGCGATCTGGATCACAGCGGAGACGGGTGGTATCACACGGCCCTCTTCGATTTCTCGGAGATAGCGCTGGGCATAGCCGGTCTTGTTCGCCAGGGTCTCCAAGGAGATCTGTCGGGCCAAGCGAAGCTGTTTGATCTTCGATCCAAAGGATTTCTCGTCCGTGACTTTTCCCGCCATGGGTTCACCTCCAGGTGAATGAAGTGGCTATTCTCTTCTTTATAGTTTGATTTTCGGATTTTTTCAATTTATTTTTTTGTGGGAGCCATTTAGTACTTCCACAGGGCGATAGGCTGAGCCTTCCTCGGCTTTGGGAAGGGATGGGGCAGGGGGTATGGAATGACTCGGTGGGTAAAGGGCGGAATACTGGAAAATCGGTTTGAAGCTGATCGTGTGGCTCAGGCCCTGAAGGAAGCAACGATTCCCTTCTTGATCAAGACGTTTGAGGATACGGCCTATGACGGCCTCTATGTCCTTCAGAAGGGATGGGGCATGGTGTTGGTTCCGGACCATTTCCAGGAAGAGGCCGAAAAGATCGTCGCTGAGGTCAAGAAAACGTTCAAGGAGGAGGGACGAGATGAGATGGAGGAGTCTGGATGAGGTTTTGAGGTTCGCCATCCGCAGGGAAGCGGACGATGCTGCCTTTTATCGATTGGCTTCGGATCGCTCGAAAGCGGGGACGAAAGAGGCCTTCCTTGAGCTCGCCCGGGAAGAGGAAGGGCACCGGCGAAAGCTTGAGGCCATTGATCTGAAGAAGCTCGATGAGATCGAGATCAAAGAGGCTTCAGGATTGGGAATTGGAGAAAGCATCGAAGAGGTCCAGTTCGACTCCGAAATGACCTACGGGGACCTTCTTCGGATGGCCATTAAGAACGAGGAGAAGGCCCGACAGCTCTATTCCGCCACGGCTCAGATGGTCGACGATCCGAGCCTCAAGAAACTTCTCCTTCTCTTGGCCCAGGAGGAAGCTGCGCATAAGGAAAAACTGGAAAAGAGATACGACGAGGACATTTTGACAGAGTTTTAACCAAAGATATTTGAAATTTCCCGTCATCTTTACCTTCTCGCCCGCCGGGGAGACGGTGAGGGGCAAGATGGTAGAACGTATGGGGAGAGATTTTGGAGCACGGTTCGATTAGAAAGTCAGGGGAGAGCATATGATTGCAGGTTTGACGGCACGATTGGAGATGCGGGTGGAGGAGAACGATTTGTCCCCCGAGCTTCGCCGCGAGGAGTTCGGGGTTTTGTCGACCCCGCGACTCGTTCAACTTCTCGAGGCGACTTCGAGGGAGGCCGTCAGAGAGCACCTTGCTCCGAACGAACGGTTTCTGGGGACAGGGGTGAATATCAGACATCTTGCCTCGACCCCCGCGGGGATGAAGGTGACGGCTCATGCCCTGTTGAAAGAGGTCCGGGAGAACCGGCTTCTGTTCCTTGTCGATGCTTACGACGAAACGGAAAAGGTAGCCGAGGGAGAGCTGGAGGGGATCCTTGTCCCCGAAGATCAAATTTTTGAAAGGGTCCGAAGCAAGAGAGGAAAGGGCGGAGCCGAGACGAGGCCGGGTGAGCGATGAGGATTCTTGCCATCGATATTGGAGCCGGGACGCAGGACATTCTCCTTTTTGATTCCAAGAAGAAGATCGAGAATTCGGTCAGCTTGGTTCTTCCCACGCCTTCAAAGGTTCTGGCAGAAAAGTTGAGAAAGATAGAAGGATCTGTCTACATCCGGGGAGACACCATCGGAGGAGGAAGCCTGACTCGGGCCGTTACGGAACATCTGAAAAAAGGTTATCGGGTCGTTATGGAGAGCGAAGCGGCCTATTCCATTCGAAACGATCTGGATGAGGTCCTCTCCATGGGCATCGAGGTCGGAGAGAAACCGAAGGGGGATGAGTTCGAGGAACTTTGCCTGCGGGAGGTGGAGATCGGAGTCCTCCGGGATTTTCTCTCGCGGTTCGGTGTCGATCTTGAGGTGGATGTCATTGCCCTTGCCGTTCAGGATCACGGTGTCGCACCGAAAGGCACTTCGGATCGAATTTTTCGGTTCGATCAGATGGAGGCCCTCTTGCGACGGGACAATCGGCCCGAGACCTTTCACTATGTGGACGAAGAAATACCGAACCACTTCATCAGGATGCGATCGGCTTTGAGGGCTGTTAGGCGGGAAACCTCGGTGCCTGTGCTCTTGATGGATACGTCCCTATCGGCCATTCTCGGTTGTGCCGAAGAGGCTGTGGGACCATGTCTCATCGTCAATGTAGGCAATGGCCACACGATTGGAGCGCTTCTCGTCAACGGGAGGGTGGAGGGGCTTTACGAGCATCACACCCATGCCCTCACTCCTGAAAAGCTCGAGCGCCATCTCAGGCTTTTTCTGAGGGGAGAGCTGAGCCGGGAGGAGGTGTTTGACGATCAAGGACATGGTGCCCTGACCCTCCGTCCCTTCTTTGGAGACGTGAGCATCGTGGTCACGGGACCGAATCGAGACCTTTTTCAGGGGACCTCTCTCCGGTTCGTATACGGTGCTCCGGCCGGAAACACGATGATGAGTGGGCCCATGGGATTGATCAAGGCAGCCCTGTTTCGGTACGGCAAGAAGGGGATTTGAAAAAGGAGAAGAGAGATGGAAAAGATCTATTATGGTTCCATGAGGACCTCGATGCTGGGGGAAGTCTTCGTCGCCTCGACCGAAAAGGGGCTTTGCATGGTCGATTTCATGACCTCGGAGAAGGGTTTCCTTCAGAAGCTCGAAGGAAGGTTTCGGGGAGAGGTAATCCGAAACGATCGAAGAAACAGAAATGTGCTCACCCAGATCGACCGATACCTAAAGGGAAAGATCACGAAGTTCGATACGCCTCTCGATCTCCGAGGGACGCCGTTTCAGAAGAGGGTCTGGGACGTCCTTCTCAAGATACCCTACGGCCACACACGAACCTACCAGGACGTCGCCCGGGCGATCGGTCACCCCAGGGCCTTCCGGGCCGTTGGGAACGCGAACGGTTCCAACTGTATTCCCCTCATCATTCCGTGCCACCGTGTGATCGCGAGCGACGGAGGCCTTGGAGGCTACGGCCATGGCCTCGAGGTGAAGAGGCGCCTTCTCGACCTCGAAAGGGCCCATTCGAATAGATCCTCCTGATTTGGGCCGGATCTTCTCCGGCTCAAATTTTCATTTTGACATTGTCATTGCGGGGAACCGAAGCAATCTCGCCCCTTTCAATATGAGATTGCCACGCACCTTGCAGGTGCTCGCAATGACCCAATGGAAAAAGGCCTTGGGTTTTTATAGATCAGGGTTTGGGTCCGTGGATGAGGTTGACATTCCCTTTAGGTTTATTTAGAATGCGGCCATAGAATCCACCATCAAGAAGGAGGGTTTCGAGATGAGAAAATGTCTATGGGTTTTGATCTTTTGGGCGTGTTGGGGGATGGTGTTGATAAGGGGAGCCCAGGGAGCGGAAGCCCTCAATGCTTATTCCATCTGGCCGGAAAACTGGGCACGGCCCATGTTCGAGGAGTTCGAAAAGGCTACAGGCATCCATGTGAACTTCCTTCGGTTTTCTTCCGGAGAGGCGCTGGCCAGGGTGATTGCGGAAAAGAATAATCCTCGGGTCGATGTCCTTTTTGGCGGGCCTGTGGAAACGCATGTGGCCGGCATAAAAGAAGGGGTCTTCGAACCCTACAAACCTCCAAGCTTCGGGGTTCTCTCTCCAAGATTCAAGGACCCTGAAGGCTACTGGGTTGGCATTGCCGACGACCCTCTTGTTTTCATGGCCAATAGGAAGTTTCTGAAGGAGAAAAACCTTAACCCGCCTACTTCGTGGATGGATCTTCTTGATCCGGCTTACAAGGGAATGATCCAGATGGCCGATGCCCGGACATCGGGAACGGCTGTGACCCGGATCTTTTCCATTATCCAGGTTTTCGATCGCGACGAGAACAAGGCCTTCGATTACATGAAGAAACTTCGTAAGAACGTTCAAGTCTACACCAAGAGCGGAGGAGGGGGTACGATTCCCGTGGGCCTGGGGCAGGCGGGTGCAGGGATCTTCTTTATAGTCGATGCCCTCAAGACGAAGCAGGAAGGCTATGACGTGGTCATCTCTTTTCCTAAGGAGGGAATCGGAACTTCGGTCGAAGCGATCGCCCTTCTCAAAGGAGCCAAGAATCCTGGTCCGGCCAAGAAGCTGATCGATTGGTCGACGAGTCCGGCCATGCAGAGCCTTTATGCGAAGTACAAGATCAATTTCGTGCCCGCCCACCCCGAGGTGAAGACCGAGGCGAGCCTTGCCGAGATCTTGAAGGGGGCGAAGATCTTTCCGATCGATGAGACGTGGGCTGGACAGAACCGGAAGCGGATTGTCGAACGGTGGGTCAATGAGGTTCTTCCCTGAAGGGCGTGAAAGTCCGATGGGAGTTTTTTGAAACCCACACGATCCGTTTCGCTCCTTACTTTTCGCTCCGTCGTTCTTTCGGGGCTCGGTAGATGCCTGTATCATCAGTGACTGCCAATCCAAGCGATCGATTTCGGAGGGTCCTGAGGGACCCTCCACTGCTGATTAGCCTTCTGGCCCTTTGGCTTCTCCTCGGCCTCTTCATCCTTTTTCCTTTGATCAAGCTCCTGCTTCGGACCTTCGAAGAAGGGGGACGTTTCACGCTTGCCAATGTGGCCGCTATTCTCGCTGACCCCAATCAGCGTCAGGCCTTGTGGAACAGCCTCCTGCTCGGAACGCTGGTGGGAGGCTTCGGAACGGCCCTGGGATTTCTCTTCGCCTTCACGGCCGTGAGGGCCAACCTTTCAAAGGGCTGGACGGCCTTTCTCGACGGAGCCATCATTCTTCCCCTGATTTCGCCTCCTTTTACCACAGCGATCGCCATGATCTTCTCCTTTGGCCCCCGCGGATTGATCACCCACGATCTCCTGGGGGTCAAGGGGTTTACGGTTTATGGTCTTCACAGCACCCTTTTTTCGGAGACGATCACCTATTTCCCCATTGCGTACCTCACCCTCAAAGCGATTCTGGCGGGGATTGATCCCAATGTGGAGGATATGGCGTTTAGCCTGGGAAGCTCGCGGTGGCGCGTTTTTCGGACCGTAACGCTGCCACTCGCTGTTCCGGGACTGGCGAACGCATTTCTTCTTCTTTTTGCCGCATCCCTGGCCGATTTCGCCACCCCGCTTATCCTTGCCGGCAACAGCTTTCCGGTTCTTCCCACCCAGGCCTACCTCCAAATCACCGGCCTCTTCGATTTGAAGGGCGGAGCGGTTCTCTCTTTTGTTCTTCTCATCCCGGCCTTCGTCGTTTTTCTTCTTCAACGATTCTGGGTCAGTCGCAAATACTACGTGACCATTACCGGGAAGGCCGGCGCGGCCACCGAGATCAAAAGCGTCCCGCCCTGGGCCCGACACCTTCTTCTGGGAGTCTGTTTTGCGATCTCCGCCTTCATCCTCTACTTCTATGTTCTCCTTTTCTACGCCTCGATCGTGCGAGCCTTCGGGGCCGATTTCAGCCTGACCGCAAAGCACTACGGCGTGGTCTTCACCGAGGGTTTGAAGGCCATCCGGGATACCCTAATCATCGCCGGGGTTGGAATGCCCATCGGAGGGATCTACAGCATCCTTCTCGGATATCTTGTTACGAAGAAAGTCTTTCCCTCGAGACAAGCCATGGAGATTGTTTCCATGGTCAACTACTCCCTTCCGGGGACGATCGTTGGAATTGCCTACCTTCTCGCCTTCAACGATCCTCCCTTGGTCCTGACCGGGACCGCGATCATCATCATCGCCTGCTATGTGTTCCGCTACGGCCCAACGGGTATTCGCACGACCGTGGCCATCCTTCAGCAGATCGACCCCAGCATTGAGGAGGCCTCTTCGAGCCTTGGAGCCGGCTCGGGCACCACCTTTCGTCGCATTACCCTACCACTGATCTTGCCGGCCTTCTTCGCCGGGTTGGGGGTCGTCTTCATCCGATCGATGACCGCCATCAGCGCAACGATCTTTCTCATCTCGATCAATTGGACCTTGATCACGGTTCGAATTCTCGAGAAGATGACGGAGCTCGAACTCGGCGTGGCCGCCGCCTTTTCCGTCCTGGTCGTTGTGATCGTTTTTGCTGTGATCCTGGCCATCAGTTTCTTCCTTCGTTTGTTCCGACAGCCAGGAGGACCCGAAATGGCCAATATTTTGGGAGGATAGGTGTGGAAGCGGTAAGCATCCGTCTTGATCGTATCTCGAAGAGCTTTCAACACCGGGTGAAAGGTCTTGTCTCTGCCGTGAGCGACGTCAGCCTTCAGATCGAGCCGGGGGAGTTTCTGACGCTCCTTGGGCCCTCGGGCTGCGGAAAGACAACGACCCTTCGCATGATCGCGGGCTTCGAAAGGCCCGATCAGGGTCGCATCTACATCGGGGATGAGGATGTGACGGACCTTATGGCCAACCAGAGAAATATCGGGTTTGTCTTTCAGAACTATGCCCTCTTCCCCCATCTTTCCGTCTACGAGAACGTAGCCTATGGCCTGCGGGTGAAGGGCATGGAGAAGGCAGAGATAGACAAGGCCGTTTCAGAGGTTTTGGCCCTCGTCGGGCTTCGGGGATATGAGCGGCAGTTTCCCCACCAGCTCTCCGGAGGAGAACAACAGCGGGTTGCGCTGGCCCGGGCCGTGGTGATCCAGCCCCGAGTCCTTCTTTTCGACGAACCCCTCTCGAACCTCGATGCGAAGCTTCGCGTTCACATGAGAGGCGAGATCAGGCGTCTGCAGCAGGCCCTTTCGATCACGGCTGTCTATGTGACCCATGACCAGGAAGAGGCCATGGCCATCTCCGATCGGATCGCCGTCATGAACGCGGGAAAGATCATGCAGACCGGTAGGGCCGAAGACCTTTACCTTCGACCCGAATCCACCTTCGTCGCCCAGTTCATCGGAAAGATCAATATTCTCGAGGCCGAAGTAAAGGGGGTGAAAGAAGGGGGCCTCCTTCTCAACCTCCTTGGCAGGGATTTTCAGGTTGCTTCCGGCCACGGAAGCTGGAAGAAAGGCGAGAGGCTCAAGGTTTTTGTGCGACCCGAGTCGTGGGAAATCGAAGAAAAGCGGGAGGCAGAGGCTTTTTCAGGCGAAATTCTCGAAAAGACGTTCCTGGGCGAGAAAGTGGACTATCTCCTCAAGATAGACGGCCAGACGATCAGTGCTTCCGTTTACGATCCATTTCGTCATGGCACTTTTACGCCCGGACAAAAAGTGGGCGTGAAGGTTCAAGGGCAGGCCATCCAGGTGCTGCGCGATTAGCCGAAGGAGTGGGGAGGATGAAGGGTCGAAGGATTGCTGTGCTGATGTGCTTGATCGCCGTTTCATTCGGTCCGGGACTATCTTTGAGTCAATCCCCCAAGGAATTTCACGGTGCGGACTCCGTCTTCGAGAGACAGGGGATGACCCTTCTTTGGGGCATTCTCAAAGGGAAAGACGAAGAGAGCTCCTGGGCTTACCTTTACATAGTCAGGACGGGGAAAGAAGGGGAGAGGTTTCAGTTTTTCAGCGTCGAGGCGGTGGATCCCTTTTCAAACGAAAAAGAGTGGATCGTTCGAGGCGAAAAGCTCACGGGGAAGAACATGGTGAAGTCGCCCCGTTCGTCCTTTGCCGAAAAGACCATGAGGCGAATCCTCTTCTTTACCGACTCCAAAGGGGCTGAAGAGGGAAAGGCTGAAATGGTGGTCTTTTACCGATCCCTTCCCGATACGGCTCCCGAGTTCCTCTCCGAGGGAAAGCTTCAGAGCTATTTCGAAGAGGCCCTTCGAAGGCAAAAGAAAGACTGAGGAGTTGAAGATGTTGCTCACACGAAAAGATCTGGCTTCCATGATCGATCACTCCCTCCTTCGGCCGAACGCGACCCTGAGGGAATTGGAAAAGCTATGCGAAGAGGCGGCCGAGTATGGGTTCAAGGCCGTTTGTGTGAATCCCATTCATGTGGAGGCGGCCTCGAGCCTCCTAAGGGGGAAAGGGGTCTTCGTCTGCTCCGTGGTGGGATTTCCTCTGGGGACCCATTCGGCGGAGATCAAGGCGGCCGAGGCCCGAGAGGTCGTTCGGCTCGGTGCCCAGGAGATCGATATGGTGATCCATGTGGGAGCCCTCAAGGAAGGGCGCCACGGGCAGGTTCGTGACGAGATTCGAGCCGTCGTCGAGGCCTCGGAAGGACGTCCGGTCAAGGTGATTCTCGAGACCTGCTATCTCACCGACGAAGAGAAGATTCGTGGATGCGAACTGGCCCTTGAGGCGGGGGCCTCCTTTGTGAAGACCTCGACAGGGTTTGCGGCAGGCGGAGCAAAGGTCGAGGACGTGAGATTGATGCGAAGGGTCGTCGGTTCCAGAGGAGGTGTGAAGGCTGCGGGCGGCATCCGAACCCTTGAGGATGCGCTGAAGATGATCGAGGCGGGCGCGAGCCGCCTTGGAACGAGCAGCAGCGTGGCGATCCTGCGCGAAATGATCCGAAGCGAGTAGTTCGCTTCGATTCTTCAGGGCGTCGCTTCGATCCGATCACGGACCTTCTTCCAGCTTTCGGTCTCCAGGAAACTTCCCGATACATTTTCCAGGAGTTTCAAAAAGACGGGATAAGGCATAGCGAGGGTGAGGATGTTCTTCTCCACCATGGGCCTGGCAGAGACATCGAACATGCCCAGGATTGCTCCCGGATTCGGTTCGTCCGCTTCTTTGAGAGGATGGGTGAGAAGAGCGCTGCAGCCGGAGCCGAAGGGGGTCTTGACACCCCCTGTTGTCTCCAGGGCGTAATTGGTCAGAGTGAAGAGGCCTGAGAGGACATCAGGCGGGGCAAAGAAGGCTACCACCTCAGGGATCTCGCCTTGCTCAAAGCGGTCGATGGGTTTGAACACGCAGTACGAAGCCGGCGCCCGCCTCGGGCTTGTCTTCTTGAAGTAAGCGCGGGCAAGCTCAGGGGTTTTGATGTAGCGTTCGCCCTCCATCTCGCCCGGAATACCGCAGGAGAGGAAATACTCGATGTTGGGCCTTGGCGTTTCGAGAAACCCCATATAGTAGCCACCGCCCGGGCATCCGAAGTGGTCTTTGTCGAAATAGACGGTTTCGCCGTCGTGTCGCGCTTTTTTGAGGAGCGCAATCATGCAGAGATGGCCCTCCCGTTTAGGGGCGATCCCATCGGGTTTGTCATTCGTATAGTAGATCCCTAACGGTGATTCTTTGAGCGGGAAAGCTGCCCGAAAAGCCTCCCAGAGCCCTTGAGAAAAGGGAATCATGGTTTTGACCTCCTCGATTGTTTCATCCTTTGGCCGTTCCACGGGATCGGCTCCCTTCAACAGAGAGCCCATCTATTCTTGAACCGTCCACGATCTCAATTTACCACCCCAGGGCCAACAAGTCAACCTCAGTCTGGACAAACATAAAGGGAAAACAAATCTTCTTCTCCCCTGGGGGAGAGGATTGAGGTGAGGGGGCAATTCCAAGGGAACACCCCCACCCCAGCCCTCTCCCACCAAGGCGGGAGAGGGAAATGTCTGTCATTTCTATTTTGAGAAGATTGGTAAAAATCGGAACCCTTTCCCCATCCCATCATTCCGAGCCCCTTCCTTTTTCGTCATTGCGAGGCCCACCCTTTCCCCTCACTGGGAGGCCCTCCCTCTTTCGTCATTGTGAGCCCCTCCCTTTCTTCTCATTGCCAAGCAGTTGCTTTCTCGTTATTGCGAGGCACTCCTCTTCTCGCCACTGCCAGGCACTCCTTTTCTGGTCATTGCCAAGCACTTGGTTTCCCGTCATTGCCAGGCACTCCCCTTTTCATCATTGCGAGGCACTCTTCTTCTCGTCATTTTGGGGCCCTTCCTTTTTCGTCATTGCGCGGCACTCCTCTTTTCGTCATTGCGAGGCACTCCCCTTTTCGTCATTGCCAGGCACTCCTCTTTTCGTCATTGCGAGGCACGAAGTGCCGAAGCAATCCCACGCCTCTATAACCCACACGACCAAACCATTGAGCCAAACCCACGGTCTGACCACGGTGCTTATAAGAGCCTGGACACAACAGCAAGCGTGCGGAACCTTCCTCTCCCCTCTCTCCCGCCGAAGTAGAAAGGCGGATGCCCGTCGGTTCTCATTTGAGAAAAAGGCTATGATGCCAACCTATCGACAAATCTCGGAGCAAGGGATTGTGGTTTATCGAAGGCTCACCGAACCTCGGAGAAGATGTCCTCCATCCTGATTTAAAAATAAAAGGTCCATCGGGATCGTTTTGCAAATTGAAAGTCGAACTTTCAATTTGACAGGCATTCGTCCGGACGCTACAATGGGTCTATGAGTTTACTCAAGCGAACCTTATCGGGCAAATTGGTTGCCCTCTCCAGACAATTTCCCGTCGTTTCGGTCACCGGCCCACGCCAGTCGGGCAAAACAACGCTTGCCCGAATGGTTTTTCAACATCACGATTACGTCAGCCTCGAAGACCCGGATGAAAGGGAATTTGCCCTGACAGACCCTCGCGGCTTTCTCAGGAGATTCAGCGAAGGCGTGATCCTGGATGAAATCCAGAGGGCCCCCCGGCTTCTCTCCTACATCCAGGGCATGGTGGATAAAAATCCTTTGCCCGACGGGGCACGAGGTGGATGTCGTCATCGATACAGGGAGAAGTCTTGTTCCCGTCGAGATCAAATCGGGGGAAACCATTGATCCTTCTTTTTTCGATGGGCTCAGGTATTTTATTTCACTCGGTTCTCCCGCCCTGAAAACAGGGGTACTCATCCACGGAGGGGAAGCCCTCTATCGACGTGAACAGTTTGTGATAAGACCTTGGTACCGGTGTGTGTAGACTTTTGATCCGATCAAGCCCTTCATCCCCCATGCCTTTAGAAGAGAGAGCCGCGCTTTGCCAGGTGATCAGAAGCAGGAGGCGACGAAGAACGTTCTCCATTCAGATCCGCGAAAACGGCAAAGTGGTCTGCCGGGTTCCCTATCACGCCCCAGCAAAGGCGGTCGATCAGTTTCTCAGAGAAAAGTGGCCGTGGGTCGAGAAGAAGCTCGCTGAACAAAAGGTTTTCGGGGAAGGGGTCGAGAAGGCCTTTGTCGCTGGTGAGACGTTTCTTTATCTGGGTGAATCCTATCCCCTCGAGATCGTCGATGAAGACGGCAGAATTCCTCTGGAGCTCTCTTTCGGGCGCTTCATCCTTCGAAAAAAGTATCAGTCCCGAGCGAGGGATGTTTTCATCGAATGGTATAAGAAAGAGGCAAAGGATAGACTTGGCGAACGGGTGATGTTCCTCAGCGAGAGGCTCTCTTTGAGGCCTACGGGACTTCGAATCACGAGCGCCCGTGCTCGTTGGGGGTCCTGCTCTCATCGGAACCGCCTCTGTTTTTCCTGGAGGATCATGATGGCGCCTATCGAGGTGATCGATTACGTTCTGATCCACGAGCTTTTTCACATCGTAGAGAAGAACCACTCCCCGAGGTTCTGGTCTCTTGTCGAGCAGATTCTTACAGACTACAAGAAGAGTAGGCGCTGGCTCCGCGAAAACGGCCACCGTTTAAACCTGTGACCTGGATTCGATGACCCTCGAGGAATCAAGGCCTCGTCGGGCCTCCCTGGAAATCGTTCAGTGATTAATCCTCTCAAAATAGAAATGCCAGACGTCTCCCTCTCCGGCCTTGGCGGGAGAGGGCTGGGGTGAGGGTGCTCCCCTGGAATTGCCCCCTCACCTCGATCCTATCCCCCAGGGGAAGGGATACGAAGCACCTCTCTTTTATCCACATGGACAAGGGAGAAATGAGAGGGAATTTCACTCCGGGGTAGACGTCAAAAGTCTTTAGATTTCAAAATCTTTGGTGATCTTATCCACAATGGTTGTGGATTCGTTGTGGATTTCGGCCTTCCAGGCCTTGAAAATAGGGGTTTTCCGGGTTTTGCCTAAAGATTGGGCAGATGGAACCGACCGAACTCGTTACGGATTTCTTCCAATGCTTCTTCTCTCGTCCTGATTTCTCCAGCGATCTGTTTTTCTCGTACAAAGGAGAGGATCTGGCCCACCTTGGGACCGGGAGGGTATCCCAGGGCCATCACGTCGTGGCCGCTGATCAGTCGGGGAGGTTGAACGATCTCTTTCTGGCCGTGCAGTTGAAGAACACGGAGGCAATGGCCTTCAACTACGGAGTCGGTCTGGTAGGATAGGATTCCCCGGCTTGCCTCCTTGTCCGCCAGGGAAAGTAACACGAGGAGAGGGGCCTCGTCGCCCATCCGGTGAACGAGTCGCCTCAGGGCGTTCTCTTTTGTTTCAGCGGAGAGGTTCAGGATTCTCATATGGTTTTCGACCAGCCGAAGCACCCTAAACTTCAACATATTCGAGAAGCGAAGCCTCTCCATGATCCGTTCCGCTGCACGGGCTGAAAAGGATTCATGATGGATGAAGTGAACCTTTCCTTCCTCGTCACGAGAATAGGTATCCTGCTTTCCGATATCGTGAAAGAGGGCGGCGTAAGCCAAGGCGAGACGATCTCCATCCGAAAGGACGAGTTCCCCGAAATTTGATCTTACCCAGTCGCAAGCCCATTCGATCTTTTCAAGGACGAGGAAGACGTGGGGCAAAACACTCAGATGGTGGTGAGCGTTCTGGTCAAGATTCTCGAGCCCTCTTAACTCGGGGAAGAGACGAAAGAGGAGGCCGGTTTCGTAAAGCAAGTCAACGCCTTGAGCCGGCCGGGGGGAGAGGAGGATCTGGTCCAGCTCCATCTTGATCCGCTCCGCCGCAACCTCTGTGATCCTCTCGGCTTTGGATCGGATTTCACTCTTTAGATCTTCTTCGATCCGGAACTGCTCGAGGACCGTGGCGTAGCGGACGGCTCGGAGCATTCTCAACAGATCCTGATCGATCGAACGAGCTGAAACCGTTCGAATGACCCGTTTCTCCAGATCCTCAAGGGCTTCTCGAACCCAGTAGAACCGTTCCTCCCTGAAACCATAAGCGATCGCGTTGATGGTGAAATCCCTTCTTGCCAAATCTGCATCGATGCTCTCTCCCTGGAGATACGTGCAGTCCAAAGAGAAACCATCCCGGATGATTCGAAAGGTGGACTTCCCTTCCTCTTTCCCCACTTTAAAGAACCGAAAGGAGAAGGCCTCCTCGATGGCCGAGATGGCGGCGGCTTGCTCCCGCGGAATGGCCAAGTCGTAGTCTTTCCGCTTCAAACCGAGAAGAAGGTCACGAAGCGTACCGCCGACCAAATAGAGCGAAAAGTTTCTCTCCTTGGCCAGACGGGAAAGGAGGCCGAGGTCAGGGTTTGCAAGAATCTCTTCTCTGATCCGATTGAGATCCATTCGATAAAGACCTTTCTTTTGATAATGCCCTGGCCGGAGGGCACCCCGTCCTCCCGCTCCGGAACTGGCGGCTCAACTTGCTATGGATTAAGATAGTTTATCGAAAGGAGCTTTGTCAATTGTCCAAGACGATTCGTGAAGCCTTAGAAGAGCAAGAAAGGCTGATCCTTTCTCCCTTTGCCACGCTCAGTGCCATGAGCAAGGGGCGTCAGGTTTTCGAAGAAGAGTGCCCTCTGCGACCGGCCTTTCAACATGATCGGGACCGGATCATCCACTCGAAATCCTTCCGGAGGCTGAAACACAAGACCCAGGTCTTTCTCGCTCCAACGGGGGATCATTACCGGACCCGCCTGACCCACACCCTTGAAGTCTCTCAGATTGCTCGCACCATCGCCAAGGCCCTTCACCTCAACGAGGATCTCACCGAGGCGATCGCCTTGGGCCACGACCTCGGTCACACCCCTTTCGGCCACGCGGGAGAGGAGACCCTCAACGAAGTCGTTCCCGGAGGATTTAACCACTCGGATCAAAGCCTGAGGGTCGTCGATCTCCTCGAGAGGGATGGGAGGGGACTCAATCTCACCTTCGAGGTGCGGGATGGGATTTCGAAACATAGCAAAGGACGAGGCCCTATCCTGCCCGAAGAGTCGGCGGAGATGGCCGGCACCCTCGAAGGTCAGGTCGTGCGGATCGCCGATATCATCGCCTACATCAATCACGACATCGACGATGCGCTACGTGGCAACGTGATCGTCCTGAAGGATATTCCCTCCCATTGCCTTCGTCGACTGGGCGAAACGCATTCGATGCGGATCAACACCATGGTCCAGGACGTCATTTTCGAGACCTTGCGCGCAGGAGGCGGGAGGCTATCGATGTCGGAAGAGGTTCTCTCGGCCATGGCGGATCTTCGCGATTTCCTCTGGGATCAGGTTTACGAAAACGAGGCCGTTCACTCTGATTTCCATAAGGCGGTGAAGATCCTCAAGGAACTTTACGACTATTTCATCGGCCATGTGGATCAGTTTCTCTCCCTGATCGAAAGGCCCTGCCTCTACGATTCCCTGGAGCGTTGTGTCTGTGACTTCTTGGCCGGCATGACCGATCGTTATGCCTTCGGGCTTTACGAAAAACTCTTTCTTCCCCTTCCCTGGATGATCCTTTGAAAGGGCCGGAAATGAGACGGTAAACCATCGATTTCGGTCAATAGACTGAAGATGGGGAAATGGCAGAAGACTCCTATGGTCAAGAATAGCGGGCAAAACTACAAGAAGGTTTGGGAACACTTGGGATTGACCTCTTGCCATGGAGGGAGATGAGCAGTGAAAACGACGACCTCGGTGGGAAAAAGAGAAAAAGCGATTCGAGCGATCATTCTCGGAGCAGGGGGAAGGGATTTTCACAACTTCAACACCTTCTTTCGGGATAACCCTTCCTACGAAGTTGTGGCCTTTACAGCCACCCAGATCCCCTTTATTGCCAACCGAATCTACCCGCCCACCCTTTCGGGCCCGAATTATCCATATGGGATTCCCATCTATCCGGAAGAGGATCTGCCGCGTCTGATTTCGGATAAGAAGGTCCGTGAGGTCTTCTTTTCCTACAGCGATATTTCCCACGAGGAACTGATGGATAAAGCCTCCCTCATCCTTTCCCTGGGTGCGGATTTTCGCCTTCTTGGACCGGAGGCCACGATGATTGAAAGCCGCGTTCCCGTCCTCTCGGTCTGTGCGGTCCGGACAGGTTGTGGGAAATCGGTGATCACCCGGAAGATAGCCCGACTATTGAGAGGGAAGGGGCTTCGGGTGGTCGTGATCCGCCATCCCATGGCTTATTGCTCCTTTAAACCGGTTCTCCGCTTTGCGAGCATGAAGGATATCGATGCCGAAGCCTGCACGATCGAAGAGAGGGAGGAGTTCGAGCCCCTTGTCGAGGCTGGAATCACGGTCTATGCGGGCATTGACTACGAGTTGGTCTTGAGGGAGGCAGAGAAGGAGGCTCGCCTCATCATCTGGGATGGTGGAAACAACGACTTTCCCTTCGTCCGGTCGGATTTTGAAATCGTCCTTCTCGATGCCCTCAGGCCAGGCCATGAAAGGCTCTATTTCCCAGGCGAGGTGAACTTGAGGAGAGGCGATCTCCTCATCATCACGAAGGTGAACGAGGCCAAAGAAGGCGCATTAGCGAAAATCCGCGAAAATATATCCAAAATGAACCCAAAGGCTCCCGTTCTCGAGACCTCGTCGATTCTTCGGTTGGACCGACCTGAGCTGATCAAAGGGAAGCGGGTTTTGGTGGTGGAGGATGGTCCAACGATCACCCATGGAGGAATGCCCGACGGGGCAGGGGCAGCCGCCTCGAGGCAGTGGGCCCGAGAGCTGATCGATCCCCGGGATTTCGCCGTGGGGTCCCTCAAAACGGTCTTTGAGCAGTATCCCCACATGGGTCGTGTCCTTCCCGCTATGGGCTATTCCGAAGAACAGATCCGAGACCTCGCCGAGACGATTCAACGCTCGGAGGCCGAGGCCGTTGTCATCGGGACGCCCACGGATCTGAGGAAAAGGATCCGGATCGAAGCGCCCGCGACAAGGGTCGTATACGATTTCGATGTGGATCTTTCTTCGTGGCTGGAAGGTTTCTTGAAGCGGTACGGGTTGTCAGGCTCTTGACAACCGTTCACGGAAAGCGTACAATCCCCTCCATGATCCGGGCAGCGGAGACGAGAACCCGCGAGCTCTATTCTGCGATCGGCCGCAGAATACGGGAGCTTCGAGAAAAGAAGGGGTTGAGCCTGCAGGAGGTTGCGGAGCGAAGCGGGTTTGCTAAGAGTTACCTCAGCCAGATCGAAAACCTGAAACGGGAACCCTCCCTCAGCGCTCTTTCTCAGGTTGCTTACGTGCTTGGCGTGGACGTTCTCTACCTGCTTACGGGTGAACTGCAAAACCCTCTTCCCGAGAGCCTCACCATCGTGAGGAGGGAGAAACGAAAGAGGATCGACCGCGCTCCAGGCAGCCCTTCTTACCTCTATGAATCGATCACTTATAACCGACCGGGCCGCCTGATGGAGGGGTTCATCGTCACTTTGGGGTCTCAATTCCCTCCGGAACCCTTCGTCCACGAAGGGGAAGAGCTCGCCTACGTTCTCGAAGGGAAACATGAGTTCGTCTATGATGGGAGATCGCACATCCTGGAAGAGGGCGACTGCTACTATTTCGATTCGAAGAAGCCCCATTTCGGTAGGGCCCTCGGGAAAAAACAGGCCAAGATCTTGGTGGTGTTCACAGCCAAGAAGGATTAGCGCGCTTTGCGAACGACGGAAAAATCTCAGCAGGAGGACGGCGGATGAAGAAGACAACGCTCCTTAAGAAGCTCATTTTGGACAAGGAGATTCTGGTGATGCCTGGAGCCCATGACGCCCTGTCGGCGAAGATCATCGAGAAAGTGGGCTTTCATGCCGTGACGATGGGAGGATATGCTGCCTCGGCGGCGAGCATCGCCAAACCGGATGTTTCCCTTCTGACGCTGACGGAGTACCTGACTATCGTGCGAAACATCGTCGAGGCGGTCGATATCCCTCTCTTTGTCGATGGCGACACGGGCCATGGCAACGTGACGAATGTCCAACGGACCGTTCGCCTTTTCGAGCAGGCCGGTGTGGCCGGTCTCTTTATCGAGGATCAGGTCTTTCCCAAACGGTGCGGTCATATGGAAGGGAAACAGATCATTCCGACCTTGGAGATGGTGGCCAAGATCAAAGCGGCCGTGGATGCCCGGATGGATCCCGATCTGGTCATCATGGCGCGAACCGACGCCCTCGCTGTGAGCGGAATCGACGAGGCGGTGGAGCGAGGCAATCGATACGCCGAGGCGGGAGCGGATCTGATCTTCGTGGAGGCTCCCACGTCGAAAGAAGAAATGGCCAGGGTGAATCGAGAGATCCAGGCTCCCACGACGGCGATTCAGATCGAAGGAGGAAAGACCCCCCTTCTGACCGTGAAGGAGCTCGAAGAGCTCGGATACAACGTCGTGGTCTATCCAAACGCCACGGTCTATGCAACGGCCTGGGCGCTGAGGGAGCTCTGGCAAGGGCTAAAAGAAAGGGGAAGCACCAAGCACTGGCTCGATAAGATGATTCTCTTCGGCGAGTTCAATACCCTCGTTGGTCTTGACGAAATCAGGGCGAAGGAGGCTTACTACTATAAAGAGGTCTTCCAAAAGCTCACCACCGGATAAGAAACGGCCAGGATTTTCAAGCCCCTCTTGCTCGATCTTCCTTTTGGGCGGCAGTACCGTGCAGGGGGAGGAGAGGAATCTTTTGGAATGAGGATTTCAAAAAGAGTGGAGAGGCAGATCGTATTTCTCAGAGGGACGGGAGCAAGAAAGGAGGTAAAAAAGAGATGAGGAGATGGAATTGGATAATCGTTGGATCACTCGTGCTGTTCGCGATGAGTCCGGTTTGGGCCGCACCCTACAAGATGAGAATCTCTCATCAGATGCCCGAGACGCACTTCATCGCCACCGAGATCAAGGAGTTCAAAACCCTTGTCGAACAAAAGACGAATGGAAAGGTTACGGTGGAAATCTACCCTGCGGCGCAGGCTTTCAAACCAAAGGAGACCATGAACGCGGTGGCCACCGGAGCCATCGAAGCAGCCGTAACGACCAATTTCGAATGGGCTGGGATTCTTCCGACGATGGATATCTTCATTGTCCCCTTTCTCATTACGAAGATCCCCGTGATCGATAAGGCGATTCATGGCGATGTGGGGGCAACCCTTTTTAGAAAGATGGAGTCGAAGGGCGTCGTCCCTCTTATGTGGATGTTGCAAACCCGGACCAACATTTATACATCACGAGACAAGTTCCTTCTCATGCCCGCCGATTTCAAAGGCAAGAAGATCCGGGGGACATCCAAAATCATGAACCTGGGCTCCGAGGCTCTGGGAGCCGCCGCCGTTCCCATCAGCGGACCTGAGGTTCACACGGCCCTGGAACGAGGAACGATCGATATCGGGTTGACGGGCGTGGACGCAGCCCTCACAAGGCACTATTACGAATTTCACAAGTACGGGGTCGTTTCGAACAACTTCACCGTTCTTCACGTCCTTTTTCTGAACCCTTCGTTCTGGAAATCCTTGCCCCCCGACGTTCAGAACGTGATCCGGGAGGTAGCGGCGACGATCCAGAAGAAGAGCCTTGAGGACAGCGAGCGATTCAAAGACTGGGCCGTAGGGGAACTGAAGAAGAAGATGAACGTCCACATGCAGACCGAGCAGGAAGAGCAGGCATGGCAAGCGGTCATGGAAAAGCCTGTCCTCGACTATTTTCTGAAGGCAACCGGAAAAGAGGGAGCGGAGCTGGTCGAACTCGTCTCCAAGATCAGGCGTTAATCGCTTCTGAGAGAGCTTCAGGCCTACCGGTTCTTTCATTCACCAAGTTCGCCTGGATTCCGATCGTACGGAGACATCTGTTTATGAGGGGTGCGCTTCGAAATGCGGAGAAGGTCGTCAATACTCTGAGCCATGGCGGGTCGATTGTGGGAGGCCTGTTCACAGGGGTGATGACGGTTACGGTGACCTTGGCTGTTGTGCTCCGCTACGTTTTTAACCGCCCGATCGGCTGGTCCGAGGAGATTTCTACCTATCTCATGGTATGGGCCGCTTTTCTCGGAGCGGCCTATACCTTGAGGGAGGATGCCCATATCGGCGTGGACCTTCTCCTCTCAAGGCTTCCCGAAAGGCTGAAGAACCCCTTTCTTCTGTTTCACTGCGTGGTCGGGTTGATCTTTTGCTCCCTTCTCTTCTGGAAGGGGGTTGAACTGGTCGCTTTCTCCCTTCGTCTTAATAACCGTTCCATTGCTATCGATTTTCCCCTCTTCATCCCCCAACTTGCCGTGCCCGTGGGGTCAGCCATGCTTTTCTTCCAGTTTGTCGCAAGAGGCTTAAAGATCGTCTCGAACCTAAGACGGAAAATCCCCAGCGAAGGTTCAGACGGTGTTGGCAAAGGTTAAGGCGAACGCGAAGCGTAAGGCCATAGCCTGGGACGTTAGAGGTTGGAGGTTGAAGGGAGGAGGCGAATAAACAAGTTCCATGTCTCTTGAGCAAGCTTCCACCCAGGTAGGTATTTTCGTGGTTCGATATGCCCTCGGGGCGCGGGACATTAGTCCGAAAAGATCGGAGAGCCTTTGATGGAGATGGTGCTCATATTCGCTCTGCTCTTTCTGCTTCTTTTCAGCGGGCTACCTGTCTTTCTTTCTTTAGGCTCCCTGGCTGCGGGGATCATCGTGCTCTCAGGTCAGCCCCTCTCTTCCCTTGCAGGGACCCTCTATGGAGCCATGGATAATTTTGTCTTACTGGCTATTCCACTCTTCACCCTTATGGCCCAGATCATGGCAAAAGGAGGGGTGGGAGACGATCTTTTTGATTTCGTTCATGTCTGGCTTCGACATCTGCCCGGTGGCCTTGCGATCACGACGGTGGTCGCTTGTTCTCTCTTTGCAGCCATATGCGGGTCGAGCACAGCGACTGCTCTCACGATCGGGACGTTGGCTGTTCCGGCCATGTTACGCTACCATTACGATCGGCCCTTCACCCTTGGGCTTCTGGCGGCAGGGGGGACCTTGGGAATTCTCATTCCCCCAAGCGGGCCCATGATCATTTACGGTGCCATCACGGACACGTCTGTTGGAAGGCTCTTCATCGCAGGCATCCTGCCGGGCGTGGCCATTTCCCTGTTGTTCATCCTTTACTGTTACCTCCACAGCCGGAGATTGCCCGATTTGGCAAGGGAAGTCACCTCCACGTGGGCCGAAAAGGTGGCGGCTCTCAAACGGGTCGCTTTCTCCCTTCTCTTACCTCCCGTGATCATGGGTGGCATTTACTCCGGAGCCTTCACCCCAACCGAGGCCGCGGGGATCGGAGCAACGATGAGCTTCATCATCTGTTTTGTGGTCTACCGCAGGCTCAAGCTCAAAGACATCATCCCGATTCTCCAGGATACGGTGAAGGTTACATCCATGCTTCTGATGATCATCGGCGCAGCCGTCTATTTCGGCCAGGTCCTGACGATCAATCAGATTCCTCAGAAGATCGTTCAATTTGCTACGAGCCTCGCTCTGGGAAAATGGGGATTTCTGATTTTTGTCAACCTTCTTTTGCTCTTTCTTGGATGCTTCCTTGAGGTGGTTTCGATCATTCTGATTGCTGTCCCTATCCTCTTTCCCATCCTTCAGCTCCTTCGGATCGACCCCGTGTGGTTTGGCATCCTCTTTACGATCAACATGGAGCTGGCCCTCATCACCCCTCCGGTAGGGATGAATCTTTACGTGATTCTCGGTCTCACGAAGACCGATATGGCAGAGATCATCCGGGGGGTCTGGCCTTTCATCTTGCTTCTCGCGGCAGGTTTAATCATTGTGATGTTCTTC
>Ga0078972_1005492_pt1 | contig 32088 bp, 42 predicted proteins | sample YelNatPaOPGAMG01_FD_67568 | JGI IMG/M metagenome (GOLD analysis project Ga0078972, IMG submission 67568) | Hot spring thermophilic microbial communities from Obsidian Pool, Yellowstone National Park, USA - OP-RAMG-01 (SPADES assembly) (version 2) | ecosystem: Environmental > Aquatic > Thermal...
CATGCTCGGAATCGTTGAATATACGGAATATAACAAGGTTTGGACTGCCGGCACCAACGGAGGCAAGGGTTTTTTTAAGAATGAATCAAAAAAATCAACATTTGACGGAAGGAATATCATGGATATTGAATGCGTCGCATGGACACGTGCCAAAGGAAGCGACGAAATACTCGAATCGGCACATATTTCATTGCGTCTTGCTATTCAGGAAGGCTGGTATCAGAAGGCAGGATCCAAATGGCAGACGATGCCAAAACAAATGTTGATGTATCGTGCGGCTTCATTTTGGACGAACGTATATGCACCCGAGTTATCGATGGGCATGAAAACAGTTGAGGAGACGCAAGACATCATCGACGTTGTCCCAATTGAAGAGGAGCCGGCAACGGACAAATTGAACAAAGAAAAAGAGGCAAAGGCAAATAAAATCGTTGTAGATACTGCAATTCTTAATGATGAAGAGCCTATTGTAACCGCAACGACAACAATTAAAGAGGAATTAGAGGCAGCAACGACAAACGATCTAATGTTCTCATAACATGGAATTAAGGATATTAGGTAGCGGTTCAAATGGGAACTGCTACCTGCTTCAGAACGAAACCGAAGCGATTGTAATTGAGGCCGGTGTGTCTTTAAAGGAAGTGAAAAAAGCAGTTAATTTTAACATTTCAAAGATAGCCGGTGCGCTTGTGTCGCATGAACACGGAGACCATGCCGGCCATGTTGGTGAATTTATTGAGGCTCAAATACCTGTCTACCTATCAAAGGGAACGCTTGAAAAACTTTCTTTGCCTAATTTGTTTAATATCAAAACGATAGAAAAAGGAAATTATTTCAAAGTAGGGAGTTTTAGGGTGGTTGCGTACGATACGGTTCACGACGCCGCAGAACCTCTTTTGTTTTTGATCCATCACAAAGAAATGGGGGTCGTTCTATTTGCGACGGATACGAGTTACATCAAGTACCAATTTAACGGGCTTAATAATATTTTAATTGAATGTAACTATTGCAAGGATATTTTGGAAACAAATGTAAAAAATGGTATTGTAACCCCAAATCGTTACGATCGTGTAGTAATGAATCATTGCTCTTTAGATACTTGTAATGAATTTTTATTATCAAACGATTTGTCAAAGGTGAATAACATTGTTTTGCTTCATTTGTCCGACCAAAATTCAAATGAAAACGAATGTAAAAAAATCATTGAACAAATCACAAACAAAAATGTTTATATTGCTAAAAAACACTTAAAAATAAACCTATAAAAGAAACAGTTATGAAAACGATTTTTATTTCGGGCAAAACGAATGGACTGCCAAAAGATGAAGTATTAAATAAATTTGACGAAGTTAAACAAATGTTGGAATTTGTTGGATATACTGTTTTTAGTCCGGTTGACAACAACCAACTAACCGAAGGGAGTTTTGAAAATGACTTGTTGCATCGGATAGACCTACTTTTGCGTTCAAATGCTGTTTATTTCCTTGACAATTGGACGGAATCGACCGAATCACTGATTGAATACGATATGGCAATTAGACTGAATAAAGTTATTTTTGTCAACAAAGCCCAAAATAAAGAACATCATTATAACCTTGAGAAAATAAAAGAGGCGATTCATGCAGTCACGGGGTTAACATTTGATGAATATACGACACGGAGCAGACACAAGGAGTTTGTTTACGCTCGAATGTTATTTGCTCGCTATTGTTTTACGGTGGAAAACATTCCTTTGAATGAAATAGCCGGCATATTAAAGAGGGATCGGGCAACGCTATTTTACGCAGTCAAGAAGTACAACGATGAAATAAAATATAACCCTAAGTTTAGGGATCTATCAAATAATTTAAAAAAAATACTTGTTGAATTTAACTAATAAAAATAAATATGAAAACAGAAAAAACAGCCTACATCGTAGGCAACACGGACGAACGACCGGTTGATAGTGCATTTACTCGATTTACAGACGCAAAGAAGGCACTGAAATCAATGGGTTACCATGTAATTAGCGTTAAACATGAATTTGCGACACTCAACAACCCACTTTCGCAACGAATTAAAAAATACATTGCTAACTTGTCAAAGTGTGATACGGTCTATTTACTTGACAATTGGGAGTTATCGGAATGGAGCAGTATAGAATATTACATTGCCTTACTATTAGGTAAGACTATTTTATACGAATCAAAAGAACAAAAAAATACAGCCAATATCAATGTTGTTGCTGAAGTAAAACAGGCCGTTCACAAGGTAACGGGGTTACAATTCAATGAGTATTACAATAACAGAATGATGCGAAGTCTTGATGCACGGTTGTTATTTGTGGCCTTTTGCAACCATTACAATATAAAACCAGCTTTAATTGAAAGTAGCTTGAGAATCACCCACGCTACTCACTTGAGAATAAAACGCCAATTCAACGATGCAGTTCATTACGATAAGAATTTTAGAGCCAAAGCAATGGAGATTAAACAACTATTAGCCAATAAGATAGGACAAACAGAAAAGCATTAACGTTATTTATATATACAATTAACTTTATTTATAGCTAAATATTTGACATTTGTTTTTTATAGTTGTATCTTTACATCGTCAAACAACAACAAACCAATTAAAGCCATACAACAATGAAAACTGAATTAGAAAACAAACTGCAAGCCATTTACAAAGCTGCTGGTTATGACATTGAATGTGATAACAGGTCATATGACACAAGGAGTATTAATAAGGTTTTGGCATTGAAAAATGTGGACTTCACACTTGTTGAGAAAGGTTATGTGATGGCTCCGAAAAATAACATCAAGTGGAACTTGCGGATCTTGATTGATGGAAAAGGAAAATATTTTTATTTGAAATCATTTGAACCTGATACGATCCTTCATTGCATTGCCAAAGTAATTGCAATGCCACATGTTAAGGAAATGATTCACGTTCATGAAGATGCTTATATTTGCCCAAAGTGTCACGGTGAAGGGTATATTGAAGCGTTCAGCCATATTAATAACGGTATTTGCTTTGATTGCTTAGGGATTGGATATAGATTTCATTCCGGAAATTGGTAATAATAGGGCGGGGGGGACGTTATTTAATCCCCCCCCTACATATAAACAAACAAATTAAACCATACAGTTATGAAAACTTTAGAACAACAAAGAGAAGACTTAAAACAAAGAGTAATGATAGAATTGTTACTAATTCAACCGATTGAAAAAATCATTGCAGGGTTAGCAGCAAAAGAATATGGCAATAGCGATATTGAATACATTGAAAACAAATTAGAAACTTTCATGGATATTGCAGCCAAATCGCTAAATGTTACCGGCCGGGTATCGCACGAATCATTTACTGTTTTGAACGAATATTCACGTGCCAAGTACATTGAATATTTCTCTAAGTTATTAATGTTCTTTAGAGATGTGAAAAAAACAATTGAAACTAAAAACGATTAATTAAAAAATTTACAACTATGAAAAAAAGAGTAAATGAAAGCGTGTTAAATGCCACAAAAAGAGACTTGAAAGAAATTGAACACTTCATCAAAGGTCGTCCTCTGCCAACGGAGGACGAATTGAAAGAGTTTTTAAGAGATGAAAAATTGACACGTTATGAATCGTATGCCAATGCCTTATTGGAGGCAGTCAGGGCAAAGGAATGGTTTATTTTCAATAGTCGAATCAGAAGGAACATGCCATGAAAACAACGAAAATAATCGCAATTGACCCCGATGTAACCAAATCGGGGGTTGCTTTCCTTGATTCGCTTAAGAAAACATTAGAAGTTACATCACTAACATTTCCACAACTTATTGATTACTTACTATTTGCAAAGAAAAAAAGCGAAGAGCATAAAGACCCATTTATTGTCATCGTCGAGGCTGGTTGGTTGAATCATTCCAATTGGCATACCAATAAGAGAGACAACGTAAAGACCGCAAGTATGAAGGGGGCAGCAATTGGCAGAAATCATGAAATTGGGCGCAAAATCATTGAAATTTGTGAATATCACAAAATAGATGTTTTGCCTGTTAGACCGTTAAAAAAAATATGGAAAGGAACCAATGGTAAGATCACTCACAAGGAGCTCGAGCAAATTACAGGAATAATGGGTAAGACAAACCAAGACGGGCGAGATGCAGCTTTGCTTGCGTGGGTGTTTGCCGAGCTGCCTATTCAAATAAATAATAAAAAAAACTAAGACAAAAACTATGAAACACTTAACAGCATTATCGGTCGTTGCATTAGTTATTTATGCAACTTATTTAACAATTCATCTTGATTCACAATTTTGGAACAAAGATGATTTAGCAAGTACTATTTATTCGCTTGTCATCGGCGCAATGGCTACACTTATAATTATTTTAACTTTTAAAATGATTTATGAAAAAAAAGATAGCGACAACAAGGACGATGTATAATAACTTGTTAATAACATTACAATTACAATAGAACAAAACAAACAAAAGATTATTATTTTTGTAGTGTCAAAGTAGAGAATTTGACAACATTCATGGAGGGAATGTTAAATGAAAATATAAATAAACGTCTATGAGAGAGAAGTACCTCCATTACTTCAATTTCATGGGCGTTTTATTTTTTTTTACTACTATGAACGGTTGGATCAAATTATATCGTTGCCTCTTAGACAAACCAATATGGAATAAGTCAACTATAGAGCAAAAGGTAATTCTTGTTACTATTCTATTAGATGTAAATCATGAAGCAAAAGAATGGGAATGGAAAGGTGAAAAATTCAAAGTATCACCAGGTCAAATGATCACAAGCCTTGAAAGCCTTGCAAAAAAATCGGGTGTTTCAATACAAAATATTAGAACTGCATTAAAGCGTTTTGAAAAACTCGAATTTCTAACAAACGAATCAACAAAGACAGGAAGGCTCCTAACTGTCTTAAATTGGGAACTTTATCAAAGTGAATTAGAAACGCCTAACAAAGTAGCTAACAAAGACCTAACAAAGACCCAACAAAGACCTAACAAAGACTTAACAACTAACAAGAATGATAAGAATGAAAATAATGATAAGAAGAATATTGAATATATGGAGAAAACCGCAAAGCGATTTTCACCGCCTACGATTGATGAAGTAAAAAATTACATTACAGAAAAAGGCTACAGCATCGACGCTGAACATTTCGTTGCATATTACGAATCAAATGGTTGGAAGGTTGGAAAAAACAAAATGAAAAATTGGCGATTTGCAGTCGTAACATGGGCAAAAAATGAAAAACAATATAAAAACAACTATAAACCGGTTGAAAGACAATCTTATAGGCACCCCGCATTGACCATTTTCTCAGATGAAGTGACACAAGATCAATTTGAACGGTTTGATAGAGCTCAAAAAGCAGCCATTTTAAGGGCTCAAAAATCAAAAGATGATACATAGTACTACTCGTGTAGCAAAACGCCGAAAAAACGAAAATAAAAGGGTTTTTTTGGGGTATTTTCAATAGGGTATATATATAACTAAATTAACAATTACTTTTAATCAAAAACAATTATGGAAAATTTCGAAGGTATTTTAGAGGAAATGCGGCTCCACAACATGAAGGTGCCGGAATTAGGAATTTCATTTCAAATTCCAAACGCAAATGAAGTATTTAAAAATGCAATGACTTATTATTTAAGTCTTAAAAATAAAAAAATTGTTTGGTTACCTGAATATGAAATGATAACCGATTGGTTAGGTGACAACAAAGGCAAAGGACTGTTTCTGTATGGAAATGTTGGAACCGGAAAAACATTTATTACAAGATATGTTATTCCAGGTATTTTATTGAAATACAAACGTTTAGTAGTTTCAACATTTGACATGACAGAAGTAAATGCCGACCCTGACTATGTATTATCGAAAAAACTTATTGCTTTAGATGATTTGGGAACAGATGAAATTTCTATTAAATTTGGTGAAAAACGAACGGTTGTTTATGAAATTTTAGACGCTGCCGAAAAATACGGCAAATTGCTATTAATCACCAGCAATTTAGACAAAAAAGAGCTTCTTTCAAAGTATGGCAATCGTGTTTTTGATCGTCTTGTTGAAGTCACCATTCCGATAGAATTCAAAGGCAAATCATTTAGGGGTTGATAAATAGTTGATAAAAGCCTATTTCAATATGTAATAAAATAAAATAAACAATTGTATTTTTGAAAAAAAATAGGCTTTTGTCTTAAAAAAGCAATAAAAAAATGACTAAAATAATCAATATAGACCAATTAGAGCCTAACAAAGGCCAAATTGAAGGCCTTCCAAAAAACCCACGTCTAATTAAAGATGATAATTTTTATAAACTTAAAAAATCTTTAGAGGACAACCCCGAAATGTTGTACCTCCGAGAGTTGCTCGTCTATGAATATGAATCAAAATTCGTAATCATTGGAGGCAATATGCGATATTTCGCTGCCAAAGAATTAGGATATAAGGAAATGCCATGCAAAGTCATTCCAAAGGAAACCACCGTCGAAAAATTGAGAGCGTACACAATTAAAGATAACGTTAGCTTTGGCGAATACGATTGGGACTTATTGGCTAATGAATGGGATGGCGAAGAATTGAAGGGTTACGGGTTGGATATTCCAAACTTTGAAAGCGAACTCGAAAAAATCGCTGACGATATAGACGTTAAAGACTTGTTCGATATTGAACTGCCATTCTATCAACCAAGCGATAACGTTCCAAATATCAATGAATTAGCGGATATATCCAAAGTCGAAAACTTGATAAATAAAATAGAAGAGTTAAATATTGATGACGAATTAAAGAAAATCTTAAAAATAAGGGCATCGTTCTTTGCTGACTTCAATTTTCAAAAAATAGCCGACTTTTATGCTCATTCAAATGACGATAACGTAAAATCAATCTTTGAATCTTTGGGTATGGTTATTTTAGCACCAAAAGAGGCAATAAAAAATGGTTTTGTCGAATTAGGCGAAAATGTAATGGACTTATGACGTTTTTCGTTTTATCTATTCAACACAAAAAATATAACAAGACGGTTAGATACTTAGAAAAAAGAGAATTCGAGTATAAAGTTCTTATTCCTGACTGCATCGACGAGAAAATCGCAATGAGTTACGGAGAAAACGCAATCGTTTATAAAACAGACTATTGTAAATCATTTGTTGATTTTTGCGGTACAAACATAACAAACGGAGCAGCAGTTGGAAGGGTTGCGAGTATCATTGAAGCAAAAAAAATACATGGTGTTTCAGTTTGCTTAGACGATGATTACGGTGGAATAGTAGCAAATAGACCGATAAATACATATTCGAGAGACAAATTGATTTATGTTGTTTCCAAGTTGCATGAATTGACAAAAAAAACCGGCGTAATATTTGGGGGTTATAGTGGTGGAGCGATGCCGGCACCATACAAAAGAAACATCATGCAAATTTTTTTATTAGATAAAGACTCGACTGTTACAGACTTGAATATGATATTGAACGAAGATGTAAATTTTTCGATAAAAAATTGGCATAGAGGTATTGCAAATTTTGGGTTAGCAAATATTTTAAGAAGCGGTGACCAAACGGCCGAAATGGATAAAGTGGACGGAAATACAAAACTTATTTATGCAACTGATAGAAGCTATCGTAAATCGTTTGGCAGCGTATTGCAAGACCCAAACAACGCAAAACTAACGATAAATAGACATAACACAAAAAGGGGCGCTTTGTGGCATCACAAAATTCATTGGTCGAAAGTGTGTCCTATGTTATTAGATAGTGAATCGTACAAAAAACTTGAAAAGTAAGTTTTAAAGTTATGGCAAAAAAAGGAATAGTTCGCAACCCGACGGGCAAGGGGGGCTTTCGAGACAACCCACAAAACAGAAGTAACGGGAGTTGGTCGAAAGATAGTAGCGTTTCTTATTGGTATAGATACTTTTTTTCTTTGACGGTGGATGAGTTCAAATCGTTCCTGACTGACAACCCCGAAAAAATGCGGTTGATGGCCTGCGAAATAGCTTATAATGCCGTTCTAAAGGCTCGAAAGGATTTATATTATTTGAAAGAGTTAACCGACCGAACAGAAGGACGGCCAAAATCATACATGGAAATAACCAATGATGAGGATAATAAGATAGAAGTTATTGAGGTATGAAATTGACAACAATAAAGAAGTATCGTGATTTTTTTAAGGCAACCGAAAAAGAGCCGTTTGTAATTTTACAGGGATCGAAACGGTCCGGCAAAACATATGCGATACTTCAAAACATTGGTCTTGCGTTCCTTACTGACAAAAATAAAAAAATTCAATGCTTTTCGGAAAGCCCAAAGCAACAAAACTTTGGGTTGATGTCTGATTTTAACAATATCTTTAATCCGATATTGCACCGTGTCAAGACAAATGCGACGCAAAAGACATTCACATACAGGAATAATCAACTTGCATTTATTAATATAGCTGACAACACGAACGCCAACGATATAGCTAACTCATTAGGGGCGTGTGATGTTCGTTTCATTAACGAGTGCAACACTTTTGCAAAAGAAACGGTTGAAAAACTACAAATTAACAACCGAGAGAAACTTTTTCTTGATTTCAACCCATATCGTAAGTTTTGGATCGACGATTTAATTACTGAGAGAAACTTTCTAAAGACTACATGGAAGGACAACCCGTTTTTAACGCAAAATCAAATAGCGTTATTCACGCAGTGGACTGAACAAGGCCAACGTTCTGAAATTGGCAGTTATGACTATTGGCGGTGGCAGGTGTTGTGCGAGGGCAATTACGCTGACATCACCGGTGAAGTTTTCACAACTGAAAATATCCATTTTTCAGACAAGAAACCCGAAGGCCTTCATAACTTTATCATTTTTGCGGATCCTTCAAATGCCAAAGGGGGTGATAATTTTGCACTTACTTTGACGGCAACCGACACCAATGGCAAGGTTTGGTTAATTGATAGCTTTTCACGCAACAAAATAGAGAAGGTTTTAATAGCTGAAAAAATCAAGGAATGGCAGCGTGATTATCCGGTGCAACGGACACTAATTGAAACAAATGGGCAAATTGGCCTGAAATTCTACAATGATTGTGTGGCGTCTCAGATACCCGTTGAAGGTTGGTATAGCCGTACTGACAAATACGAACGGATCATGAGCAATTTTGATGTCATCACTCAGAAGTTGTTTATCTTTGACACGTTGCAAAATAGAGAATTTGCGCAACAAATTTACACGTTCAAAATTGATTGTGACAACGACGATAACATTGACTGCCTTAATAATGCTATTTTGGCTTATATTTTAATTTATGGAGAGTTGAAGATATTATTTTGATAACTTTAGTACATTTTTTGAATTCAAAATTGATTGTGACAACGACGATAACATTGACTGCCTTAATAATGCTATTTTGGCTTATATTTTAATTTATGGAGAGTTGAAGATATTATTTTGATAACTTTAGTACATTTTTTGAAAATGTTTATTATATTTGGCGCGAAAATAAAATAACATGAAACTTTTTAATTTTAGGACAAAAAAACAATCAACGGCTGATCAATACCAATTAGGGAGGGCAACCAACTTATTAGGATATTACGACCGGCTCGGGTTGGGGTTTGTTGTTGACGAGTTTAATTTGTTCTCACAAGTCAAAGATTATCGAACCGACCTACTGAACGGAACAAATTGGAGGCCAACCGATCCGATCAATGCTTCAAATGTTCAATATATTCAATTTATTAAGTTATTGCAAAAATATTCGACAGCTATCTTTAATGATTTCGTTAATGTAGGGTATGCAATATTCGCAAGAATTGAAGGGCAAATATTTTACATTTCACCAAACAATTACACGAAGGACGCGAGTAATAATATCGTATCAATAAAGAATTACAACAACGTTGAAGTATTTGAATTTGACGACCCAAATGTGTATTGTGGTGAACCTTCAATTTTACTAAAGTGCAAACCTTACCAACGACTTTACAATATTGCTTTAAGTTGTCAGAAAAATGGGCTTTACAAAAGTGGGTTTGTGAATGTTATTAGTCCTAAGTCAGCAAGTGGGCTACCAATGAAAACCGTTTTAACGGAGGCTGAAAAACAGGCAATGGAAAAGACAATATCGGAAAGTCATGGCGTCGCAACTGATTCACAGACCAATTTCTTAATATTCCTACAAGAAGTGAATGTAGATACCATTATGTTTGACTTCGCAAAATTGGGAATCATTGAAACGAAACAACTTTGCGAGGAATTTGTCTGCAGCAAATTAGGAGTTCCTTATGTATTGCTACCATCGAGCGGACAAACGTTTGCGAACTATGAAGAGGCGAACAAAATACTTTATGAAAATCATTCAAAATATTGCGAGTACTTTTGCAATTTTGCAAAAAATGATTTAGGGTTTGACATTGATTATAAGACAATTGCAGAAGCTAATAAAGGTATAGTATGACAAAGAACTTGAATATTTTTGGCGATATTGTTTCAACGATTAGGAACATCGGAGATATATCTCCAACTTATGTTGTTAATGAAATTGGTGATTTAACTTCAAGTGATGAATTGATAGTCAATATTGATTGTTTCGGTGGTGAATTATTTGCCGCCGTCGCAATACGCTCAATATTAAAGAATTCACAGGCAAATAAAATATTTAACATTCTTGGAATTTGTGCGAGCTCAGCAAACACATTATTTGATGAGAACGACACTATCAACATAGCGCAAGGTGCAATGGTCATGAACCACAAGCCAACGGCTGCAATCAATGGCAATGCAATAGACATGAGAACGCAGGCCGATGTACTTGATAAGGTAGAGAATGAAATCATTCTAAAGAACCTTCATGCACGAACAGGCAAACCATTGAATGAATTATCGCAGTTACTTGTTGATGGTTGGTGGTTAACATCTGATGAGGCCGTCCAATTGTTAAAATTTGGTGAATTAAAAACCGCTGCGATCATGAATCACGCAAAAACATCACAGGAAACAATCTATAAAAATTACTTGCAAAAAAAGAAAACGTTAAGTGCGGACGTATACGCACAATTTATTAACATTAAAAAAAGGTTATCAAAATGAAAGAGATCTTGTTAAATTTATTGGCGTTAACAGTTACAGCATTAACGCAAAGTGGAGGCGATATTTCGCCTGAATTACAGAATGAAATTGACAGCATCACCGCTGCAATCAACGCAATGCCGGACGATGCCGGCGGGAACGCAGGTGATGGGTCAAACGCTCAAGCAGTAAGCAATGAATTGATGCAACGGCTCGCTGATTTGGCTGAAAAAATCAAAGACGATACTACGAAAATGAAGGTGTCAAACAAAATCACCGATGCAAAAATTGTAGCCGTCAATAACGCAATCCGTAATTTTGAAATTAAACAAAAAGATCTGGGCGCCGGCGTTCCAAAACCGAAAAACTTAAATTTTGATGCGCTTGTTGAAAATGGTGGTAAAATCAAAATCTACAATTCAAACAATTCGTTATTTACCAAAACAGCATTAGAAAAATTTAGTTTCTCTCAAAAGTTAAGAAACACCGGTTTACTCGCTGGGATCAAAGAAATGGCTCTTCCTGAAGGAAGCAATCAAATTATTTGGACTGAAGGAACACGAGGAGCAAACACCGCCGCTATCGTTGCTATTGGTGCCGATAAACCATTCAAGACCAACACAACGGCAAACACAACCCTTGCATTGTCAACATTGGCACAAGGCGTAACCGTTCCTGTTCAATTATTGAAGGCTATTGATGGTGTGCAATCACTTTATGAAGACGACCTTAAGGGAGACCTCGAGGACAAAATCGCTGCTCAAGTTGCTGCTGCTATTGCTTTGGCTGCCAACCCAATTGTAACCACGGCCAAGGTAAATGTTGGCACACCTACCATTGCTGATGTTATTGAAGTGGCCTATTGGCAATTGCGACCGTATGCACAAGGTAATACGATCCACGTCGCTATTTCGAGCGAACAGCAAAAGGCGCTTAATTTGTTAAAAGATGCAAACTACAACAAACTTGCAAAGGTTTCTTATCCTGATTTGTCGATTGAGAACTTCATTCCCGATGCAACCTATACATCCGATAAGATCTTTGCATGGGTCGACAACTTGTCGGTTCGTTTCTATAACGACGGTTTGTGGATCGGCTCCGATGAATTAAATGGTCGTGGTGTTTCGGGTGCTAATTTTTCAAAGAATCAAATTAGCATTCTTGCTGAATATCTGAACGAAGGAATCGTGATTCGTGGCACGGACGTTGTGACTACTATCTATGATTCCATTTCGGGTGTAATCACTGAATTAACGAAGGTATGAAAATAGAGATTTTGAAGCCCCATAAATTACTTGAGGAGGGGCGAGTACTTGACATCGATCATGAGTATGCACTTCATTTAATCAAACAAGGAATTGCAAAAAAAATCGGTGAAGCCGGAAAAGTTGAGGACAAGGGCGAAGACAAATCGGAGGCTAAAGTTATAGAGACACCGGTTAAATCAAAATCAAAATAAACAAATAAGGCAATGGGTTACGAACAGTTCAATATATATCCGATTCAAATATTAGGAATTAATGAATCTTACAACGATGAGTTAACAGCCATCGAAAATGAAGTTATTGCTGAAATGGGATACTCGGGTAACGTTGCGGACTTGAGTAACGTGTTGCCTTATTTTGTTTTCTTTAAGTTTTGTGACTACCATTCAAGTCAAGTAAGTGCCAATGGAGGAGAAAATTTTCAAACGCAAGAATATACTACTCCATCGGTGGTTGCACAAGTTAGGGCATGGAATATTGGCGTTAAGATGCTTGCTTCGATATGTGCTGCAAACGGCACAACGGCAAATGAAGTATACACTTCGGAAAGGATCTTAATATGATCGAAAAATTCCTACTTGATATTGGTATGCGGTGTGGAACGGTTAAGAATTTCAGTGTAACCATTGCAGACGACTTGCGAAAGAGTGATGGGCAGCATTGGTATTTTTTAACGCCTATTAAAGTAACCGATGGAGGAAACGGACTAAAGACGTGTACAGTGAATTTGGCGTATCCATTCATATCGGAACGAGGCGACGTTACGGAGCAAGACGTCTTTAATCGACTGTATCCATTATTAGATCCATATCAAACAGAATTGATTAATCATTTAAGAAAAAATGTAATTGTTTCGTCGTTCACTTTTTCAATCGTTCCATTTTGGGCAAATGACAAGGGTGAGAGAACGGAACGAAAAGATTTTGGAGGGGCTCGCATTCATATATTGAATGCAATAGTAAATGTAAGTTATAGAACAGATTGGTTTAATAACAATTAAAAAAAAATAATAAATTATGGCAAATTATGGAAATTTCTTGCAATATGCAAGTCAGAAAATAGGGGTCGATGTTGGATTCGGGAAAATGTTCCTTATCTATTCAAGTCAAGTAACTAAAAGCGCAAGCGATTTAACGGCAACTGCAATTAACGCTGAGATTGCAGCGGGTACAATTATTGGAGTAATTAAGGGATGGAACACCATCGCAGGGGCTCCCATTGCAGAGGTATCGGTTGAACGAGCTGCAACGGCTGAAAAAAAATTGATTCGACCAGAAATTTTGGCAGATACGTTAACATTTGAAAGTGGAGTATCAAATAATTCTGTTTTGGGTGATTTAGTTAAGGCCGGGACATTGAATGGGATCTTACTTGATGATCAAGGCAATGCCTTTGGTGAATATTCACAAACGGCTGGTAAAATTAGTTCCATGCTTCTGAATTTTTCAGAAAAGAAAACGAGTGGATTCCAAACTGACTATGCCGCCGAAAAAACAGTTGCGATTACGGTTCGATATTTAGTGAAGAATTTAGATGTTCTATATGCAGGAACAGCAACTGAATTAATTACACCGAAAGACCTATTGGTTGGACAATTAGTTTCTGACACACTCGGAACGAGTGGAAAAATTGTGTTGAATTTGAGATACAAGTCAACCAATGATCCATTCATCGGAACTGTAGCAGCATTGAATGTTACAATCAAAGGGTTGGCCTCGGGGGTTACAATTGGAACTATTACGTCTGACACGTATGGTAACTTTACTATCAATTTCAGTGGAACATTGGCTGCTGGTAACTTGCTGATCTCTATTTCGGGATCAACGTTCTACATGAATGAAACACAATTTGCAATTGCTTAACATTAATTCACTATGGAATTTAATTTTAAAGGGTTTGAAATTGACGGCATCACTTATTTTGTGAACGACGAAAAGATCGCAGAGCATGGAACTTTAGAAAATGCGGCAAGGGCGATCAAAGAATCAACGGAAAAAATGCCGTTAACAAAAGGCTCAAAAAAGAGTGTAACAGTTGATGGGCAAACACCACCGCCCGATCCAACACCGGACACTTCAATAGACATGGACGATGGAACGTTAAGTGATGCGCCAAATGTTTAAAAAAAGGAAAGGCTATTCATGTAGCCTTTCTTTTTAAAAAAAAACTAACAACATGGAAAAATTAACATTGAAGGATATTAGCATCGCTGAATATTGTGATATGCTAAAGGTTGGGTCTGATATTGTGGCACTAAGGGAAATTAACGACCTGCTCACGAAGGCGCTCGGAGATGTTGGAATTGGGTTTGACTTGAATCTATTCATGATGCAGAAGGACTTGCTCTTATTGCAATGTCAAGAGGCGATCGCAATTCTTGACTTTGATGGTGAAAAAGTTGCATTTTACGAAGAACGAATAAAATCAATACGAAAAGAACTTGCGGAAAAAGAAAAGAAAACAGAAAATAAAGATCCTTACAAATCGTTCCTCTCATGGATATTGGCCGTCGAGAAGTATTTAGGGTTTTCAATTGATCGGAATAACGACTTACTTTATTTTACGGAGGCAACCATTCAAATGTTAAATTCCTTTGAATCACAAAAACGGCAAATCGATGAAAGCAAAGCAAATAAAAGATAAAGAAAAATGACTGCATTCGAGTATCTTAATAGGATCCAATCAATCACGCCGGACGTCGTCGGCGATATTGGCGTGAAGGCAGTGCAACAAAATGGAGATAAAGTCATCAAAGATGCTATCGATGCCAACTTGCAAGGTTTGACATTTGCCGGCAACCCAATTGACGAAGTAAAACCATTCAACGATTGGTATGAAACAGGTGAGTTTCATAGCAATTTAACATTTTTGAATGCAAAAGATATTGAATTCACAAGCAAGGGTGATGGGTTCGCAGCCATTGAACAAGCATTCGACCATGAAGACACAATAGCACCGTCGGCCGTTATATTACAGGAATCAACAACACAAGCCGTTAAACGATCATTCATTAACATATTAACGCAAAGAATATGAGCGATTTAATAGATAGAATTTTTGACGTCGAAAAAATAAGTGCTGAAGTTAAGGCAATAACCGAACAAATAACAGCGTTAACCGATACCATTAACACAATTAAAGGTAATTTATCTACCATTGGCACCAATATACGCAAGTCCAAAGGAATGGACGACTTAATTATTCAATCGCAGACACTTAATAATGAATTTTCCAAAGGGCAAAAAACTGTAATTGACTATCAACAAAAATTAGCTGAATTGCAAGCAAAGACCGAACGATTGACGGGGGCTGAGAAGGCTGCAAACATTGAAATTGAGAAGGCACGGCTTGAATTAGCTGCAGCAAACAAACAAATCAAAGATGCAGCATTAGCAGCATTTGAGTTGGAGGGCAAGAATAGACCACTTGCAACATCATACAACGCTTTGGTTTTGCAATTGAAAAACAGCATTGCAGCTTATAAGGAATTGACACTTGAGGAACAGAAGAGTGCACGAGGGCAAGAATTATTAAAAAAAATAAACGACACTCAGAAAGCATTAAAGGGTACGGATGCCTCAATGGGCAACTATCAACGAAATGTAGGTAACTATGTTGGAGCTCTCCAAACACTGCCAGGCGTATTTGGAGACATTGCAGCGCAAGGCCAATCGTTAATATCGACCGTTCAAAATGGTTTTAAAAGTGTAAAAGAAGCTATTACAGGTTACTCGGAAGCTTTGGCCTTGAAAAAGGATGCTGAGATGGCAAGTGCAGCCGCAAGTGCTGAGGCTGAAAGAGTAGAGAAGGAACTATCAATGGCAATGGCCGCAGGGACTGCAACGAGTGAACAGATAGCGGCGGCTGAAAAAGCAAGGGCGGCTGCAACCGAAGCTGCAACGATAGCCACGAACGCAAGTAGTGGCGCAATGAAATTATTTAAAGTTGCAATGGCCTCAACAGGAATAGGGTTGATAGTGATTGCATTAGGTTCTTTAGTTGCATATTTTAAAGAAACAGAAACAGGGAGTCGATTATTAAGTAAGTCATTAGCGGTTGTAGGTGCTATTTTCAAAGAATTGGCAGGGTTTGTCGCAAAAGGAGTTCAAAGTGTAATCGACTTTATCGGAGGCATAAAATCATTTCCTGACTTGTTAAGTAAAGTTGGCAAAGGAATAGAAGAAAATTTAATCAATAGATTTAAGGCGTTTGGTGTTATATTTAACGGCGTTCTTGATATTGTACACGGCCATTTTGCAGCTGGGATAAAGGAAATCTCAAACGGAGTTCTTCAATTTGGCACGGGCGTTGTTGATGTAATTGATAAAGTTGAAAAAATGGGGAAAGCCGTTGCAAAAGGGGTAAATGATGCTGCAAAAGATTCTAAAAAAATAGCTGATATGAGAGAGGCACTTAAAGATTATGAGATTGAATCGACAACGGCCTTGGCAAAATTAGAGGAAAAATCGGCTGAATATCAAAGAATATTAGGCAAGGCCGGCCAATCTCTTTCAGTTAAAGAACGTCAAGACGCAATAAATGGGTTTATTGCAACCGAAAATGAAAAATTAGCTATACAGCTAAACATTGCTGCAAAAAAAGCGCAAATTGCAAAAGCCGAGCTCGATTTAGAGCAAAAACAAACAGGCGATGCAATGGACGAAACGCGGCAAAAGTATGCCGATGCACAAGCTGAATTAATAAGAATTAGAAGTGAATATCACCAAAACATGCTGAATGCTGATGCACGCGCGGCAAAGTTATATTTGCAAATATTAGAGAATCAAATTACCGCCGAAAAAGATGCAGCAAATCAATCAAAGACCATACTCGAGGATAAGTTAAAGAATGAAAAGTTGAGCTTGGATGAACGTTTAGCAATTATTGAACAAATTAAACAAGCTGATGATTCTAATTATGAGCAACAAAAAAAATCATTTCAGGAATATGTTGACTCAACAACAAAAGGTTCCAGAAAAATAATTGACTTCAATGAGTTGTTAAAAATTTCAGACGGTCAGGTTTTACAAGAAAAAATCAAATCGTTAAACTTATCCATTGATGGAGAAAAAGTATTAATGACATTGTTAAGTGATCGGAGGGCAGCCGTTGAGGCAACAAATCAAGAAGAAATTAAGCTTGCAAAAGAACGAGTTGATTTAATTGTCTCAAACATGCAGGCTGAATTATCAATCAACGATTTGAAGAACAAGGAAATTAGAGCCGGCCGCCAATCAACGTTTGAAGAAGAATTTGATGATTTAAAAGAACATTTCGGAAGTGAAATGGATCAATTAAAATTGAATTATGCCAATAAATTAATAACAGACGATGAATATTTCAAGAAAAAGAAAGAATTGGAACAAAAATATGCAACTGATAGTGCTGTTATTCAAGCAAATGCAGAACAAATGAAATTAGATGCTCAAAAATTAAGTATTGCAACGCAATTATCTAATCAAAGTATAGGTATTGACAAGGAATTAAAATTAACGAAGCAGCAAATTGAAATTGAAAGGCAAGAAAAGATAAAAAATGCAAAAGGGAATGCTGAAATGATTGCAGCCATTAATGCGGAGGCAAATCAAAAAGATATTGAAGCCACAAAAAAAGCAACGCAAAAGAAACTTGAAATTATAAGTGAATCGATAAGTGCCGTTGCTCAATTATTTGGGGCGGCTTTAGATTTTCAAATTAATCAAAGTCAACAAATAATTGATAATTTACAAAAACAAAAGGATGAGCAAGACGCACAATTTGATGATCAAGAATCAAACCTTGATAAGGCTATTATGTCTGAAGAGACAAGGGCGCAAAAGAAAGATGAAATTGAAAAAAAGAAGGCCGCAGCGGATAAAGTAATTAATGATAAAATTCAGGCTGAAAAAGTTAAACAAGCAAAATGGCAGCGTGAAAAAGACATATCGGATGCCATTGTGAGTGCTGCATTGGCCATTATCAAGGCATGGGAGGCGGCACCCCCTCTTAACTTCATATCCGGAGCTTTGGCAGCGTCGATGGCAGCAATTCAATTAGCTACTATCATGAGCACACCCCTTCCTGCATACGCAGAAGGAACGCAAAATCACCCGGGAGGGCTTTCACTTTGGGGTGAAAAGCAACCGGAGGTTGCAGTGCTGCCAAGTGGCAAGGCATTCATCGCTGACAAACCAACGATAACAAACTTTGACGCCGGAACAAAAATATACAAAAGTGTAACGGAGTATGAAAATTATATCAATAAACAAACAACGAATCAAATCGTCTTTGACTATCAAAAATTGGCTGAGGCAATCCCAAAAGATACCATTGAACTGAATGGGAACGGATCATGGACGCTGATAAACAAAACAAATAACAGAAGGACGGTTATAAATAGAAGGTATTCACTCGGAAATTAAGCAAAAATGGAACTATACCAACTAATCGCACAACTTAACAATAGCAATCCGGCAACATCGTTCACGATTAGGTACCTGCCTGAGAACTTTCAAGGGGTGAAAATTAGCCAAAAATTTAATTTCACAAACCCCATCGGGTACACGCCTAAGTTTTCGGTTGAGACCATGAAAATAATTTCAACGGATAAGGCGCAAATAGACACCGTGTTTGATACCTACGGCCTTCAAAGCAATGTAACGATTCAAATATACAAGTTGAATGTTGCGGGAACAGGGTACGACCTTCTATCTACTTTTGCAATTGATTTTGAAAGCTACGAAAAATACGATTATTACTCGGAATTTGCCTTGAAAAGCATTTCGGTTATTGACTATTATAACAATATTAAGAGCGTTGAGACGCAAGTAAACCTCGTTAACAATGTTTTTTTGCCTAATACACAAAAATACATCAATTACGTTTCGTTAAAATCAATACAATTTTCTCCCTATTACGGATCGGATCGAACGTATTTTGCGGTTGATTTTGAGGCAAATAATGATTCAAAGATATATAACGGTGATTCATCATTGTCGGCTGCAACGCCCAATAGTTCAAACTTTGATACAGAAGTTTACCATTTTGTTAAAGGAATAGACACATCCTTAATTAATATATCATCAAGTGGCACAATGACATTTAACGTATCTACAGCGAACGGATTAGATGTTAGAGTGTTATTAATGGTTGTAGAAGGGGGAAATAGTAGCATTTTATACACATTTTACGAAGGCGAAGGTTTAACAACCGGAGATTATAATGTTGACTTTTTTAACACAAAATTAGCATTACCAAATCGAACACTTGCAGACGGTTCACAACTATTTGTTTTGTTTGATTTAACGCCTGTATTAAGTCGATCGAATCCACTCCCTTCGATATATGATTACAATTTCACACCGGATGGCAATTTATTTTTGGATATAAAAGTCCCAACGGATCTTAAGATAGTTGGCAATGCAACTGTTTCATACGTTCCTGTTAATTCAATTTTGAACAATATGTTCGACAATAAATTAACAATAAAAAACAGTTCATTGCAGTATTACGGACTAACAAGTGCAATGCAGTTATTGGCTAAGACCTCTTATGCCAATTACAAGCCGTCCGATTTGTTAAGGGATCTTTGCATTGCGACGGGTTCGATCGTCAACTTCAAGAACGATGGCACTGTTATAATGGACGCCATTAGTGCTTATTTTAACAATCTACTTCAAATTAGTAACGCCGTTGAAATTGTATACTTTAAAGATTTGTCAATAAAATATAACAAAGATTTTAATTTTTCAGGTGTTTCGGTCGGGTGTTCAAAAAATGATTACAATGTATATTCATATCTAATTGATTGGAACAAGATACTTACATTCAACCAACAAGGCAGGAACGCAACGGAGGTTTTGAAATTAACACCCGAAAAGATTCGTTTTGATTTTTCAGGCATATTGGATTATTTTTACAAAAGTTCTCAACAAAGCGACAACACATCAGATGACAATTTTATCTTTAAAACTGATTTTGCGAAAGTAGCAGGGGCGCCTTCTGATATTAATCTTTACGATCATTTTACGCCTCGTGGTATTTTGCAAAATTGGATCAAGTTTTTATCGTTTTGTTTCCAAAATTTCGGTTTAGATACGTTAAAAATAAGCTCGAACGGTGGAACGACTGACAATTTGAATATTAATGGCGTCAATCAAATGGATGACGTTAAGATAGCGGAGGCGCCTCGTGTCCTGCCGATTGAATATGACTTTACATGTTTAATTGATAGCGTTGATTTCACGGAGAAAATCTTAAAAATAAATAATAATGGCGATATAGTTTATTTATTTGTTATCGATGCAGAAACGACTGATAAATTGAGCGAACAAAAGGTAAAGGGGTTAAAAATTCAATTTTAGAATATTATTTTTATAAAAAAAATAAAAAGTCATGATTTATCCTGCAAAATATAACGGTATTAACTTCTCTTATGACTTCACAAGGAAAAGCAACCGTTTGAACTTTGATTTACAACGGCAAAAGAATATACTGCCTAATCAAGACCTCGTATATTTGTTTTTTTTGGCTGATTTCAATATCTCCAATATATTGACTGTTCACGACTTAACACTTAATCAAACTTACAATGAAGCCCCCGCTATTGTTACCCCAATTGGAAGCCAATATTTAGTCATTTACATGATACATGCGGCACATTTGAACGCAAATTCGGATATATATTTTTCTGTTAGTTCAACGGACGATGACGGCGTGGTAAACACCATTTATTCAGAACTTTACACCATAAGATCAACTGACTATTTGGACGAAAATTCCATTCATAAGATAACGGCATATAACAATGACAACCGGCACGGCTATTTAACTAATCAAGCGTTTGGTTTTTTTAAAATCGACGGCTATTGGACTGATATATTCATTAACAATAAGGTTGAATATGCCTATAGTTACGGTAGGAAAATGATATTAAGTTCTGAAAATCAAATATTGAAGCGCTTAACGTTTTTAGATCTAACAATGTACAATCAAAATCTATTAAAATGGTTGTGTAATTGTGAAAATCTATTCATTGATGGAGTGCAATACAACTTAATAAGTGATTTTACGGAGCTTGAAAAAGATGATAATAACGAAATATGTAGCTTAAGGGCTGATTTTGTCGAGGTCAATCAATCATTTTTCGCACAACCGTCAATGCAGGTACCAACGGACGTATTTCATTCTCAATTCTTTATGCCTAATGGGGCTCCGTTTGTCCCTTATGTGTCCTTGTTGAATAATGTATCTATGAGTATTGACGACAACCTCGAACTAATATATACAACACCCGACAATTACAACGGGTTGCAAGCTAATTCAACCGACGGCAATTTGACAATAACGGCACCAAATGGATATGAAGGAATGAATATCAACATCGAAGGAGGCAATTTAATAGCAATGATTTAAAAATTAAATATTATGAAAGAGTATAATTTAGGCAGGGTAGCATTTGTTGACAAGGGGGCGTACTCCCCTACAGTAACGTACAACAAATGGGATTTCGTGACAACATCGGATAGCACTTATCTTTATATTAACGACACACCGAAAGCAGGTACATCGGTGACGGATACAAATTATTGGAAGTGCTTAGCAGACGGTAAACCCGCAACAACGGCAGCAACAAACGCAAATACAGTGGCAACAAATGTTGCAAATGCCGAAGCCCAACGGGTTGCAAATGGATCGGAAGTAAAGACAAATAAAACGTCGGATATTGCTTCAAATTTGACTTCAACAGATAAATATCCATCTACAAAGGGAGTAAATGATTTTGTCCAAAATAATGTAATTGAGCAAGTCAGAAGCCAAAATATCAATAAAGTTCCAAGTAGTAAATTATTTGATGATAAATTAACATATTTAGAGTCCAAAATATCTTTGCATGAATCCAATGCAATGCTTCAATATCCAATTTTAGTAGATGGTGATGATAATGTTATTAATCCGTTAGATTGGACAATTGGTGGGTTTGCACATTGGTCGTGGTCTCCGATGTATGCTGTTATTCCAGGAACGATTTATTATTTTGGAAATATTGGTTTCAAATACTTATATGATTCAAATGGAACAATAGTGAATACAATTACATGGGAAAGTGGGACTGCATGTCCTGACGGAATTTATTTCATAAAATTTGGTGTACAAAATTTAACTTCATATTCAGAAGTAAAGGCATTTCTTTCAAAATCAACAAATTACTATGAAAAATTCGGTAAAAAATTCAATGATTCTTTAATTAGGCTTGAAAAATCTCAAACGATAATCGATATAGATACACGACTATCATTGCATGAATCAAATGCAATGGTTCAATATCCGATTTTAATAGATGGAATAAATTTAATAAATCCCTATGAATGCACATTGAATGAATATATTATGGGAGATGGAAGCATATCGAAAGTCACTGGTTGGTATCACACTCCAAAATATCAAGTAAAAGTTGGTACAATATATTCATTTATGAGTTATGGTGAAATTCGATTATATGATTCAAATGGGACAATAGTGACCACAATTACATGGGAAAGTGGGACTGCATGTCCTGACGGAATTTCATACATACAGTTTACTGGCGGAAATAATACTGTTACCGATTATACTCAAATTAAAGATTTTCTGGCGGTTGGTAATTATACCAAAAGAATCCCATTCGCTAAAACAATCAATCCTTATTTAATCAATATTCAGAATAGACCATTTTTGAATAAAAAAATATTTTTTGTCGGTGATTCTATAACAATGTTGGGGCTCTATTTTGAAAAATTACTAAACATAACCGGACTCAATTATGTTGGAAGTACAGGTACTATGGGGAATGGTATGACATTGACAGGATTTGCAAACATGATCACTAATTTTTCAACACAAATTGCTCAAGCCGATTTTATTTCCATTTTTGGAGGTACAAACGATTATGGACATGGAAGTGCAACACTGGGAAGCTACGATGATATTTCGGGCTCAAATACAATATATGGAGCAGTTAAATCCATTATTGATTCAATTTATGCGATAAAAAAAGATATTCAGATAATTTTCTTCAGTGAACCCGAAAGAGGAACATTCTTAAATGATCCGAGTGGTGTAATACCACCTGATCCAAACTATTATGGACTTACACTTTGGAATATATCAAAAGCAATTGAAGATTGTTGTTCTCGAAAAGGCATAGCATTTTGCGATATTCACAAAAACGCATGGACAATGGATCAATTATCTATCTTTACTAACGATAATCTGCATCCAAATCAACGAGGAGCGGATAAAATAGGCGAATTGATGGGGAATTTTATTAATCAATTATAATAACAATTACTATGATGGATCGGATACGGTCACCTTTTGGGTTGTCATTTAACCAAATTATTGCATTGGTAGCCATTTCAGGTGGCCTAATTACGGCATATACCGACTTAAATTCAAGGATCGCAAAATTGGAGGCGGATAACACGCAATTAGAATATCGTTTCAGCAAGGCCGAGAGCGAAAGGGAGACAGCAAGGCAAGAGAACCGTGCCGATCATTTAAGGTTGGAGCAAAAAATTGATATACTTATTTCAGAAATGAGTATTAAATTAAAGAGAAATAACGATTAAAAACTTAAACGATGGATAATTATTTAAAAGAATTGATAAAACATTACGAGGGCTTAAACGATGGTGATTTATCTATGATCGGGTTGCAGCCAAAGATGGATCCGGCTGGCAATTGGACAGAAGGTTACGGATCATTGGTGCTTTGTAATGGAAGGAAAATTGTAGGTGCAGAAAATAAGGCATTGGCATATAAATGTTCAAAAATCAAGACAGAAGCAGAAGCGGAGGCGCAATTGGAGCAGCGGATCAATGAATTTGCTCAAGAAGTTGATAGTCTTAAGTTGAATTTGAGAGACAACGAACGAGATGCTTTGATTAGTTTTGCGTACAACGTTGGTTTTGAGAACTTAAAAAAATCGATGTTGTTGTCATTGATTAAAAAAGGGATCCGAACACCTTCCTTAATAACGAGTCGTTTCCTTGCGTGGAATCATTGCAACGGAAAGGTGTTAAGGGGGTTGACGGCACGGAGACAAACTGAGGCCAATCTATTTTTAACGGGAGAACTAAAATTTTTTAACTAATATGAAAAAGATATTTCATTACTTAAAAGGGCGGTGGGAGGCTGAAAGCCCCGCACGGGCAAAGGCCATTAAAGCCGTGTTGACATGGATAGCAGGCACGGCGGTTACTGTTTCATTAGGTTTTGATGCCATGCCGGCTTCGTTGCAAAATTATTTGCCGCAAGAGTTATTAAGTTTTGTCGCAGGTTTTGCTTTTTTGGGTCGAATTGTGGCAGGTTTAACAATTGTTAAAGGAGGTAGCGAAAATGATAAAAAAAAGGAATTGGATAACGAGGCAAATTCGGAACTTAATGGCAGTGCTAATCAAGTTGGATCGATTTAGATATTCGGACAAAATGGAATATTACAACCGAAGATCTCACGGGCTTAACTTCATTCTGTTATTGACCCCATTTTTACTATTTAGCTGTCACACAGTTAAATATGTGCCGGTTCACGACGTACACACGGTGACCATTACGCAACATGATACAGTCGTTTTGACCCATTTAGACGTTATCAAAGATAGCGTACGGGCAAAAGATACTATTTCAAAATTAGAGAATAAATACTCTACTTCGTTAGCTATGTATAGTAACGGGTATTTAACCCACACTTTGAAAATGAAAGATGTATCGATCCCTGTTCACGTACTTTACCAAACAACCGTCAAAACCGACACAATAACAAAGGTCGTTTCGGTTGCGGGTAAAAATGTAATTGTGAACAAATTAAATTGGTACCAAAGACTATCGGAGTGGGGGTTCTCGCTTATTTTGGCAGCCTTTGGGGGCATTATTTTGTATAGAATATTCAAAAGTAAGGCGGGCACAATACTTAAACGGTTTATTTAAGAATATTTAATACAGTTATATATACAAGAATCGTTTTTATAAATTATCTTTGTTTCTCTTCATTGTTTCATTGTAATAAGGGTTCAGGACTTTAAGGTTTAGGTTTGGGTTTTTCGGTTCCTTGCTTGTGAGAGTAGGGAGCCGTTTTTTTGTTCCTAAATGATCATTTTTTGATGTATTGTCAATTGCACAAGACAACAAAGCAACCACAGACCCTCCCACAATCACACAGAAAGTCTACAATTAATTTTCTACATTAAATGATAGAATATACTACTTTCAGAAATTAACGCCATAGATCGCAGCTATTTGAGTTTGCAACTTGCCTCTTTTGCCGTTCTCTTAAGAAGAAAGCACCAAAATATTAAATATTATTAAAATGGAGAGTGGACGGTACAAAACGGAATATTATATGCTATCTTTGTATTGCAATTAGCCGAGAACTTTTTGCAATAAAAATATTCATGATCTTATGATCATATTTAGAATGCCTGCAAAAAGTTCTCGGCTTTTGCGGGCTTTCTTTTATCGGTGTCAATGAACGTTCGGAGAAAGCCTTTTTAACTCTATAGAAGAATTCGCACAAATAGAGAGAGTTAAGGGATGCCGGTAAAACGGTGGATACAGCTCGTGCGAATGTTATTTAGTAACAGAATGTATTCTACTTTGCGGACTAATTCTAAGCAAAGGTGCTGACGGGACGACGGCAACGTGACGCAACGTTACAAAAAAAATCCTACCTAAAAAGTTGCAAAAAAAAGCAATGATTTAGGTAGGGTTTTTATTGCATATAAAACTCAAGCTCCGTTCTGCAATGTTACTTTTCAAATACAGATTTCAAATTAATAATCAGATTACAAATTACAGATATTAAATTAATGTATTCATATAGAATTGATTTTGAAAAAAATCGACAAAAAATGGAGATCAAAAAAATGGAACCAACACACAGAACACCCTCTATTAATTTTTTCAATGTTGATTGTGTCGAGTTTATGAAGTCGAAGCCAGATAAATGTTATGATTTGGCAATAGTTGACCCGCCTTATGGTATTGGTTTGATAAAAACAGAAGCGGGGAATTGGGGACAAAGAAAAGAGAATAAGGGTAGTATTGATAGTAAAACACAATGGGATTTTGAACGTCCGTCAAAAGAGTATTTTGAACAACTTTTTAGGGTAAGTAAAAATCAAATTATCTGGGGAGGCAATTACTTTATAGATTTGATTGGAAAACCAACAAACTGCTTTATTATTTGGGACAAAATGAACGGCAAAAGTTATTTTTCTGATTGTGAAATAGCTTGGACTTCGTTTACAACCGCTTCAAGAATATTTAGAAAAATTACTGTAAGGACTAATAGACGACACATTTGTCAAAAGCCGATAGAATTATATAGATATTGTTTAAAGTATGCCGAAACCGGAATGAAAATATTAGACACACACGGTGGCTCAATGACAAATGCAATAGCTTGCGATATGGAAGGTTTCGATTTAGATATTTGCGAAATTGACTCAGAATATTTTCAAGCGGGGTTAGATGCTTTCAACATATATAAGATGCAGCAGTGTTTATTTTAACATGCTTTGTATTCAAATGTATAGATTCCTATTCATATATTTTATAAAACCCGTGACGTTATATCACGGGTTTTATTTTGTAGTCATAAAAATTGGGTACAACAAGAAAAAAAACACAGAAAGTTATATTAAAATAATTAAGATATGATGGTTGAAACGGTGATTTGAGAGCAAAAAGGCGCCTAAAACACACAATAGATATAGCCAAAACGCTATATATCAAACATATAAAGATTTAACTTTATTTATAGATAAAATATGGACATACTATTGACAAACGGTTATTCATGTTGTATCTTTACATCAGAAACAAGGAACAAAACAAACAAACAATTAAAACACCAAACAATGGAAACCTCAAAATTCACCCCCGACCAAATTGCAAGAGCTGAAAAAGCTTACAAAGCATTCTTACATTACAGATCAGTAAGTGATTATAATATTGAATGTATTGGCATTCAAGAAGCTAAGAGACGTGTAGAATTTGCAAATAATGAGATAAGCGCAATTCTTAACGGCGACAAGCAGCTCGAAATGAAATGGAAAATGTTTTTTTTGAACGAAGAACTCAAAAGAGATCGCAAGATTGCTGAAACAAAATCGAAATTAAGCGCCAATAAGGAAGTTACCCAATCGGTTCTTGACTATGTTAAATCAAACGGTTACAAATTGGCTGACTATTACCAATTTTTGAAGACGACAAAAAAATACGCTAAAGAATTTTACAGCAAGAAGTTCACAATGGAAAGCGCTAATGAATTTATGAATATGTGATTATATTATTTACCAACCAATTAAAACTTACAACTATGGACTCAATTACAATTGACAATTTGAAGAGCTTAGACAGACTACAATATGCTGACGCATATGTTAAAGTTAATTCATTCAGTGAAGGGCGTGAAGCTGCTCTCGATTATTTCAAATCTATGTTTGATGACGAAGAAGAATGGGATGATGATATGGTGCATATTCGAGGAGGCAAGGTATTTGAAGATCAAGAAAAAGGAGTTCAAACGGTTGTTTATGAATCGTTCTTAGATTCAGGCAGTGTTGATTACTTTTTCTTTAGTTTTGAACGTGAAATTATCTAAAGCTTACGACAATGAAAACAATGAAAGACTTAAGATTCAAAGGTGATTTTCTGACAAAGAACGATAAAATTGCCATTTTAGAATTCATCAACAAAAATGAAGGCTGCTTTGATAAAAAAAGGCTTAAAAGAGTAATCTATCATCACGACACACGACTTACAATTACCAACGCACGTGAAAGAGGTTTGAGAATTTCGAAAGCCGTCGATGGTGGCATGCACTATCTGTATTTTTGTTACGTGTCTTTAAAAGACACAACGAAAAAAAAAATATCAATAAGTGATTTCTATTTTCAAAATGCAGGTGATGGTGCTTTCCTGGTGATCTATGTTAGTCCAACAACAAGGAGAGGGTGGTCTTCTTTAGTAAAGGATATGTCTTTAATAGAATCAACAAAAGATGCAGTCAACCCAAAGGTTAAAGATTTAGAGGAGCTTCGTAGAATTGTTAAAAACCACAAAATACCTTACTTCAATGAAAACATTTAAAGAAACGTTAAGAAAATTAGGCCTTAATGGTCTTAATTGGAAACAAATCTTGTTGATTATTTGGCTAATGATTTCAATTGCAGCGTTTTTATCCTGCAATTACGACGAATCGCCGGACTTTGCATTGCCGGTGTTTGCTGCCAATGTTATAATAACATTAATTTTGGTAAAATTAATAATTCCGGATAGTTTCTGGAAAAATAAATAAAAAAGTAATATGAAAACGATTATTCTAAAGTCCCTTACCATGGTTAATTGGAGGGGCGAAAAAAACAGAACAACAACTTTCAATGAAAAGGAAACAACCATTTCAGGTGATAACGGGCTCGGAAAGTCACGGCATCGTGAAGCCTTCTTATGGCTACTGTTTGGCAAAGATTCGCAAGGTCGCAAGGACTTTGAAATCAAAACAAGGCAGGAAAATGGTGAAGTTATTCATAAGCTCTACAGTGTTGTCGAGGGAGTCCTACTTGTTGACGGATCCGAGTTGCGCCTCGAACGTATATTAACAGAAGAATGGACAAAGGTACGAGGGCAAGAAAATGAAACATTCAAAGGAAACAAAACGGTTACTTATTGGAATGATACACCTATTTCAATCACTGAGTATCAGAAACGTATCAATGAAATAGTAGATGAGAACGTTTTCAAAATGATAACCAACCCCCTGTATTTTACGTCCATGAAATGGCAAGAGCAAAGAGAAGTCTTGCTAAAGTTGTCCGGCACGGTTACTGACAACGAAATAGCCTCAAAGGATCCAAAATTTAAAGAAATGATTAAAAAGATGGAGGGCAAGTCTTTTGAGGACTTCAAAAAAGAACTTTCGTTTCAAAAAAAGAAGTTAAGCGACAAAAAGGACGAAATTCGACCCAAAATAGTGCAAACGATTTATTTAATGGACAAAGTAGATGGTCACTGCGTAGATATTCTTGATAAAGAGGTCAACGAATTAGAAGATAGAGCAAGGGGGTTTGCTCAAAAAATCGCAAACATTGAAAGAGACGAGGAACTAATTAATGCGTTTACAAAGGCAAAAATAACCGAAGCGGAGGCACGGATCAACGGACTATTTTCAAAAATAAAGTTTCAATTATTTAACTATACAATAGACGGCAACGAATCGGAAACATGTATCCCATTTGTAGACGGTGTTAATTTTCAATCAGCCAACACGGCAAGCCAAATCAATGCAGGGTTGGAAATAATAAACGTTATTAGTCGATTTTACAACGTAACCGCCCCTATTTTTATCGACCGCAGGGAAAGTGTAAACGAAATAATCAAGACAGAAGCTCAAATAATCAATTTAACAGTTACGAAGTCGAAAACATTAACAATCAACTAAACTTAATCAAAATGAAAGTTGTAAATATTAAAACAGCACAATTAGCTCATGAAAAAGGATTTAGATCTGATTTAGAATATGTATTCAATACATGGTTACCAGAGGAGGTACTTGAGATAACAATAAATCAATTATTAGAATGGCTTAGGGAAGAACTCAAAATAAATGTTTATTGCAGAATTATGGAAAGCCAATGGAGTGTTTACATTGAAAGTATTCCGAGTGGTGTTGACATAACACCACACAGTCTAATATGTATTGATTTTACTTCTTATGAAAGTGCAATTGAAGCAGGAATTCAAGCTGCTATTTCTCTTTAGTCTTGCATATAAAATCGAAATGTGCACTGTATAACAATCAACTAAACATTACAGCTATGAAATTCAAACTATCAACAGCGTATTATTTTTACCAGCACAAAAAAAGGAGAAAGCAGTTAGAAGAATTAGGATTTGAATTTACTCAACAAAGAGAAGGAATATATCTCATTGAAGGAGCGCCAATTATTGAAATTAATACCCTTGATGAACTGATCCAATTTGGCAAAGAATATGGAGGAGAGGAAGGTAAAATAATTGTATGTGATGGGCACATTGAAATTTACGATGACTATAGAGAATAATTAAACAATGTTAAACGATTAAAACAAAAAAAGTTATGGAAACAAAAGAAGTTAGCAAGGCACAATTTAACAACGAACTACATTTTGAAAAACCAAACGGATCAAATGTGTTTAATTTTTTTGAGCCGGAACAGTTCGAAATAATGCAAAGAAGGGCACGGTATTTTGCAAAATCGGACGTTGTGCCTGAAATGTATCGGGAAACTGATAAAAACCCACTTGACAAGGCGATAGCGAATTGTCTTGTGGCGCTTGAAATAGCGTACAGAACCGGAGCGAGTCCTTTCATGGTTATGCAGAATATAACAATAGTTTATGGGCGACCCTCATGGTCATCAAAATTTATTATTTCAATGGTAAATTCGTGCGGGCGCTTTGAAATGTTAAGATTTCGTTTCAAAGAAAAAGGCATGCTCGGAATAGTTGAATACACGGAATATAACAAAGTGTGGACGGTAGGAGCAAACGGAAAGGGGGCTTACAAAAATGAAGCCAAAAAAATGACTTTTGACGGGCGTAACGTTATGGACATTGAGTGCGTGGCATGGACAAGACCGAAAGGAAGTAACGAAGTACTTGAATCGGCACCTGTTTCTTTAAAACTTGCGATACAGGAAGGTTGGTACCAAAAAGCCGGCTCAAAGTGGCAAACAATGAGCGAACAAATGCTGATGTATAGAGCGGCTTCATTTTGGGCGAACATTTATGCACCGGAACTTGGAATGGGCATGCAAACGGCTGACGAAGTAAGGGATATTATCGACGTAGTCCCAATTGACGAAGAGCCGGTAATTGAAAAATTGGACAAAGAAAAAGAGGCAAACGCAAATAAAATCGTTGTGGACATGGACAAACTGAAAGAATACCCGGAACCTATTGTTTCACGTGGAACTTCAACGCAAAAAAATGAAACAAAAGAAACAACACCGAACAATTTAATTTTTTCATAAAAATGGAATTGACGGTACTCGGTAGCAGTTCCAACGGGAATTGCTACTTGTTTCAAAATGATAATGAGGCGCTTGTCGTTGAATGTGGCGTTTCTTTGAAAGAAGTAAAAAAAGCGGTTGATTTTAATATTTCAAAGATAGCCGGTGCGCTTGTGTCGCATGAACACGGAGACCATGCGGGGCATATCGGTGAATTTGTTGAGGCTCAAATACCTGTTTACTTATCAAAGGGCACACGAGAAAAACTTGCTTTATCTAATTCCTTCAATATTAAGACGATAGAAAAAGGGAATTATTTCAAAGTCGGTAATTTCAAAATAGTTGCGTTTGATACGGTGCATGATGCAGCGGAACCCCTTTTGTTTTTAATTTATCACAAAGAGACGGGGGTTGTTTTGTTTGCCACGGACACGAGTTATATTAAATACAAATTTAACGGGCTTAATAATGTTTTAATTGAATGCAACTATTGTCCGGATATTTTGGATGGGAACGTAAAAAATGGTATTGTAACCCGGAGCCGGTATGAAAGGGTTGTAATGAACCATTGTTCAATAGAGACTTGCAAAGAATTTTTTGCAGCTATTGACTTTACGGAGGTGAACAATATCGTTTTATTGCATTTGTCTTCTCAAAATTCCAATGAAAGAGAATGTAAAAAAATCATTGAACAAATCACAAACAAAAATGTTTATATTGCTAAAAAACACTTAAAAATAAACCTATAAAAGAAACAGTTATGAAAACGATTT
>Ga0078972_1005493_pt1 | contig 32085 bp, 35 predicted proteins | sample YelNatPaOPGAMG01_FD_67568 | JGI IMG/M metagenome (GOLD analysis project Ga0078972, IMG submission 67568) | Hot spring thermophilic microbial communities from Obsidian Pool, Yellowstone National Park, USA - OP-RAMG-01 (SPADES assembly) (version 2) | ecosystem: Environmental > Aquatic > Thermal...
TCCTGGCACAGCGGAACAGAAACGAAAAGATCTTGCATTTTCTTGGATTAGATTTTCTCCGGTGCAAAGCTGCCAATCGCGCCACCAACTAGGAACGTTCGCGTAAGCGTGCGTATCCAGTCAAAAACCTCCATTGGGTAGCTTATTGAGTGATCACCCATCCATTGCACAGAAGTCCGACCTCAATCACCCGTAGACTGTATAGCTTTGAGCACAAAAGGCACAAGCGCTCAATGTCTTTCTCAGAATCTACGCAAAACTCCCAGTTTTCCGTGCAACAACCTCGTTCGTAGCAGTCGCAAAGCGCTCCGCAACGTCGAGCTCGGAGATCACGACGATCGTAGATGAACCTCGACGTAGCTCGCCCACGAATACCGTAGAGGAGGTATAAGGGATTTTTCTCCGATGGTATGTTATTTTGGAAGCGTCTGCACGTCAGTTGGAGGCGTCATGTCTAAGGCAAACCACTCGCCACTACTGTACACCGCTAGTGCCGTTCCACTTTCGAACGGCGTTTGTTTCAAGGGGTGCCTCGTTCGGGATCGATGTACGGGTTAGGCTCTTGAAAATAATCTGATAGAGTAGACCAGAATACAGTATGCGCTTTTGTCAAGTGCTTCGATCGTGCAAGGCGAGATGCGAGGCTCAAACGTCGTGGCAGATATGGAAGCTGCCTGTGTGCTATGCCTCTGCCATGATCACCGGATCCGGAGGACGAAGCAGGCACCATAACTTGGACAACGACAGCAGCATGGACATGACTTGAATGGTCATCAGTTCCAGCCCATGACGCCAGATAGAAGCACAATTCACGTCAGGTGCTTATTCCAGCGTCCGTGTCGCATGCATAACAAGCATCAAGAACAGACGCATATACGAGTCCAGGAATACTACCTTACCTTGTTTGGTTACGATCAATAAAACGAATGAAATTCCTAACGAGAAGATTGATGCACAACTCATCCACACAAGCGGAAGCTGCAGAGAACGCTACGCTTTTGATAGAAGCGTCGAGGGGTTTTGTGTCAGGCCCCAACAGCCCCTTGTATGTCGGGGCGGTGCTGCGATGGGCAGTAGCGTCGGCACCAGCGACAGAGTCTATAGCAGGAGATCGTTCTACGTCAATTTCCGATCTACGATAGTTTATTTCAGCTGCAGTGCGATGCGTACAAGCATGTGCCAAGGCGGGTTGTCGAACACGTGTCCTTCATCGATCGCTGAGGCGTCTCGCGCGGTGCAGGCATCGCGCTCGGTGAGTGCACCTCGGAGATCAGACAGACATGAGACACGACGCGCGTGCCGCTGTTGAAGGGAAACGTGATTATGATCTCTAGCGTGTTGTTCAGCTGTAAAAAAGTTAAATTTCCGTTCAGGTCCTAGCAAAGTACAGTGTTTCAGTTCATTTTCGTTTCAAGTTTCAAACAAGTCTAGTCAGGTGTTTTGCGCAGTATCTAACAGAAGCGTTCGAAGAGCGTTATCTTTAAAAAACAAGAAAAGGAAATTTATGAAAAAGCAAGCCCACGATCCTGGAGGCCCAAGGTCGCCGGCTGCCAGAAAAGAACAAAAATCAGTTCCGAGTCCTGAAGAAAAGGAAGAGCTGAAGAACCGAAAGCAGGAGGCCCTACATCGAAGGCGGCAAGAAAGTCGACTTTACAACGAGAAGGTGGTGAAAACCTTCCTTCTTGGACATATCAAGGATCCCTACAGGGTAAGTTGCGAGACGCTGTCGAAAAACATGTGGCCTCTTACTCCAAGAGTATTGTCAACGCGTTGTCAGGACTGATGCATTTGCCGAGGGAGATGGATCGCGACGTGACTCACATGGAAACGGTAGAGATTCCGAAAGATTTTTTCGACAAGACCTTTGTTAGTCAGCTGATGCTTGGCACAGAGGAAGCTCGGAGGAAAAATGAGCGGGTGCATGCCCTCCACGAAAAACATCCCTTTTACAGCTTCAGTGGTACTCAATACTGGGGTTACCGGGATGTTCACACATATGGGCCCATGAAGTACCCCACGAATCTGAAGGACCATTTGACAGTGAACCTCGAACGTTTTATGTTACGTGCCGTGGTTGCACTCTACCCGGGCCTATCTCGCAATGGAAAGCGGGCGACTACCAAGGCCATCACGAAAGATCGCAAGCGTGAAGATGAGGTCGAATTTGTCAGAGAGAAGGCGTGAACGAGAGCGCGAACGAAGCTTCTGCGATCCGTGCGGCTATACAAGAGCAACGTGCGGTACTGTGGTTGGCGAATCCAAGAGATAAGATATCAGAGTCGAAAAAAGATAAGGAAAGATACTATTATCTCATAATGCGGTATTTTGTGTTTCTGGACCGAGAGCTCGAGCGGAAGGCGGAGATGAAGCTGTTTGAGGAAGAAATGAAGAATGGGAGAGACGGAAGGCTGTCCTAATGGGGAAGCGCTTCAACGTGGTTCTAATGAGCAACATCAAGTCACATTTTGTGACTATCGATTCAGGCGTCCTTTACGGCATCATGAGGGAGATCAGTCCGGAGTTCAATGTTAACAGGGAGGACCTCACCGGTGAAATCCGGGAGCCTTTGTGGAAGAATATCTTCGATTTCAAACGTGTGAAAGTCAGCAAATAAAAGGTATTCACAGGGATGATCGAAACCGATGGAGTAGCCATGTCTGTACACTATCGGTGGTTGAAGAAAGATCGGCCAGTCCCTCCCTCGGCTGCGCCCGTCACGAAGGATGAAGAAAAGGGGGAGTCTGATCCTGCAACGCAGGAGGTGGAGAATAACGAACTTGTTGTTGACGCGGTGAAGGATCAAGATGAGAAGGGGGCGGAACCTGCGACACAGAACGTGCAGGATAACGACCTTGTCGTTGGCGCGGTGAAGGATGAAGATGAGAGGTAGGCGGATCCTGCCACACAGAAAGTGCAGGATAACCACGTTATGGTTGGCGCGGCGAAGCATGAAGAGAAGAAGGAGGTGGATCCTGTGACACAGAAAGTGCAAGATATCGACTTTTTCGTTGGCGGGGACACCGGAAACACAAATATCGTAACCATCGCTGTACCCAAGCGCGCGGAAGATGTTACTGACGGTCACTTTCGTCAGAACGATATGCGTCTTTTGAGGTTCTCGAGAGCGAGACACTATCGAGAATCCGGTATATTGAATGGGAGGAAGAAAATCGAGATATGAATGCTGGATTGAAGAAGCACATGGAAGCTATGAGCAAGGTGACGAGCCGCGGAGCGGACTTTGAATCTTTTCGGAAAATTCATGGAAGTTCGCATTGTGCATTGGGATGCGGTGTGGGAGGAGTATATAAAGCCCCGGTGGACTCGTTTGCGAATGAATCTGTATTGTGGTAAGTAGCGGGCGTTCGCGAATTTTTTCAATCAGCTGAGCGCCTTGAAGGAGGGTGAAAATCAGAGGCTAGTAGCAGCATACAGAGCAGGGCGCTGGGCGCCCAAGAAAGGCACTACGCCAGCTCCAACGACGAGGGTGTTCAAGGAGTGCGCAAGGCTTTTCGTTGCAAAACCGATAGATGAGTTCCGAACCTCCTATACACAACACGAGCTAGGGTGCACACTTCAGAGGGTCGAAATGGAAAATTTCCAGAGGAGCCCTGAGGAAATAGCAAAGTACGGACCGCTGACGGAGGAGGAAGTGGAAAGGAGAGCGAAAGTTCGTGGACTACTCACGCTAGTAAGTACAACCAACGGGGGCACGAAACGGATGGAGTTTGTGGGCCGGTACTTTATCGCCGCTATCAATATAAGGCGATGTGCAGTGCTGGAGGAAACACCTCCAGAGTCGACAAGAGAGAACTTAGTTGGACAACCTCTCAAAGTCGAAGTATATGAGAAAAAGTTGGATGCAGTAGTAGTTGGCCGGTCGAGAAAGACGCGGAGGCGTCTGCATAGCAGTCGGAGACTTCTTGTCTAGGGCGGGTCACTCGCCACTACTGTACAACGGTGACGTCGTTGAACTTTCGAGAGGTGTTTGGAGGCGGCGGTGCCTCCTTTCGAGGTGTATGCCGGAACCAATGAATCGTTATTCAGGATAAACGAATACAGACCGCGGTTGAGCAATTAGCGAACGGCTCCTGTTCTAATATATTGCAGCGTATAATGGGGGCAAGGTTTTTTGTCGAGTCTCCAAGTTTACATTGTAAGAAGATCCGGCGATCGGGACAAACCTGCCGGCCAACTGCTCCGTGTGTCCTCATCTGGTTGGTGGTGCGGCGAAATCAAAGCTGTTCTTATGCCGCGCAGATTCTCCCAGGAGTCGCGGGAAATTCGTTTTTTCCACAGGTTCCGGCCTTGTGTCCACGTTCCTCACATGTGTCGTACTGTGCGCCTGGATATGATACGAATCAACAAAACGCGAAGCCATTCTGTGAGTGTACAGAGTTCGCAAAGACGCATCCAGCGGCCTTGCACTATCCAAATGCCCGGCACCCGGTGATCCTAGAATGTTTGACGGACTGTAACATGATTCCTCCAGGCACTCTCGTTGGAGCTTGCGGAAGGGACAAGCGTCTGCCGGGACGCAAGTATCCTTGCGCAGGCTGCGAACAAGAATTGTAAATTTTTCGGGGATCGGCTAGTTGCTGCAGAGTCCCGATTCAGAAAATGACTTACCTAGGCAGTGGTTTCGAGCAGATCCCGAGATTCTCAAGTTTCGAAAAAAATCTTCCAGTGACCCGGACTCGAACCAGGGACCCTTCGGTAGATGCAAAGTACCACTACAGCCGAATGCTCTACCAACTCGTAGCCTCGCATGGGAAGCGAGTGAGCTATCACTGGATTTCTGCTTGGCGCACACCGCACCAAGTCGGTGACGTTGGAGCCGTCTAAATTTATATATATACTCATAGCGCTTGGATCGCGCCGCATTCGAGATCGCGCCTCGCCTCGGCCCGAGCGCTTCGATCACAGCGGTCGATTTCTTTTTTCGATGACAATCCGTGGACAATTGACCATGGATCCCAGAACTCGAAATCGATAATGGCTCCAGGGGAATCGTCCGCCATAAGGCATCTACCTCCAAGTTCCATAACGCATACTTGGTCTCGGATATACTGGTCGTTTCGTATGTTCTATCGTGCGCCGAGTACCTGCCGCGAGCACCTGCCGTGGCGCTGATATACTGCTGAAGCAGATGCTGCACTGAGACGTAGCGGCTTTGCAAGACCACTGAGGGCGTCGTCTCGAGGCAGGGCTCATCCGACACGGGGTCGGAGTACATCATCGTTCTGGGAGCCCGCGCCAGGGCGAACCGATCTACCAGGAGTCCACTGCGACAAGGGCGACGCCCAGGCGCGGCTTCCTTTCCCTACTTCCCGATTGCTTGTGTTGCAGACGAGCTACGCAGGTCTCGCCATAGCACCTTGCACTGGAGGAAGCATGAAGCACTAGCCCCGCAGACTCGTCCGGACCGCTGGACCTTCCGTCTGGAAGATAAACTTTCGAAGATTCGGAAACTTTTCCCGATTTCATCGATTGCTATCAAGGTCGAAAGAAACTGTTATCGAGCTGCTAGTCAGTGGTTCGTTTCAGTTCTTTCTCGCAGTCGTCGATGCCGTGCTTGTCGCTTGTCAGCACCCTAGGTGCAATTTCACACTCAACCCGCTCCAGTTCCGGAGGTTTTGCACGGATGCAACTTGCATATTGCCACAAAAGCATCAGATACGGAGTCGACCAATCAATGGACTTGCATCGGGATGCATGGACTCCATGCCACATACCGAAATATGCAGAGCATCGAGCGTGATGCGGGCCTGTAGTTTCGACAGATCCTTTACTGATGTTGCCCTCTTGGTTTCGTAGTCAGAAACGCATGAAAGCACTGCGCTGCTACAGAATTCCAGATGTGTTCATGCACAGTCATCGACGTGATGAGAACCGGTCGAAGATTGGCTCCAGTAGTCTTCGGCGTGCTGCAACGCTCGTCTCTCAGGTCATCTTCGCGCCTGCTGGCGAGACAGTTTCCGCGAACAACCATTCATGACCCTGACATGATAATCGGGAAAAACTCTGAGCATAAAACGTTCCGAACCTCTTTGTCGATGATGAAAATGACCTGGAAAGCTCCCTAGTGAATCATTTCTACACACGGCCGCCGCGTCTCGCCAACGTTTCAGCGCTAGAAGCATCTCATGGGAGGGCCTCGAATCCACGGAGGATCCTCGGCGGGCGCGGCTCTCGCTCAAGTATATATGCTGTGCTCTGACGTTTCAATCATTTCGAGAGCTACATCAATAGCCCGGGAAACGCACTCAACTCGTAAAAGATTGTTTACTGTTCTTCTATTCGTATGTTCCGAACAGTTAACCGCGAGCGCCAGCCTCGTGTCCAGTATGTCCAATTCAGGTTGTTGCTACTAGAATTGCCGAACCCTTTCTGTCTCGAGACCGTTCCGAAAACAACGCTATACTAGACACCGCAAAGCCCAGGAGTTGCAAAAGTCGTCCCACTGGCCCGTTTCCGGAACATGTTTGACACTTACGTGCAGAGCTCTCAAAAGCACTCGCAGTCGACCCGCGACCAGAACTGAGACCTCCCGAGTGACTCGTTTTGCTGTTGCAGCTCAAGACTCCCCCAACATTCCTAACGCGACGAACACTCCCGGCGCAGCGACACCGACCAACTACACGTCCGATAGTCTCTACGGCACGCTCTCCCCCGGTGTTGCACTGCTCGGTGCGGAAGCGTCCAGGGACCCGTTCTCAAGTGGCTCCGTGCCTGTGGCTTCTGCGGCGTGCGCATCCTCAGCATCGTCCTCAGCTTCTCCTTCCGCGTACGGTTCTTCGTCTTCCTGTGCAATTCGCAGCGCCTCCTCAGCTTTTCCTCCACTCTTTTTCAGAACACGAGAAATCTCCTCGTCGAGGCTGCCAGGGGCGCCACCGCGTCCGTGTCCTCCCTTGTGTACCTCCCGTTCCTTGCGCTCGTGGGCCCTTGCGCCCTGGGAAAACCCACCATGATGGCGTTCAAGCTGAACTAAGCCTTGCTTCACACTTTTACGGAGCTCGTACTGCTCCTCGTCGCGTTCAGGCACCGACTGCACACGCTGTGGATGCATCGCTGGAACAGAAAAGAAACGTTCAGCGCCAATTTTATCTTCAATCGAGTCGATTCGGGGACTTTGCGCAGGTCTCCCATGAAGCTCGAGGCTGCCTCTGCACCGCCTCTTGATGGAGACCCGCACGGGTTTGCCGACTTGGAAGGTCTCCTTGGTTTACAAAGTAACGCTGCTTCCCAGGAGGGAGAACAACCACAACAAAGAGCAAGTGTTGCGGTAACGACTCCGAGAAAGCACAACAGTCGACGACGCTTTTCGGCGCACCGGGCGGCCTTCCTCGCGTACTTGGCGCTTGCATCCGGAGCCGTGCTTGGTCTCGGCATCTACAATCAGGTGCAGAGTGGGGACGCACTCGTCAATCGACTGGCCTGGAACGGACTATACCGGGCGTTCCTGGGACAAGGAGTTGTGTACGTGGTTCTCGGGAGCTTGACGCTGCTGCTTGCGATCGTAAGTGCGCTTGTTCCGAGACAGTATGCTTGGCGTATTCTCTACCGAACAGTCTCGCTGCTCTGCGCAGTTCTGCTAGCGCTACTGGCGGCGCTATGCATCGTGTATGCTGCAGGCGATGAGTCAGCTGAGCTTGCTGCTTGGCGGGATACGAGACCGGAACTCCGGTGTCTGTTCCAGCACATTTATCAGTGCAGCGGGTTCTATCGAGCTAGCGATGGGACCGCTCCGCCTCTGTGTGGACCAGTTGGTAGAAACGTACCAGGATGCCAGTACGCATTTATCCGTCCTAGTTTGAATCCGTATCTTGCTGTACAGGGAATGGCGTGCTTGTCTGTGGCAACGTTGCTCTTTCTCGAGTCCATTGCTGTGATGATCTGCTTCTAACATGCTCTCCATCCGGCCAAGAATAAGGCGCGTGAACGCGATTCTTTGTGCAGCCTTTTCTCTAGGCAGTGCGTGCGGATACCGCTGGGCAATGCGGCCTGGATCTCATTCGCGATATGCCACCAGCATTTCACACGCCATCTTCCATCAAGACACCAACGATGAATTGGCGCAAGGCTGCGCTTATCGTGTCCTCCGTTGCACAGTGGTGAACATTCACCATGTCGATTGGAGACAACTCTGTGGAGCTTCCGGAGCCCGGCGGCGCTGGGGTAGCAGTGCTTTGTTGCGAGCACATCCCCAGCAAAGCGCGAAACGAGGTGGCTGGTAATTGTCAGTCTGCCTGCTTCTGCTTGGGGACACACAATTATACGCTTCTGATTGTTGCATGCCTCTTGGACAGCGAGTTTCATGAGGCAGCGAGAGTCTGCTTGATAGTGCTTACCGAGGACGATGTTTTCGGCGTCGCCTGGTGTAAAGATCGCCTGCAGCAAAGCGCGCAGACATCGAACCGGTTCCCACTGACACGTGACCGGGCCAGTAATTGCCTTCAACGACCTGGGATTTGCGGTATTCTCTGGACCACAGAACAGCGGAGCACCAACCAGCAGACCGTAACGCTTGAAGCGATTTCTTCCAGGTCCGAGCGTGCAAGCCGCCGGGTGACGCTCAAGGAGGCGATGCAGCGCCCCCAGCGATGCCATTGTGGCGGGTGACGAATCTGGAGGCGGCCGTCATTCGGATTCTTCCGAACGCCGCAGTGCAACTCTGGTTGCGTTTCTCGAGGACAGGAATGGAGGTAGCCAAGCGTGCTTCGCGCTCGACTTGGTTGCCAAGTAAGGCACGGGCCCTCTCTAGCGTGGAGAACTGCAAGGCTGGCGACATTTCCGTCATATTTTTTCATGGGACAGTAAACCGCTCGCTTTTATCCTTGCATTCGATTTTTCCGAACACTTTATAAGTGAACACTCTCGACATTTGAATGCAGTAAGAAACGATAACTAATGTACGCATATTTTTAGGATTCTTGGTCGTTTTTCGGAGTGACTAGGTCGACGCTTTGCCGCTGAAATTCGTTTCTGCACCGGGATCAAGATGATTCGCAACGCCCTTGATCGAGGTCTCATGAAGGATATCATCCATATCATTTTTTAGCGGAAACGAAAGAGCCTCCACGCTTCCCCCTTCGTTTTATACAGCAATCTAAAATCAGACACTCTGCACGCTTTTCGATCTATGCGTATCAAGGCATCTCGTGGGTGCAGCAATACAGGGCCCTGAATTGACGGGAATTAATCTCGACGTCGGCTATCGACAACATGGAACGCTCACGTCGCATGTTCTCTGCACATGCAACGTTGTTATAACCGTTCAAGCTCGAGGCACAAATCTTTCTTTCTTTGTGGGCATCCACTGAACGGCATTCCACGGCAGCATGATACCCCTCGAAATCTATGCATGCAGAAGATCCGGTCTCTTTTGCTTGTATGTAGAAGTGCCTTGTACTCGGACTTGCACAGCTGCAACAATAATTTCTTCTAAAGTGTGCACTAACTTTTTGCATTTCGGGCGCATAAACCGATCGACTCTTCTCAATACCTATTCCACCATGGATTTTCATTCTGAGCGTCGTTCCTTCACGGACAACATCACATTCCACAGTGCTTGCATCGAATGGGCCCTTGTGCGTTTGCAGGTGCAGCGGGCAACCTAGTCGCCGACGGTACCGCACTGCAGAAACGAGTGATCGCAGGGTGCAGCTCTTGAATCGAAACCGAAGGATCGCATCCAGGCGAGCCCTCTGTGCTCGCCAAGGGCATGTACCAAGCGAAGAGAAATACATTTGCGAGCCACTGAATGGCCCTCGGTGGAGGACGTGTGCTGGACATTGGGGAATATCTTACGACAGTTAAGTGTCACTGCTGTGAGGGGCGCATCGAGAATACGCCCAGAGAAGGTGCAAGCGCCAAGCGAAGCGATCATCGCAATCTGCGTCTGCGCATGAAACGATTAGACAACAGCCAGGAACAGTGAAATCAAGCTGGTAATGCTAGTGTGAACATACTTCGCCCGCTAAAATTGAAGCTGGATTGACAAGAGAGTCCGACGTATTCAAATCCGAAGAAAACAGAGAGGGAAAGGAACAAGTCGCTGAAAAACATCTCAAAAGCTGTTGTTGATGACAATGGGATGAGGTCCACTCGTTAGCGTATACACTCGAGCAAGCCAGGATGACCTGATCGTTTTTAAGTTTGATATAGAAGCAGAAGCGGCATGCAGACCGCGGCATTCCAGCAATCTGGGCAGCAGCCAGGTCGAGGCCAGCGCTCCTTGGGACTTCAGGGATCGTTCTCCAGCATGTTACATCCAGATCGCAATGATGTCACGCTGCCTGCTCGGGCAGACGCTCTGCTATGGATCCACGGAACATCATTTGGTTTGCTTACGGTGAACAGCCAGCAGTTGCGCTCGCTTCGCATTCTAGAGCAGTTACATACCGTGAACAAGGCTACCGCTGTGCTCTCGATGCCTGCTTGCGATGCAAGCAACCTAGAATCGCGAACCAAGGCACCACATCGGTATTTCTAACGCTGTAGCACCAACGCATCCAGCCAGAATCTTCGGTTGCATCAAAATTGACCGCATTTCAGGTCCGTGCGTCAGATTCCCTGTAGATGCGTCGACTTTGCTTGGACTTCAAAAGATCAGACGACTCAGGAGTGCATATCAGATCAAACAGATGGCCGCGTCGCTTGTGGGCCCGTGCTCAACGCCGTACGCTTGGAGCTGACAGCCCGTGGCTCACAGTTCCACTATGCATATCCCCCGTGGACACCTAAATCTTATGAATCGAGCTGCACGCCTCAGAAGATTCCTTGCACTTCTGAATGCAGCTTCTCCACGTAACGAACGATGCACAGCTGGCCGCACACGTGACAGAACGGAGACCGCTCGCCTCTGGAGTACTCGTGCCCCAAGACGCATCGCGCAACAGCACTACGACGGCAGCAGGTTCCAGGCACAGGGCGGAGACTAATGGATCCGCCGAGACCAGCCTTGGACTCCCATACCACCAGTCATGGGGCGTCGAATCGCCCAGGAACCGGGGATCGTTCGTAACGCCCACAGCGTACAGGTCGCAGAGTACCGTGCCGACTGGCGTTCAATGCTCTCTCTCTATCGCCATCCGGGGGTGTGTGCTCATAAGGTCGCGTGCACTTTGTGTCCCTGATGCTGGTAGATAAATGCTTAAAAAGCACTTTTTCGGCCCCAGATGCTCGTGTTAGCGCCCGCCATCGCCTCCCAAAACCGAAAAGGATTCTTGCAAAGTTGCATTTGCAGCTCCAGTGCCCCGATTGGGAATGTCCACGGACGTAACGCAGAGCAAGCGCGAGAACAGCCACCATGACGCTCCAGGCTTGCACAATGTAATGCGTACGCAGCGAGCCGAGCTCCGATACTTGACTTTGTATCGGCCTGCGTTTCCGCTGGAATATTTGTAAATGGGTCAGTGGCGGTACCGCTATACGACGCAAGAAGCCGTCCACCACCACATCACCGTTTTCGCACACCACCGTCTAAGACGTCGGTGCAAACAAGCTCCGCGCTCGGACGGTACAGACACCACTGTCTAGTCGCACACGGTGTCCAGGAGTGCTCCCTTGGCATCAGAGCAAAATATCGTCCCGAACAGCTCCATGATGCCACTGGGTGCGATCCAACAGCCAAAAGGCGGACGCAGCTTGCTGACCTTACCCACTCAGATGCGGCGGCGTTGATGTCACGAGTTTTCCGCCGACGACGGTGGTTTCAGCATGCGCCACAGCGCACTAGCACCAACTCCTAAAAGCGCAAACGCGACAATGAGTCCACCGATGCGTCCCATTAGAACGAGTGCAATCATGATGCAGCCAGCGATCGCGACGCCCGCCGCGATGGAGACCAGCGCAAGCCAGATGTCCATTTGCAGAAGGAACGCGGCAATAGCGCCAGACCACGCTCCAGTGCCCGGCAATGGTACGCCAACAAACAAGGCCAGGGCCAGCGCCTGACTCGACGGGGTATTCGCATGACTCGGCAGGCGCCGCGCCACAGAGTCCAACAGGGGGCGCGCGAGGCGACGCATCCGCTCGTGTCGAAGACCAAAAACTAGAAACGGTATTGGAAGCATGTTGCCGATAACGCAGAAGAGAAAAGTCTCGGCCGGCGACAAACCGAGCCAGAGCCCTACCGGCACGCCACCGCGTAGCTCAACAACAGGAAGCGCTGACACCAACATCAAGGTAGCCCAGTCCGGCAGACGGGTCTCGCGCCGAAGCCAAAACGCTATGCGGTGTCCGAGGTGCTTTTGGTGCTGTTCAACGGAACCAACGCCTACCGTAGCCACAGGGACGCGAACGGTTCGCACTGGCGCGCTCCAGTTGCGAAGATTCTGGGTGTTATTCACCGACACCCTGGGGGCCAGTGTCGCCGGCACGTACCATTCCGTCGTGCTGACGCTTGCGCGCACCAGTCGCTTGCTCCTTGCCCGGTGCTTGCTCACGTGTCGTAGAACAGGTGCAACAAACACCATCACGCGTGAGTCACTGCAGTAGTTGCTACCGAGATGCTGCCCTGTCCAGAAGAGGAACGCGCAGGCGCACGCCCGATCCCGTACATATAGCTCCGGAGCATCGGCGAGAGAACACGAGGTCTAGTGTTGATGACGTAGGGAACGGTGCTTCACGTTCCGTACATGTTTTGTCCGATATATCCATTTTGTTCGATGGCGTTATTGGACCCAGGAAATGCAGTGTCCAATCCATTCATATATGGACCTAAAGGTGCTTTTCCTTCCGTACTTTTTTGTCCTATATATTCCATTTCTTCCAGAAAGATTGCACATCCTTTGAACGCAACGACATTTAAGCCTATTATTATACAAAACTACCATCCAGATGCACCGGATACGGCCTTCTTCCCAGCAGCGCCGCATCTGATGAAAGCGTCGCCATGCGGCAGCAGAGTCGCTATCCAACGCAGCATGTATTTACGTATCGCGCATACGCCAAGCTCGCCGTGCCTGCCACCGCGGTACGTTAACGACGTGTATGCGCCCTGACACGCGCTCGAGGTTCGTTAGTGGCAGCATCAGCACTATTATTGCTTACAGTATCTGCGTACGTCGCGTTGTCTAGGCAGCGGCCTCGTGCTAGGAACCGAGTCGGCGAGTGCGATGCAGTCCAGCGATGGAAACGACTGGGATGCTTTTTTCGCGAACGACCCCGAAGAAGACGCTTCGAAGCGCTTATTCCAGAATGAAATTCGCCAGATGCTGTACGGTTTCGGGGATGCGCGGCAGCCGCGGCGTGATACGGCTGAGCTTGTCGAGGACTTGTTGCGGACGTACCTCACCGCTGTCGTGCAGCGCTGTGTTGAAGTTGCGAACACGCGTGGCCGAAAGTACCCCGATGTGAGTGACCTGAGGTTTCTTCTGAGAAAAGATCTGCGCAAGTTGCGTCGCGTGAACTACTTGGTAGCGATGAAGGAGGTCATCGACGAGACCACGCGACGAGGTGGCGAGCTCGAGTCGCTTGGTCGCTGAGCGGTTTCCGCGTCACCCTCGGGACTTGATGTTTACGTTCCTCGGAGCGTCGTCTTCGGCGCTGTACCGTCTGCGGTGGGCTCTGAGACACCCTCAACTGGTTCCTTGTATGTGATGCTGGACGGTGTATAGGCACATGGCTCAATGCGCCAAATGCGCTCCGCGTACTCATGGATACTGCGATCAGAACTGAACTTACCCATGCGAGCCGTGCTCACAATACACTTAGCCAGCCACGAGCGCTGGTCCCTATAGGCAGCGTCGACGCGATCCTGGGCTTCCATATACGAGGTAAAGTCGCGACTGATCAGGTAGTAGTCGTTGGCTGGATCGAGGGCTCGTACAATTTCCTGAAAAGTGTCTTGACCGCAGTACATACCGCGACTGAGCTGACCCAGTGCGTTCTGGAAGCGCCCATCGGTACATTTCCAGCCATGGTACTTGAGTTCATTGCGCGCCTGGTCAACTTCTTGAGCCAACAGACCGAAAATAAAGATGTTCTCCGGCCCGATTTCTTCTCGGATTTCAATGTTCGCTCCGTCCATAGTGCCGATGATGAGACCGCCGTTCATCACAAACTTCATGTTGCTCGTTCCTGACGCCTCCATGCCGGCAGTCGATATATGCTCGCTAATGTCGCTCGCCGGAATGATGATCTCGGCAAGAGACACGCTGTAGTTTTCGAGAAATACAACTTTCAGGAGGTCGCCAACATCTGGATCATTGTTGACCACGTCTGCTACACCATTGATGAGACGAATGATGCGCTTGGCTTGTGCGTAACCAGCCGCTGCTTTGCCTCCGAAGATGAAGACCCGCGGCACGAGATCACGCTTGCCCGACTTGATCAAATTGTAGCGCGCAATCACACCGAGAATATTCAACAACTGGCGCTTGTACTCGTGAATTCGCTTGACCTGGATGTCGAAGAGGGCATTCACATCCACGTGGACGCCATTCTTTTCTCGAATGTATTCAGCGAGACGCCGCTTATTTTCCTTTTTGGCTTCGAAAAATTCCCGTTGCAGGTCAGGGTTCTCGGCGTACTGTTCCAACTGGCGGATCTGGTTCAAATCCAAAATCCATTCATCGCTCTCCGTCCAGCGGGAAAACACCGCACTCAAGGCGGGATTTGCTTCCAGTATCCAGCGTCGAGGGGTCACACCGTTTGTGATGTTCACAAACTTTTTCGGCTCGAAGCGGTTAAAATCAGGGAAGAGACGGGTTCGCACGAGTTCCGAGTGTATTTCCGCGACACCATTGACAGTATGTGAGCCAACGACGGCCAGCTGGGCCATGCGCACCATTTTTGGAAAACCCTCCTCGATGATGCTCACTCGCTCCAACAGATGGCCATCGTTGTTGCTTAGACGAGCATACTCCTGGAGATGACGAAAGTTGATTTCGAAGATGAGCTGCATGTGGCGAGGCAAGAGCCGTTCCATGAGTGGCACAGGCCACTTTTCCAAGGCCTCCGGCAGCACCGTGTGATTCGTGTACGAGAACACCGCTTTGACGGTTTTCCACGCATCCGTCCAGCCCAATGCGTACTCGTCCAGGAGAAGGCGCATCATTTCAACAATCCCGATCGTCGGATGCGTGTCGTTCAGCTGAATGCACACTTTTTCGGCAAGTTGCGTGAGTGGTCGGTCCTTCTTCAGGAACCTCCGAATGATGTCCTGCAGCGTCGCCGAAACGAAGAAATACTGTTGCTTGAGGCGCAGCTCCTTGCCTGCTTCAGTGCTATCGTTCGGGTACAGGACGGCGGAGAGCGTCTCACTCGTCTGCCGCATTTCAAGAATCTTATAATAGTCGCCAACGTTGAAAGAGCTAAGATCGAACTCACGCGCAGGCTTACTGTCCCACAAGCGCAGATTGATGCAATTGTATGTATCATACCCGGGCACAGGAACATCGAATGCCACCGCCAACACGGCCTCGGCTGGCTCCCATTTGAAGCGCAAGTTTCCCTTATTGTCAGTGAACTGACTCACGCTGCCTCCAAAATACACGGGATAGGTCACATCGAGGCGCTCAATCTCGAAGGGATTACCGCGCGTCAACCAAAAGTCTGGCAACTCAATTTGATACCCGTTCTTGATCCGCTGCTCGAACATGCCGTAGCGATAACGAATACCGTAGCCCCAGCCTGGGTAGTTTAGCGTTGCCACCGAGTCAAGGAAACAGGCGGCGAGCCTTCCGAGGCCACCGTTACCGAGTCCTGGCTCTCGCTCCTCGGCTTCCACCTCGTCCAGGTCAAAGCCAAGCTCGATGAGCGCCTCCCTGTACTGCTCTCGAAGTCCCAGGTTGATCAGCGCATTGTCAAGGAAACGACCCATGAGAAACTCCAAAGATAAGTAGTACATGCGACGACAATCTTTCTCCGTAAAATACTGCTGTGTATCATTCCATGCTTCGATCAGGCGATCCCTCACGGAAAGCGCCGTCGCGTAGTACGCACCAGAGCGATCGAAGTTGTACCTGGTCCGCGCCAGTGAATACTCCAGATGGTTCACGATGTACTTCTGAATAGATGAAACGTCGCGTGCCAGGTACGATGACATAAGCGACCAGAGCAGCTGCCGGCGACGTTCCTCCTCCTCCGGACTCAGCTCGATCGTTCCCAAAACTTTGCTCAGACTCTCGACTCCGATGGGAGTTGTGGATCCACTCACAGCCAGTGGCTGCGGCCGCATTTCCGGCGGTGAGACAACGCCCACCGCCAGATCCTGAAATGATGCTGTGCGATGTTTCCGTTCGAATGGCATGCTAGTGATTGATCCGTCCACGTTGCTCGTGTGGCGTCCGTTTTCGTACCCACCCCGCAAATATCTGTCACGCTGGTAAAGTCGGTGCTAGCGATCAACTGTGATCGTACCGCTGGTGCTTTCTCTTCTCTTCGTATCACCGATCTGTTCCTTTGATAGGTCTCAAACGAAAGATCACAGCCTTGCCTACCTAGAATATACTACCAGGCAAGGAGAACAATACGACCGGCTCGTAAGACCCGCCACACGCGAATCAACGAAACGCAGCGCAAGCGCTCTAGAGGCCTAATCTGTTCCTGGGGCCGCTGCCGCTGCTGCTCATCGCCGCTGCTGCTGCGCAGAGGCAGTGCGCCGAACGAATGGCGGGCGTTGGCGCGGTGTTGCGCACGGATGCGCGTCACGAGGGCGCTGATGCGTGCGCGCCGCACGCCTCAGCGCATTCCCCCGGGAGGCCAATCGTCGATGCACTTTCTTCGGGAAAGCATGCCCAAGTTTGAGTCTCTTACCAGTTTCTTGGACAGCAGCCTATGTGGGTTTTCTCTGCGAATGATTCCTTCACCTCACTCTCACATCTCGGACTTTGAGTGCTTCAGTCTCTCCGTTCTGCCAGAAACCTTAATCAGCAGCCGAAGGGTGGTGACAGCAGGGTGCAAAGCCCGATGACGCTGCTTCCAGCTGCTACTGTTGCCCAGCATGGATAGACGGAAGTTGCGATCTAGACTTTGTTTTTCAATTTATGTGTGCTTTGTGCACAGGCTCGGTGTGCCGCTCGTCGCAGTGACACCTGCATGTGCTCGAGTGTCGTCAAATCGGCGGTACAAACTTCTGTTTTGAGGGACGTCCTCTGGTGCCTGGAGGCATTCTTCACCGCACGGTACACGGCCTTGACGTGTCTCAAACTCTCCTATGGATGGCTGGGTGCGTGTCCGCGTCCGGTCTGTACTGTCCGATCACGGAATTGTTGTGAGCAATCTCATCGGCAAGTACGCGCTGTGTCGCACGTGCGTGCACTGCGCATTCCGTTCGGCGGATGATTTCAGGAACGCAATGTTCTCTATGATGAAAGTAGCACGAGTAGGAGACCCATACTGGACATCAAGTCGAGAAGCTTCGAATCGTCAATGCTCCGTTTGATCCAAGCGGTGACGCATGCCCCAATGGCGAGTGATCGATACGAATCCTACAGTTCGATTCCAAAACCTTTTTCCGTGCGAATAGAAGAGATCGGAGCCTCTGTGAGCATCTCCCGTGAGAGCCGTCGTGGTGCTACTCTGGTATGCTGGCTCGTCCATGGCCACAATGAGAGACAAATTCGTCCATCGAGCTGCGTCGCTGACTAGACGTGACAAATTTAGTGAAGATTTGGCATAAGCTTGGGAGGGATTCGTCAAGGAACGACGCTGAGTATTTTCCCGTAACAAGCCGAGGGGCGCGAATTTCCGCGCACGAGTTGACTTGAAACAGAACGATCGAAAACTTGGAGGATACGCGATAAGAGCATGCCAAATGCGTGGAATGGAGAAGAGTGTAGGGTTCTGCTTCTGAATCGGATAAAGATACCGGCTGTTTTACGGACCCTGGCTCGACGACATCGCGAATCATCTTGATTCCAGTTTCGTCACAGATTCTTGGCGCAAAATGTCAAAGGTGCCGATCCGTAAGCATGCTCGAGACGCGTAAATCGACGTTTGAGTACCGTAGCCCTCATCACTACATTTGGAACGCAGAGAACGTATATTTAAAAGAATAAGGCCATAAATCAAAAATCTGGGATAGTGCGAGCAGTTCAGCGTTCGTTCTTAATCTAAAGCGACGGTTAGAACTTGGGCGCTTTTCCTATGTTGCTGCATCGCGCTGGAACGATGTGCGATCGTCGTGGACATGTTGCATGCTGGTGTCGATGCAGATGTTGAGAACACAAGGGCCACCGCGGCAAACTTAAGGTTCGTCAACAGCAGTTGCCCTGACTGACTCGCGAAACTCGTCTCCGTATACGAGTTCCCGGTGGGAACCGTTCACCAGCATCGCATTCCTCGGGTTGTGCGCGTGGAGAAACACGGGCAAGGAGAGAGCGTCTCGTACGGAGCACGATTTATCCGATGAATATTAGCAGGTGTGATTCGGGAAGCAATGCTGCAGATGCCTCCGTGGCCAACTCGGCGCGGGATTCGGTCAGGTGCACGAGACGCACGGCCTCCAGGCATCCGGCTGCGATGCCTTGCGAGCACCCAGTACAAATGGATTACGCAACGCATCGCAGTGTTATCATATCGGGCCAACGAGGACCAAGGCTCAGGTCCTTGTAGCTCCTGAAGCTCTGTGCGTCGCAGCGGCGATCATCAAAATGGAATACAAAGGCGAGTTCGGAACGAAACGCAGACGCTCGCATTCCCGTTGATTGCGAATGCGGGATGATCAGGCGCAAACTCGCTCTCAGGTTTGGTTCTGGACAGATGTCATGAAATGGCCCTCAGTTCGATCACACCGAATGCTTGTGCTGCAATCCGAGGGCGAATATTCACTTATGTACAAGAGGCCCCTGGACGTGCGGTCGATACGACTTTGACCGCAGCGAGCATCCATGGGATTTTGGGACTCGAGTGCATCGCTGCCGCAGATCGGTGCCGAACATGGGCGCAGCATGTTGTTGCCAAATAGCGTACCACAAACAAATGCGCATGCTTTGGAAGGCAACCGCTTTGCGAACGATCCTCCGCACACATGACGGCGTCTCGTAAGTGGTCATCGCTCGGGCTAAGGTAACCTGCATATGCAGAGCAGGACCCGTCGGCGCCTCCTATGCCTACCAATCTCCAGAAGCTGATCGGGTGACACGCTTGCGCTCACTCGTGCCGTGAGCAGGTGGTGCTTCAACTGAGCCATGCAAAGCGCGGCAAATACGATCACTGGCAGCGCGCAGCCTGCAAGACTAACGACTCTTTAGGTGCCGAGCTTGCCGTAGGCGCTTGTTGTGACGCTGGATGCGCTGCTCCGCGATCAGCACAGAGAGATAGAACGAATTCGCCACATGCGTTTGGGCGTCAACTCTAAAACCAAATCCGATGCACATTCCATCCATTAAGGCACTTACGGGCCACCATCTGACCTGTGACTACCAATGGGAGAACGTACGCGACTCCATACACAAAAATGCAGCATATTCGTTCATCTACACGCGCCCTTCAGGTTGAATATCGCTCGCCATGGATGCATCCTGAATGGTACCAATGCATTCACTCACTCTCAATACCAGTGCTGATCGAGAGACACAAACGTCGCCAACGAACACAGGGGCAAACGTGTGTTGCACTCGAAGCGATGCCGCTGCAATCGAACAACGTTCTAGGGGCAATTTAGAGAAGCATACTCACTGATCTGGGCAATTTTTGATCTGCATCTCGTAGCGAATAAGGTGAGGTGCTACTAACCAGTAGGAATCGCCCAGCAACATCCGCCGAACAAGCAGTAAAGGTGCCTCCAGTCACCTAATGAGTAGGATGAACACCTGCGGCGTCTTGTGCCCCGCACAGCTGCTGCCAGTACATCATTCGCGAGCACTGTGAGCAATTTAGCGTCTCTGCGCCCTAAGTGGATCCATCAAGTGGCGCAATGACTGTGCAGAAGACACAAATACACACGCGAATGACAGCGGAAAGGATACTAACACGCGCAGTTATTCGCTGCCGCCCGGTTGTTTTGCAGGGAATCGAGAATGGCATCTGGTTCATAGCCGGCTGCTTTGTGCACCTGTTCGTGATAGAGAAGCGCTGTTCGCGCCAGCGTCGTCATGGCTCGGTCAATGCCCGTATTCTCGAGAGCGCTGGTCTCAAAAAATGGTATCGCGTGATGAGCGGCACACCACGAAAGCGCATGCTCGCGAGTGGCTTCGTATACCGATGTTTGGGAGCGCACAAGGTCGACCTTGTTTCCCAGAAGCACAAATGGAAACGTAGACGCAGCTGGTGGTGCCGCTAGCAACAGAAACTCTTCGCGCCACGACGTTACACTCGCGAGCGAACTGGCCTCGCTAAAGTCGAACATGAGGGCGCAACCGTCTGCACCACGATAGAATGCAGCACCAAGTGACTGGTATCGTTCTTGTCCGGCCGTATCCCAGATTTGCAGACACACTTGCCGTCTTCTTCCGCACGCTTCGGTGCTGAACTCGCAAGTCGCTACACCAGCGCCTCCAGGCTCCGACGTTCCTGTTTTTTCTTTGGGAGCAGTGACGCCTTCGTCGCAGGGGCTATCGTCAAAAAGTTCCAGTTCTTTCGTTAAAAAATCGGCTCCGATGGTGGCCTTGTACTGCAGCGAGAAGCGTCGATTAACGAAACGCTCCAGACACGAAGTCTTGCCTACTCCAGAGTCACCCAGGATGACCAGTTTCAAAAGGATCGGAGAGGTCGACATCAACGACGACTCCAAAAGGCCCTCACCACTCTACGATTGTGTCCGATATGGTGGGCCCTGAGAAGCGCACCCATAAAAAAGCGAATAGAAGCGCTCAACATTTCCTCGCGGATGCTCCACGAACGCGCCCCACTCCCTATCATAGGCAGCGCCCCTGTGACTCCATTGCAAATGCACGACACTGCAGGCTGGGATGTGTATGCTTTTTCTGGCCCGGATGCAGACTGCTCTATGTGTAATTCGGATTATCGGAAAAGCACGACACTGCAGGCTGGGATGCGTATGCTTTTTCTGGCCCGGATGCAGACTGCTCTATGTGTAATTCGGATTATCGGAAATGCACGACACTGCAGGCTGGGATGCGTATGCCTTTTCTGGTCGGGATGCAGACTGCTCTATGTGTAATTCGGATTATCGGAAATGCACGACACTGCAGGCTGGGATGCGTATGCCTTTTCTGGCCCGGATGCAGACTGCTCTGTACAGGTCGGGTTCTCTCGCCATTTTATTTTGTTAGAACAAAGACCGCTATCCTCGATTCAATTTGTCTACTCGATGATTTCTTTTAGGCATCCAGTGCGCTCTCCGGGCTTGAATCCATCCCGGTCGATGCGTCTCGCACGATGGTATAGCGCGGATGCCGCTGAACTGGCTGGTCTCTGGACAGACACTGAGATCGATACATTGGCACGATCGATAGAGGACGCTAGCCAGCAGCTGGGATAGAATACTTTACAATTCCCGCATTTCCTATACAGCAGTGTATAGGTGCGCAACTGGAGTCGCGGAAGCGGGCACGCCTCTTGCCGTTCGTCTCTTTTCGAATCTGCGACACTGGTGGTGTACGTGATACGCATGTTGTGAACCCGTTGCAACATGATAACCATTGTTTGATTCAAGGCGTGGATGAGGATGCAAGCTCACTTGTGCCGCAATACAATGGACATGCGCAGCGTGCCGGCGGACTTTGGGACTCGAACAAGAAACTCGGGGCATGCGGTGCCCGATGCATGATCTTCTATTCCTGCTTTATCCAGTAAAATAGGCAAGAAGCATCCACGGGTTTTGCTTCCGCTGCGCGCCTCGCAGCTGCTGCTCCAACGACAACGACTAACGACGACATCGGAGCGTTCGCCAGCACCGCGCGGCACCAGTAGCATGCTGCGGTCCACCGCCATGCACAGAATCTAGCGAGGTACGGCGTCGTTTGTTTCATTCATCGTCGTCAGACAAACTCGAATCAAGCGAGGCCAGCACTGCAAAGTCGTTCCGGGCCAATATGGACCCACTGGATTTGTCAGGTGCTGCAGAAGCCTTCCCGTCCTGCTCTCTGAGTATCTGCGGGCGGAGACCGTCTGTTACGTGCACCCATCCCTGACGCGAGGCCCGGGCTCTCCGCGATCCTTGGGCGCTGGCTCCGGTGCGTCCAGTGCCGTTCACATGATGCCCAAGTGCTGCGCCTTTCAAAGGTATGGTGGGCGCGTTTCCCCGTCGGTGCTGGCCTGCAAACCGCGAGTCCACACGTTCCGAAGGCGCTGCTGAGGGTGTTCGATACGAATGCCGCCCTCTGTGTGCAGTGCGCGTTGAGCCAGAAGCATCCGCTGTTGCTGGGTTCCCGGCGTATTGCGCAATGTCCACAACAACTGCACATTCGTCGATTAGGGTGCCGTGACGTTTCAGCGCCTCGGAAAGGGATTCCGCGTTTGCAAAATCCACAAATGCAGCGCGGACGACTGTGTGCTTCGTGCTTGTGCCCGAGTCCAGCTCTGATGCGTTTCCACCTGGGTCCTTGCTACCGCTTTCCGGTGCCAGAGGCGCTCGACGCAGAAATCGGATACGACTGATTTGGCAACCATGGAACAGTTGTCGGATCTGATCCTCCTGGACCCCAGCGGGTACGTGACCAACATACGCTCTGTAGGGAGGCTCGGTGGGAAACAAACGCCCCGAGCGCGTCTCTCGCTCCCTGTCTTCGCGCAGAAGCTGCTCGGTCCCTTCGGCCTCGTCTCGAGCATTCTTCACGATGCGGGCATTCAAGGCATCCACTTCCGTGACGTCAGGCTCGGGAGGCGCTCCCTGCTGTGCGCCGTTTGTTGTTTCATTCTTTGTTGCGGCGGGTTGAGGATTCAGTGATTCCGCGCGCACGGATATACGCCCAAAGGCTTCGTCGAGACCTTGCCGCATACCCGTCCGTGCAGGCGAGCGCGTCTTCCTGCCCTCCTGTGGGCAGGAAGACGCAGCTCTTCCCTCCCTCTGGTGCGCGCTGCCGGGATCCTTACGTGCGCTTGCCACTTTTGCAGATCCTGGAAGCGTGGAACGAACAGTGCTATGCTTGATCTCAGTGCTTTCAGCGGCATGGACAGAAGCGTGCTCCCCATGAGACTGGGACGAGCGCTCCGGTGCCAGATGAACGTCTGTAGCGACGCCCGAACGCCCAGCAACGGTCTCGCCACGTGACTTCGCACCAACGCCCATCCATAGACCTCGCCTTTCCTCATAGCTTCTTCCGAACCCTTCCACCTCATCCTCAGCCCAGTCAGTCACTGGAGGAGAGGCCATATTCCAATCTCGAAAAGAGCTCTTTGCCGGGATAAAAAACCCCCCAAGCACAGCCTTCGTTGCTGTTCTTTGCGGCCCTACCGCACCACGACGCAACGTTGCGCACCCGACGCTGCTGCCAGAACAGACGCAAGGCCGTCGTGACAGCCCTTCTTGTAGGATGAAGCTATGCAGTGGGCTTTTGTGTATGGCGTACCCAAAGCAGAATCTTTCTGACTGGAGCACGCCTTGCAGAAGCTGGTGTCCTCATACAACGAAGCTATGCATTGGGCATTTGTAAGGCAAGCTTTAATCAGAAATACTCTGCGCTCGGTACTCCCTGCAGAATCTGTTGGTCTACGGGCTTGGTATTCCCTGAAGGTGACGTCTTGTTGACATCTGATGGGTGCTGGTCCTGAGCAACTGGTCGACTAACGAGCGAACAGGGTCACGAGGCCGACCGCTCTTCCAGTGCGAAAAGAAATCGTCGTGCAAGCGCCCCTTGTACGGAGGATTCACCAGAGCCTGAAGTGAGCGGCTGTTTGGATGCTCACTGGTCGTCCAAATGAAGCGTGTAATAGGAATTCGGGGTAGCATCGTGTGCACGGCATGAGCGCTGATCGATGCAACACGGACAAGTGGCTTGGAGCGAGTCCCAGGTCGGCGCTGACCGTGGCACATCACTTGACCCGTGCAGCAGTTCCAAGCGTATTGCAATGGTCCTCGTTTAGATTGACGAGACGCATAACGCATAGTCCGAGCGGATTACCGGGCGGTGCCCGACTGGCACCTACGATTCGGCGCTAAAGCGTCGAGCATCGCATTCGAGACGCCCAGACAAGGCAGCGGAGATTCGCTTGTGAGGTACATGTGAGACAGCAGCATCCATCGCTGGACTCGAGCGAACGAGCGTTGCAAGTACCAGGGGGCGCACAGGAGAGCGTGCGCTAGAGGTGAGCACTTCGACTTGCTGCATGAGGGCGCCGTGTTGCTTGGTCATGATACGGGAGCATCTCTCTGGACTGCAAGATGCTCCAACACTCTTCTAGTCGTACAAAGCTGTCTGGGACGTCGTGGAGCGACTCGTTCGCGAAACTCGATCCGAGAAGAGCTCTACATCAGATGGTGCATTCGTCGGGAAATTCCATATGGTGCAGCGGCCAAGAATCCATGTTCGTATGCATCTGCCGGGAGACTTGCGGAGACAGACAGACCGAACGAGTTCTCCGCAAACACAAGTCATGGGCATCCTGCGCTGTTAGCGAAGTTCGAACGGGGCTTTCGCCAAACGCTTCCGGATACGGAAACGTAATCGCATAGCGAGCCATAAACCGCGCTTTATCTGCAGTCATGAACAGATCTCGTGTATACAGCCCCGACATACGACACAAATGACACGTTTTTGCATTCCAGCACCACGCCATAGCATGCAATTGCACGAAACCTGCCCGTGAAGGGTGCATGGAAATGCGTCCACGAGGTGCCAAAAGGTAAACCCAGGTATCGGAACACTGCATCGTGGCGTGCAGGTGCTCGAAACCTCCCCAGGTAGCGTTCGTGGAAATACCCGCCAGAGGTGCAAGAGACACACGTTCATATCCGAATAACGCACCCTAGCATGCAGGCACACCGCACCAAGTGTATTGAACATGTCTACCGCTGAAGCGTCTCGAGCTGCGATTCGGTATCATAGATTGATGTGGGATAGAAAAGAGAACAGAGACGAACCACGAACTAGGAACGAGATAGCGATTTCTTTCCCTCTCTAACGTAGACGGTAAAAGGGGAAAAGGTTTCCGTATTATCGCTAGTTTACCTTCCAGGCGGAAGGTCCCGTGAGCTGGACGAGTTTGCCGCGCTTGCGCTTCTTGCTCCCCACTGTGCCTCGTGCCTCAGTGAGATCTGAGCAACTCATCCGCAGTGCAGTTTATTCCAGGACTAGGGGCAGTTAAGCTGCATCTGGATATCACCCCGGTCGCGGTGGACTCCTAGTTTATCGCCTCCCGGTACCGCAGGCAGTAGGTCTGTCTACGCAGTTTGCAGGCTCCCAGAATTACTACGTACTCCGACACCGTATCAGGTGCACCATGCTTCGAGCCTACATGTCTATGGGCATACCAACGCCGTTCCGTCTCCGCGCTTCATCCGCACCAGCGGTTAAGGCGCTACGGCGAGCGCTCACAGCGGGTACTCTGTGAACGATAGCATGTACAACACGACCAGTATATCCGAAAGGAAGTATACGTGACGGAACTTGGGAGTATTGCCCTGCATAATGGAAACATTCCCGAAAGCCTGTATGGATTCAGCAATCTGGGATCCACGGTCCATATAAACGTTTCGTCATCGAAAAAAAGGGATAACAGAGCCAGCGCACCGGCACTGCGGCAGGCGCCCGCAGCCTTACTTTTTCAATGCTCAAAGTGCTGTATCCACGTGGCTGGTAGCGGTTCAGGAAAGCGCCGTTTCGCCTGTGCTTTCAGCTGCAGGGTGACATGTCGACTTCACCAACTGAAAATATCGAGTTGGTAGCCTCACTACCGCCAGAGGGTGCTTCGCGAAAGCGCCAACGGCGTGTGCCGCGGCAGACCCCAAGGTCGCCGAACACGCACCCGTCCAGCGGCACTGTGGGAGTCAACGAAGCTCCTCACTCGGAGGTCGCAAGTCACGTAGTTCCGGGTCAACGCAGCGTCCCCGAAGTTGATGTCGGCTCGGAGGACTATTTGGACGCTGAAGCTGTCTCTGAACAGGGCGGTATGACACGGCTGCTAGTCTCTCCGCCGTTGTCTCGGTTCGTGCAGGATGTTGAACGCACGCGAATGATGGGCGGAAGCAGCCTGGACCACTCGCGACCAAGTGATGCAAGCGCAGTAGACGCTGAGAAAAGTTATACGGAAGCCATGAGCGTTGATCCTCTCTCTCTAGGGATCCGAGAACTCGTACGAAGCCGCCAGCGCCCCGTCAACCGCCCTCCAACTGTGGACCGCCGTCGACGACAGGCCGACAACCGTACGGGTACCGCACACTGCTCACCTGGCTCTGAAGAAACAGTTGCGGAAGCGTCTGCGAAAGACATCGGGTTGCAGATACCCGCAGAGACCGAGGGCCCATCGCCTAGGCAAGGCGGTGTATCAGGGGCACCAGCCACACGTGATGTGTTGGTTCTTGAACGACTCTATGAATCGCCTGCTATCGTGGAGGACACACAATCCGACAGGCTCGACCGACGGATCCCTGGTGCAGATACCGTCGTTCTTGCACCACAGGTCCGCTTAGATAATCGCGGCAACCTTGTCCTGGATGAGCGCTCGTTAGTCGTCACCGCTTCGCATGTGGCGGATGCGCACGCTGATGCTGGACAAGAAAGCGTGCACCCTGAACAGCATTCAGATCATGCTGGTGCGGTGGGAGGTAACGCTTCGATGGCGTCAGCGGCTTCGGGTCCAGCGTCGGTCGAGTGCGATCTGCAGCGCCGTGTCCAGCGCCACCGTCGAGCGATACGCGCTGAGCAGCAGAGACTTCTGCGCACTGCCATAACGAGCGAGCAGCGTCCAGCAGAGAACGAGAACATCTCTGTTGAAACGCATACTGGAGCGCCTCGCCGCGGTGCTGCGACCATTGCGTCCTTCACGAATCGCGCCTCTTGTGAGCGCTGGCCGCCTGAGGAGACAGCGCTTTTCTATCGTGCGCTACGAGCTTTCGGTCAAAACTATTCTATGATTGAGCAGCTCTTTCCCAATCGAAACCGAAAACAAATCAAGAACAAATTCAAGAAAGAAGAGCGTTCCAATCCAGCCCTCATTGAAGCGGCACTACGTGAGCACGGCGCTCGTCGCCATCACTTGTCGCTTGGTCGGCATACATGCGCTACAGACACCACGCTTTCGGACAATTCAGAACATGCAGTGCCAGAGGCTGGCATTGGCAGTTCAAAGGCAACTGCAGAACGTGAGCAAATTTTTCAAGGATTCGATAATGACTACATCCAAAGGGTGTTCGGGGCAGCGTCCCCGGTGCTCCCCGAGGAGATCCCGTAGTGGCATGGTGCAGTCACCAGCAAGGGCGCTGCCCAGACTCCAGCGAGTTCTGATCGATGGCCTCTGCAGTAGACAGAAGCATAGCTGGGTCGATAAGCGGCCTGGCATGCGATTCGCTGCCTATTGTACTGCAGTTATGCGGTGGTGATGTGCGTAGCTGGTGCTTGCGAAGCTGTCCTAATCGAATGTGTTGCAGACATAAGCCATGAGCATCGTGTGCAGCAAAGACGCTCACTTTTGACGCGATGACGCATCGGCAAGCTTGGATAGCGCGGTCACGCTGCCCGAAGTCGTCGTGGTGACTCCTGATCTAAGACTCATGAAGCTAGCAGGTCTCGTTCGGATGCGGGATTGCTGCTGGCCTTTGCCGGCGCCTCCAGTCCATCTCTTTGACAGACGTTCGACAGGGGTCTGTGGCGATTTTTGTTGCGAACTGCAGCCGCGTGTGGGACAACCTACGCTTCGGGCGATGCGCAACAAACGCACGTGCATTCGTTGTGGACGTTGGCGCTCGCGAAGAAAGCATCCATCGCCTTGGGCAATGAACACCTTGGCAACAGAGCAGGAGTATGCGCTCCCATCGAGCATTCTTATAAACTTCAACGAATGCCTGCGATTTCGTCCGATGGTAAACGCAGAGTCGCGTTCAGTAGTGTTTTGAACGAGGGAATCCGAACGAACGCCGCCCCTCGCAGCCAGGCAACACAGTCTCGTTTTGACTGCTCGTCGCGATCGCTCGTACGGCTCGAGGCTGCTCGAGAACATCGAGCCCGTGAGCTGCAATGAAACCTCACCTGGTAACGCTTCGCGTTCGTTTAAAGCCATGCACTTCCGATACAGCAGGCGTTGCTGCAGAACGCCACAGGTGGTTTTTCGTGTGTCGCTGGTAGCGCCAACGGGGCAAGAACGGCGTCAGTGGAACGTACATCACTGATCACTCTTGCCACCGCGATATCGAGTTTGGAAGCCTGGAAGTGAACGTTCTGTAATGAAGGGCTGTTCGATCGCTTCCCGGGACACACGTCGCGAGCGAAGCTTCCTGAACGGACTGATGGAGCAGCTCGAGCCACCGCCGACTTGTCAGCAAACACCGATGACCCGAACATTATGCTGGAGCAGGTTCTCTTCGGTCCCGGTTATGCAGTTCTGCGAGTAGTCGTGTCCAGGGCCTGGGGCGATGGCCTTCAAGCACAGCTCTAAAATCGATCGTTTTTGCAGGTGTTCGTGACCCGTTGCTTAATGGCCTGGAGTGTATGCGGAGAGAGGCTAGTCACACACCAGCAGTTTCTCGGTCAAACTTCGTGCTGCCCTGCGGGATGCGCCCCCGCTGCGATCATCGCCCTTGCGCTGCGATACTAGAAGCTGCCTCCGATGTGATCACTGTCTTTTACCAATATCTAGGACACTGTCTCTGCGATGATGTCCGCTGCGTATCGCACCATACAGCCGCATGTCTGTGGTCAAGAGCGGTACGCAGCGTTCCCAGAACAAGTCCATGCGCAGCGCGATGAACAGAACAGCACTCGTTCAAGAGACACTCGGTGAGTTTTACTGTTAAACGAGTTAGCATACTTGATATCTGCGGGTATGCGTTCAATCTAAGTTACATACGAAGCACAGGCTTTGCCGCCGCTCGGCGCACGCACCGACGACGCGAACAGGCAAGCAGCATCAGTGCGGCCTCGATAAGAGACCAGCGGGTGGCAGGAGTCGAACACCATACCGCCACGGCATTTGTGTTCGACATGACCTCCGTGTGCCTCCCTGCCTGTCCACTGTCGAGGTACGCACAGCGTCGGCACTAGTACCAAGTCGGCGCTCGCATATCAGCGATATTTCTGACTGAATGCGTCTTCTTTTGACCACATCACATTTGTAGTTCATGTCAGGAGACCGTGTGTGGGTAAAATAGAAATGAGGTTGAAAGTTTCAGTTGTTTCAAAAGGTTAAGGATTAGAGATTAGAAGAGCGTGCCGCTATTGCACGGCAGCTCAGTGGCAACACGCTTCGTGTGTGCGTGTCTGACGGTAACGCGGGACACGAATGTCACGGATGCGCATTCGTAAACGCACACGACACAGGCGCACCTACGGGACTCGGGTGCGACGTGCTCGCACCGTTGCCGTAAAGCGCTGCATAACTGATGACGCATCCGCACACGCCTTGTCCGTGGACAATGCTTCCCTTCGCGGAAGCGCGGGAGGTGCTCTCGTCGTTCGCGTAAAACGCTGCACATCTGATGACGTACGCCGAACGCCTCGTCCATGGGCAATGATCCGCTCAGCGGGGCAGGCGAATACCCACTCACATGCGTTACCAGTCCTTCTCCAGCACCATTGGTGTTAGATAGGATGGTGTGAGACGGTTCGGGGACGAGGTACCAGCCTGGTGATACGGCGGAGCGCTGGACGATGCCGATCTCAGGGGTGACCACTGCGACGAGAGCGGGCTGCTCGCGTACTCCACGTACCGCGCTGCATCTAGGAGCAGACGGACACCTTTGGTAGCAGCATCCACAGGCTCACGTTCCATGGTTTTCGTTAGTGAGCCTTTCGCGGGTGCCAGCGGCAGTGGCAGTGGCAAGGCAGATTCCCCAGATGCAGCGCCTTGGGCGTGACGCCAGTCATGCTCACCTCCGAGGACGTGCGTACTTGTATGCGCAGCGTCGGGCAGAGGCATTTGTTCGGGCAGGTTCAGCTCCAAGTCATGGTAGTTGTCGGCACCGTCACCATCCTCGGAGAGCGATTCAATGGAGACGTCATCCCAGGACGATATCGCCGCTGGATACCCAATGGGGTCCGATGCCAACGCCCGTTCACTATCGACGCGAACGAACAGCGACTCACGAATCAAGTGGTCCGCCGGTAACGTTGTATGTTGTGTTCCGGGACCACGACCTGCATCCTTTCGCACAATATTAAGAGGCGCGCTCTCTCCGCGACAAGGAATACTGGGTGCGAAAACAGAGGGCGCAAACTGCTCTCGCACGACCGGTGCTGAGTCCTCACGATCAACGTCAACGTACGCACAGCGTGTTTCAGGCGGCGAGCTACTCCGCCTCGGGTGTTGAATTCTGCCAGAGTACTCGAGTTCGGACGGCACATACCAACCCGGACGGACGCTTCCCCGGAACTTGCTGAGGCTGCGTTCCGGGGAAGGCAGTTCCAGCGCATCCGCGACGGCACCTGCTCGACGAGGTCTTCCATATACCGCTCGCGGATGCCTCTTTCCCGTGTGCGTTCTGGGCACATTACAGGCACCGGGACCGAAGCCATCAAGCTTCCCCTTTTTCCACTTCACGCCACAGGCGTTACACAGAGTCTTGGGTCCGCGAGGGCCCGCGCGCCATAATGGCGTCTCCGTCGTCTCACAAAAGTCACACCTCAACATTGTAGCGCTTCTATTCTCCTTCTAGATCACTGCTGGCGCTCCTAAATGAATCGATATAAAATGAGCGTGCTAAGTGCGCAGGCTTTGTTCACGAAACAGAGTCGCGAGCACAACGGCGAGCCCTGAGGCTTGTTTGCGATCGCCATCGCGAGCGCGATCTCAATGTCGGCGTCATCCGCACACGGGTCGTGGGCCTGCGCGCTTCCTCGCGAAGCGACGCAACCACACAACGCTGCGATCGCGCGTTGATCACAGGTGGTCAGTTTTGGCCAAGGGCGCGGACAGGTGGTTGTCGAGCGAGCGCACCCCAGCGCGTTGCGTAGCGGCAGCAGCAGCAATAGCCAGTTTTCGAACTGGTGGGCCCTCGAGTTGTGCCCGACCGTGAGCAGCGAGCTTTCTCCTAGAGACGAAAGAACAGAAACTAACAACTGACTAGCAACTCGATAACAGTTTCTTTCGACCTTGATATGAATCATGGAAAAGGGGGAAAGTTTCCGTATCTTCGAAACTTTACCTTCTAGGCGGAAGGTCCCGCGAGCCGGACGAGTCTTCGGGGCTAGCTAGTGCTTCATGCTTCCGCCAATGGCAGGTTTTGTGGCGAGACCTGCGCAACTCGTCCGCAACGCAATTCATTATGGGACTTGGAGCAGGATGCTGCGTCTGGGCGTCTCCGTGGTCACAGTGGACTCCTTGTAGATCGCTCCGCACTGCCACAGGCAGTGCGTCTGTCTGCGCAGCTTACAGGCTCCCAGATATATTATGTATTCCGACCCCACGTCGGAGGAATCACGCCTCGAGTCGATGCCTTCAGTGGTATGGCAAAGCCGTTCTGTCTCCGTGTGGCATCTGCTTCAGTGGTATAAGCGCTACGGCGGGTGTTCACGGCAGGCTCGGCGCACGATAGAATATACGAAACGACCAGTATATCCGAGAGGAAGTATGCGTGATAGAACTTGAAGGTAGGCGCTTCATCGTGGACGCTTTCCCGAAAGCCATTATCCATTCCGAATTCTGGGATCCATAGTGAATCTAACCATTTTTTCATCTGAAAAAAAATCGCAGCTGTTCCCGAAGAACGCATCATCGAAGGCTGCTAGCGAACGCCTTTCGAAAGAAAAACGTTGCTGCCGCAAGTGGTATAGTAGTGGCGACAAACGCACCGTAGACAAGGAGTCTTCAGCCGACGTGCAGACGCATCTCAGTCTTTCTCGACCGGCCACCCACTACATCTTCCAACATTTTTTCATATAGTTCGAGTTTGAGAGGTTGTCCAACAAAATTCTATCTCGTCAACTCTGGAAGTCTGTTCTCCAGCACCGCACATCTCCTTATATTGATAGCGGCATTAATGTCTCGGTTCACAAACTCCATCCGTTTCTTGCCATCGTCGGTTGTACTTAATAATGCGAGTAGTCCACGAACTTTCGCTCTCCTTTCCATTTGCTCCTCCGT